>Ga0310694_10004369_pt1 | contig 13684 bp, 15 predicted proteins | sample 174DNAGHGhighgp2_FD_203884 | JGI IMG/M metagenome (GOLD analysis project Ga0310694, IMG submission 203884) | Sheep rumen microbial communities from Palmerston North, Manawatu-Wanganui, New Zealand - 1742 DNA GHGhigh gp2 (v2) (version 2) | ecosystem: Host-associated > Mammals > Digestive system... | reverse complement strand
CTGTTTATTATCCTTCTGCTGATGACGCTTTTTACGATCCTGATGTACGGGACAGTGGTCTATGTTTCGTTCGTCAAGACCTGGGGCGTGGACTGGTCCATGACGCTGGACAGCTATCAGTTCATCTTCAAGCGGGGAGCACGTGCGATTAAGGATACCCTGCTCCTGTCTTCCATCGCGACACCGCTGTCGGCTTTGCTGGGCATGCTGATTGCGTTCCTGCTGGTACGGAAAAACTTCTTAGGGAAACGGCTGATGTCGGCGGCCTCCATCATTCCTTTCGCGGTGCCGGGTATTGCCCTGGGTATCGGATACGTGGCGGCCTTTAACACCCGTCCGATCCAGCTGACCGGAACGGCGCTGATCATCATCGTCGCCATGGTTTTCCGAACGCTTTCCATCGGCGTGGAAACCGGATCCAACAGCCTTCGGCAGGTGGATCCGAGCATTGAGGAAGCGGCCATTATCCTGGGGGCGGGAAATGCAAAGACCTTCTTCAGCGTTTCGCTGCCGATTATGAAATCGGCCCTTTTCTCAGGCCTGCTGAATTCCTTTATCCGTTCCATGACCAGCGTCAGCGCGGTCATCTTCCTGGTTTCGGTCAACTGGAACCTGCTGACAGTCAACATTCTTTCGGAAATCGAATCCAACCGGCTGGGCGCAGCCAGCGCTTACTGCGTTGCCCTGATGGTGATGGTTATCCTGGCCGTCGGCGTTCTGGAATTTATCGTGAACGGGCTCTTTGCCCGGAGGAGAAGATCGTATGAGTGAAGGACAGAAAAAACAGGAAGCGGTCGGGGTCGAGATCAGGGACCTGGTGAAAACATTTCCCGCCTACGATCAGAAGAACAAGGAGATCTACGCTGCAAACCATGTAACGCTGTCCGTGAAACCGGGCGAAATGGTAACGCTGCTGGGACCTTCCGGCTGCGGGAAAACCTCCCTCCTGCGCATGGTTGCGGGTTTCCTTATGCCTTCCTCCGGCAAGATCTATATCGGAAACCGGGAGGTCAGCAAAATCCCGCCGAACAAGCGCAATGTCGGCATGATGTTCCAGAGCTACGCACTCTTCCCGCATCTATCCGTTTATGATAACGTCGCTTACGGACTGAAACTCAAACATATGGGAAAGCAGGAGATCCATGACCGGGTCAGGAGCATCCTGCAGCTGATGCAGATCGAGGAATACGCGAGCAGGTTCCCGAACGAGATTTCAGGCGGACAGCAGCAGCGCGTCGCCCTTGCGCGCGCTGTGGTAACGGAGCCAAGTGTCCTGCTGTTTGACGAACCGCTTTCCAACCTGGATGCGAAGCTGCGGGAGTATATGCGGGAGGAACTGCGGAAGATCCAGAAGCGGGTAGGGATTACCAGCCTCTATGTGACGCACGACCAGTCCGAAGCCATGGCGATTTCAGACAAGGTCATCATCATGCGCAGCGGGACGATCGAGCAGACCGGTACGGCCATGGAGATTTACGCACGGCCGAAGAACCAGTTTGTCGCCGGTTTTATCGGCAAGGCGAATTTTGTGCAGCCGGACGTGATCCATTCCATTTCCGGCGGCAGGGCGGAGATTACGCTTCTGGGCCGGCGGATGATGATCGAGGCATCGGAGGAGTGCAGGAACGGAGAACGCTGTGTCGTCATGATCCGTCCCGAGGATATCCGGATTTCCCCGGAAGGGGACCTGAAAGCCAGGATTATTTCCAAGGCATATTTCGGCCAGTATATCCGCCACTTCCTGGAAATCGGCGGATGTGAGATCGAACAGATGGACTTTACCCAAAGCAACGCAGCACTGCAGGAGGGCGACGAGATCGCGGTATCCCTTGTGACAGACTCGCTCCGCCTGCTTCCCGCTGATGACAACAAGGAAATCTGAAAGGATAAAGCGATGGATAATCTGTATGCGGAGATCCTGAACCTGGCTGCGGACGCGGCCCGGAAAGCGGGAACTTTCATTCGCGAGGCGCGGAAAACCGGCCTGCATGTGGACGCCAAATCGCGGATCGATTTCGTTTCAGACAAGGATAAAATGTCCGAAAACATGATCCGGGAGATGATCCAGGAGAAGTACCCGGACCATCTTTTCTTCGGGGAAGAATCCGTCTACGGATGTACGCCGGAGGAGGAGAAGGCGGAGATCGAGGCCTTCCGGGACGAGGATTTCGTATGGGTGGTCGACCCGATCGACGGTACGGTCAATTATATCCGGGATTACCCCCAGTACGCGATTTCCATCGGCATCGTGCATCACAGGAGAATCGTGGCCGGGGTCATCTATGATCCCTTCCGGGATGAACTTTTCACAGCGCTGGCCGGAAAAGGCGCATTCCGCAACGGTGAAAGGATTCATGTCTCCGCTGCCCGGGAAGCCGGGGATGCGATCATCAATACCAGCATGCCGACGAACAGCATGCAGACCCGCGCGGATATGGTTTCCCGGATACCGCATGTTTCTGAAACCTTCCAGTCCATGCGTGTCTGGAATTGCGCGGCGATCAGCCTGGCCTCCGTGGCCTGCGGCCGGTCCGACGCGGACTATGAGGCAGGCATTCACCTGTGGGATATGGCGGCGGGGATTCTTCTGGTCCGTGAGGCCGGCGGGGAAGTGTCCCGGATGGACGGCTCTCCCTGTACGCTTACCCAGACGGATGTCATCGCCAGCAACGGATATGTGCACGCGTCGGCGGTGTGCGCGGTGAATCCGGAAAACAGATAACAAGCAAAAGGTGAAGCAGATGGAACTGAGTTCTTCGGCGCTTCGGGCGAGAAAAAGACATATGAGAAGGAAAATGGTCAGGCAGCACTGGCCGCTGTACCTGTTCCTGCTGCCGACGATCGTTTATTTCCTGCTTTTCCGTTTTTATCCTATGTACGGTCTCCAGCTGGCATTCAAGAACTACCGGATCCTGGACGGAATTTCCGGCAGTCCGTGGAACGGTGTGGAGAACTTCAGGCGTTTTTTCTCCACCGCGGATTTCGGAAAGCTGATGTGGAACACCCTGGGGGTTTCCGTATTTACCCTGATCTTTACTTTTCCCCTGCCGATCATCCTGGCACTGCTGCTGAATCAGCTGCCATCGCTGAAATACAAGAAACTCGTCCAGACAACTGTCTATGCACCCCATTTCATTTCCACTGTGGTCATGGTGGGTATGATCTTTCTGTTTACTTCTCCCTCCTCAGGCATCATCAACAAAATCGCTGAGGGACTGGGCGGGAAACCGGTCCATTATATGGCAGAACCCGGATGGTTTGTACCGCTGTATGTCATCTCGGAGGTCTGGCAATCCACTGGCTGGGGCAGTATCCTGTACCTGGCGGCGCTGTCCGGCATCAGCCCAGAGCTGCATGAGGCAGCGCTTGTGGACGGTGCCAACAAGTTCCAGCGTATCCTGCACATTGATATTCCCGGAATCCTGCCGACAATTGTGATCATGATGATCCTTAATGCGGGCAAGATTATGAATGTGGGCTTTGAGAAAGCCTATCTGATGCAGACCTCCCTGAACATCCGGGCCAGCGAGATTATCGCCACCTATGTATATAAGCGCGGCGTGCTGAAGTCCCAGGTCGGCCTGGCGACCGCGGTGGGCCTGTTTGATTCGGTCGTCAACATGATCCTGGTTGTTTCGGTGAACTGGATTTCACGCAAGGTTACCGATTCATCCCTGTTCTGAGGGAGGTGCATTTATGGGTAAAAAGATGAACGGCATCTCCCGCAGCAGAGCGGACAAGGCTTTCGATATCCTGGACTATATCCTGCTGACACTGGCGTTCCTTGCAGTTGCCTATCCGCTGTATTTTGTGGTAATCGCCTCTGTTTCCGATCCGGTAGCCGTGTATGAAGGCCGCGTCATTCTCTATCCCATCAAGCCGACCCTGGAAGGCTATGCCCGTATTTTCAGCTATGAAAGCCTGTTCACAGGTTACCGGAATACGCTCCTCTATACTGTGGTCGGGACAACCGTCAATGTGGTGCTGACAGTGACGGCGGGGTATGCCCTCAGCCGGAAGGAACTGGTGGGCAGGAATGTGATGATGATGGGTGTCATGTTTACCATGATCTTTTCCGGCGGCATGATCCCGAACTACCTGCTGGTCCGTGACCTGAACCTGTACAATACCATGTGGGCACTGATTCTGCCGGGTGCCGTGAGTACCTGGAACCTGATTGTGTGCCGCACCTTTTTCCAGCAGACGATTCCGGATGAACTGAAGGAAGCCGCCGAGCTGGACGGATGTGGGGACGCTTCGTTCTTCCTGCGGGTTGTTCTGCCTGTATCAAGCGCTATTATTGCGGTGATGGTCCTGTTTTATGCCGTTTCCCACTGGAACAGCTATTACAACGCCCTGCTGTATCTGACATCCACAAACAAATACCCGCTGCAGCTCGTCCTGCGCAATATCCTGATTGTCAACACCCTGGACGATATGGTGAATGATGTCGCGACCCAGGCGGCCCAGCAACGCATGGGCGACCTGATCAAATACGGCATGATCATCGTGTCATCGCTCCCGCTGCTCATCCTGTATCCCTTCCTGCAGAAGTATTTTGTTCAGGGTGTGATGATCGGAGCTATCAAAGGATAAACGTTTTCCCAGGCCAAGGTATTTACAAAGGCGGTTGTGCCTTTGTAGAAATAATAATCTTTTTGGGAGGAAGAACCATGAAGAAACTTGTTTCACTGCTCCTGGCGCTGGCCCTGTTCCTGAGCTGCGCCGCCCTCGCCGAGGATTATTACCCGGCGGAGAAGGTTTCCTACAATGTCTGGATCCGGATGCGCCCGATGAACGGCAATGCAGACGACATGGAAATCTTCAGGATCATGGAGGACAAAACCAATATCCACCTGAACTTTGAGCAGATTCCACAGGCGGACTGGGAGGAAAAGATTCTCCAGAACCTGAACGGCGGCAAAGACCTGCCGGATGCGTATTATTCCGGTTATTCCCTGACCTCCACCCAGCTTCTGTTCTACGCCGGTCAGGGACTGCTCCTGCCCCTGAACAACCTGATTGAAGAGTATATGCCCAACTTCAAGGCAAAGCTGGAAGCCCATCCTGAAGTAAAAGCTGCTATCACGGCCCCGGACGGGAACATCTACTCCCTGCCTTTCTGCCGTTTTGACGGGCTGACCGGCCAGATCCCCAGCAACATGTTTATCAACAAGGTGTGGCTGGACAAGCTGGGCCTGGCAGTTCCGACGACCATCGACGAGCTGGAAACCGTCCTGACTGCATTCAAAGAGAATGACTGCAACGGCAACGGCAATCCGAACGATGAAATTCCCATGACTTTCAAGTTTGAGGGATCCCAGCGCGACCTGGGCGGCCTGTTCGGTATGTTCGGCTATGCCGATAACCTCTACGGCGGCCAGCACCACTTCTGCGTGGATGACGGCAAGGTCATTTTCACTCCTGCCACCGAAGGCTATAAAAAGGCCTGCGCCTACCTGTATGAGCATTTCTTCTCCAAGGGCCTGATCGATCTGGAAGGCTTCACCATGGACAAAGCTACCTACAATGCCCAGAACCAGGGCGAGGTTGCAAATATCGGCTCCTATTTCTCCTGGAATATCTTTGACCTGGGCCAGGCTCATATGGATGAGTACGTTCCGATGGCTCCTCTGCTCGGACCTGACGGCACCACCAGCTGGGGCTATGTGACCTCCTCGGGTATTGAGACGGTAGGCCTCGTGCTGACCAAAGACTGCAAGGATCCGGTAAACCTGATCAAGTGGGCAGATCTGACATATGATGACTTCTATGGCATGCAGCTGGAGTATGGCTGCATCGGCACCAACATCGTGGAGCTGCCGGAGGGCGATGAGAGCGGATATAAGTATGACTATGTCAGGGAATATCCGGACGGCATGACTTATGACGAATTCCTGTTCGGGAATACTTATCCGGACTCCTGCCTGGCCCTGTTCCGCGATTTCTATGACACCATTCTCCCGATGCCTGACAGCGCCAAAGCCAAGGACAAGATCAACAATGAAATGTACCTGCCTGTCGCGACGACCAAGTATTATCCGACCCTGCTCTTCAGCGCAGAAGATAACGACCGCATTAACGAGATAGCCCCCGATATCATCGGAAAGGCCGAGGAAATGCGTGCGGAGTGGCTGGCCCGCGGCGGCGTGGAGGACCAGTGGGACGAGTATCTTGCGACCCTGGATGCTATGGGCCTGCAGGAATACATCGACATCTACCAGAAGACCTACGATAACGCCTACAACTGATCCCGGAACGGCGACAGGGGCTGTGAGTTCTCACAGCCCCTTTTTTGAATCGAAGCGTTTTCCGCACAAATTACCCTGACCGGCAGGAGCCAGCATCTCACCTGCACGCATCCGCCGGCCGCCGGACGGCCCGGCAACTGCTTTTCCTTAACATACAGAATACCACAGGAAAGGACTCAGGACAAACAGAATATATTGGGAAAAACAATATACTGACAAGACGGAAATACAGAGCATACAGTGTGCTGACAGTGTAATGCGGCAAATGAAGATGCCATAAAAAAAGATCATGGAAGCAAGAACCCGGAAAGAAAGCTTTCCCCGGCAGTGATCGAAGAGCGCTTCTTACGCAGATGCCCGAATGCAAATACACAAAAAAAGCAGGGAGATCCTTCCTTTTTTTTGCCTGTTGCATAAAATTGTTATACAGTTTCAGGCTGCGCTGTCGGCTTGATTGCCGCTGCCCGGCCTGGTTACCCGGAGGATCAAGTGGACTGGTCATTCATTGCTTCCCATGTACGGGATTATACAGGCGGTGCGTGGGTAACGCTGCGGTTTGGGTTGTATGGGGTTCTGTGTTCCCTGGCGCTTGGGATGATATGCTGCCTGGCGCGTTATTTTCGTGTGCCCGTTTTTCGGCAGATCGCAGCGGGGTACGTCGAATTGGCCAGGAATACGCCGTTGCTGGTGCAGCTCTTTTTCCTGTATGCCGGCCTGCCGAGGGTAGGCGTCCGCTTCAGCGCGGAAGCCTGCGCCGTGATCGGACTTACATTTTTAGGCGGCGCATATATGGCGGAGGCTTTCCGGAGCGGCCTGGAATCGGTGGACAAAGCACAGGTTGAGGCGGGAATGTGCATCGGCCTGACCCGAACGCAGAATATCCGCTACGTGGTTTTTCCCCAGGCGCTGGCAACGGCGGTTCCGGCCCTGTTTGCCAATGTGATTTTCCTTATTAAAGAAACCAGCGTGTTTTCGGTGCTGGCCATGATGGACCTGATGAACGTGGCGGACACCCTGCGCACCAGCGGCGGGCGTACGGTGGAAGTGCTGTTCATGCTGGTGGCGGCATATTTCGTTATCCTGCTGCCTGTGTCTGTGATCGCAACGATGGTGGAAAGGAGGCTCCGCTATGCAGGATTTGGGGATCAGCGTTCTGTTTAGGGGCGTCAATTTTCAGCGGCTCCTGGGCGGACTCTGGGTCACGCTGCGCCTGGCACTCATCACCATCGGGCTTTCCTGCCTGTTCGGCCTGCTGTTCGGGCTGCTGATGCTGTCCAAAAAGAAAATCGCCAAAGTTTTCTGCCGGGTTTGGCTGGAGATTGTCCGCTTCATGCCGCAGCTGGTGCTGCTATATCTGGTATACTTCGGCTTTGCCCGCCTGTTTGGCTGGGATTTGGACGGGGAAACCAGCGCGGTGATCGTGTTTACGTTCTGGGGTACGGCAGAAATGGGTGACCTGATTCGCGGGGCACTGACCTCCATTCCCCTGCATCAAACAGAGTCAGCGGCAGCCATAGGCCTGACAAAAGGGCAGGTTTATCTCTATGTGCTGATTCCGCAAACCCTCCGCCGTCTGCTGCCCCAGGCTATCAACCTGTCCACCCGCATCATTAAAACCACGGCATTGGTGAAGATGATCAACGTGACGGAGGTATTGAAAGTGGGCCAGCAGATTATCGGCCAGTTTTACAGGCAGCCTGACGCCGCGTTCTGGGTGTATTTTGTGATATTCCTGCTTTACTTCCTGGTATGCTGGCCATTCTCCCTTTTGGCTAAACAGCTTGAAAAGCGCTGGGCGTGAAAGGATGGGTGCAAAAGATGTCTGATACGATCCTTCGGGTCAACGATATTTACAAATCCTTTGACGGTACCGGTGTGCTTCGGGGCGTTTCACTGGAAATTCGTGAAGGTGAAGTGGTGGTGATCGTAGGTCCAAGCGGATGCGGTAAAAGCACACTGCTTCGCTGTATCAACGGCCTGGAAACCATCGACAGGGGTGAAATCTGGCTGCAGGATGAAAAAATATCGGGCCAGGTAAAGGAACTGCACGTGATCCGCCAAAAAATCGGCATGGTTTTTCAAAGCTACGACCTGTTTCCTCATATGAAAGTGATGGACAACCTGCTGCTGGGTCCTACCAAAGCTTTAGGCAAGCACCGCCAGGAAGTGGAGCAGGAAGCGCTTCAGATGCTGGAGAGGGTCGGACTGAAGGAAAAAGCATACGTCTATCCCCGTACCCTGTCCGGCGGGCAGAAGCAGCGCGTGGCCCTGGTGCGCGCCATGCTGATGCATCCGGAGATCCTGCTCCTGGATGAAATCACAGCAGCCCTTGACCCGGAAATGGTCAGCGAAGTACTGAACGTCGTCATCGACCTGGCCCGGGGCGGCATGACCATGGCCATCGTGACCCATGAAATGCGTTTCGCCGAAGCTGTTGCGGACCGGGTGCTTTTCCTGGAGGAAGGTGTGGTGCTGGAAGAAGGAACGCCGGAAAAGTTTTTTCATGCTCCCGCAACGGAAAGGGCGCAACGCTTCCTGCAAAGCTTTACCTATGCTTCCAAACGTGACCAGGCGGCAGCCAAACCGCAGGGGGAACCGCTCTAAAACCGTATTCCTGCCATATCAGGCGCTGATGTACAGCCAAAAAACAATTTAGGGATTGACAAACGAAACGGTTTGCCTTATATTCCACATAACCCATCGAGTTAATGGGTAATAAACCGGAAAAGATCTGACGAAGAGAGGAGACGGCACACATGAAGCAGCAGACGGCGATGTGTTGTTGTATGTGCGGCTCTGCGCGTCCGTCTCGCCTGGAGCTCTGTTTGCGGTGATTCCGTACCGGAGCAATAAACGCTTTCCCAGGAGCCGGACAACATGTGCCAGGCTCTTTTCATTTGCGCTGAAAGGAAGATCGAAGATGCTCCACATAAGCCGTGCCACGGACCGATGTTTCCCGCCTGCGGAATCATGAAACAAAACCCGCAGCATCAGTAATTTTTTAAATAATGAAAGGAAGGTATTTTTCCATGAAGAAGCTGAACAGGATTTTCGTGCTGGCCCTGGCACTGGCCCTCATTTTCTCCCTGACCGTTTCCGCCTCCGCGGAAGGCTATCGTACCCTGGATGAAATCAAAGCCAGCGGCAAACTGGTGATCGGTTTGTTCTCCGACAAGAAACCCTTCGGTTATATCGACGAATACGGTGAGTACCAGGGCTATGACGTGTATCTGGCCAGGCGGCTGGCGGAAGACCTGGGCGTGGAGCTGGTGCCCGTTTCCCTCGATGCACCCAATCGCATTGAATTCCTGCAGTCCTTCAAGGTGGATATCGTGCTGGCGAATTTTACCTATACGGAAGACCGTGCTACCCAGGTGGACTTTGCCCTGCCCTATATGAAGGTGGCTCTGGGGGTGGTCAGCCCCGACAGCGCCCTGATCACCGATGTTGAACAGCTGAAAGGAAAAACCCTGATTGTCTCCAAGGGCACCACTGCCGAAACTTTCTTTGAACAGAATTATCCCGAAGTGAAGCTGGCCAAATACGACAGCTACACTGAAGCGTATATCGCGCTGCTGGACGGCCGGGGAGACGCCCTCTCCACCGACAACACCGAAGTGCTGGCCTGGGCCATTGAAAATCCCGGCTTCTCTGTGGGCATTGAATCCCTTGGCAGCCTGGATACCATTAATCCCGCCGTATCCCAGGGCAACGAAACGCTGCTTGCCTGGATCAATGAAGAAATCGCGAAGCTGGGCGAAGAAAACTTCTTCCACGCAGACTATGAAGCCACTCTGCGTGAAACCTACGGCGAAAACGCCGACGCAGACAGCCTGGTGGTGGAAGGCGGCGTGATCTGACAGACGCTGCCGGGCAGCACCTCCAAGTGCATACGCAGAATAAAGAAATCGGATACGGGGAAGAACCGCATCCGATTTCTTTATTCTGCAGCCAGGACGGTCCGGCACCGGTACGTGACCTCCTTGAAAAACTTGACATTGCAGGTTTTCAATAGTACACTGGACGCAATCTTCCGGAAAGGAGCCTTCCCCATGATCAGGTACGGATTTGTTTCCAGGATGATGACTGCCGCGAACATCGTGAAGCATGTCCGCACGGCCGCCGCATACGGTCATCAGAAGATCAGGGAAGCGCAGCACTGAGAAACCATACCAGCGATCCAGCCGCTTATCTCTGACAGGTAAGCGTTTTTTTGATTTCTGAACACACGGAGGGAAAGCATATGGCAGAACAGTTCCTGACGCTGATGGCGGATCTCGATGATGAGGCACAAGCGCTTCTGTCCGAATGGTACCATTCCCTGCAGGAAGCAGGATTTTCCGGCATCCAGACGCCGGGGCTTCCTTACCATATCAGCTTGTCAACTTTTTCCCCGGAACAGGAAAAAGAGGCGGCCGGAATTGCGGAAAAAGCTGCAGCTTCTTTTGCGCCGGTACCGGTTCATATCAGCCATATCGGTATGTTTGCCGGGGGAAAGATCCTCTTTGCTGCCCCGGAAAAGGATCCGGAAGTCACCGCTCTCCGGAATGCATGCCGGTCGAATGCGCCGCAGCAGTATCCGTGGACACCGCATACCACCATCCTGATTGATGAACCGGAAAAGGTTTATGCAGCGCTGCCGGTTTTCGTGAAATCATTTGCTCCGTTTACAGCCAGGATTATTCGGCTGCATTTGTGCGCATTCTGGCCGACACGGGAGATCGGGTCATTTGAGCTGAAAGGAAGGAAATGAAGCGATGAGATGCGGCAATTTCAGCATTATTGAGGGTGCCGACCGGATCGATCCGGATGACGTTGCGAGACTCCTGAAGACAACCTATTGGGCGAACAAACGCCCAAAAGAACAGATCAGGAGATCCATGGACAATTCGTCCTGTTACGGCGTTTATGCTGACGACGAACAGAAATTGGTCGGATTTGCCCGCGTGATCAGTGATTTTGCAACCACTTTTTACCTCGCCGATGTGATTATCGATCAGGATTACCGGTATCGGGGCCTTGGGCAGGCACTGGTGTCTTATATCCTCTCGCGGCCGGAATATGCATGCCTTCGCGGGATTCTCCTGACAAAAGATGCACACGGCTTTTATGAGAAATACGGCTTTGAAACGGCTGACGGAAGGGCAATGGTGAAACCGCCCTGCCCCGTATGATTCGGAGGGGAATATGATCAGAAATGTTGCGATTGTCAGCTTATCCAGTGGGATCATCGGCGAAGAACGAATCAGGTATGAAGTAGAAATCGGCATACGCAGGCTGAAGGAATACGGCCTGAACGTAAAGTTCATGCCCCATGCGCTGAAAGGCCTGGATTATGTCCGTGACCATCCGGAAAAACGGGCGGAAGACCTGCTGGAAGCTTTCCGAGATCCGGAAACAGATATGATCCTGTGCGCTATCGGCGGGGACGATACCTATCGGTTGCTGCCGTACCTGTTCGACCATAACGAACTTGCTGAAGCTGTGACTAACAAGGTCTTTCTGGGTTTCTCAGATACAACAGTCAACCACCTGATGCTTCACAAGGTAGGGGTTAACACCTTTTACGGCCAGGCGTTCCTTTGCGATCTATGTGAGCTGGGACCGGAAATGCGGCCTTATACCAGGAAGTATTTTGAAGAACTGATTACTACAGGAACGATCCGCGAGATTACGCCCAGTGACGTCTGGTATGAAGAAAGAAAGCAGTTTTCACCGGACCAGATCGGGACGACAACACCTGCCCATCCAAACCAAGGTTTTGAGCTGCTGCAGGGTTCCCCGGCTTTTTCAGGGAAAATCCTCGGCGGCTGTATCGATTCACTGTATGATTTCTTCAACGGGGACCGGTATGCGGATATGCCGGTACTATGCCGGAAATACCATTTGTTCCCGGATGCAGAGGATTGGAAGGGGCGTATTCTTCTGCTGGAATCCAGCGAGGAAAAGCCGACGCCTGCACTGTACCGGCAGGCGCTGGAATACCTGAAAGGCACCGGCGTGTTCAATGCGGTTTCCGGCATACTGGCCGGAAAGCCCATGGATGAAACCTATGCGGAAGAGTATAAGCGGCTGCTGGTTGAGGTGACAGACAGGCCGGAACTCCCGATCGTTTTCAACCTGAATATCGGGCATGCCATGCCCCGCTGCATTATGCCCTTTGGCGTTGAAGCGACTGTAGATGCGGAAAAGCAGGTCATACGCTTTGCAGAATGAGGAAGGGTATGATGACTCGATTTGGTTTATTCTGTGCTAAAAACATCATGGAATCAGCCAATACAGAAGACAAAATGAAAATTGTGATAAAACAATCGCAGAATGCATGTATTATCAGGAGGAAAAAGATGGTATATTATACATGGGAACAAGATGTCCATTCCGCAGCTTTATCTTACAGCGGACGACGGCCAGATGCCCCAGAGCATGAAGGGTGGCACGGACGAATGTTTCGCTGCCGGCATGTACGATTATGCGTCTGACCGGAAGAGGGGGAATTCCTGAGCATGTCCCTGAAGGAACTGCAGTTCCTGTTTTTCCGCGGGTTTAATCCGCAAATGGTGGCGGAGGGCACCCGCCGACTGTTTGACCTGAAAGCGTTTTAAGGAGGCTGAGCAATATGATCAACCTGAAGGCAAATCCCTTTTTCCTGAGCGATGATGATATCCGCTGGGTGGAAGAAACAAAAGCGGCCATGACCACGGAGGAAAAGCTGCAGCAGCTGTTTTTCCCCATCGGTTATTCCGCCAACGAAGGATACCTGCAGTATGAATTGCTGAACCGGCATCCGGGCGGCATTATGTTCCGGAGCGGCGGAACGGAGGAACTGTTCGGCGCCCATACCTACCTGCAGGAACACACAAAAATCCCGCTGTTCCTGGCTGCCAACCTGGAGGCAGGCGGTGACGGCATTGTGGCAGAAGGCACAGCCTTTGGAAAACAGATGCAGGTGGCAGCGACCGGCGATCCGGAGCAGGCTTACCGGCTCGGAAAGATTTCCTGCGCGGAAGGGCAGGCTGTCGGGTGCAACTACGCTTTTGCCCCGGTGGTGGATATCGACAGGAACTACCATAATCCCATTACCAACGTGCGCACTTACGGGAGCGACCCGGAGATGGTGAAGCAATGCGGACTGGCTTATATGCGCGGGGCAAAGGAATGCGGCAGTGCTGTATCCATTAAGCATTTTCCGGGAGACGGCGTGGACGAAACAGACCAGCACGTGCTGACCAGTGTAAATTCCCTGTCCTGCGAAGCGTGGGACGCAACTTACGGAGATGTCTACCCGACCCTGATTGAGGGCGGTGCGTTGACTGTGATGGTGGGGCATATCGCGATGCCCGCATACCAGAAAAAACTGAATCCGGATCATCCGGACAAGCTGATTCCCGCCACCCTGTCGCCGGAATTGCTGAAGGGCCTGCTGCGGGAACGCC
>Ga0310694_10004367_pt1 | contig 13692 bp, 9 predicted proteins | sample 174DNAGHGhighgp2_FD_203884 | JGI IMG/M metagenome (GOLD analysis project Ga0310694, IMG submission 203884) | Sheep rumen microbial communities from Palmerston North, Manawatu-Wanganui, New Zealand - 1742 DNA GHGhigh gp2 (v2) (version 2) | ecosystem: Host-associated > Mammals > Digestive system >... | reverse complement strand
AATGATAAGGTCTATATTACAAATCAAACGACTCTAGCAACAGATGAAACAAAGGAAGCATTCGACCTATTAAAGAAAAAATATCCAAAAGCAATTATTGATGATAAAATCTGTTTAGCAACCACTGTAAGACAACAAGCTGTATTCAATCAACCTAAAGCTGATTTATGTATCGTAGTTGGTGATAAATTATCATCTAATACGAAAAAGCTTTGTGAGGTTTCTTTAAGAACAAATACTAAAACTATTCTAATTGATTCTTTAGAATCATTAGATAAAGACATCCTAAATGGTGTTAAAACTATTAATATTACAAGTGGAGCTTCTACTCCAGATTATGTAACAGATGAGGTTATAGAATACTTAAAAAGGAACTGATTTAATCAGCTCCTTTTTCATTCTTAAATACCATATTTATTTTCTTTAATAGTTCCTCATCAGATAGCTTATAATGCTTATAAACCTCATCTAAGCTACCATGAGTGATTTCAATTCCTGGCTTGAAACCATGGAAATGAATCTTAGATAGGTAATTGTTTTCCTCTTTAAATTCTAAGACTTTATCATATAAAGAGCCTGAGGATACTACCTGTTCTACTAATAAAATATCCTTATTCATTTTAAACAATTCATGAAGTAATTCCTCATCAATTGGTTTTAATGATTTCGCATTTACAACCAATAAATCTAAATGATTATCTTCTACAATATTAGCAATTCTTTTTACATCAGGGCCATAAGAAATTATAATTCCATTCATACCTTCTGTTAGTTTTTCCCAAGATAAATCACAAATATATGTATAATCTAAATCCTCAACAAGGAATTTATCTCTTGGATAGCGAATGACAAATGGATGATTTTGATTGAATGCATAATTAAATAATCCAATGGCTTCTTTTGCATCCTTTGGCATAGTTACACATACATTTGGCATTGACATAAACATCGCCACATCATAAATCCCCTGGTGTGTAACACCATCTTCACCAACAATACCCGCTCTATCGATACCAATGATTACCTTTAAATCCTGTCTTGCGATATCATTTAGCATTTCATCATAGGCTCTTTGGCTAAATGTTGAATACATTAAAAGTACCACATTAGCCTTCGCAAGTGCCATACCAGCAGCCATTACTGCAGCATGCTCTTCTTGAATACCTACATCAAATAAATCGTTTGGATAAAGTTCATTAAAGGCTTGAAGCTTAGCTCCTGCTTTAGTCGCTGGAGTGATGACCTTAAATAGAGTTTCCTTTCTTTTTTCAATTAAATACTTAGAAACTAACAAGGAATAACTCCAATGGGATTTATCACAAACCTTTGGTTTACCTGTTTTTATATCAAATGGTTCAACACCGTGGAAATCTCCTGTAGTATCTGTTTCAGATGGAGTGTAGCCCTTACCCTTTTGAGTGTGAATGTGTAATACTAATGGCTCATGCTGGGTTTTGATTCTTTTTAATACCTTTATTAGCATTTTCAAATCATTTCCATCATATGGTCCATAATAATCAAAGCCTAAATCTTCAAAGATATTATCTCTTTGAATAAATGCCTTAACAGATCTTTTCATTCTATGGAAAAGAGAATGGACACAGTTAGGGAATATCTTAATAAAGAATCTTTTCATTCCTCTATGGAAGGCACTTCCTCTTAATCTAGTAAATGCTCTAGATAATGCTCCTACAGATTTAGAAATACCCATCTTATTATCATTTAAGATGATTATTGGATTAATATTTTTAATCTGCCCTAAGAAATTTAATCCCTCGAAAGCTACTCCATTCATAATGGAAGAATCTCCTATTACCGATAGACATCTTTTGTTAGATGCTAGCATAATACCAGACATTGCGGATATCGATGTAGATGAATGGCCAGATTCCCAAATATCGTATTTAGATTCTTCTTTATTGATATATCCAGATAAACCACCAAATTGTCTTAATGTCTTAAATTCCTTTGCTCTACCTGTTAATATCTTATGCGTATAGCATTGATGCCCTACATCAAATAAAAAGCTAACTTCTTCTGGGTCAAATACATAATATATCGCAATAGTTAATTCAACAACACCCAAATTAGAGGATAGATGTCCTCCTGTTTGACTAATGTTTTGTATCAAAAACTGTCTAATCTCAGAAGCGAGTATCTTTAATTCTTTAATTGTCAAATCTTTTACAAAGGACGGATCCTTTATATTTTCTAAATCAAACATTTCCTCACTCCTAAAGTAGTGGATTTTCTTCAAACTCTTTTCTTGTCATTGAATAGATTACTTGATCATAAATGACATTATCATAGGCTTTAATTGATTGTCTAATTAAACCCTCATATGTAAAGCCTAACTTTTTAGCAATATGAATAGATGCTAAATTTGTATCAATAATTCTTAATGATACAATATCATAATTTTTCTCTAAAAATAAATATCTTAAGGCTTCTCTTAAAGCCTCAGTCATATATCCTTTGTTTGTGTAATTCTCATCTAATACATAGTTTAAGGATATGGCATTAACATTGATACGAATCATATCTTCCTCAAAGCCAATAAGGCCGATAAATTCATTTGTTTTCTTTAAGATAATCGCAATACTTTCATTATCCTTTAAATGCTTCCAAAGACGAATCTCACTATAAGAATCATATGGATTATATTTCTTAGAAAACTCCGAGTTAATGAAATTAAGAATTGAATTAGTATCCTTTGGAGTTGCTATACGTAATAGCAAACGAGATGTTTCTATCATATACTCACCTATCATACACAAACATTTATTCTATTTTACATCATTATCGATATAAATTAAAGAAAAAAGACAAAAATGGCATTTCTGCCATTTTATCGTTTATTATTACTTTAATAATAATTCAGTTAAATTGTTAGCAAATTCCTTTGGATCATCTGGTAAGATACCCTCTTGTAATAATGCTTCTGTATATAATAAGTTACATACTTTTGCTGCTTCATCTTTGTTAACATTAAATAAAGCTTCTAGCTTTGCAAAAATAGGATGGTTAGGATTTAATTCAAAGATACGTTCAGCTTTAACCTCATGGTTTTGCTGCTTTAATACACGTTCCATTTCAAATGATAATTCACCATCTGCAGATACACAGCATGGAGCATCTACTAGCTTTTTAGATAATATTACATCCTTAACTCCAGGGATTGCCTCTTTAACATGGCCTAAGAATTCTTTCTTTTCTTCCTTTAGCTCATCAATCTTTTTAGATTCCTCTTCATCTAATAATTCAAGGTTATCCTTGTTGATTGACTTAAATGGTTTTTCATCATATTCCTTTAATACCTGAATCATAAACTCATCTACATCATCAGATAAAATGAATACATCATAGCCCTTCTTTAATACTAAATCCATTTGAGGTAGCTTTTCTACTGCTTCTTTGTTCTTACCAATTGCATAATAGATTTCCTTTTGGCCTTCAGTCATCTTTTCTTTATATTCTTCAAATGTAATTAGCTTATCCTCATTATAGCTTCTTAAAAGAATTAAATCCTTTAATTGGTCTTTCTTTTCGCCCATATTTTCATATAGACCAAACTTTAAATTCAAGCCATAATCTTTATAGAATTCTTCATATTTTTCTCTATCATTCTTTAATAATCTAGCTAATTCAGCTAAAATCTTTTTCTCTACATTTGTAGCAATCTTCTTGATTGCTTTATCCTCTTGAAGCATTTCACGAGAAATATTTAATGGCAAGTCAGCTGAATCAACTAAGCCCTTAACAAATCTTAAATAATCAGGGATTAATTCCTTACATTTATCTAGAATAAATACGCCCTTTGAATATAATTGTAATCCCTTATCGCTTCTATCTGAATAGAAATCATAGAAAGGCTTTTTAGGAATAAATAATAATGCATTGTAAGTTAGCATACCCTCAACATTTACATGAATGCATGAGATAGGATCTTGCCAATCCATAAATTTAGATTTATAGAAATTATTTAATTCCTCATCTGTAACCTCACTCTTATTCTTTTTCCAAATAGGAAGCATTGAGTTTATAGTCTCAAGCTCTAAATGAGTTTTAGGAAGGCTACTTTCTTTCTTTTCCTCATCAGTCTTTGGATCATATTTTGTAACCCAAGTCATAATTGGGTATCTTACATAATCAGAATATTTCTTAATTAATTCCTTAATCTTATATTCATCTAGATATTCACTATATTTATCATCTTCTGTATCATCCTTTAAATATAGTGTGATAACTGAACCATAACTATCCTTAGTAGCATCCTCTATAGAATAAGATTCAACACCCTCAGATGTAAATAAGTGAGCTGTATTATCCTTAATTGATTTTGTTAAAACTGTTACCTTACTTGCAACCATAAATGCAGAATAGAAGCCTACACCAAATTGTCCAATAATATCAACCTCAGGTGTGTTTTCCTTCTCTACTGCCTCTAAGAATTCCTTTGAACCAGACTTTGCGATTGTACCTAAATTGTTTTCTAGCTCCTCTAGTGTCATACCAACACCATTATCTGTAATTGTGATGGTTTTTTTCTCTTTGTCTGCCTCAACTAATATCTTGTAGTCCTCTTGTGGAATTGACGTATCTGTTAAAGACATATAATGTCTTTTATCTATCGCATCAGATGCGTTAGACACAAGCTCTCTTAAAAATATCTCCTTATGAGTATAGATAGAGTTAATCATCATATCTAATAGACGTTTAGTTTCTGTTTTAAACTTCTTTGTTGTTTTCATAAAAATACCTCCAAATCCAACGTACAAGATGTATTATAATTCTTATTTTTGGCATTGTCAATAATAGAGTGCCAAAATATTTTATTTATTCGATTTTTAAACCATTTATTGTATAATAGGATTAGGTGATGTTTATGCTAGAAAGCTTCAAATTAAAAGCAACTGAATTAAGAAGATTTTTAAAAATACATATTGCCTTACCAAAGGATTATCATGAAAATGATAGAGAATATCCCTTGATTTTAGCACTAGATGGCCAGTATTATTATGACTTTTTAGGTGAAGAAACTAAGGTATTTGATACACCTAAAATGATTCAAGGATTAGAAAATAAGGCTATCTTTGTCTTCGTTCACTCTCCTTCTATTTTGGCTTGGAGAATCAGTGAATTAAATCCTTATTATAACGGTTCCTTACCCGATGTAGATAAGGTATTATCTGTTATATTTTTTGATTATTTAGTAAATATTGTCATACCTTTATTAAAAGAAAGATATCGTATTAATGAAGATATATATTTATCTGGCATTAAGGATTCTGCCATAGCGGCTTTATATATGCTATATCAATATAATGTATTTAAAGGTGCTGCATTATACGATATTAATTTATCTGAGGTATCTGATAAATTTCATGAGGATATGAAATATAAATTTACCTGTAAAAAGTCAGTTTATCTATTTCATGGTGGTATAGGCAGTACTACTAAGGAAGATGATTTATTCTATCATTTATGTCAAAGATTTGAATCATTTAAAACTGAAATATTAAAATATGATTTTAATTCTCTATTAGATAATTCTTATTCTTCTATTGAAAAAGTATATGCTGATGGAATTAGCCATATAATGAAAAATAGTCTGCAATAATGCAGGCTATTTTCTTTCTAAATATTCAATTACATTTTTAATATCATCATGAATAGCAATGGTTGCCATTTGATCGTAGCTTGTTTGACTTTTATTTAATAATACTAAATTCTTTCCTCTAAAATATCTAATAAATCCAGCTGCAGGATAAACTGTAAGGCTTGTGCCAACTACAATTAATGTATCCGCATGAGAAATAGCATCAATGGATTTCATGATCGTCGTTTCATCAAGTCCCTCCTCATATAATACAACATCTGGCTTGATAATGCCTCCACAAATACATTTAGGTACATCAAATGCTTCATTATAAATATCTTTTAGAGAATAGAATTTATGGCATTTCATACAATAATTTCTCATAACAGAGCCATGTAATTCATATACCTTTTTAGAACCAGCTTCTTGGTGTAGGTTATCAATATTTTGGGTAACTACTCCTAATACCTTTCCATCTTCTTCTAGCTTTGCAAAATATTTATGGGCTAGATTAGGTTTGGCATTTAAATAAATCATTTTAGAAAAATAGAATTCATAGAATTCCTTTGGGTGTAGCATAAAAAAGGTATGACTAATGATTTCTTCTGGTGGAATTTGAATCTTTGTTTTTTGATTATAAAGACCATCAGCTGATCTAAAATCAGGTATACCAGAATTTGTAGATAATCCAGCTCCTGAAAATATAACAATTCTTTTACTTTCATCGATTACTCTTTTTAACTCTTCTAATTCATTCATAGTGTCACCTTCTTTTTCTAATTATAACATAAAAAGCCACCGAAGTGGCTTTTATTATTACATATTTTTAACTGAATCAACAATCTTAGAAACTGCTTCTTCAACTGTCATTTCAACCTTCTCTAGGGTTTGTCTATTCTTAAATTCAACAATTCCCTCAGAGGCTCTTTTACCAACGATAATTTGATATGGAATACCAATTAATTCCCAATCTTTAGCCTTAAATCCTAAGCCTTGGTTTCTATCATCTAGAATGACTTCAACACCATTTTTCTTTAAACTTTCATACAAACTATCAGACACTTTTTGTTGATCTTCTAATGTATATTTAACTGGCATTACTACAGCATGATATGGTGCAACATTTAATGGCCATTTGATACCAAATTCATCATGATATTGTTCAACAATAGATTGGAAAGTACGAGTAACACCAATACCGTAGCAACCCATTACATAAGGTACATTTTCGCCCTTTTCATTAACGTAAGTTGCCTTCATTGCAGATGAATACTTTGTTTGTAGCTTAAATACCTGACCAACCTCAATACCTCTTGCGGAAGATAATTCCTTACCACAAATTGGGCACTTGCAACCCTCTTTAGCTAAACGCAAATCACAAACCTTACCTGTAAAATCTCTACCAAATTTAACATTTACTAAATGGTAATCCTTCTCATTTGCTCCAACTAAGAAGCCATTCATGTTTTCTAATTCCTCATCAACATAAATATCTAGCTTAGATTTAGCTTCCTCTGGTAAATTTACAGGTCCAACAAAGCCCTTAACTAAGCCTAGGGATGCTAATTCTTCATCTGTAGCTAATCTTAAATAGTTTTCATTAGAGCCTGATTCATTGACTAGCTTAATCTCATTGATATCTTTATCAGCTCTAACTAATGCTAATAAGAATCTTTCATTCATAAAGTCATGATATAATAAGGTCTTTGCCATATTCTTAGGATCATCTTTTAAGAACTCTTGTAATTCTTCAATTGTTCCATGGTTAGGTGTATAGATTTTTTCTACATTACCTTCTTCCCTACCCTTATAATTATCTAGCATTGTTGTTGCCTTTTCTTGGTCTGCAGCATAATGCTTCTCATTACAATAGATAATTGTAGATTCACCAATTTCAGATAATGCCATAAACTGATGAGAACCATTTCCACCAATATTACCAGTATCTGCTAAAACTGGTTGGAAGTTTAAATGACATCTTGTAAAGATATTAGAATATGTATCATACATTAATTGGTATGATTTTTCTAATCCCTCTACATCCTTATCAAAGGAATATGCATCCTTCATAATGAATTCTCTTGAACGAATTAAACCAAATCTAGGACGGAATTCATCTCTATATTTTGTTTGAATTTGATATAAAATAACGGGTAATTGCTTAGGAGATTTGATTAAATCCTTGGCAATGCTTGTAAAAATCTCTTCATGTGTAGGTCCTAAACAGAATTCTCTATCATGTCTATCCTTTAGTCTCATTAACTCAGGACCATACTTAGCCCATCTACCAGACTCTACCCATAATTCCTTTGGTTGTAGGGCACTACATAAAATCTCTTCTGCCCCACTTTTATCCATTTCATCTTTGATAATAGCCTCAATTTTATTTAACACTCTAAGGCCCATCGGTAAGTAGTTGTAAACACCTGCAACCTCGTTTTTGATCATACCTGCACGAAGCAATAAAACGTGTGAATCAATCTTTGCTTCATTTGGTGCTTCTTTTAATGTTGGAATTAACATTCTACTTGCTTTCATAATACTTCACTATCCTTTTTTAAAATTCTTAAAAATTATATCACATATTTTATAAATTATCTATGAAAATGCTTTTATTATAAGAAATATTCTTAGAATACTTTGAAAGTATATTTAAGGTAGGTTATAATATTAATATACTTTTTCGAATTCGAATTTCATATGGAGGTTTTATGGACAAGATTAAAAACCGTTTCGAGATCGGTATTTTTGCGCTTGGTGGACTTGGTGAGGTCGGCAAAAATATGTATGTCATCGATTATTTAGAACAATTATTTATAGTAGATTCGGGTATATTATTCCCTGATAGCCATTTACTTGGTGTAGATTATGTTATTCCTGATTATACCTATTTAGAGGAAAATCAAGAAAAAATAGTAGGCTTATTTATTACCCATGGGCATGAAGACCATATTGGTGGTATTCCATTCTTATTAAAGAAAGTAAAAATACCAAAGATTTACGCTGCAGGTGTAACTGTAGATTTAATTGAAAACAAGTTAGAGGAATACCCTGAATTATTATCAGAAACTCAAATTGTGGAATTTAAAAGCCACTTCGTTTATGAATTTAATAGAGTTACAGTATCTTTCATTCGTTTAGCACACTCTATTCCAGATAGTTTTGCCATCTGCTTCAAAACAGATTTAGGTACTATCGTACACACAGGAGATTTCAAGATTGATTTAACCCCTGTAGGACCTGGAGCTGAATACGATAAGCTAGCAAAATTAGGCACAGAGGGTGTTCTTGCACTTCTATCTGATTCAACTAATGCACTAAGACCTGGATTTACTGAATCTGAGAAAAAAATAGGTGCATCGATTAAAGAATTATTCAAGCAAGTAGAAAATAGAATTATTGTAGCAACTTTCGCATCAAATATGTTTAGAGTTCAACAAATTGTTGAAGCCTGTATTCAAACAAACCGTAAGATTGCAGTGTTTGGTAGATCTATGGAAAAAACTATCGAAGTTGGTCAACAAGTAGGATATATCAAGGCTCCAAAAGGTACAATCATTCAGCCTGAAGAAATTGATATGTATGATGCAAATGAGCTATGCTTATTATGCACAGGAAGCCAAGGTGAACCCCTTGCTGCATTATCTAGAATTGCAAATGGTAGCCATCGATTAATCAAGCTTATACCAGGAGATACTATTATCTTCTCTTCTAACCCAATACCTGGTAACCAAGAGGGTGTAAATAAAACAATTAATCAATTATTTAAAAAGGGAGCAAATGTAATCGTTCATTCTCCTATTGCCGATACTCATACTACAGGACATGCAAGCCAGGGTGAATTAAAGCTAATGCTTAATTTATTAAAGCCTAAATACTTCATTCCTATTCACGGTGAATATCGAATGCAGCGTGTACACGCAGACCTAGCCATCGAATGTGGTGTTGCCCCTCAAAATACCTTCATTTTAGAAAATGGTGGAGTAGTTGCAATTAATGACCACTCCGCAAGATATGCAGGTACAGTCCCTTCTGGTGAGGTTTATATTGATGGAGAGGGTATTGGTGATATTTCTTCTACTATTATTCAAGAAAGAAGAAAGCTATCCTCTGATGGTATGTTTTCATTAATCATCACTATCGATTCAAAGAAAAAAATTATCCCAATTGAACCACAAGTAGTTTCTAGAGGCTTCATTTATATGAAGGATTCAGAATCTCTAACAAAGGGATTTATCGAGGATGCTAAACAATTCTTATTACAAGAAATGGAAAAAGTTAAAGAAGTAAATCTAAATATGTTAAAATCATCTTTAGCTACTTTCTTATCTGAAAAAATCTATCAAACTACAGATAGACGTCCGATTGTAATTCCAGTATTTATGGATTTAGCTCCACAAACTAAAGAGGCTTAACTGCCTCTTTTTTTCACGCAATTTGAGCACATATTGCACTTTCCCTTATGAGGAAGACCAAAATAATTAACCACCTTTTGATGAATACATTTAGAACCAATACATAAAGAAATCATCTCATCTAGCATATGGTATCTATCTCTTTTAATTCTTTTTACATCTTTTGTATTTTCATCGATATTATCGATAAAATACCTATTCTTCTCTATATCCTTTATATTAAATAATAATATTGACATCGCAAACTTTCCATCTCTAGAGGCCCTACCTGTTTGTTGACTATAATCTTCTATTGATTGTGGCATATCATATAAAATAACATAACGAATATCAGGAATATCTATACCCATACCAAAGGCATTGGTAGATATCATGATTCTCTTTTCAAATTTAGAATATAATTCTTGATTTTTCTTCTTTTCCTTTGAATCTAAGCTTCCATAATAATAAGTTACACTATAGCCTAATTGATTTAGATATTCATAAACATGTAATACATTCTTTATAGTCAAGCAATAAATAATCCCTCTTTCATTTTTATCTAAATACTTTAATAAATCCTTATCCTTATTCTTCGATTGCTTAACCAAATAAAAAATATTTTTTCTATCACAATCACATACTACAATTTTAGGATTTATTAAATCTAATAATTGAATAATCTTATCGATAGTATGATTGGTTGCGGTCGCTGTTAAGGCCATCATTTTTGGTCTTTTATTTAATTTTTTAATGAAATTAGGAATATGACCTAATGACTTTCTAAAATCCTCACTCCAAAGGAGTGTATGTGCCTCATCTGCAACCACTAAAGAAATATCTAGCTTTAAGACAATATCTAAAAACCTACTTGATTCTAATCTTTCTGCAGCTACATATAATATCTTAATATTTCCTCTAGATAGATTCCTTAAGACTCTATCTTGTTCCTCCTTATCTTGTAATGAATTAATATATTCTGCAGCTATACACTTTTTCTTTAAACTAGATACCTGATCTTCCATTAACGCAATTAATGGTGTAATTACAATTGTAATCCCATCTAAAAGTAATGCAGGTATTTGAAATGTAATAGATTTCCCATACCCTGTAGGTAATAAGCCTATAATATCCTTATTCTCTAATACACTATCTACAATTAATGATTGTTCCTTCTTTAATTTATCATATCCATAATACTTCTTTAATATCTCTAATTTGTCCATCAAACTATTATTAGCATACTTTTAAATGAAAAGATACAGTGAGAAATTGAGAAAAAACATAAAAAGCAGGGGAGAAGTCCTGCTTAATATCTTTTTCTTTGCAATTGTAATAATCAAACAATTAACGCTTACAAAACTGCGTTTTATTCGAGTCAAAAGTCATTAAAGTTCATTTTAGAAACACAATTTAAATATTATTGTTTCAACAGAAACAACTAATACAAAGCACTATGATTCGTTAGCCTCACTATAAATTAAGAAATTTATCTATAAATCAAAACCTATTATTAACGCTGTCACATACAATTCTATTGAAGATACATTATCATTGCAGATAATACTATAAGAACTTTCTATATTCCCAACAATGCTTGTATACCAAATATGATTTTTATTATTTGACAAATGTTCGTCAAAAATATCTTTGAAAATACATTCTTTAATCGAAAAGTCGTAAAAATACTTTCTTCCAAAATTTGACAAAATCGTATCATACATTTGGATGGTTTCATATTCGAATAACAATTCTTTGGTTGCGAATATCGTAATTTTAGAGGTGAATTTGCAATAAGACTTTGTAGTTGGGGTATAAAAAGTAATACGTATATTTTTTTGGGAATCTTCATAAAAAATGTAATAACTCTCTTCTTCTTGAGTATCTTCAAAATAATCAATACCCACCTTATTGCTAAACTCGCTTTGGAAATAATCATAAAAAAACGGAATGTATTTTTGAATATAATCTTCTTTGTTTACTTTCCAACCAGCTTTTTCATAATACTTGGGTTCGGAAAAAACAATAATAAGTAGACCCATCATAATTACTATCAAGAAGAAGAACTGAGCGAATGCAGCAAAAATAACTAAAAAAACAATTTTTCTTTTTCTCATACCCTAATCTACCCAATCAACAAATTGCCAAGGAATCTGTACAAATAAGTCTTTGCCGTTTGCTTATCTTCAAAATCAACGGTTTTAGCACTTCCGCCAAGAGTTCCCTCTTCTTCGCCAAATATTCGAAGGAAAGGAAAACTTCTTTTATGATATTCCCATTCTCTTAACATTTCACCTTCAGTCCAGTTTTCACGAATTACAGAATCTTTTTCCCTTATAAATCTAATATAAGACATCGCATCTTCACGATTCATACTATATGTTTCTTTGACATCTCCAAAATCTCTTGCTACCGCTGTGCTATTAGCAACATAAGCCTCTGTCTCTACTTCAGTAGCAAACTCTACTCCAATAGCACCACCAGCCAATCCTCCAATAATTGCCCCGGGAACGCCTCCTGCTGCAAAACCGACAACTCCACCAACCACTGCGCCAACTACCGCTCCCACAATTTTCCAAACGTTTTCCCACCAATTACCATTCTCATCTACCATATTTACTGGATCATTACCACAATATGCGTATAGATTTAATCCAATAATACTAGATGAATCTAAGTATTCTATAGAATCTGGTGTTATAAATCTTAATAATACTGGGTTATAGAATCTAGTTTTTAAATAATATAATTCTATATCTGTATCATAATAATATCCTTTATATCTAAAATTAGATATTATAGTTCCTGTTTGATTTATGATGTTGCCATAGGCATCATAATCAAATTTAGATACTATTAATCCATTATTATCTATAATTCCTATGATATTATTTAATACATCCCTTATATAGAAGTATACAGTATTATTCTCTTTATATCCATATAATTGATTATTCTCATCATAGAAATAATCAATTATATTATTACCACATGCTTCCTTTATTAGCTTTCGATTATCATAATAATACTTTGTAATAGTATTAGTTTCTACTACTTCTTTTTGTATGATTAATCCTTCTAAATCATAAGTATAGTTAATAGTTTTATTGTTTTTAGTAACTGTTACTAATCTTTTACCTTGATAAGAATATGTATAACCATTGAATGTTTTCATTAAGAATGGATGAGTAGTATCATATTCGATAGGATTATTGTTATAAGATACTAATCTAGATGAATTATCATAATCATAATGATTAGTACCATAATTAGTTATATTACCATTATTATCATAAGTTATTTCTTTATTATCATCAAATGATAAGTAACCTAAGTTATTATATGTATAGGTATGAGATCCAAAGGTTGTATCTATAATTGATGTTACTCTACCTAAAGAATCTAAAATATAGTTTCTTTCATAATTTGTATTACCAATCTTAAATGTTTCTTTATTTACTTGTAGTGATGTATAAGTATCATCACTTCTTGTTTTAAAGGAATATGTATTTTTAAATAATTCATTAGTATTCTTATATAGAATATATTGATTCATTCTTCCAAAGGAATCATAATAATGATTTTTATGGTATTCTATTTTATTAGAAATAGAGGATGGAATAGATACGGTATATTCTTTTTTATAATAAATATCCATTATCATTCCCATTAAGGCATTATTACCTTCACTATCTGATC
>Ga0310694_10004366_pt1 | contig 13692 bp, 13 predicted proteins | sample 174DNAGHGhighgp2_FD_203884 | JGI IMG/M metagenome (GOLD analysis project Ga0310694, IMG submission 203884) | Sheep rumen microbial communities from Palmerston North, Manawatu-Wanganui, New Zealand - 1742 DNA GHGhigh gp2 (v2) (version 2) | ecosystem: Host-associated > Mammals > Digestive system... | reverse complement strand
GAAGTGACTGTTTTACCTCACCAGACTGTCGATTTTTTCCCAATCCGTGCACCTCGTATAGTTCGGGCCCGGGAAAACACACTCACGGTTCCACGGTCTGTCGAAGACCAGCACTTTCAGATCCGGAAGATGGTCAAAGAACTTAAAAGCTTTGGGCGAATCCTCCACCGCAAGATCAAACTTCATCTTATAATAGTCCTCAAGCTCAAGGCTGAAATCGATGTTCCTGAAGAAACCGTTTCTGCCGTATTTGTTAAGACAATACATTCTGACGTCCTTAAGCCCGTGATCATCGAGCCATTGGCGCGACGGGTCATACGCACTGTAAGGACGTCCCGTTATCACCGATACTTCATGCCCGCGTTCGAGCCATTCGTTTATTACCTTTGAAGCGCCCGGGGTCTCTTCATAAGACAACAGCACTTCCGGCTGATGTCCTCTTATCATGAACTGCTCGAATTGTTCTTCGTTAAGACCGAACGATCTGTTTAATTCAAAGTATCTGATCTTCTCATACGGAACATGTATGCCGAACATCTCCACGGCAAGCTCCGAGAAGGACCGGGCAGTCTCGCACAGGCAGTCGTCATAATCGACATATATCTTCATCCTTCTTCCCCCGTATCTTCTCTGATTTCCTCAAAGTGATCCCAAGGATATTGGAATCAAACCCTTTCAGGATCGTATCGTAATCACCGACACTGTATGTATTCCTGCCATGGCGTTCATTCCATGTGCTGCACAGTATCCCGGCAAACTCCGCTGCCCTTCCGCCTCGCTTCAGCGCCGATGGCGAGAAGAACAGCGCAAGCACTCTTTTCGCTTCCTCCGAAGCCGCCTTCCGTTCACGCTTAGGCAAGGCCATGACCTCGTTGTCTACTGCATCGGACAGAGCTTCCGCTTTTGACTCGAGATCATCCTCTTCCAACTCATCGAAGAACGGACTTACGCATCTTCCGAACTCCTCAAAGTTCACCGGGTAGTGATCGTAATCAAATTCATAAAGATATCTGCGGGAATAGATAATGAGCCTTGCAAGATCCATGCTTATGTCTCCTTTTGTTCTCAATATAACACAGCGGCCGTGCTTTACAATTATTCCCTGCGTTTGTAGAATCAAGAAAAAAGAGGAGAAGCAAATGGCCGATCAGATCTTTACCATTGTTGTCGCCGACGACGAAGAAGAACTGCTGGATGATGTGTGCACCCTGATCGACTGGGAAAGCATCGGTTTCCGCCTTGTGGGAAAAGCCAATAACGGCCTTGATGCGCTCCAGCTCGTAGAACAGCTGGAACCGGATCTCCTCCTCACCGACATACAGATGCCGTTTATAAAAGGCACCGACCTTGCGCGGCAGGTCCGTGAGCTCCAGCCCCTTATCCAGATCGCTTTCCTGACAGGATACGATGACTTCGAATACGCAAGAAGCGCCATCGAGAGTCAGGTCATCTCCTATCTTCTTAAACCTATAAAGATGGCGGATCTGACTGCGAATCTTCAGGAGATACACGCCAGGATGGAAAAGCGCTTCAATTCTCTGCGCCCCGCAGAAGGCCCTGCCAGCAGACATCTTACGGTAGCTTCGCTGCTTCTGGATCAGAATGCCGACTATCCGGGCGAGAAGGCGGTCATCAGGCGTTTAAATGACACGGGGATCTCTTTCAGGGAGCCTTTCCTGCTTGCAGTGCTTGCCATAAGCGCAGGATCACTTCCTCCCAAGGCAGATCAGACGGTTGATACCGTTCTCCGGGAACACTACTCAAGCTGCAGCATAATATCCGGAGGAAGGATCTTAAGCCTTGTTATCTCCGAGAAAGGCTTCGACGGATTCGGAACAGTACTCGATGAACTCTACTGTGTATGCAAAAGGATCTTCAACTCGGAGTGCACCGTCGGCGTAAGCCGAATATTCAGCGAATTCGCAGGTACCGTTCCCGCATGCAAGGAAGCCGTTGATGCCACCCGTTTGGCAGACGGACCCGGAGTAAGCATCATCAGCCAGGTAACTTCCGGATCATCAGAAACGGTCAATCCCGTTCAGACGGCATCCGAACTCGACAGGATCCTGTTTACGGGAAGCACCTCAGAACTCGAGAACTATCTCAATAGAGTGATGGGACCCGGCACCGGGGAACTCAGCATCATGGAGACGCTGGTCACTGCGCAGAATGTATTGCAGGCTGCAGTCGGCAAAGAAGATCTTGCCATGCTTCTCCGCCGCACGAGCCTTACGGATCCCTTAAAAGAGAAACTTGATTCCGAGACTTTCAGAAGACGCGTCAAGGAACTGTGCCTTGCCGGCAATGAGATGATCGCCAGCCGCAAGCAGAAGGGCATGCGTGTCCTCGTCGACAGGACGCTTCATATAATCAAGACCAGATATATGGATGAGGATCTGTCATTGAACCTTGTAAGTGAAGAGCTTCATGTGAGCCCCAATTACTTAAGCGCGAATATGAAGAAGTACGCAGGCGACACTTTCATCAATCTTTTGATCAAGAGAAGGATGGAAGTCGCAAAGGCCCTCATTAATTCAGGCAGCATGAAGATCGCGGAAGTCGCCGAAAGATGCGGCTATTCGGACCAGCATTACTTCAGCTTCTGTTTCAAGAAATACTTCGGGGTATCCCCTGCCAAGATGAGAAAAAGCGAGGAGAACTGATCTTGAAGACCAAAGGTTTACGAATGAACACCGTACTCCTTCTTGCCCTTATCGGCACGGTCATCCTTGTACTGGTAAGCGTATCCGTTCTCTTCATGCGTTCTTATAAGAACTCACTTATCGGAAACGCTTCCACCAACAGCCAGAGGACCATATCCCAGGTAAGCAATACAGTAAACGAATACCTCGACGAGATCGATATGGATATGGAGACTCTCTGCGCATCCCTTGAGGATCCTTCAATAGACCGGGAAGAATTCTTTAATGTATTCCTCAGGATAAGACCCGATGTGGTGGCAGTATCCACCTACGACGCTTCCGGCAGCCTCGTTAACTGCTACAGTCTCCTGGGCGATGTCCGGGATCCTCTTGACGAGAACACTTCTTTTGACAGGACCATGACGGATAAGTATTCGGAAGGCTTTGTCTCGGCGCCCCATGTCGTATCGCTTTTCGAGAGCAAGTATCCGTGGGTAATCACGATGACCGCCCCTCTTGATGTAGACGGGGAATGCTGGATAGCGCTTGATATAAGCTGCACAAACATCTCCTCATATATCAACGATGTCGGCATCGGCCAAAGAGGTTACTGTTTCCTTCTGGACTCAGACGGAAACATCGTATACCACCCTCAGCAGCAGCTGATCTATTCTGATCTTAAGAGCGAGAACATAGAACTTATAGCCTCGCTGCCGGACGGAACGCATGTAGAAGAGAACGTGATCTATTCCATCGAGACGCTTAACGGCTCCCACTGGAGAGTCGTCGGCGTAAGCTTTGTACAGGAACTCATCACCGACAGCCTGTGGGAACTCGGAAGGATCATCTTCTTCGTAAGCTTTCTGATACTCATAGTAATGGTGATCATAAGCCTTATCCTGTCCAAGGTCGTATCACACCCCATAAGGACATTCGCGGAAGAGATGGAACAGTTCGAGCAGAACGCTTCTGACTTCACCTATGTGCCTGTGGGAGGCGTAAGGGAAGTACGGATACTGTCGGAGTCTTTCAGCCACATGGTTAAGAAACTTCAGGGACTTATGGGCACTATCAGGGACGAGCAGCAGAACCTGCGCAAGACAGAGCTCCGCGCTTTGCAGGCGCAGATCAACCCTCACTTTCTTTACAATACGCTCGACTCCATCTCTTGGATGACAGAAAGAGGAAAGAAAGATGAAGCCGTAGAGATGGTAAATGCGCTTGCCACCCTGTTCCGTATAAGCATCAGCAAAGGACACGAGCTCATCCCGATACGGGATGAGATTCAGCACGCCGAAAGCTACCTTCAGATCCAGTCATACAGATATAAGAACCAATTCGCTTACAGCTTTGATGTTGAAGACGAATGTCTCGATTATCTTTGCAACAAGATAACCCTGCAGCCCATCATAGAGAATGCCATCTACCACGGTATAAACGGACTCGTCGACGACGGAAAGATCACCATAACCGTGAAGTCACAGGAGAACAACATAATCATGACCGTTGAAGACAACGGCAACGGCATGACCGATGAGCAGATCGAGACGATCATGAATAAGGACAGAAGTGATAAGTCAGGTATCGGCATCAAGAACGTAAATGACAGATTAAAGATCTACTTCGGAACCGAATACGGCATAACCATACACAGCGAACTTGATGAAGGCACCAGAGTCATCATCCTCATGCCCAAGGTAAAGGAGGCTTCTGAATATGAGAAGTAAGAGGATCCTCGGCGTGTTTATGATAACGGTTTCCATCCTGTTATCCTCATGCAGTTACTTAGGCGTACAGAACGAGTCGCGGTACAACATATGGTTCATCGCGAAGTCCTCCGCGTCACAGTTCTGGGATTCGGCATTCGCAGGAGCCAACGCAGCTAAGACCGCGTATAACATCGATCTTCACATCACGGCCCCCGAGACCGAAGAACAATATGACAGGCAGAATAATATGATCGCCCAGGCCGTTCGCGACGGCGCAGATGCGATCATATTCTCGGCCATAAGTTACAGCGATAATGCAGCCGCCATCGATGCAGCCGCAGACGCGGGAGTAAAGATAATCGTCATCGACAGCGATGTCGATTCGGACAAGGTCGATGTAAGGATAGGAACGGACAACGTTCAGGCCGGAAGGATGACGGGAAACGCGGTTCTTGATACAGACGACGATGAGATCTGCGTAGGGATCGTAAACTTCGCACTCGGATCGCGCAACGGACAGGAACGTGAAGAAGGTCTTCGCGAAGTTCTCGAAGAGGATCCCAGAGTCACCGGAATATACAGAGTCTATGTTGATTCCACACCCGAAGCAGCAGCGATCGGCGTCGGGATGCTCCTCGACAATCATCCCGAGATAGATGTACTTGTCGGTCTTAATGAGATACTTGCAGTCGGCACGGCAAGGGAAGTCGATAATCTGGATCTGTCGGACAGCATCCGCGTGGTCGGCTTTGATACCAATGTCGAGTGCGTGGAGTTTATGAGAGAAGGCGTCGTCACCGCTTTGATCGCGCAGAACCCCTACGCGATGGGTTATCTCGGAGTCGAATATGCTTGGAAAGTATTGGAAGGCGAGCACTTCGATAACGATGTATGGATCGACACATCAACTACGATAATCAACCGAAGGAATATGTTTAGTCAGGAGAACCAACAGGCGCTCTTCTCCTTTGGTTAATCTGCACAAAAGCCACCGGGAATAGCTCTTCCTCTGTAGTGATTTTTATTGATTTATTAACCTTTTTTGTAGATATCCTCATGTTATTTTGATCCTCCTCTGTTTAGGATTTTTTATGAAGGGGACGTTCAACGTCCGGGAAAACCAAACACTTCAACAAGGAGGAATTATATTATGAGAAAGAAGATTATGGCGTTGATGCTTTCATTGGTCATGATCGTAGGCCTTGCTGCCTGTTCGGTCGGAGGTGAATCCGGCGAGAACGGCGGTTCGGCAGGAAATGCAAAAGTGGCTGTATTCTGGTACACATTCTCTGATGCTTATCTTTCAACAGTACGTTCCGCTCTGGACGCTGATCTGGAAGCTGCAGGCATCGAGTATCAGGACTTCGACAGCAACAACAACCAGGGCACACAGCTCGAGCAGGTACAGACAGCTGTTACAAACGGTTTCAACATTCTCGTTGTCAACCTCGTAACATCCGGTTCTGCAGATGCAGCTCAGCAGATCATCGCTGCTGCAGGTGATGTTCCTGTTATCTTCTTCAACCGTGCTATCGAAGGCGACGGTGAGGAAGGAACGGTTTTGAACTCCAACGACAACATCGCATTCATCGGTACTGATGCTCCTGAAGCAGGACACATGCAGGGCCAGATGATCGGTAACTTCCTCGTTGAGAACTTCGAAGCTACTGACCTTAACGGCGACGGACAGATCTCCTATGCAATGTTCATGGGTGACGCTTCCAACGTAGAGGCTATCTATCGTACACAGTACGGTGTAGAAGATGCTAACGCTGTTCTTACAGCTAACGGTTATCCCGAACTCGTTTACTTCAACCCCAACAATACAGATAAGTATCAGCTCGACCCTAACGGCGCATGGTCATCCGCTGCAGGCAACGAGTTCATGGGCACAAACCTCGCTGAATATTCCGAGGCTAACGGCAACATGATCGAGCTCGTTATCGCTAACAACGATGATATGGCTATCGGCGCTATCTCCGCTTTGCAGGCTGCAGGTTACAACTTGGGTGACGGCAGCTCCACAAAGATCCCTGTTTTCGGTGTTGATGCAACTCAGGTTGCTCAGGATGCAATCGCAGCAGATACGATGACAGGTACAGTTAAGCAGGATGCTGAGGGTATGGCTTCCGCTATCTGCGCAGCCGTAGAGGCGATCTCTAACGGCAGTACCGTAGCTGACGCTGCTGCTTCCGTAGCAAGCTCTGCAGATATCTATTCAATGGCTGACGGATTCACAAACAAGATCTTCGTCGCATACGCTCCTTACACCGGCTGATAAGGATTAAGGTTTTATTGGGGGCAGCCGTCTTCGGGCGACTGCCCTTTTCTATGAACTATCAACACAGGAGGTAATAAAATGGCAGAGGATATCCTCCTTCGGATGACGGATATCACCAAAACGTTCCCCGGTGTCAAAGCTCTTGATAAAGTCAACTTTGAGCTTAAGGCAGGAACGGTCCATGCTCTGATGGGCGAGAACGGTGCCGGCAAATCCACGCTGATGAAATGCCTGTTCGGAATATACGGCAAAGACAGCGGACAAATATATCTTGAAGGCAAAGAGATCAATTTCAAAAACAGCAAAGAAGCGCTCGATAACGGCGTTGCCATGGTTCACCAGGAATTAAACCAGGCAGGAAAGCGCTCTGTCATGGACAATATCTGGCTCGGCCGCTACCCCACCTTAGGCGGCATCATGGTTGACGAGAAAAAGATGTTCCGTGATACAAAAGCTATCTTCGACGAGTACGAGATCAGCGTAGATCCCAAGAGGATCATCAACACCATGCCGGTATCACAAAGGCAGATGGTAGAGATAGCAAAAGCCGTATCTTATAATTCCAAGATCATCGTTTTCGATGAGCCTACATCTTCCCTTACAGAGGAGGAAGTAGAGCATTTATTTAAGATCATAAACATGCTGCGCGACAAGGGTGTCGGCATCATTTACATATCGCACAAGATGGCGGAGATCAAGCGCATATCCGATTACATCACCATCATGAGAGACGGTACGCATGTAGCAACAAAGCCTGCTGACGAACTCGAGATGACGGATATCATCCGTCTCATGGTAGGAAGAGAACTGTCGAACCAGTTCCCGCCCAAGGACAACACGGTAGGTGACGTATCACTTGAAGTCGAGAACGTTACTGCGATGTACAACCACTTAACGGACGTCTCATTCAAGGCGCACAGCGGCGAGGTGTTAGGCTTCGCGGGACTCGACGGCAGCGGTCGTACCGAGACGCTTGAGAGCATCTTCGGCTACTCCACAAGAAAGACAGGCACCATCAGGCTCAACGGCAAGATCTGCAGGAACAGGAACCCGAGAGAATCTATCAAAAACGGCTTCGCTCTGCTCACCGAGGAGAGGCGCGCCACCGGTATCTTCGCCATCGAGAACATCCGCGAGAATACCGTTATCTCGAGTTTAAAGAAGCACCTGCACTTCGGCTGCCTCAGCGAAAAGTCAATGAAAAAAGACACGCAATGGGCGATCGATTCCATGCACACCAAAACACCTTCACAGGAGACAAAGATCCGCGCTCTGTCCGGAGGAAACCAGCAGAAGGTGATCATAGGAAGATGGCTTCTTACAGAGCCCGAAGTCCTGCTTCTCGATGACCCGACAAGAGGCATCGACGTGGGCGCAAAATTCGAGATCTATCAGCTTATTCTCGACCTGGCAAAGAAAGGAAAGACCGTGCTTGTAGTCTCATCGGAGATGCCCGAGCTTCTCGGCATCTGCGACAGGATCATAGTTATGTCGGGCGGCAGAGTAGCCGGAGAAGTTGATGCTAAGAACACTACCCAGGAAGAGATCATGACCCTGGCTGCAAAATACGTTTGAGGAGGAAGATCATGACTATCAATGAAGCTTTTAACAGAAAGAAGCAGGAATACCTGTCTCTCGACAAGATCGACAGAAGAAGATTCTGGACGGACGGATTGCTCAACAACGCACTCTATATCCTCATGGGAATCTTCATCATATTCACGGCTGTCGTAAACAGTAATTTCTTAAGTCCGAGTTCGATCGTAAATATCATCATGCTCGCAGCCGTATCACTGCCCATGGCATTAGGTATCGGCGGATGCATAGTTCTTACGGGCACCGATCTGTCGGCAGGCCGTGTATTCGGTCTGGCAGCAGGTATGTCAGCCGCCTTTCTGCAGAACAGACTGGCAAGTAAGCTGATCTTTGAACACCTCCCCGAAACAACGGGCGGCTGGATACTTGCTGTTATGCTCATGGTAATGTGCGCCGGCGCGGTCATCGGTCTCGTCAACGGATTCTTTGTTGCAAAGTTCAGTCTTCATCCGTTTATCGTTACTCTTGCGACACAGCTCATCACATACGGCATCATCCTCATGTTCTTCCAGATCAACGGAAACGGCGGCGGCCCCATAAGCAACGTTGCCAAGGAATTCCAGGATGCCGTATCGGGTCCGTGCCTCAAGATCCCTGCATGGAATGTATCCATCCCGTGGTATGTGCTCTTTGCCATCATCCTCATTGCGATCATGTGGTTCATCTGGAACAAGACCCGCTTCGGCAAGAACATGTTCGCAGTCGGATCCAACATGGAAGCTGCAAAGGTATCAGGTGTTAACGTATTCCTTACGACAATGCTCGTTCACACGCTCGCAGGCGCGATGTACGGATTCGCGGGATTCGTGGAGGCAGCCCGTCTCGGTTCCGTTACGGCAGCAACCGGTCTCAATAACGAGTGCGACGCCATCGCGGCATGCGTAATCGGCGGTGTATCATTTGTTGGCGGTACTGGTAAGATCCGTGGTATTGTATTAGGTGTATTCGTACTTCGCATCATCTTCGTCGCACTGAACATGTTAGGCATCAATCCTAATCTTCAGTACATCATCAAGGGCGCCATCATCCTCGCTGCATGTTCGCTCGATATGCGTAAGTACCTCGTCAAGAAATAAGGAGACTCCGTATGTATCAGGCAGCCGAAGACAGATATGAGAAGATGGTCTACAGAAGATGCGGCAGCAGCGGACTAAAGCTCCCTGCAGTCTCATTCGGTCTGTGGCACAACTTCGGAGACAACAGTTCATATTCCAATATGACGGATCTGTGCCTGACCGCTTTTGACAACGGGATCACGCATTTCGATCTTGCAAACAACTACGGCCCCGAGGCAGGCAGTGCGGAGATCAATTTCGGAAGGATACTGAGAGATCATCTTATGCCCTACAGGGATGAGATGATCATCTCCACGAAGGCGGGCTACTATATGTGGCCCGGACCTTACGGAGATAACGGAAGCAGGAAGTATCTTCTCGCAAGTCTTGACTGTTCGCTCAAGAGAATGGGGCTGGATTATGTCGATATCTTCTATCACCACAGGATGGATCCCGACACGCCGCTTGAAGAAACAATGGGCGCATTGGAACAGGCCGTCACGAGCGGCAAGGCGCTTTATGCCGGCCTTTCCAATTACGACGGTGAAACTTTGGAAGCTGCATCAAAGATACTCGATGAACGGCACGTTCCGTTCATCATTAACCAGAACCGTTATAATATCTTCGACCGTAAGATCGAAGAAAACGGTCTTAAGGAAACCGCCCGCAGGCTCGGCAAAGGCATCATATGCTTCTCCCCTCTTGCCCAGGGACTTCTTACGGACAGATATCTCAACGGGATCCCCGATGACAGCAGGATACGAACGGACGGAAGATTCCTTAAAGAGGAGACCATCACGGACGGGATCCTCGATAAGATCCGTCAGCTGAACGACATCGCAGGATCAAGAGGCCAGACGCTCGCAATGATGGCGCTTTCGTGGGTACTCAAAGACGATCCCGTTACATCCGTGATAATAGGCGCCTCCAAGCCGGAGCAGATATTGGATAATGTCAAAGCGCTTGATAATCTCGAATTCACACCCGAAGAGATCAGCACGATAGACAGGATTACAGCGATCCGATAATACAGAAAGGAACTGCACTATGAATATGATCGAGAAGACTTATACCAACGGGGAAATAATCATCAGGGAAGGCGACATCGGCAACAGTTTCTACCAGCTCCTGTCGGGCAGCGCCGGTGTCTACGTTAATTACGGAAAAGAAGATCAGGTCAAGCTCACTGTTCTTAACGAAGGCCAGTACTTTGGCGAGATGGCAGTGATCGAAGCTTTTCCCAGAAGTTCCACGGTGGTAGCCGAAGGTGATGTAAAAGCAGCCGAGTTCCCGGGTTCAGAGCTGAACACCTTTTTCTCTGAACATCCGGATAAGATCATCGCTTTGATCGAACACCTCGGCAACAGATTAAGGTCGCTGACCGATGATTACAACGAAGCCAAAAGCGTATTGGCACAGCTCAACAGTTCGGAGACCGATAAGAACAGCGAATCATTTCTCGCGAAGCTCAAGAAGCATATCGGCTTCTCCAAAACGGGCAAGGCCGATCTTTCCGTTCCCAGCGCAGAAGCGATTCGCGAGCAGTCAGCAGGCATCACAAAGGGTGAATCAACGGCAACTTATACAAAGGGCACGATCATATACAAACAGGGTGAAGTCAGCAGATGCATGTATATCCTTCACGGCGGCAGCGTAGGTATCTATCGCAACTACGGAGAAGCCAACGAGCTGAAGCTTACCGAGCTTTTGCCGGTCTCCTTCTTCGGAGAGATGGGCATGCTCTCCGGCAAGGAAAGAAGCGCCACGGTTGTAGCTTCATCCTATGATACATATGTTGAGATCATCCGCCTTGAGGATCTTCAGGAAATGTTCAGAACAAATCCCGTTAAGATCGACATGCTCCTGCGTTATCTGTCCTATCGCTTAAGATCACTCACTAATGACTACTTCAGAACATGCAAGGAGATCTCGGCGGCATACGGTAACTGATAAATGAGGAGCTTCTGGTCTTAAGAGAGCGATGATGCAATGACATTTCATGATCATTGCCTTCATAAACTTCCTCCTCAATGGCAGATAACCGGTAATAATACGCTTTCAATGAATTCCACTCTGTCGAAGATCCTCGGTTTAAATGTGCCGGTCATTCCGACAGAAATGCCTTTTTCCTTATTCACATAGATTATATTACCGCTGTCTCCTATAGCGGCAAAGACCTCCCGGTCATCAAAAGGTCTGTACCAAAGATAACCGTAATTCATGTTTCCGAATCTCTCTCCGAGTTTAAGACGGGGAGCGGTCATATCCTTTATGTATTTTTCAGAGATGATCCTTCTTCCCTCATATTGTCCGTCATTTAATACCATAGCTCCGACAACTGCCATATCCCGGGCAGACATGCAAAGTCCCCAGCCTGCAGTTACAGTGCCCTGAGGATCGGAATACCACTCATATCTTCTCGGTTTCTTGTTCATAAAGAAATCAAACTGGTCTTCTTTTGAACTGTCACCGTGATTGATCCTTGCGGGAAGCCCCAGGGGCTTAAACAGATACTCGTTTGCAAGATCGATGCATTTCATGCCCGAGGCGTTCTCTATTACTCCCGCCAGTATCTGAATGCCAAGCGTAGCATACTTGAATTCTCCCGTGATCCCCTTGCGTCCGCCAAGATAATCCAGTACGGCAAGAGTCCAGTCTTGTGAAGTGCACACTTTGGTCCACGGCTCCGATCTGTACTTGTACGGAGCTGTCATCGTAAGAAGGTGTTTTAACGTTACTTCATAGATCGTCTTTTCGCCGCGTTTAACGGTGTAATCCGGAAAGAAATCCAACACCTTCTGATCAACGCTCTTTATCATGCCCTTATCCGAAGCGATCCCTGCAAGCAGCGCCATAATGCCTTTTGTTACCGAATTGATATTTACGGCATCTTCTGTCTTATAGCCGTGCCAGCAGTCATCATAAACAGCCTCACCGTTCACGGTCGCATATATCTGACAGATATTGCTCTCGTTGCCGGTGCTTTCCGCAATCCTTTTATGCAGTTGTTCTATGTTCATAAAAACCTTCTTTCAACAGGATTCGGACGTCCTGTAAAGAAGGCTAATGTAATTTAAAATTCTTTTCAAGTATAAAGTGAACCCGGCAAAAAGGCCGTCTCACTCCGGGTGAGGCGGCCTTTATTGCGCATTACCTGCATCTTGCTTCATGGACTCCGTTAAGCACAACGGCTATCGCGCCGTACAGAACGCCTGCAACAGGCCAGACGATCCATGTGAAGCCCCAGTTCCCGGTAAGGAAGCTCCAGAGAAGGTAGCCCGCCGTAACGGTCAGCCAGTAAGCAGGTGCAACAGCTTTAAGGACCGTATTGGTCTTGGCGGTCTTGTTGTAGTCGCCTTCCTGCAGGAGCTTAGACATGCCGTCCTTGGTTATTCCCGCATTGACGATCATGAAGCACGCCACAGCTATACACATGAGCATCACTCCTACCAAAGCGACCGTAAGCGCATCCCCGTGTCCCTCTTTGATCGAGCTTGCCACTACTGCAATAACACCCAGAAGGATGAGTACCGTACCTGCCGTTATCGAGGTAACGAACTTAGGCTGAAACTTCTCAGCCTTGTCCTTCACCATGCCGTCGACACCGTATTCCGTGTCGAAGATCTCCTTTTCGAGCCAATCCCACTTTGATGCCGCTATGCCTGCGGGTATAAAGAAAACAAGCGCCGCCGCTATCAACAGGAGAAGCACTACCGTTCCGACGCCGCCCGCGATGCTGTCTGTTAAGCCGAACATGCCCGCTTCTTTCAACGCCTCAAGAAAGAGAAGCGGCACCGGGCACATAACCGACAGCAGCACGCCGATCGCTATCTTTACCGCGAACTTCCCGTTCTCGTTAAGAAAGGCATTAGCTTCCTCCATGCTGACCCTGCGCATGGCTTTGCCCGTGTCTTCCTCCACCCCGCTTACAGGCCGGACAGTCTCGTCGTCTTTAAGAAGATAATCCGTACTCACTCCGAAAAGCTTGCTCATCTCAAGTATCCTCTGAAGGTCCGGGACACTCTGCGCGCCTTCCCATTTGCTTACCGACTGTCTCGAGACGCCCAACTTATCCGCGAGCTCCTCCTGGGACCAGCCGTTCTTCTTTCTCTCTTCAATGATCTTATCTGCAAGTATCATTTTCATTCAGACTCCTTTTCCGTAGTTTATGGCACTACGATACCAACGCCCCCGGTTGCAGACCATAAAGCCGGCTTGGAAATGTGTCAACTGCCGGTTGCTTCACGTGTATCCGTCACAAAAACGCCCGCAGATATTAGAATAATATATGAAGCTTTCGCATTTTGACAGAAGATAAATGGCTCTGTATGTGAAGAGTTTATCACACAACCGTGGGGCAGAAACAGCGGATCAGTCAACGTAGTAATTACCGTAAATATCGATAACAG
>Ga0310694_10004364_pt1 | contig 13694 bp, 12 predicted proteins | sample 174DNAGHGhighgp2_FD_203884 | JGI IMG/M metagenome (GOLD analysis project Ga0310694, IMG submission 203884) | Sheep rumen microbial communities from Palmerston North, Manawatu-Wanganui, New Zealand - 1742 DNA GHGhigh gp2 (v2) (version 2) | ecosystem: Host-associated > Mammals > Digestive system... | reverse complement strand
AATTATTACTTTTATGGCATCTGCAATTCTAGTTTGTTTGATCCGTGGAATAAAAGATGTAATTGTAAAACTTTTTGTAATTATATATAAAAAAATAAAAAGAGAGAATGAGTTAAAAGATAATGCATAGAATACATAAATAATTTACTAAAAAGCTATCTTTTTTGGTAAACTTGTGATAAAATGCATTCAAGTAAAATATAAGGAGGTCTGAATATTATGGAACTTAAGAAATGTGCACGCTGCGGTAAATTCTTTGCTTCTGACGTAGAAGTTTGTAGCGAGTGCGAGAAAAAAGATTTACAAGATCTAAGTAAATTGAAAGGATTTTTTGCAGACTCTTATGTTAGTGGAACTTCAAAATTAGAGATTTCACAATATACAGGTATTAGCGCTAGAAATTTAAATCGATATTTGGGCTATCAAGAATTCGCAGATATGTATATTCCTGACGGAAATATAGAAGAAGAGAGCAACGAGAAGATTAGCTTATAATATTGGAGGAAAATTAATGGAAATAAAAAAAGGCATTATAGAAGAATTAGTTGCTCGTGGTTATATTGAGCAATTAACGCACGAGGACGAAATAAAGAAATTATTTGATAAAGAAAGTGTAAGATTTTATATAGGAATAGATCCAACAGCAAATAGCATGCATATTGGACACTTTGTAGCATTGATGGTTGCTTCAAGATTACAAAAAGCAGGACATAGACCTATTATCTTAATGGGCGGTGGAACAGCTGCTATTGGAGATCCATCTGGAAGAACTGATTTAAGACAAATGCTAACAAGAGAACAATTAGACGCAAACGTTGAAGCTATCAAAAAACAAGCCGAAAGATTTGTAACATTTGATGGCGATAATGCAGCAATAATTGTTAATAATAAAGATTGGCTTTTAGATTTAAACTATATTGAATTTATGAGAGATATTGGTAGTAAATTCACTGTAGCTAAAATGATTAATCAAGAATGTTATAAAAATAGATTAGAAACAGGATTAACATTCTTTGAGATGGGATATCTATTACTACAAAGTTATGACTTTTTATATTTACATGACAAGTATGATTGTAAATTACAAATAGGTGGTAACGATCAATGGTCAAACATCATCGGTGGTGTTGAATTGATTAGAAAAATTGGAGCTGAAGATTCATATGGACTAACATTCAAACTATTAACTACTGCTGATGGTAGAAAAATGGGTAAAACAGCTAAAGGAGCATTGTGGTTAAATCCAGAAAAAACATCACCATATGAGTTCTATCAATATTGGAGAAATATTGGTGATACTGAAGTTAGAAAAGTATTAAGCTTATTAACATTTTTACCTATGGAAGAAGTTGATAGATTATCATCATTACAAGATGAACAAATAAATGAAGCTAAAAAGATTGCAGCTTTTGAGATAACAAAATTAATTCATGGTGAAGATGAAGCAATCAAAGCAAGAGATGCAGCAGAAGCTTTATTTGGAAGTGGTAGTGATACATCTAATATGCCATCTACAAAACTTGAAGATCCTAATATGTCTATATTAGATGCCATTGTATTAGTAGGAATGGCTCCTTCTAAAGGACAAGCAAAACAACTAATTGCTCAAGGTGGAATTACATTAAATGATGAAAAAGTTGTAGATGTACAATACAAATTATCTGATAGTGATTTTAATGATGAAGGATATGCTATTCTAAAAAAAGGAAAGAAAGTATTTCATAAACTTGAAAAATAATTTAATAGAGTAGCGATAGCCGCTACTCTATTATTATTTATTAAACAGGAGAAAAATATGGGAAAAAAATATACTACTTTAGTTATTATAATTATTGTTTCTATAGTTGCTTTTGCAGCACTAGGAATTATGACTATCTATAGACTATCAATTTTACAAAAAGTGATTGCTAAAAATAGAAGCAATGCAGAGATAAATAATTATAGATTGATTTCAAAATTGACAATTGGAGACCAAAAAGAAGCAAGTTCTTTAACAGCATATTATAAAGATGGTGTCGGAAAAATAGTTGTTTCTAATGGACTTTATACATGGAGTAATGGAGATAGGGCATATCTAATTGACGATACTAATAGAATTGCATATGTTCAACAAATAGAAAATGCAACAAATCTTGCTTCATACGATTATTTTATGAGTTCAATACCAGGATATAATAGTTTTTGGTCAAGAGTAAAGATGGCATTTTACTGGAAGAACAAAGTAAAGAAAGTAGATTATGAAGGTCAAAGTTGTTATTTAATATCAAAAGTAGAAGATAAGGTTGAAAAAACTGTTTGGGTAAATCAAAATACTGGAAAAGTAATAAGAGCAACTATAGATTTTAATGGAGAATTAACGTATACATATGAATTTGATATTCAATTCAATGTTACGAGTACAGCAGATGTTGCTTTGCCTAGAATGAGTGATTACGCTACTAAAACACAAAATGATTTAAATGAAATTTTGCAAAAAGATTTTAATAGCGGAACTACAGAAGCTGTAAATACAATAGAAAATCAAGAATAAAAAAGTGCTACCATATGGTAGCACTTTTTATGTTCTTCCGTTAGTATATTGATTTCCTTCGAATCTTTGACCAGATTTTACATAGTTTATTATTTCTTGAATTGTTTCAATGTTATTTTCATCAAGAATATCTATTCTAGCAAAGGTAGTGTTAAATGCATTTGGATTAATTGAAAGCGTTTTGCTATTGTAGATTGTTGTAATTGTAGAGATGTTATCAGGTACTATTCTAAATGAAAAGTCCATACGATCTTTTAAATAGTATGTACAGTTTTGGTTTAAACATTTTTTATCACATTCTGGATAACATTTATTAGTTTTTCCAAGCAAACAATAGTTACTTGTCATTACTGGAATTTTGCCATATACAATTAATTCTGTTGGATATTCTGAAGCATTATTACAAATGTTATTTATTTCATCTTTTTCTAACTCAGGAGAGATAGTTATAGAGTTTAATCCAAGTTTCTTAAGTAACGTAATAGAATAATTACTAAACACGTTCAATGAATAATTTCCAATTAGTTCTAAGTTATATTTTTTGACAATTTCAACTTGAGAAATGTGAGATATCACAAAACCACTTATATTATAGCTTGATAGTATCTTTGCAAAGTCAACTTTATCTATAATTCTATCTTTTATTGCATTAGGCATATAGATGTATGTTTTAAAATTTGTAGAAATATTTTTTATTATATTGCTATAGTTAGAATTCATAAAAAACTTTAAAGGGATATATAACCTATCTATTCCAGTTAGTTGTGAATAGTCTAAAGCACTATTTAAATTATTTAATAGTATTGAAATTTTTTTGTCACTATTAATTGTCGCTGAATTGAATGGATATTCATCAACCTCGTGTTCTTTTAGAGGCTTGATGCGTTTGCTTAACATACTATTAATGAAATTTTCTATAGCATTTCTTCTAATTTCATTTATAATGCCCATTGGAATAAACAACCCATCGTCTAACAATACTGTAATATTGTCAAAAGTAATAGGGGTATTTCCTGTTTTCATTAATTGGTTTATAATAGTCTCTTTTGCGATAGGAGCATTGATTGCTTCTTGAGGAAGAGAACTACTTTTTTCAATATAATCTATTCCATTATAAAAACCATCTGTTGAAGTAATTTTTAGTTCAATTGGAGTATTTCTTTTAATCGTTATCTCACAGTTGGTATGTATTCTTTTTAGTTCTTTATTTTCTTTAAATGTAGGGGAAACAGATTTATTCAACATTGAATCTTCTATCTTATAAATCTTATTTCCAACAGATATAGGACCTTTCATTCTGCCTATTTTAACTCTTTTTGATTTTTCAACTGTAGAATAGTTCTTGTTATCTATCATAAGTTCAGAAATTGTATATTGTTCATTTCCAATTTTAATTTTATCTCCAACAGATACTTTATTTTCTAGTGTAAGAGTAAGATGTCCTTTGGCTTCATTGATGTGAGTTATTTTACCTAGATATAATCCTTGATTGTTAGATTTATATTTATAAATTAAATCTCTATTTGGTGATTCGGAAAAATGAGCTGTTGAAAACTCACCACGATTAAATGCTTGATTTAATTCTTCACGATCAGATAGGAGAGTATCGTCGTTTGTTTTATCCAAATTTTTGCTTATTATTGAACGAATTTCGTCGTTTGATTTATCAATATTGTCTAGTACAAGATCAATATATTTTCTATATATTCTTGTTACTGTCGCAACATAAAATGGAGTTTTCATACGTCCTTCAATTTTAAATGAATTAATCCCAAGTTTAATTAGTTCAGGAAGTAATTCAATTGCACAATTATCTCTTGGACTTAGTAAAAAACCACTATCTAATTCTGTTTCTCTATTTTTTGAATCATTTTCATACAATTTATAAGGTAATCTACATGGCTGAGCACATAGACCTCTGTTACCAGATCTACCACCAATCATACTTGAAAGTAAACACTGACCAGAGTATGAAATACATAGAGCACCATGAATGAATACTTCAAGTTCTATATCAGTGTTCTTTCTTATATACTCAATATCTTTAAGAGATAATTCTCTTGCTAGTACAACTCTTTTGAAACCTAAATTTTCTAATTGTTTTACACCAGCCAAGTTAGTTACTGTCATTTGAGTACTAGCATGAAGCGGAATTTCAGGATAATTCTCTAAAATAAAATTAGATAATCCTAAATCTTGAATAATAATAGCATCTACACCTAGATTATACGCTTTTAAGGCTAATGATGCTGCTTCTTGAAATTCATTATTTTTAATTAAAGTGTTTAAAGCAAGATGTACGGAAACATTTCTAGATTTACAGTATTTAATTGCATCTTCTAATTCTTTTTCACCAAAGTTAGTAGCTTTAGCCCTAGCACTAAAAGAAGAAGCACCTAGATAAACACTATTTGCTCCATTTTGTACAGCAGCTTTTAAACATTCAAAATCTCCAACTGGAGAAAGTAATTCTGGATTATACATAAATGTACCTCTTTTATTAATATCAATATAATGATACAGTAAAATCCTTTAAATTTCAAGGTGTTGGACAATCTAATAATATTTTTACATAATTGTAATGGTATTATGAATTAAAAAAATATATAATATTGTTGATTATTAGGAGATAATGGTATGAGTGAAGAAAATAAAAAGAAAGATTTATCATTTTATACATTTGCTTTTTTAATATACTGTATAATTGGTTGGATATATGAGGTAATTTGGGAATTTGCTATTGGAAACGGATTCGTAAATAGAGGATTCTTATTTGGACCATATTTACCAATATATGGATTCGGTGTATTAATATTGTATTTCTTGTTATCTAAAGTAATGAAAAAAGATATAAGAGTATTTAATAAAATAAAAATAACACCAATTATAGTGTTTATATTAATACTAATTATAGTTTCAGTAATTGAATACTTTGCAAGTTTTATTATGGAACTAATCTTTCATAAAAGATGGTGGGACTATAGTTATGATTGGTTAAATATTAATGGAAGAATAAGTTTAAGAAACAGTTCATTATTAGCTATTGGCGCTATGTTTATGCTTTATTTGATTTTTCCTATTATAGAAAAAATAACGAGAAAAATTCCAAATAAAATAATGAACTATATGAAATATGTTATTTGGGGAATAATGGGAATAGATTTTGTTGTAACTATTCTTGGATATTTGATTTAAGGAGGAAGAGTAATTGAAAAGAGGAAAGAGAACTTCAAGATTAACAGGTGGAAGAAGATTAAATGTTCCTAAAATTATAATTACTATAGTATTGATAGTGGCTGCTATAACTTCTGTGGTACTATTATTAAAGAAGACACCAGAAGATGGTAAAAAAGAGAAGATTTCATCAACTGAAAAAATCACAAAAGAGTCTATCGCAGAAAATGTTGTAGAAGTTAAAGAAAAAACTATTGATGAAATACTAAACGATTTTGGCGGCGGTGAAATTCTAGAACAACCAAAACCGGATACCTATTATGTTAGTAAAGAAGGAAAAGAATATACTATATATCTAGATGGAGATATTGTAGAAGGAAAAATTCCTGTTTGGCAAGGCGACAGTGTTCAACCACAAGTTGGAGCAGATGGAGTTTTAAATATTAATAATGCGGCAGAACTAAAATGGGTGTCAGATCAAGTATCAAGTGGAGCAAAGAATTTTGCGGGAGTTACTATTCTATTGAACTCAGATATCGATTTAGGAGCTAGAAAAGTAGACAATAAATGGGAAGGTAATAACTGGACTTCAATAATAGGATTTTTAGATGAACAAAAACAAGAGACAACTGATGGAAATACTACTCCAGACAACAATTCTACTCAAGATGCAAATGTTACTGAAAATCAAACTCAGGTAGAAAATCAAGTCACAGAAACAGATCAAGTGGCAGAGACTGCGGAAGATGATGTTAAAGTAACGAATGAGAATTTGAAAAGATTTGCCGGTACATTTAATGGAAATAATAAAACTATAAGAGGATTATTAATAAACTCTGAAGAAAGATATCAAGGCTTATTTGGATACTCTGTAGGAATAATTCAAAACGTTAATTTGAAAGCAAGTAATATAAATGGTGGAAGCGGAGTTGGTGCACTTGTTGGATTAAATGGAGGCACTATAACAGGATGCAACATCAAGAATGTTGAAGTAAATGGAAAAGAAAAAGTTGGCGGTTTCGTTGGTATTTCAATGGCTAACTCATCTATTGAATCATGTAATATTATTGAGCAAGGGTGTTTTGTTCACGGAACAAGATATGTCGGAGGAATAGTTGGTTACATGAATAGCAATGCAACATTGAAATATTGTACAAATAGAGCTACTGTTTCAGGAGAAGATTTTACAGGAGGAATTTCCGGTATTTCATTCTTTGGTTCAACAGTAACAGGATGCTATAATAAATCAATTAAAATTACTGGTAAACAATCTGTAGGAGGAATAATTGGCTATTCACAAGCAACGGTTGATCAATGCGCATGTATAGATGATGACGGATATAAAGGAATTGTTCAAGGAGAAAAATACGTAGGTGGAATAGTTGGATTAAACTATGAAATGGGTAATGTTGCAAACTCTTATAATGGCCAAAAAATAAAAGCAACAAAAGACAATTTAGGAGGTATTGTAGGACTAAATAGTTCAGCAATAACTAATTCATATAATACTGGCGATGTGGATGGATCAGAAATGGATGAAATCAAAATCGGTGGAATATGTGGACAAAACGTGTCAAATAGTCAAATAATGCTATGCTATAACATTGGAAATGTAGAATACAAAACTGATGGACAAGGAGACGTAGGACTTAATTTTGGAAAGCTTCAAACAATTTATTATCTAGATTCTTGTATTAAAGAAAATAAAAATATGAATTTGGAGAATAAAAGAAGTGCGGATGAGCTTAAATTAGTAGCATCTGTGCTTGGTGATGGATATAAAAACGATGATGAAAATAAAAATGGAGGATATCCGATTTTAGCATGGCAATAATAATAAAAAAATTGCCAAAAACACTTGCATTTAGCTAAATTATCTAGTATAATTATTAATGTCAATATGAAATTTTCAGAAGAGTGGGAACCAATCCCACTCTTTACTAATGTTTGGAGGTAAATATGGCTTCAGGAAACATAGAATCAAAAGTACAAAGCCTTCTTGAAAAAATAATAAATGATCTCGGTTATGATCTATACGATGTTGTTTATGAAAAAGAAGGAAAAGATTATTATTTGAGAATAATAATAGATAAAGAAGACGGAATTGATATTAATGATTGTGAAAAAGTAAATAATGCAATCAATGATATTTTAGATGAAGCAGACTTAATAAAAGATCAATATTTTCTAGAAGTTTCTTCTCCTGGTGTGGAAAGAACATTAAGGAAAGATAAACATTATTTAAGTCAAATAGGAAATGAAATATTGATTAAACTTTATAAACCTATAGAAAAGAAAAAAGAAATACAAGGTATTTTAGAAGAATATTTAGAAGACGAAATAGTAATTAGAACAGATGATAAACAAACATATAATATTAATAAAAAAGATATAGCTATAGCAAAGACTATATATAATTGGTAGGAGGAATTAGAAAAATGAAAAACGATGAAATGAAAGAATTAATTTCAGTAATGGATGAACTTGAGAAAGAAAAGGGTATTAGTAAAGACTATTTAGTAGCAGCATTAGAAGAAGCATTAGTTAAAGCATATAAGCAAAACTTCGATGTTGACGAAGCATCTGATACAGTTAGAGTTTCAATAGATAGAAATACTGGAAGTATTCACATTTTCGCAATTAAAGAAGTCGTTAAAACATTAGCCGTACCTGAATTGGAAATATCTCTAGCAGAAGCAAAGAAAACAAATAAAAGTGCTAAAGTTGGAGATAAAGTAGAAGTTGAAGTAAAACCAAAAGACTTTGGTAGAATTGCTGCTCAAAAAGCAAAACAAGTTGTTGTTCAAAAAATAAGAGAAGCAGAAAAAGAAATGGTATTTAGCGAATTTAATAATAAAAAAGGAGAAATCGTTTCTGGTTTAATCCAAAAGGCTGATGGAAAAATAGTTGTTATGGATTTAGGAAAACTAGAGGGTGTAATGCCACTTAAAGAACAAATTCCTACTGAACATTATAATGTAAATGATAAAATCAAAGGATATGTTTTAGAAGTTGAAAGAGGACTAAAAGGTACTCCTCAAGTTATAGTATCTAGAAGTCATCCAGATTTCGTTAGAAAACTATTCGAATTTGAAATACCAGAAATATATGAAGGATTAATTGAAATAAAGAGCGTTTCTAGAGACCCAGGTTCTAGAAGTAAAGTTGCTGTTTATTCTAAAGATGAGAATATCGATCCAGTTGGTTCTTGCGTAGGACAAAAAGGCGTTAGAATTCAAAATATCATTAATGAATTAAACGGTGAAAAAATTGACGTTATCGAATGGAATGAAGATCCAGCTATATACATAGCAGCTGCATTACTTCCAGCTCAAGTTATGGCTGTTGACATTAAAGAAGAAGAAAAGTTTGCACAAGTAATTGTTCCAGATGATCAATTATCATTAGCAATTGGTAAATCAGGACAAAATGCTCGTTTAGCTGCTAGATTAACAAACTGGAAAATAGATATCAAATCAGAATCTCAAATTAGAGAAATCATTATGGCTGCTCAAAATGAAGCAGAAAATGAAGCTGATGTAGAAGATGTTGAAGAAGTCGATACAGTTGTTGAAGAAATTGTTGACGAAGAAGACAAAAAAGAAGACGAAGAATAATTAGGAGTGATTTGTTTGAATAATAAAAAACAACCAGCTAGAACATGTATGGCTTGTAACGAACAAAAGGATAAGAAAGACCTATTACGAATAGTTAGATCAAAAGATGGAATAATTGAAGTGGATTTAACTGGAAAGAAAAATGGTAGAGGCGCATACGTGTGTAAAAATGAAGAATGCTTAAACAAACTAATAAAGTCTAAAAGATTAGATAGACTATTTGGACAAGAAGTTCCAAATGAAATCTATGAAAATATTAGAGGTGTAATTAGTGGTAAATAAAGTATATGGTATGCTTGGGTTAGCAAGCAGAGCTAGGAAAGTTGTTTCAGGGACAGATGCTGTTATAGAAACAATAAATAAAAGAGAAGCAGAGTTAGTTATAATAGCTCAAGATGCTTCTGAAAAAACTATAAAAAATATGAAATATCATTGTGAAAAAAATGATGTTGAAATTGTAATCTATGGAACGATAGATGAATTAAGTAAAAGTATTGGAAAAAACAATAGAGCAATTATAGCTATTATTGATAAAAATTTTGCAGAAGGGATGAAGAAAGTAATTCATGGGGGTGAATGGATTGGAAAAAATTAAAATTCATGAATTGGCTAAAGAATTAGGAATTGAAAACAAAAAAGTTATCGAAGCTGCACAAAAAGCTCGGACTTGATGTAAAAAGCCATTTAAGTTCAGTAACAGAAGATGAAAGAAAAAAGATTGAGAAAGAATTAAAAGGAGTTCCAGAAGCCAAATTAATGGAGAAAAAAGAAAAGAAAGAGAAGAAGAATGAAGAACCAGTCATTATCAGAAGAGCAGTAATAATTGATAATGGTGAAGAAGAGAGAAGAGAAGAAGAAAAGCGTAGAAAAGAACAAAACAGGAAAAAAGATGTTGGTTTTATAGAAAATAGAAGAAATAAAGACTATAACATAGTTTATAGAGACAAACCAACAAAACCTCTTACTGTAAGTGAATTGTTTGGTATTGGTAAGAAAGAAGAACCTAAACCAAAACAACCTGAAAAGGAAACAAAACCAGTTGAGAAAGTAACTGAAAAAGTTGAAAATAAAGAAACTGTAAAACACACAGAGTCTTCTGTTTCTGCGTCTCCAAAAAATGTAAATAAAGAAAAGAAAGAAACTTCATTTAATAAAGATAATGGCTTTAGAAGAAATAATGATAATAATGGCTTTAGAAAAGACAATAGATCCCAAAATAACAATAATAATGGTTATAATAATAGAAGAAATGATGGTATGGATAAGAAAATCAAAAATATTATGGATGTTGATATACCATCAGAAAAAGAAACTGGTAGAGATTACGGCTTAAGTAAAGCTAAAGATAGAGCTAAACAAAATAGACAAGATGAAAAAACAAAGAAAGTTAACCGTAAAGGAAGCGGAGATTTCGATGAAGGTAAATTAAATAGCATCAAGAAACATAGTCAATTATCTAATATGTATCAAAATGATGAAATGTTAGATTACTATGACTTAAGTACAGACAGTAGAAGAAAAGGTAAGAGAAAGAATCCTAAACTAGAAATCAAACCAAAACAACAAAAAATATTTAAACTAACAGAAATTACAATTCCAGAAACAATTACAGTAAAAGACTTAGCTGCTGAGATGAAAATTACAAGTAGCGATGTTATTAAAAAATTATTAAATTTAGGTATTATGGCTACAATAAATAATGAATTAGATTTTGATACAGCATTTTTAATTGCTCAAGAATACGGAATAACAGCAAATAAGAAAAATGTTGTTACAGATGAAGATATTTTAATAGATGAAACTGAAGATAAAGAAGAAGATTTAAAACCAAGACCACCAGTTATAGTTGTAATGGGACACGTTGACCATGGAAAAACATCATTACTTGATGCAATTAGAAGTACAAATGTAATTGAAGGTGAGTCAGGTGGTATTACACAACATATAGGTGCTTACCAAGTTAAAATCAATGATAGAGATATTACATTCCTAGATACACCAGGACACGAAGCATTTACAAGCATGAGAGCAAGAGGTGCTATGATAACAGATATTGCTATCTTAGTTGTTGCAGCAAATGATGGTGTAATGCCTCAAACAGTTGAAGCTATTAATCATGCTAAAGCAGCTGGAATTCCAATTATTGTTGCTATCAACAAAATAGATTTACCAGATGCAAATATTGATAAAGTTAAACAAGAATTAATGAAATATGAATTAGTACCAGAAGAATGGGGTGGTCAAACAATATATGTTCCAATTTCTGCTAAAAAGAGAATAGGAATAGATAACCTTCTTGAAATGGTATTATTACAAGCCGATGTATTAGAGTTAAAAGCTAATCCAACAAAACAAGCTAAAGGTACTGTAATTGAAGCAAGACTTGATAAAGCAAGAGGACCAGTTGCAACAATGCTTGTTCAAAGAGGTAGATTAGATACTGGAGATACAATTATAGTTGGTTCTTCTATAGGTAGAATAAGAACTATGCAAAATGATAAAGGAAAGAAAGTTAAATCTGCTGGACCATCAACACCAGTTGAGATAACAGGTTTAACATCAGTTCCAGAATCTGGAGATATATTCTATGAAGTTAAAGATGAAAGAACAGCTAAGCACTTAATTGAAAAGAGAAAATATGAGAAACATCAAAAAGAAATCGCAAGAAATACTATTGTTTCTCTTGATGATCTATTCAATAAGATTGAAAGTGAGAACTTAAAACAACTTAACTTAATCGTTAAAGCAGACGTTCAAGGTTCTGTAGAAGCTTTAAAACAATCTCTAGAAAAATTATCTAACGATGAAGTTAGAGTATCAGTTATTCACTCAAATGTTGGTGGAGTAACAGAATCTGATGTTTCACTTGCAAAAGTTTCAAATGCAATCATCATAGCATTCAATGTTAGAAGTGATGTAATTGCTAAATCAATAGCAGAAAAAGAAGGAGTAGAAATCAAACAATACTCAGTAATTTACGATGCTATTAACGATGTTGAAGCTGCAATGAAAGGAATGTTAGATCCAGTTTATAAAGAAGTAGTTATCGGTACTGCTGAAGTTAGACAAACATTCAAAGTATCAAATGTTGGAACAATTGCTGGTGCTTATGTTTTAACTGGTAAAGTATCAAGAAATGCTGGAATTAGAGTTATTAGAGACAATATAGTAATTCATGATGGCAAACTTATCTCATTAAAGAGATTTAAAGATGACGTTAAAGAAGTTGCAAAAGGATATGAATGCGGTCTACAAATTGACGGCTTTAATGACTTAAAAGAATTAGATCAATTAGAAGTATACGTTATGGAACAAATTAAAGACTAAGCATTCAAGAAAGGAATAATTATGCCAACCAAAGGAAATAGAATGCAAAAAATAGATGAGGAATTGAAAAAAGAAATAGGTACGATTATATCTACTGAATTAAAAAATCCTCACCTTACAGGATTAATAAGTGTTACAGGAGTTAAAACAACTCCAGACTTAAGATATGCTCAAGTTTTTGTATCAATGATAAATGAAAAAAGTAGAAAAGAAAACTTAGCTATATTAAAACAATCAAGTGGATACATTAGAAGTTGCATAGCTAAAAAAATTAATTTAAGGATTACACCAGAATTAGTATTTGTTTTTGATGAGTCATTAGAATATGGTACAAGAATTGATGAATTATTAAAAACTATTACTAAAGATATGAAAAAAGGAGAGTAGTATAGATGACATTAGACGATATTTTAGCTGAAATTAAAAATGCTGAAAATATAGTTGTTATGGCTCACGAGCAACCAGATGGTGATGCTATTGGAAGTAGCTTAGCTATGTGTTTAGTATTAAAGAATATGGGTAAAAATGTATGTTACGTGTTGGATGAAGATGATTATCCTGAAACATTTAATTATTTACCAGGAAAAGAATTAATAACTTCTAATCCAGATGTTGAAAAATTTGATTTAGCTATATGTATGGATTGCCCTAATATTAAAAGAGTTAGTTCACACTTTAGAAAATATTTCGAAGAAGCAGAAGTTACTGTGGAATTCGATCATCATACAAAAAATGAAATGTTTGCTGATTTTAATATTGTAAATCATGTTTCTCCAGCAACATGTCAAATTCTAGTTTCTTCATTTGAATATTTAGGAATAGAAATAACTAAAGATATTGGAACATGTATCTTAACAGGAATAATAACTGATACAAATGGATTTAGAAATGCAAATACAACAGTTGAATCTTTAGAATTTGCTGAATGGGCATTGGAGAATGGACTTAACTATTCTAAAATATATACAGATGCTATGCTTTCAATTTCAAGAAATAAATTTGAAGCAGAAAAGCTAGCTATGAATAGAATGGAATTCTACGAAGAT
>Ga0310694_10004363_pt1 | contig 13694 bp, 15 predicted proteins | sample 174DNAGHGhighgp2_FD_203884 | JGI IMG/M metagenome (GOLD analysis project Ga0310694, IMG submission 203884) | Sheep rumen microbial communities from Palmerston North, Manawatu-Wanganui, New Zealand - 1742 DNA GHGhigh gp2 (v2) (version 2) | ecosystem: Host-associated > Mammals > Digestive system... | reverse complement strand
AAGCGCGAAGCTGGCTCCAAGATTAGATTTCCATTGAGGGTCGTCGTAGACTACGACGTTGATAGGCTGCAGGTGTACAATGGTGACATAAAGCCGAGCAGTACTAATTGCCCGAAATCTTTTTCTTAAGAAGGTTTCTTTGATGACTTCGATATGTCGATATCTCGATTTCTCGATATATCGCATATCCATCGCAGAATACCCATCGTAATCGACTTCTAATTCAATACGTCAATACTTTAGGTGAGAGTAGTGAGTTCGTTAAACGCTCAACGTTAAACGCTCAACTCTAAACTCTCAACTTTACAGAAATAATTAAGGTGGTTATAGCGCTGAGGTCCCACCCCTTCCCATTCCGAACAGGGTCGTTAAGCTCAGCAACGCCGATGGTACTGCATGTTGTGGGAGAGTAGGTAGCCGCCATTTTCAGAACCTCGAAGAGCAATCTTCGGGGTTCTTTGTTTTTGTGTGCGTGCTACCTACGCCCATTGCCTTGTCGTTGTTCCTAATCAATGATTTTCAGTGGGTAGCGAGGGGTTAGTGGGATTTGAAGAATTGATCTATAAAGGTATAGGTGGTGCGGCTATCGGGCCAAAGGGGATAGAGGACGGAGAAGACATGTGCAAGTTTGTTGCGCTTGCCTTTGGGGAAATTCAGCAGCGTGTGTTCCACACCTGCTTCGGTCAGCAGGCGGTCGTACTTAAGGGTGTCTGCCTGTAACATATCTTCGCGGCTTGTTACGAGGAAGAGTGGCGGCAGTGGTGCTTGGCTTATTAATGCTGATGGGTTGAGGATGAACGGCAGGTATGGCTTGCCGGTGTCCCCGGCGTCAGTAATCACATCGCTGAGAAACGATAAGAGTCCTTTACGCTTGGTGTCGAGCATAATGGAGATACATGCCGCAGCGTGGAAAGAGATGCCTGAGGGAACGATTCCGAAGGTTTGTTGCAGCGGTTTGCTTGCTTCGATTGCAAGTGCGTAGAGCGCCAACAGTGCTCCTGCTGAATCGCCTATTAGGTAGCAACGGTTGCGATTCAGGTCGTACTTCCCGCTATGCTCACGGATGAAACGCAGTGCGGCGAATACGTCCTCGATCTGATGTATCAACGTAGTGTCGGGTATGCGGCGGTAACTGATGCTCACGACTGTATAACCCATTCGAGCCCACTCATAGTTGAACCAGGTGTTGACGGTCTTGTAGGAAGCGACCAGCCCTCCGCCGTGGATGTTGACGATAACCGGCAGGTCAGCCGGTGCGTGTTTGGGACGATAGATGTCCAAGAGGTGCTCCGGCGTGCCGTCGGGGATGTAAGGGATATCAGCGAGAATGGACAGGTCGGATGTGTCGAGCCGCTGTTTGCTCATACGTCGTGCATCGTTGGTCTCCAATACCCGGCGCACGATTCGTGCCATCAGTTTGGACATACTTGTATTGCATTAAGGGATAAAAGTAAGTGTGTATAAGACTTGTACTAACTCTTGTACAAGCAATCCCGCAGCGGATGACGTTGCGGGATTGAGTCAGAATGCGGCGGACGATTAGATCTCGTCGTTGGCGTGCAATTGTTGAACGTACTTGGCGTGAGCCATCTTGACACGTTTGATCTGGCTGGGAGCCTCAAACTGCTGGCGACGACGCAGCTCTTTGATGACACCGGTCTTATCGAATTTACGTTTGAACTTCTTGATTGCGCGCTCGATATTCTCGCCTTCTTTTACGGGTACGATGATCATTGCATTACACCTCCTTTCGCGATCGCTATTGTTGTTATTGTTTTTGTATGATCGCCCATTATATGGTCGATACATGTGTTATTGCCGAAAAAGCGTGCAAAGGTACAAAATATTTGTAACATTTGCAAATATCCGCTCAAAAACAGTCAATTATTCTTCACTAATCTTTCCGGCTGCGAAGTAGAGTTTGCGTCCGGGGTACTGCTCGGGCCAGATGATATTGTGGGTTGACATGATAATTGTTATTCCCGCCTTGGATATACTATAGAGCAGATCCATGATTTCCTTGCCTGTCTCGTGGTCGAGATTACCAGTAGGCTCGTCGGCGAGTATAAGCGATGGCATATTCAGCAGTGCACGTGCTATAACGACACGTTGCTGCTCGCCTCCGGAGAGTTGGTAGGGCATTTTGTATGCCTTGTTAGCCATTCCCACCTGGTCGAGCACATCCATTACGTGCGACTTCATAGCGTTCTTGTCGCGCCAGCCTGTTGCACGGAGCACGAAGAGCAGGTTCTCCTCGACGTTACGGTCGGTGAGCAACTGGAAATCCTGGAACACAACGCCCAGTTTACGTCTCAGATAGGGCACCTGTTTGCGCTTGAGTCGGGCAATATCGTAGTCGAGGATCTGCGCCTCGCCGGAAGCGATAGGCAGTTCGCCGTACATCGTTTTCATTAGCGATGATTTGCCTGAACCGACGCGTCCGAGCAGGTACACAAACTCGCCCTCGCCAATCTCCAGATTGACATCGTGCAGCACGATCTGCTCCGACTGGTTGATGGATACGTTGTGATAACTGATGATCTTACTCATGATCCAATTCGTTGATTTTGTTCTCGATATCTTCGGCTTGCTTCTTCAGGTCGTCGATCTTCTTCTGCAGGCTGTTGACTAGTGCGTTACCGCTCTTGGACGTGAAGAACATGATATTGTTCTCCGCGGTGCGGATCTCTGCTTGCAGCGCTTCGTACATACGAATGAGCCGGTTGCGGTCGGTGAGGTTGTCGAGGTTCTTGTGCCACTTCTCGCTTGCCTTTTCCCTGCGCTGGCGGAACGCTTCGCGCTCTTGTTTGCCGGCTTCGCGTTTTGCCTCGAAGAACGAGTCGCAGGCGGCGGTGAACTGCTTCCATATATCGTCGGAATACTTGCGTGCCACGGGTCCGATCTTCTTCCACTGCTCTTGCAGTTCGATGAACGCCTGTGTCGTTTCCTGCCACTCCTGACTGGACTTGAGTTCCTCCGCCTTGGCGAGCAGTTCGCGCTTGAGTTTCAGGTTCTCGGAGAACATGTCTCGTGTGGTTTTGTAGTACGCAGCTTTGGCTTTGTAGAACTGTTCGCACAGAGCGCGGTACTCGTCGTACACAGCCTGGTTGAACTTCTTGGGTGCATAGCCGATGGTTCTCCACTGCTGTTGAATAGCCTGTATGCGTTCGCCTGCTTCGTCCCACGCCTTGTTGGACTTGAGTTTGGCGAGGTCGATGCTCTTGAGTTGCTCGATAAGCGCTTGTTTGTTCTTCAGGTTCTCCTCCTCGCGCTGATGGATAGCATCGAAGTATGCCTGGTGCTTCTTGTTGATGACAGCCGAAGCAGCTTTGAATCGCTCCCATAGTGCCTCGCGCTGGTCGCGTGCCACGGGGCCGATCTCTGCCCACTCGTTGTGCAATTGCTGCAGTATGCGGTTCGCCTCTACGATATTGGTGTTGGCGTCAAGTGCCTCGGCACGTTCGCACAGAGCGGTTTTAGCCTCCAGATTGCGCTTGAAGTCCAGGTCGCGCAGTTCGATATTGATTTTTACGAGATCGTAGAACTGCTCCTGATAGCGGTTGTACTCGCGCCACAGTTCCTGTACCTTGGGTGCGGGCACCGGTCCGATGGTTTTCCACTCTGCTTGCAGGTCGCGCATCTTCTGCAGGTCGCCCATGACATCGGCAGTCTCGGGATTGGCAAGATTCTTCATCTGCGCAATAATATTCTCCTTGCGCAGCAGGTTCTGCTCGAGTTCAGCGTTTTGCTTTTGTAGGAGTTGATCACGCCGTGCCTTGTAGTCGTTGAGCAGTTGGCGGAAGGCTTGCTCCGTTTCGTCGGCAACCGCCTCATACGTTTCGCCCACCTCTTCGGCAGCTTTGCGCAGGTTTTCCTGTTCCTGGTGCACGATGCGGTAGAAGTGGTTCTTGAGTTCGGCAACCTGCTCCTTGATAGCTGTAACGTCACCTTCGCTAAGCAAGGTGCGCAGTTGTTCTACGATAGATTGTTTTTCGTTTTCCATATAGGGTCTGTTGTTGTATTGTTTGAGTAATCAGCGGTCAGCATTCAGCATTCAGCGTTCGGCCGTCGCGTCTTATTCTACTTGGCAAATGATATAGCTCGCGTCTCACGAATGACGGTGATCTTGATTTGTCCCGGATAGGTCATTTCGTCCTGAATCTTCTTTGCGATGTCGTACGAGAGGAGTTCGGTATCCTTGTCGCTGATCTTGTCAGCTCCAACGATAACTCGCAGTTCGCGTCCAGCCTGCAGTGCATAGGTCTTGATCACACCCTCGTGCGCCATAGCAATGTTCTCGAGGTCGTTAAGACGTTTGATGTACGTCTCTACAATCTCGCGTCGTGCGCCCGGGCGTGCACCGGATATGGCATCGCACGCCTGCACGATAGGAGCGATGAGCGTTTCCATCTCAATCTCGTCGTGGTGAGCGCCTACGGCGTTGCAGATCTCGGGTTTCTCGCCATACTTCTCGCAGAGTTTCATACCCACCTCGGCATGCGGCAGTTCGTAATCCTCGTCAGCCACTTTGCCTATATCGTGCAGCAGACCTGCGCGACGTGCGGTCTTGGGGTTCAGTCCGAGTTCGGAAGCCATGGTAGCGCAGAGGTTTGCTGTCTCGCGTGAGTGTTGGAGCAGGTTCTGACCATACGACGAGCGGTACTTCATCTTTCCGACGAGACGAATGAGTTCGGGGTGCAGTCCGTGAATACCCAGGTCGATGGTTGTGCGTTTGCCGATCTCGATGATCTCTTCCTCAATCTGCTCGGTAACCTTGGCTACGACCTCCTCGATACGCGCGGGGTGAATACGTCCGTCCTGCACGAGCTGGTGCAGACTGAGTCGTGCTATCTCCCGGCGTACGGGGTCGAAAGCGCTGAGTGTGATACACTCGGGCGTATCGTCCACAACGATTTCTACGCCTGTGGCAGCCTCCAGAGCGCGGATGTTACGTCCCTCGCGGCCGATGATACGACCTTTGACCTCGTCGTTCTCGATGCGGAAGATGCTCACGGCGTTCTCGACTGTAGCCTCGGAGGCAACGCGCTGGATGGTTTTGATGATCACCTTCTTAGCCTCCATGTTGGCGTTGAGTCGTGCTTCGTCCATGGTCTCGTTGATAAACGAGAGTGCTTCGGTGCGTGCTTCGTCCTTCAGGCTGTCCACGAGTTGCTTCTTTGCCTCAGCAGCAGATAGTCCGGACAGAGCCTCCAATTGCTGTCGTGCCTGCTGGTGGAGTTTCTCTGCCTCGGAGGTCTTATAATCGATAACTTGCTGTTGTTTCTCAATTTGTTGTGTGCGGTTCTTGAGCTCGTTTTGCTGGCGTTGCAACTCGCCCTGACGTTGGTTGAGTTGTTGTTCGCGCTGTTGGAGTCGCTGATCAGCCTGTTGGCGTTTCTGCTCTTGCTGACGAACCATATTCTCGTGCTCTGTTTTGAGAGCAATAAATTTCTCTTTAGCTTCTACAATTTTGTTCTTCTTGATAATCTCTGCTTCAGCCAAGGCTTTTTTGAAAAGTCCGTTACGTGCAAAACGGCATACGAAAAAACAGAGAGTAGCTCCAAGAATGAAAGCTGCTGTAGCAATGAGTATAATCATTGTTGGGTTCATAGTTGTTTATTATTCTTTATCGGCGTTGTTATCCAACGCTTCAGTGATTATTTTGTTGATAGCATTGATACGTTCCATAACCGGTTCGAAGTCGTATCTTGCGTTTTCACGTTGCAGATTGATGGCTGCCTCCAAGGCTACATATACCCAAATCTGCTCTGCAGACTTGTTTTTCATGTGCGAACTATAGTATTGAAACCTTTGGTTGAGGTGAGCAGCGGCGTCGCGGTAGAACTTCTCTTCGTTCCACGCGACGGGAAACTGCATGGTGTGGTCACCAATCTGCAAGGTAATCTTCAGTGTGCCCTGTGTCTGCTCAGCCATGGTGGATTGTTTGTGCTGCGCCCAAAGATGGTCGCATGCGTGCTAATGTTTCAATACTTCAATTGTCCGGTCGATGTCGGTGATAATAGACCTGATATGATTTTTAGCTTTAATGCGTTGCGGTGAGTCAACAGTCAGTGCGTGTGCTATTTGCAGGTTTCTGAGGTCGTCCTGTGTCTGCTTGAGTTGTGTTCGCAAGGCAAAGAGTTCCTCCGATTGTTGCCTGACTTGCTTTTGGAGAGCGTCGTTATCACGTCTCGCCTGCTCGTAGGCACTGACGAGACGTGATACGTTCTGCTCTATCTGCTGCAAATACTCCACGAATGAATAGTTGAGTCTTCCGGCTTTAGAAACTGTAACCAATACCCAGACCGAGTACGGACTTGAACTGCAGACGCTCCTTTACATCGCCGTTCTTGTCGGCAATCAGTACACCCGGGTAGTACTTCATGCTCGTGGACAACGTCACGTTCAGCACTTTCAAGAACTGGTAGCTGATAGCTACGTCCCAATCCACATCAAAATGACCGAACTGACGGTTGTTGTTCGAGTACTCAAAATAGTTGGCTGCTACATCGCGGCTCTCCCATGAGCCTGCACCGTAAGTGTCTTCGTAGATATTTTTCAGGCTGAAACCCTTGCCCTGATAGGGTGTGAACAATCCGAGTGTGGTGCTCAGAGTGAGGTTCTCGTACTTGTAAGCGATAGCGCCCTTGAGCGACAAACCGAACTCAGCGCGGAAGTCGCGGTATATCTTGTCGCCTGAAGTCTTGTCGTAGGTGTAGGTGCCATAACGCTGCTGCAGGTCATTGCGGAAGTCGTAAGCACCGAGAGCGCCAAATTCGGCAGCATACTCGTTGTTGATCTTGGTGTTCATAGCATTGCTGACCCAAGCGGTAGAGATACGTCCGGCGATAGGTGACAGATAAACAGAGAAGTCAGCACCGTTCACACTCTTCTTGAAGTCAATACCGACCGAGATGTCGGTGTACGAAGGAGCGAGCCACTTGGATATAGCGGGATTGTACCCGGCCTCGTAACTGCGACCGAGGGCGTATTGGCTCTGGAAACTTCCGAGAGCGGTGAGATACCAGCTCTCCTTGAACTCCCAACCGAACTTGGTAGCGAGTTTGATATTATCGCTGGACTTCTGGAAGGGGTCTTCGGGTTGATCGATGTACGAGAGTCCGAAATCGGTGTCGAAGTTCGTCTCCCAAGCGATAGCGTCCTTGTGGTAGAGTAGGTGCAACTTGGCATAAGCCACGCCATTCACGTTGTTGTTACCGCCGGCAGCCCAGTTCACGAGACCCGTAGCGGCTGCGTTCAGACCAACTACGCCATCGAACTTCCAGGCTTTCTCGCCGGTGTCAATAGCTTTGAGATCGCCAGCTGCGTTCTGTGCGGCAGCAGCCTGGCCTTCAACGGTAGCTTTGTTAACGTCTTGAGCAAACATCCCTGCGCTCAGCAGGAACAATGCTGCAATAGTAAAGATTTTTTTCATTGTTGTTGTTATTTGTTGTTGTTATTTTTGTTTTGTATCGGTTGATCAGTATTGTGCTGCATCGTAAACAGCGTCTGCCACTTCCGAGCCTTTGAGTTTCTCAATGATGCAGAAAGCGAAGTCGCTGCTCAGTCCCGGTCCTTTGGCAGTAATAACGTTCTTGCTCTCTACAACCAATCCGCCGATATAACTCTCGCCGAGGTAGGATTCGAACCCCGGGTAGCAGGTGGCCTGTTTGCCATCGAGAATACCCAGACGTCCGAGCACCGAAGGTGCGTAGCAGATGGCTGCGATGAGTTTGTCGTCCGCGTTGTGCTTTTTGAGCAGGTTGCACAGCGCTTCATGGTTCTCCAGATGAGCTGCTCCGCCGGGGAGGATAAGCATCTCGGCATCCGCGAAGTCGCAATCGTCAAACAGGCGGTCGGCGTGCACGATTATTTGGTGTGCGCCTGTCACCTGAATCTCGCCGCGAATGGCAACTGTGGTCAGTTCAACGCCAGCACGGCGTAACAGATCAACTGTGGTCAGTGCCTCGATCTCCTCGAAGCCGTTGTCAAGAAAGAGATAGTTCATACAATTGTTGTTTAATATATGTTGGTTTGCTATCTTCGTTAGTTGAATTTGAACGTGTAGGTGATTGTGCCTACCTGTATTCTGTTCTCCGATGGCGAGAACTCCGCCTTGCGTGCGGCTTCCAGTGCCACTTGGCGTGTTTTGTAATTGCCCACGTTTGTCCCTTCTCCAATGGTGGCAGATATAACTTTCCCTTCGCTGTTCACTTGGATGTTCACCACCACTGTGCCTTCCTGGTCAAATTGCGTGGAGGGTTTTGGAAGCGACTTGATGTTTCGTCCGGCGAGACTCCAACTATTACCGCCAACCGAGCCGTGTCCGACAGGGTTCTGCGAGCCTTGCTGCGAAGCGCCTTGTGTTGTTCCGCTGCCTTGTGCGCCCTGCTGGTTGTTGCCGAACAGGCCTGCAAGTGCATTGGCTTTGTCACGTTTCTCCTGTTCGATAGCAGCCTGCTTGGCACGTTCCTCGGCGAGGCGTTGCTCTTCGGCGCGTCGTTCGGCTTCCAGCCGTGCTTGCTCCTCGCGTTGCTTACGGATGAGTTCCTGTTGTTCGGCACGGCGCTTGCGCTCCTCCTCACGTTGCTTGGCAAGAGCGAGCGACTCCTCGTCGTCCTGGACTACGAGGTCGTTCTCGGAGGGTGCCTGCGGTGTGGGCGGAGGAGCCTGTGTGACCGGCTCGGCGGGCATAGGCACGGCTTCGGGTTCAGCACCGCCGCCGTTCTCGCTGTCGCCGAACGCTATCTCCACACCGTCCTCTTCCGTCTCGCGCGGCGCATCGATCGATACGTACCACAGCAACAGAAGAATCATCGCCATGGTAAGCGTGGTCAGAAAGCCGGATTCTATTTTTGCTTTTTGTTCGTTGTTCATTATTTTTTGTTCCTTGTTGCCACAACCAGTTTCATTTTGTGCTGGTTGGCTATGTCAAGTACGCGTACCACCTCTTTGTACGCAATATCCTCGTCGGCATGCAGGGCAATATAAGCCGTTGAATCCTGTTGCTGCACCGAAACCAAATAGGGCTCCAGGTCCTCGGCATCGATGGCGATAGGTTTCTCCTTGCCCAGGGCTACAAAGTAATTGCCCAATTCGTCAATGCTGACTTTCGCCACGACCTGCTTGGTGTTTGTTTTCGCCTTAGCCTGCGGCAGATTGATCTTGATATCGTTAGGCGACGACATTGTGCTTGCCATTACGAAGAACAGCAGCAACAGGAAGATCAAGTCCGTCATCGACGACATGGCGAACGTGGCTTCAACTTTATTTCGTCTCTTTAAACCCATAAGAATTTGAAGATTTGAAGATTTCTGATTTGAAGATTATTATGCGGGTTCGTTGAGCAGATCCATGAACTCGAGTGTGCGTCCCTCAAGTTGGCGAACCACGCGGTCGATACGCGAAACGAGGAAGTTGTACATGAACATGGCAATGATACCTACGATCAGACCTCCGATAGTTGTTACCATGGCTTGGTACATACCTTCGCTAAGTGCAGACATCTCAATTACTCCGCTGGCGTTTTGCGCCATGTTGAAGAAGGTCTGTACCATACCGAGCACAGTACCGAGGAAACCTAACATCGGTGCGCCTGCAGCGATGGTAGCCATGATTACGAGTCCTTTCTCGAGAATAGAAACCTCCAGGTTACCTACGTTCTCGACAGCTACTTGTACGTCTTGCATCGGGCGACCGATACGGCTGATACCTTTCTCAATCATGCGTGCGGACGGCGTGCCGGCCTGCTTGCAGAGGTTGAGGGCAGAGTCAATCTTGCCGTCGTGGATATAATCCTTGATGCGGTCCATGAACGAGCTGTCTTCCTTCGTTGCCTTGTGGAGCACGATCAGTCGTTCGATAAAGATGTAGATTGCCCACGCCAGCAGCAGGGCGAGGATAACCATGATCCAGCCGCCGTATTGCGCCATAGTAAGCAGATTGATAGATTCCTGTACGGGCTCTTCAGCCGGGAGCATAGGCTCGGTAAAAGCCGTTGTGTCGATTTGTAAAAGCATATTATTCGTTGTTTTTGATTATTCATTTGCAGCAGGCGAGGTAACGCCTGATTGTTTCCTGAATGCCCCAGTATAAGGCATCGGCGATCAGTTGGTGTCCAATGCTCACTTCGTCAATCCACGGGAAGGCGCGGAGTAGAGCGGGGAGGTTGGCGGTTGACAGGTCGTGTCCGGCATTCAGTCCCAATCCGAGTTCGCGGGCTTTCTCGGCAGCGGCGCGGTACATCGCAATGGCGGCTTCGGGATCCGTGTCAAAGAGTTCGGCATACGGGCCGGTATAAAGTTCGACGCGATCTGCTCCAACGGCTTTGGCACCAGCCACCATCTCAGGGATCGGGTTGACAAAGATAGAAACGCGTATGCCCGCCTCGTGAAAACGTTTTGTAACCTCAGTCAGGAAGTCGCGATGAGCGATTGTGTCCCAGCCGTGGTTGGACGTTAACTGGTCGTGACCGTCAGGCACAAGCGTCACTTGTGCAGGTTTGACTTCGCAGACCATGTTTACGAACTCCGGTTCGGGGTTTCCCTCGATGTTCAGTTCGGTAGTTATGCAGTTCTTGAGCGCATACACATCGCTACGGCGGATATGTCGCTCGTCGGGGCGCGGATGGACGGTTATGCCCTGTGCGCCGAACCGCTCGCAATCGATGGCGAACTGCTCGACATCGGGTACGTTTCCTCCTCGCGCGTTACGCAGCGTGGCAATCTTATTGATGTTTACACTTAAGCGTGTCATTCAGAAACAATTTTTATATGTTTCGCGCATGTTCGCGCGCGCTTGGCGCACCACGCACAAAATCCGCCACAAAGTTACAAAAAAAAAATGACATTTGCAAGTTTTTTGTCATTTTTTTTTATTTTTGGCACAATCAGCACAAATTTGTCTCTTGCAAAGCGAGTGAGAGTGCCCTGTATATGCCGGTAAAAAGGTGTTCGAGAGGAGTTATGCCGTTATAGCAGCGGCGAGAGGTGCTACGGTCTTGCGCGAGGTTATGCGCATAACTTTTTCGCGCCGTTTCTTGGGGTGAACGGGTGAAAGAAATAGCAGGAAGACACGTAGGCCTTTGTAGATGGTGTGTCCGGGTTTGGTTTGCTTGTGGCAGATGATCCAGAATCCGCATCTTTCTGCATCCCGGAGTGAGTTCAGACGTCCGGAAGGAGCGGGAAGTAAATCGTTGTTGAAGATTATTTCGATACAAGTTTGCGAAATGCGTTTGCGCCTATGGACAATCTCCGCTCCGAGTGTTTGCTTGAGAGTGAGGAAAAAATCGTATAAGACAGGGTCAATCTTGCAATTCATAGCAACGTGTTTTAATGTATCGATTCAAAATCACGGGATATATACATAGTATATATAAGTAGCAGTAGGATGCGATAAGCCCCCGATAATGGACCGATAATGCATCGAAAATGCTCCAAAGATGATTTGAAAGTGCAAAAAAATCCCAAATATGCGGATATTTGAGACTTTTTTGCCAAAAAAGTGAAATCTTCGTTCGAAAGCACCTGTCGTATTATTCGAAAGCACCCATTTGGAGCATGGCTACTTCTCGCTCTGTGAGGAAGCGGTAACGTCCGCGCGGAACGTTGCGCTTGGTCAGTCCGGCGAAACTTACGCGGTCGAGTGTGACAACCTTGTAGCCCACTTTCTCAAATATGCGGCGCACAACACGGTTCTGTCCGGAGTGAATCTCCAGACCGATGTGCTTGCGGTCCTTGTCGGTGAACTCCAGAGCATCGGGGATGATCTCTTCGTCGTCCAGAGTTATACCGTGGCGGATCGTTACTTCGTCCTCCTCTTCCAGGTCGCGGTCAAGAACTACAGAGTAGATTTTCTTCTTGCCGAACTTGGGGTGAGTCAGTTTGGCAGCGAGGTCGCCGTCGTTGGTGAGCAGAAGCACGCCTGTTGTGTTGCGGTCGAGGCGTCCTACAGGGTAGATGCGCTCGGAGCAGGCGTTCTTGACAATATCCATCACGGTACGACGCTCCTCGGGATCGTCGGTTGTGGTGACGCAGTTCTTTGGTTTGTTGAGGAGTATATATACTTTACGCTCGCGTTTGACCGGCTGGTGGTGGAACATTACCTTGTCGGTAGGCAGCACTTTAGCTCCGAGGCTGTCCACGACCTCTCCGTTGACTGTAACCACGCCAGCCTGGATGAAGTCGTCCGCTTCGCGTCGGCTGCAGAAGCCGGCGTTGGCGAGGTACTTGTTCAGACGGATGGGTTTAGTCGGATCCTCGTATCGCTCGCGGTACTCCACTTGTTTGCGCTGGGAGTACACGCTGCTGTGGTGCTTTGGTTGCGCGTTTCGGTTGTTGCGTTGTTGTGGCCGGTTGCTGCCGTATGCCTGGCTGCTACCGGCAATACGCTGGTAGTTACTACCGGGGCGCTGGTAGCTATTGGCAGAACGTTGTACGCGTGCTCCATCCGCTGATGTGCGCGAGTAGTGATGTTCACCGTTAGGTGCGTATGTGTCCGCTGGACGGCTGTAAACCGATCCACCATTACGGACTATTCTTGTGCGCTGACGTGGCGCACGTTGTGTGTTGCTGGCGTAGTCGCCGGGATTCGCATCCGGACGGAACGCTGGTCTTCGATTGTCGTTCGACCTGTTGTTGTCGTACATAATGTATTTGTGTAAGAAGTTATTGGTGGACTGTCACCGAATCGGGTAGCTGCGCCTGATTGCTGACAGTTTGTAAGGTTGTAGGTGTAATGGTAGTTAACTCGAGTTAACGAGAGGACGAGCCGTCGCCCTCTCGTCAACTTCAGCCGGCGTTATTCAGCAGCCTGCTCAACCGCCAATTTGCCACGATAGTAGCCACAGCTGGGGCATACGGTGTGGTAGATGTAGTGCGCACCGCAGTTGGGGCAGATAGCCAGTGCAGGCATCTTGGCCACGTCATGAGTACGGCGCTTGGCTTGGCGGGTGTGTGATTGTCTTCTTTTAGGATGTGCCATAATTATTTACAATTTAATCATTTACAATTTTTTAAATTCCATCGGTCGAAGGATTTGCTTCGGCGTATGGTTTGTTTATAATTAGATCAATTCGGGCTTTCGCTATGCTTCGGATGTGATTGTCAGTCGTCGCTGTTTTTGGCGTCGACCCCGTATGCGTGGAGAAGCGGTTGCATATCGGGATTGCATTCACCATCCGGGTGACTGTGCACGAGCGGAAGATTGATAATTATCATTTCGTATGTGAGCCATGCGAGGTCGAGTGTGTCTGTGGATTGTTCGTCCTCGTCGGGCCAAATGTCATCCTCCACATCAACGGGGTAGCTCATAATAGCGAGGCAACGGTCGCAAACAAGTTGCACGCTGCCTTTCGCCGCGATGTGCAGGCTGTAGTCGTTTTCGCGCAGGTTGAGATCGGCTTCGGCATCAATCAGGCAACCTGTGATCTCGCTCTTGTCAACTCCGTAGTTTGCCGGCAAGCCCTGAATAAACAGGTCGTCCAAACGGAAAGAGAAATGGTGCTTGCCCTGTTCCAACTCGTTGAGGTGGAGTTGTATGTCGTTGAGTTGTGCCATTTCAGTTGTCGTTGTTGCGGAAAGCGGGCGCAAAGGTACAAAAATAATTTTGTATTTGCAAATATTTGCGTCAAATTCGCATCAAATGTTGTAACTTTTTCGAAAATGTTAGTCGGTGTTTGCATTTTGCCCTTATAT
>Ga0310694_10004362_pt1 | contig 13694 bp, 9 predicted proteins | sample 174DNAGHGhighgp2_FD_203884 | JGI IMG/M metagenome (GOLD analysis project Ga0310694, IMG submission 203884) | Sheep rumen microbial communities from Palmerston North, Manawatu-Wanganui, New Zealand - 1742 DNA GHGhigh gp2 (v2) (version 2) | ecosystem: Host-associated > Mammals > Digestive system >... | reverse complement strand
GTAAAAGCTGATCTGGATTATTGGAGGAAGGAGGAAGAATATTATGCGAGACACTATTAACGACAATCAATTATCAGACGAGTTGCTGAAAAAACGGTGTGTGGATATGACCGGCGAAGACATCTATAATATAGTTATTGCAGCTATCAATTCCACAAACACACCAATGAATGAGCCGCAGAAACCAGTTAGGCTGCTGCGTGGTTATAAAGAACTTGCAGAATTTCTACATTGTTCCAGAGCTACTGCATGTAGAATTGTTGCAAAAAAGGATATCCATGCTCCGGCCATAATAAGGTCAGGTAAGACAATATTATTCAACACCGACCTTGTTCTTGAGCAATTATCAGAACTTAATAACATAAGGTTTATAAATCAAAAAAAACAATGGCAACGACAAAGAAAATGACATTGAAGTATTGGAACAGCCTTAGTGACTCAAGTAAGAAAAGAGCGCTCCAGTACTGTTTTCCTATTCATCCGGCTATCGTTGAGATGCTGATGAACGAGAAACCCGACCTAAAGAGCGACTGGTGGAAGATGGTATTCAAGAAAGTGAGAATACCTGGCCCCGGAAGCTATTACAAGACCGTAGTAAACAACACTTACTTAAACTGAACGACTATGATTTTTACAGAAGAAGACCGACTGAGAGAATTACGCCTGGCACAAAGGGATATCTATAATGCCGGTAATAATCTCGTAAGTGCAGGATTAAGACTCCAGGGCACTAAGTATGAAAAGAGCTATGATCGGTTGTATAAGGCACTCAACGCTCTCAACCGAAGGCTCATCAGTGAAATCAACAAAGACAAAAGGAGGAAGTGATATGGACGAAGATTATAGCAGAGAGATTGCTGGTTATATACTCAGCATCTTCAGAACCAATCCTTTTGTGGTAATGAGCTGGGGCATAAATCCGGCTAGCATTACAATCGTTGAAGTTGGTGTGAAATTCCATGTACAAGGATTCATTCACACCGGCTATGTCCAAGTGGTGTTGAACGAAGGAGAAGATCTTTTTGAAGTAACGCTCATTTCTGAAGAGGGCGAAATTTTGAAAACGATAGAACACATCTTCGTTGACAACCTGATTTCTATTCTGGATAGTGAAATAGAGAAATGCGAAAACTACGAAGAACGCATTTCTCAAGAATACGGCATTATCACAGAAACAGAAGAATGATAGAAAGTGGGATTTTCCAGTCAATTTTGGAGGGTCCCACTATTCTTGAACAATACTAAACGTCGGTTCAGTATATTTCAAACTTATGAATAATATTGCATATGTGGCTTATCTCCGGGTTTCGACACAGCGCCAAGGCATGTCAGGACTCGGATTACAGGCACAACAAGAAATTATCAGAAACTATCTTAGCGGAGAGGAACCGATAGCTGAATTCGTGGAAATTGAGAGCGGACGAAAAACTCAGCGTCCCAAGCTACACGAGGCATTGGAACTCTGCAAGAAGATGAAGGCAACACTGATTGTCGCCAAAATGGATCGACTATCAAGAAACGTGACCTTTACGAGCCAGCTTTTGGATTCGGGCATAGAAATCGTATTCTGTGACTTTCCAAGAGCAAATAGACTGGTACTTACGATTATTGCAGCCATTAGTGAATATGAGGCTGGTTTGATTCGTCAGCGTACCAGAGCAGCCCTACAAGTCAAAAAGGAGCAAGGATGTCAACTTGGTAAACCGGAGAACTTGACGGGCAATATGGAAAAAGCTATCACGAACAGCCGGCAGACGAACCAAGAGAAAGCAGCTAACAATCCTCACAATAAACGAGCGGTTGCTATGCTGAAGATCCTGGTAAGAGAAACCAACAACCTGAGCGAGATGGCCAGAACATTAAACAACGAGGGTTTCACGACCAGCCGAGGAGGAAAATTCACCGCCAAGCAGGTCTCAATCCTCATCAACCGATATCAACTGAAATGAAAGAAAAGATTAAAGAGAAACTATTGAAATGGTGGTCAGAAATAATCTTTGTCAATCCCTGTCCCATGCCCTTCTTCAACGTATGGGAAGTGAAGGCTGACGGGAAGACCATCAAAATTGAGGCGCCAAACAGGGTGTTCGCATATCTAAAGGCGAAGGCGAAATCTCTCAAAGCCAAGAGCATCCGAGTGGTAAAATGCCTAAAACCGAACTTTCATCCCTGATTTCAAGAGGTTAAGGTGGTGTTTAAACTATTATTACAAGAGAATGGCTTTCGGGCCATTTTCATTTTTTCGTCTCGTCAGAATCGAGAATCTAGCTCAAATAAATACGGTGTATATATGTTTCTGCAATTTAAAAAAACAAAGGATGCCCCCGATATCCCAATTTCAAAGCTTATTAACGGATATCGTAGGGATATTTCCTCACAATGCCTTTTCCCTTTCATTTTGCAGTTGCTTGTGGCAAACAATAATCTTTTTATTATTTATTTGTCCGCTCTTAATAATTATTGTAGCTTTGCAGTGGCGCATGATGAGCATTTGAAAACTGCGCCTCTTCGCATCATTATTTAACAGCAAACACTAATCTTAAAACCACAACATTATGAAAACTCTTTCAGTTGAACAACCGTGGGCATTCTTAATTGTAGCTGGTATTAAAGACATAGAGAACCGTACCTGGCAACCCGAGCAAATGCCATGTCGCATATTGATACATGCAAGCAAGGCCGTCGATTTCGATACGTTGTATAATAAAACGCCCATTGAATGGGTGCAAGAGGCTCTGAACCATGAGATGTTTGGCAATATTCCCTATCTCATTGATCTTCCTGAATCTGCAATCATAGGTTATGTAACAGTGGACTATATTGATTCAGATCTCTTCAAAAATCGGTTTAAAGAGAATGGCAAGAATCAATGGGCCGATTTTGTGAGCAACAATGAGAACATGCGCTATTGGCGATTGACCGATGCTCATGTATTTAAAGAACCTATCCCTTGTGCATTTGAAGGCGAAGAACACCTTTGGGAATATGCCGACGTTGACGAGGGCAACCTTCCACCCGCTTTCAAGGTTGAGATTGCTAAGTTGCAACTAGATGGTGATAAGATCATCGTTCCTCTTTCTGAAGCATTTTGGAATGAACTTGAACCTCATAGTTCTATTGATGTCGAGATCACCATAAATCATGCGAGGCTTTGGTTTTCCTTATTGATAGGCCAAGGTTCTGATAAACAGAGCTTTAACACCATCACTTTCACTCATCAGGGGCGACAGCGCACGTTCCAGATGGTGCCGGATTCGGTAGTGTCAGATGTTAGTGACCAAAATGGCTCCCCTATGTTTTATCCCTCGGCTACTGATGAAGATGGCACCACTCGTAAAATAGCCCATATCGTTTGGGGAGAAGAACTATGATGACAAGTTTCAGTGAAAGTCGTTCATACTTAATTATTATTTAACTATAAGGCAATGTCAGTAATAGAAGAAATCTTTAGCCGATACGATCATCGTGTTCATCGCCATCTATGGCAACTAAAGGTAACAGAAAATGAATATTCTAGACTCAAAGCGGAGTTGTATGACAATGAACAACTTCCCGTCCGTCAAGACAATAGGACATTTAAAAGAGGGGCTCTTTTGTTCTTCGCTGAAACTTATAGGAGATTTGGCTTGAGTACCTACGCGGAAATCTACGCGTTTTTGATGGGAAGAAGTGATGTTGACATTGATGAAAATACTGCTAGAGAGTTCGGCAAATATGCATGGCAAGGAGCCCGATCTTTAGGCATCTCACCAATTCGTCTAAATCAAAGGAATCAAAGACTCAGAACAATGTTATACGAGGGAGGCCTTCCACTAGGCGGTTATTTCGAAAATAACGAAGCCAATAATGGCCCATGGCCAAGGTTTATTAAAAAGCTTTCAGTTGGAGTAAAAGATTTTGACATATTGAATCTTGAATCGGCGCGATTTAGTTCAAGTTTAAGCGATTTTTGTGATAACGTCATCACATCACTGAAACAAAAAGACCGCTCTTTGATGAGGTTTGATTGTCCAGAGAATTGGTATGAGAGGCTTAGAACGGGTTACATAATTGCACAAGCAGAAATCAGGCAAATAAATCCATTTAAGATTGATTGGTTGATCCAACATGGAGGTGACAAAGTCATTCCATATTATAGAATCACTTGTCAAAACACCATTAACGCTGATTATCAGAATTTTCAAGGCGACTATGTGACACTTTGTGTACGAGAGGAATCCGATAGCATTGATACATTCTCATACAATTTGTTTAATGGCAAGTACCATATTCATTCCGCACCCAAGCCTCAACGCCGATACCGAAACCTTCGTGAGACTATATCTATATCGTGCTATGATCGCATTTTGATATCTTCAAGCTTGGATTTTGATCATCCACAGTTATTCTTTCAAATATTGATGCCCGATGGCGAGTATTATCAAAAAGGAAATAAGCTTGGCGCAGAACAATCGTTACTTCTATTGCCCAACAATTGGACAATAGAAGATAATGACCTTGACATCTATGCTGAAAGACCTGGTGAGTATACTGTGTTTTTCATCCCTAGGGACATTAATCATGACATCCGCCTTTGTGAATGTGACACAAATGAGATATTAGAGATTAAAGTTAACGGTGAGTCATACGAAACAGTTTTAGACGCGCCACGCACACAGCCTCTTATTAAAGAGAATTTATACAGCCCACGTGATATTCATATACGGATACGCTCGCTTGACGGGGAAATCTATGCTCCACATCGTGTGCGTTATCGCACTAGAGGGTCAAACAAAGACTTAAGTCAGCCTCCAATTGGATTAGTTTTTGCACAAGCACAAAGGAATAATAACGCCGAATGGGCCGAACAAGTGGTTTTTCTCAATATTGGAGAACTTGACAGCAACTTGATTACTGTTGTGGATTCTGCAAGAGACAGTTGCAGACTGCAGTTTAACTGGCCATATGGTACAATCGCTTCTCGTATTGCAATTAGGGATGAAAACGATCATTCGGTATGGACTATAAATAGGAGCGATAATAATGGATATGTTCCATTCTTTTTAACACCAACAGGTACAACAGACACATTTAAACTTACTGTAAGGCCACCTTTCTTGGGGTTTGATATTTTTGATGATTTTGGAGCAGTCCTTCAAGAAGGTTCAGAAATTCCTTTTGCGGATCTATCATACTATAAATACCATATCTATGGTAATGGAGCCACTATAAGGTATCAAATGCCACGAAATAACGGTCTCGGAAACGATGACATGGATATTCAGTTAAACTGGGACCCCGAACATGGGGACTTGGTTGATTCGGAATCTAATAGGCACATCCCATTTGAGGGACCCCTTACTCTTTTGTTTGGAAATGATCAAGTAATCACATCATGCATTGATAAAAGAATGCTACTTGCTGATGCGGATTATTGTGACATTTCAAACTATCCATTTGAATTCCGCATATTGCAGGGTAAAAAATATCGTTATACCTACAGCATCAAAAAATTCCCTTATAAAGAATGCCGAAGTGAGGACAACAATAGAATAATTGTAACAAAGATGCAAGGCCATGAAGCGGTAATGGTCAACACTCGTGCCAGGTTAATTGCTTATCCAATAAATAATCCAGCCAACGAGATTGAGTTGCCTCGCAATGAAGATGGCTCATATCCAATTACTCCTGAATTGAGAAGTGCAGGACCGGTGATTATAACAAGCAGCCATAAAGGATACATCTTACCTCGATATGAGAATTATTCCAATGATGCGGAAACAGATGAAGATAGACGCAGTCGTCATGAAGAGACATTAATAACTATAAGACATAATCTTATTCATGATCAAGAAGAAATAAAACGCAATATCCAATGGTTTAGAATTGCTACTAAGCAAGAAGATACTACTGACAGGTATTTAGGGCTCAAATGTTTGACTGAGAGTCCCGTTATGCTTGTTAAATTTTCATATCTATTATGGTGTGAAATCCAGGACGATGAATATGAAGTTGAATATCTTAAAGACTGTCTGATTAAATTTAGCAAGGAGTTGTACTTTCAATGGTACTGGATATATTTTACCGATAGGGGTTACGAATTATGTCAAACCAGTGCCGAAAATGATGAGGAAGTTCAGCCTTTCAAAAACTTCATGCTTGACTTATACAAGTCCTCACTTCATGGTTTTGTATCTCAAAGAAATGATCTAACCGATGAAATGATTACGGGTTTATTAAATGGAGAAATGGTTACACATGGCTTTGTGGATCTTGATCAATCTGCCCGCAACATCCTTAATGAGTTGCATTTGGATGATTTGTTCGATAATCACCCAAATGACGTTTGGCTGGATTTACCACTTAGACGGAAAATCATATATCACTCAAACTATAACAATAGAGAATTAGTTTATACAATTTTTCAAAATCAGATAAATCAATTATGAAATTCTATAACGTTTATCACGACATTAAAAACAATGTCAAGCTTGCGCTGATGTCATTGTGGACCCCAGGGAACCACCCGATGCGTCAATATATTGATGAGTTGTTGAGCCGAGAAAGCGAAACAGTTCTTCAGCCTCCTGTATTCCAAAGCACATTCCCATGGAGTGGCACTGATAATGATGACTGGAGGAATTGTCTTATCCCCCAAATACAGCAGATCATTGATAACAGCGGCAGGATACCCTACACTCATCAAGCAGATAGTTTTAGGGCGGCAAACGAAGGCAAGAGTGTCGTTGTCACCAGTGGAACGGGTTCAGGTAAGACCGAATGTTTCCTATACCCAGTATTGAGTGACATTTTCAAGAACACTCAAGTTGGCGGCATTCAAGCCATATTTTTGTATCCGTTGAACGCATTGATGGAGGACCAACGTAAAAGGTTAGCAGACTTATGTGGGCCTCTCAATATCAGTTTTGCCGTATATAACGGTAACACAAAAGAGTATCAGGCAACGCAAAACCCGTTATGCCCTCAAGAACTGATGACAAGGCAGGCTATTCGCAATAATCCACCTAATATTCTGCTTACAAATCCCAGCATGCTTGAATACATTCTAGTGAGAGATCAGGATGTGCCTATGATTAATAGCTCAAGACGGCTCAAGTGGATTGTGATAGATGAGGCTCACACTTATTCCGGCTCAAGCGCTGTGGAATTAAGAAATCAGATAAAACGTGTGCTTAAAGCTTTTGATGTCACGTTACAAGATGTACAATTTGCATGCACTAGCGCCACCATCGGTGATGGGGCAGACCCTCAACCTTTGGTAGATTTCATCTCCCAGTTAACAGGTCAAGACCCTGACAGAATCATAGTAATTAATGGGAATCGATATCTGCCTGCACTGGATGAAGATGAGCTGCAACAGCAGCTATCTCACGTCCACCCCGATCTTACTTGTGATAATGTCCTAAAGCTAAGACATGAGATTAACGAAAAACCAGGAATGCGCCTCCCTGACATGTGGAATACCTTAATCGGGAGCATGAACGAGTATTCGCATGAAAAAGCACTGAAATTAATCGATGCATTATGCGAGATGCAAATCAATGACAAGCCTGTCCTTTCTTTGCGTGCACACTATTTCATGAGGACCATCGATGGCATCTACACTTGTCTAAATCCCAATTGCAATAATAATAGGCCTGCAACCCCTATGGGTCGGCTGACAACCCACAAAGCTTCTAGATGTAGTTGCGGGGCCCCACTGCTGGAATTGAAACAGTGCAAGCGTTGTGGCACTTTTGAAATCACTGGCCAATATGATAATAACACTGGCCTTATTAGGCAAGGAACAGTGAATATTTTTGGCCCAATTGAGGAGTATTCAGATGTTGACGATGATGGCGATGAATTGATTGCTCAAAATGGAAACACCACATCATTTGTTCTATCTAAACACTATCAAGATTACGCACCACCTCGCCAAAATAGTATCAACTGCTTTAGAGCTAATATTTCTCGTGTTATTGGCACAAACAATCAATTAAGATATGACGTCGACATGGCCAATGGAGATTGGGTGGGAAGCAGAAATAATAATAGTGCTAATATCTGTCCAATTTGTGCTCGCAATGAGTCAAAATTATACTCTTTCCGGGCATCGGCTAAACAAGTTAATACATGGATAGCTCCTGTGTTGCTTTCTGAGTCAGACGCAGGCCATGGGGATCAACAGAACCCCAAAAGATTTGGGAAATATATAGCATTTACCGATAGTCGTCAAGGAACAGCCATCTCGGCTAAACTATTTAACTCTAATGCTGAAAAGACTCATGTTTGGAATAGGATAATAAGAGCCTTATCCATAGACTATATTGACAACTGTGAAATTGTGCCAGTGCGCCTTAGAGATGATAACATACAAGATGCCTTCTTTACTGATACATATTATCACCATCGAAAAGTTGTTGATGATGATGAAATTAACTACAGAAAGGCCATCATGCGCAGCCTAGTTGGTCGCCGTCCAATTTATGATCCAAGTATCGAGACATTGGGCTTAGTTTCCATAATCTTCCCTCAGGTTAATCGCATTGATCGGCCAGACATACTGGAGCGTCATGGAATTGATAATATATCAGATAGTGATTGGCGAAATTTCCTGAAGATATGTATTGATTACGTGTTGCGTTTTGGTAATCACTTACAATTCATGAGCGATAGTGAACAAAGATATTCAAGGGATTCTGATAAGGGAGCACCAATATTAAGGGATAGGTGGCCAATGCTCAATATGAATGACAATGGCCGAAACGTAAGTGAGTCACAAAATAGAATCGTTCTTCTATTATGTGCAGCATTGGGTTATCATTCAATTAATGAATTGAATGACAATGTTCGTCGTGGTTTAATTGATTCCTTACTTAATCAAGCATGGGATGATTTGTGCCACAATGGCATTCTAAGATCGGTTACACCAGATAATGGTTATTATGATAATTACCCCAATGGTTTCTACATAGACATAACAAGAGCTCAGATAAAACTCAATGAGCAAGCATGGATATGTCCTGTTACAAAGAAGATGCTTGATACTATCTTCTGTGGGTATAGCCCATCAATTGTCGGTTATCTGAATGAGGCAAACATTGAGAGATACCGTGTAAGAGAAGCCCCTGTGAGAATACCCATATTGAATACTACTGACAGAAATGAAATTGACCAATGGCTACAAAAAGATGAAAATGTACAAAATCTTAGGGGCCTGGGACTTTGGGATATTCTTCACGACCAATTATTCAAGTGCACCGAGCCATACCTTACAGCTGAACATTCAGCACAGATCAACAGAGATACTCTTAGGCAATATACTGATGAGTTTGTTGCTAACCGAATCAACGTGCTAAACTGCTCAACAACAATGGAAATGGGTGTTGATATCGGCGATATTGACATCGTACTGATGGATACTGTTCCTCCTGCAGCGGCCAATTACATGCAAAGGGCTGGACGTGCGGGACGACAACGTCAGACTAAGGCTATTGCGTTCACTTTATGCAATACTACACCTGTAGGCGCAAGGGCCTTTGAAAATCCAATGTGGGCTATTGAATCAGTTGACCGCATGAAAAAAGTGGTGCCAAGTAGTACAATTACCCAAAGGCACATTAATGCTTTCTTCTTCCGGCAATTTTTGGTTGACCCCAATCGCAACCAACGCAACCAATTGGGCATGAGAGTTAGAAGCACCGTGACCGACTTTTTTGATAATGGAGTATTTAATGATTTTCTTGATTATCTAGATGATATTTACTTTGATACAGATATCAAGGCTGCATTTAATGAGGTTTTTGAGGGAGAACTATATCAGAATTGTTTATTTAATACCAAAGAAGCGATTATTGACATTAGATTCTCTTATATAAACACAATCCAAGAATTAACTAATGCTCATAATGCTGCTGCCGGGAATGATTTACGGCAAAAAGCCATACGCAACCAGATTGGCTCATTAAGAAGCATCAATCTTCTTCAGTATTTATCGGAGAACCTGTTCTTCCCAAATGCTAATATGCCAACAGGTATCTGTACTTTTGATTATTCTGTAAGGACTGAGACCAAACAAAAAAGTGATATATATGATAATCTAAGACATCTATATGATGACCTAGATAATGCTACTGATGACATTACACGACAAACCATTAGAGATAACATCAATGCTCAGTTTGAGGTGCTCGAACGGCTGAAGCGTGAGGCATCTAGGGACATGCGAACAGCATTGAATGAGTATGCTCCTGATCAATGGGTCGTTATAAACGAAAACAACTATAAATCTGAAGGAATTGTATTCAGAAATGCATTTGACGCAGAGACTTATCGACGGTTCTATTATCGTTGTAATCAGTGCGGCAAAGTCTATTATGGAGTAAACATGCCTAATGATGGAACTTGTCCAAGTTGCGGCAATCAATTAATTGGAACAAGAAATATGCTGAACATGCAGAACAGTTTCTATGTTCAGGTCTTTGAACCAATTGGATTCAGAACAGATCCATTCGCACGCCGCAATCAGCAAAACAAAGCGGAACGCCAATACTATAATATCCAGACAGAACTGTTGCATATTGATTGGATGTCTCCAAATAGAAAGGTTCATATGTGTGAGCTTGTCTGCAATGATGCAAAGGGTGAAATCCTGTACTATAACACAGGGCACGGACGGGGTTTTGCTGTGTGCACTTGCGGAAAGGCTTCTGTTATTCCTTATAGTAATGACCCCAATTACATGACTGGACATAGGCATTTGTATAACCACGACACCGTCTGTCCGGATGCGAATATTAGACGAAATGTGGTTTTAGCAGGACGTCTGCAGACTGATTATGTCGCAATGCACTTTAAAGACTCAGCTGGCGCCTATATCCAAGACACCAATTTTGCCATTTCAATGGGTGTTATCCTTAGACGCGCGTTGGCATCTCATCTTGGTGTCGACATGAATGAAATTGATTTCGGATGGAAAAATGACGAGGTTGGCATCGTGCTCTACTTATTTGACACCAATCGTGGAGGCAGCAATTATTCAAAGCAGATGGTTGATTCTAATGTTTGTCAAGAGGTTTTCAGAATTGCTTTGCAGCTGCTGGAGAGTTACGTTTGCCACTGTGAGGATTTTCCAGGCACTGCTTGTAGTTCATGTCTTGTCGATAGGGACTCTCAACGTCTGATGAGTCGTCTCTCCAAGCAAGCGGTAATAAATTGGTTTCGAGAGCAAGCCAATTATGTAGTCCCGCCACCACAATCTGTTTCGAACTTCTCTGATGCTGCACAACGTTCAATCAATGATGTCGTATCTTTAGCAAAAAAAACTGTTAACGATGACAGCATCCATTCTGTCACTTTCTGTTTCACTGATGACCAAATGGACTCATCACAATGGTTATGCGTTGAGCATCAATTTGGGCAAATAGTTCATTCGTTGATTTCAAGAGGTAAACGTGTGGAGTTCGTATTAGAATACTGTGCTGACCAACACACCACTATACCTGAGCGCCTACCTTTCTGCCTGCTAGAATTTGAATGCCGTAACATTCATCTTCGTGCCGTTCGCGACATGGGCGACTTCAAGACAGCTATGATAATAAGAGGTAATCACGGAATTCAGCGATTCTTTATTGATGATGGAGGGACTATTCCCATGAATGATACATGGGGAAGCTGTAATGAATTATACTTTGACTCTGTAGACCCACAATGGGATGATGTTCATTTGCCGACTCTTAATGAGCTGTATAATCAACGAAACGCAAATGAGATCATTAAAGCAGGCGAAATATTCCTTAATCTCAACCAAAATGTAAGGATAGATCATCTATTTAATGATGCGATTACGCCGGCTTTGCAGCTCAACGATCAAGAGTTGGCTGAATTGGAGAGAATTCTTAATGGCCAAAATGTAAGGATTAACTATAGCGATCGATACGTTAATAGCCCTTTATCCTGTTTGATGATTGTGTATCTCATTCAAGAGTTGAGAGAACGCTTCGGTTTCACGATAGAGCAGATTGATTTGCAGCTGAGCGATGACGTAAACAATACTCGCTGGAATGATTATACATATATTAAATTCAATTATCCTAATCCTGATATGCGAGACAACGACTTAATATCACGTTTTCGTGATGTGCTTGATATTGAACCGACTATATATAATGATCCCACACATTATCGAACGTTATATATAGAAAATGAAAATGGAGAATATGTGGATATCCGCCCAGACCATGGCATATCCGGTGGATGGAATCACACAGGACGAGAACAATATCAGGAATGGCTTCTGTTGGATGGCAGCGTTAGGGTGACAAAACACGATGAGGACGATATTCTATACTATCTTTTGACAGGTCGTAACAACGAATGATCATAAACTCGCGAATTATTCACCAGGCGATGTTCTTATTATTGGTGCCCGTTTAAAGTTTTAAATTTGCGGGCACCAATCAATACTATGGCAACTTCAATCTTTATAGAGAAGAAACCTTTGTGCTAAATATATGTGGTGTTATATTGAAGGACGTAATGCTAAGGTGTCTGCGATAGTGTTCTATTTATGAGTAGAGAAGAAGAATATAATCGCTCAATTATCGAGGATGTGCTTGGGCGGCAGGAGTGTTTGGATCCTAAGGCATTGAGGTTGCTGACGTACGGCAGGCCTGGTGATACTTGTCAAATCGATGGGCAGGACTTTCCGTCAGGGCGGTTGGGGAATATGTCTGGTGGCTTTCGTTTTTCGCTGTTTGATATGCTATGGTACGCCTCGGAGTACCTTTATCTATGTGGTGAATGGAGCCTTAACACCGACAGGTGTATTGAGGCACAAAAGTATGTACGCAAGATGAAATCCGGGACATGGGCTTGGCGATACTCTAAGGCAAAGTATAAGAAAGACATCCGATCGGATTTCCCCTCTTTCAGGCATCAATGGATGTTGTGGTGCGTCTGGCAGAAGTGTAAGTTGAACGAGGACTTTGCAAATCTGCTGACAAGTGTTCCCGACGATGTGATCATTGTCGAGGTTGTTAAGAAGAATGATCTCGTGTGGGCAACCAATCTGGGCGAGAATGGTATACTCCACGGAGGCAACGCCATGGGCAAGATCCTTACTATTTGCCGACGTCACCTTCTCGCTGGCACCATCCCCAACATCGACACAGACCACCTTAACGAGTCCAACATTTACATGCTCGGCCATAGAATCTACTTCTGATATTTGCTTAACATAGTTTAAGCCCCATAATTTGCATACTTCAATTATTTGATGTAATTTAGATCTAGCATTTTAGACAATGAGTAAAGAAATTATTGAAGATTTATGACAAAGGAATATTATCGAGTAAGGTATAGGATTGAAGGACCGACATCAGCGACAAATGCGTCAGCGACTGTTCAACTGTACTCGGCGAGTGAGAGTGAGGCCATCTATGAACTGAAGAGGCGAGGGACCATCGGAAGCGACAAGATGGTAATCATTCTGTCGATTGAGCGCTGCTGATTTGGATGCGCATCAGGCTGAATTTAAGGCCTTGCTTTGTTCATGGTTCTTGTCACTGCGCTCATAAAACGAGGTGTCCTTTATTATTATATAATAAAGAGGGACTTTGCAGACAAAAAAATGAATATTCTTAACAAAGCTTAACGCAAAAAATTTGGTAGTTTCAAATGTTTTTCAGACCTTTGCATCAAGATTTAGCGAT
>Ga0310694_10004361_pt1 | contig 13694 bp, 11 predicted proteins | sample 174DNAGHGhighgp2_FD_203884 | JGI IMG/M metagenome (GOLD analysis project Ga0310694, IMG submission 203884) | Sheep rumen microbial communities from Palmerston North, Manawatu-Wanganui, New Zealand - 1742 DNA GHGhigh gp2 (v2) (version 2) | ecosystem: Host-associated > Mammals > Digestive system... | reverse complement strand
AACGTCTGGTCTTATCGGACAGCCTTGAGACAATAGGCGTTCATGCCTTTGACGGTTGCAGTGCGATTACTGATACCGTTGTTTTCCCTGAATCTCTTGTTTCTCTCGGAGATAATGCATTCGCCGGAGCGAGTGGACCAAATGCCGTAGCCGTGTGGAAAGCAAGGCATTGTAAGAGCGGAGCTAGACCCATGAGTCATTTCACAAAGGTCATATTTGGCGAGAATGTGGAATATATAGGTTCCTATTTATTCTGTGATGCACCGTTGGATACGGTTATATTGCCCAATAGCGTGGATACAATCGAACAGCGGGCGTTTAACGGGTGCAGCCTGAAGCACATTGAGTTGCCGCAGTCACTCAAATATATCGGACCGTCTGCATTTGACAGAGCTGCATCATTGACATCTCTTATTGTTCCTGAGAATGTATCAAACATCCCAAGTTTTATGTGCTACGAATGTAGTTCACTCAAATCTGTCACTTTGCCGGAAGGAATAAAGGCTATTGAAAATTTTGCATTCTATAATTGTAAATCGTTATCAAACATCAATATACCGCAAAGTGTGCAGTCTATCGGGGAGGATGCATTCGCAAGATGTAGTTCTCTGACTTCAGTCTCTATTCCAGAAGGTATAACCAGTATATCCGACTTTGCTTTCAGTCTTTGCTTATCCCTGAAAGAGGTGCATTTCCCGAAATCATTAACCAGCATTGGTAAAGGAGCATTTCAGGATTGTGCAATTGATTCGCTCGACTTTCCCGCATCGCTGGTATCAATCGGCGAATATGCGTTTTTGCGTTTGCTAAACCTCAAGGAATTGTTCATTCCTGACGAAGTTCGTCAGATCAAGAGCAGAGCATTCGAAGGATGTACGGCTTTGCAGAAAGTAACGTTCGGCAGAAAGGTTTCCATGATTGATACTGATGCATTCAAGGGAGATAACCGACTGACTGAAATAACTTGCAATGCCGTTGTTCCCCCGTTGGCGCAGAGCAGTACATTCAGCGGAGTACCCGACACGGCGATATTAATTGTTCCTTCACAAAGCATAGAGGAATACACTGCCGATGAGGTTTGGGGACGTTTCCGCATTCAGCAGAATCAAGGACTTGATCATGTTACAACCGAAACGACAGAAACAGCAGTTAACTTTACATGGCCGGCCGTGGAAGGTGCCAGTTACTACACGCTCATCATCTGGGCGAATGAAGAGCGCACGGAGAAGATTTGTACGCTGACGTTCAACTCCATGGGACAGCTCGTTGAGATCGACTTCTCCAAGCACGCACCTGCGCGTCGGGCGATGAACACCGCTGCTTCCTTCTCGTTCCGTTACAACGGTTTGGATGAGAACACCGACTATTGGTTCACGATGACCGCTTCCGATGCCAATGATACGGAACTCTTCTATGCCTCCGGATCCTTTGCTACGCTCGGTGCAAACATGCCGACAGCTATCGAAGAAATATCCGATGAAACCGGCACTTTTGAGGGTTCGAACGGCAAGATCCTCCGTGACGGACAAATCTATTTGATGTACAACGGACGCATGTACGATGTACAAGGGAACCGAATCAAATAATATACACTCATGAAAACGAAAGTATGTATTATTCTTGTCAGCCTGGCAATGCTTGGCAGCAGTGTGCAAGCCACGGTGTACAACGGCGTGTGCGGCGAGCACCTGACCTGGTCGTACGACACCGAGACTGCGCACATGACTATCGAGGGTTACGGCGTGCTCAAGAACACCGTGGACAGCCTCTGGTGGAACAAACAGGTGCTGCAGGCCTCGTCATGGGCGACGAGTTACAAGACCTATTATCCGTACAACTCCTGCAAGACCATCTCTCTGCCGGAAGGATTGACGGGCTTCAGCGGCGCCATATTCCAAGACTGGTGGAACCTGACAGCGTGCGACATACCCGAAGGCGTGACGAAGATTCCTGCGAATCTGTTTGAGAGCTGCTACAAACTGAAGGACATCAAACTGCCTAACTCGGTGGACACGGTAGGACAATACGCTTTCAGCAACTGCACGACGATGGTCAAATGCGACTTGGGAAAGGGCGTCAAGTATATCGGTCAGATGGCGTTTAGGAACTGCTACGCACTGAAATCCGTCCGCTGGTCAGAGTGCCTGGAGGTGATCGACGGCAGTATCTTTGACGGAGAACCCAATGGTGCGGTATATGACCTGAATAGTGTAGCGACAATTCCGCTTCAGGACACACTATTCTTCCCTGCTACTTTCCGTTCCAGCAAACAGATCTCATGGTGCCTTCACAATAGCCCTGTTATTGTTTGGAATGCCAAGAATCCGCCCACGTCTTCGTCCGTATTCTATAATCTGTACGATTATTGGAGAGGGGATTTTATCTTCGGTCCGGATGTAGAGTTTGTGCCCGCCAAGCTATGCCAGCAGGTACGGATGAAGAAAGTGGAGCTACCAGAAGGGTGCCAGTATATCGGTGCAGGTGCGTTTTCCTCGAATAACCAACTGGACACAGTTATCCTGCCCTCTACGCTGACGGCTATTCACCAGGAGGCATTCAAGGGGTGTACGAAAATCAAGCATATCAGCATACCGGAGAACGTAACAGCAATCAATTCATCCACTTTCAACGGCTGTACAGCACTCACCCGTGTGGAGATGCCTGCGGGCATCAGCACGATTGGTGATAACGCCTTCGCGGGATGTCCGAACTTGGACTCTATCGTGTTGCCGACAGAACTGACGATGGTAGGCGGTAGTGCTTTTTCCGGCATTAAACTGCAAGACAGCCTCGTTATTCCCGACAAAGTTATTTCCATCGGCACGAACGCTTTTGAGAACTGGTCCTCGCTAAGAGAGTTGTCCATAGGAAAGAACGTAGTACTGATAGGCGACAATGCGTTCAAGGGGGACAGTGCCATCACCCATATAACCATTTGGGCATCCACTCCTCCTGCTGTGTCAGAAGGTACGCTGGCTGATATACCAGACAGCGCATGGCTGAGCGTGTTGCCGGATAGCCGCCGACTCTACCGCGAACACCCGTATTGGGGACGTTTCCGCATGAACGACACGCCCGACTCCGCAATGGTTCAGCGCACAGTGATTGTGGATGCCGCCGAGACAACAGCAGACTTCACGTGGCCGACCGACTCTCTGGCAAACACCTACCAGATTGACATCTACAAGGACGGAAACGTGTTCTGCCACCTGACGCTCGGCAACCGCGGACAACTACTCGGCATATCCTTCGCTCCCAAGCGCAACAAGCAGGAAGCAGGTGATGTGCCTTATACACTGTCGTTCAAGGTAACGGGTCTGGACGAAGCATCGCGTTACACGTACATTCTCTCCGTACTCGACGAACAGGGAACACCTATCCACGTCTATGCCGGCGACTTTGCCACTACAGGTTTCGAAGGCGACCTGAAGCAACCCGATGGCAACGAGGTTCTGCCCACACCGCCTATCATACCCGGCGACCCGGATGCATCAGTCTTTACGGGTATATCACTACCCGGCTGCAACACACCGGCTGCTAACTGTCAATGGTCAATCATTAACGGCAAATTGCTACTGATCACGCCTACAGGTACATTCACCGTATCCGGACATCGGATCGAATAGAACCTGCTGCGTATCGGGTAAACACACTCCTATGAAACATATCTTTGCACTTGTAAATGCTGTGCTGATAAGCATGGCATTAGGGGGCATCCATTCCTTTGCCGCTGTTTCCGCGCCGTGGAACGGCACTGCACAAGCCCCTGCTATCAGCGGCGCCACGTACGTCATTACCGCACCCGAGCACCTCGCCTGGATAGCGCAGCAGAGCCGCACAGACGACTTTGCAGGCAAACGTATCCGTCTGGACGCCGACCTTGACCTTGGCGGCACGCAGGAGTTGCCGCCGAGTTGGGAACCTGTCGGCTCAGCCGCTATGCCTTTTCGCGGCGAACTGGACGGCAACAACCACGTCATCTACAACCTGTATATCCTCAACTCCTTTCCCACGGCAGCAGGACTGATTGCCGAGACAGGTGCTGAAGCACTCGTTCATAACCTCGGCATTGCGCAGGGACAGATCATGACAGACGCCACAAGCAATGTAGGTGCTTTCATCGGTATCAACCGCGGACGACTGCACCACTGCTTCAATATGGCGCAGATCATCGCCCATAACGGAGATAACATCGGCGGACTGATTGGCACGAACTACGGCAAACTGGAATATGCCTACAACTGCGGCATCATCACTGATGCCAACAGCCATGTGGGCGGATTAGTCGGTGTGAACAAGAGCACGGCTACTCTCAACGAGTGCTATAACGCCGGTTACTGCAAGGGTGCAGAGCATGCAGGCGCACTTTTCGGACTGAACGAGGCAGCCGCAGCCAACCTTACACGTATATGCTTCGACCAGCAAGTGACGCGCACCTATGCTACCGGCTACGGCACAGCCGATGTGCTCGACAACACGCAGTACGCCATCGAGAAGTCCGCCACGTTCTTCTCCGCCGCCAATCCGTACACTAACCGCAGCGAGTGGGAGTGCGTCACCAACAGTTACTACCGTTACCCGCGCCTTAAATGCTTCGGTGACCATGAGGCTGCACGCGTCTCCACCAACGCTATCCTCCTTGACGCCGACAATCTGCCTGTCGAACGTGCCGAGGGCGTTGGCGCGCCTATGCAAGGCAACCTGCCGCGTAAGTCATTCAAGTTGTTGGGCGGCAGCAGTTCCGTATGGATCTCTTCCGGCGAGGATGTTATTCATATCCAGAATGCCAATAGTGCACAGGTCGTTCGTCCCTGCGGCAATCAGGAGGTTATTCTCACCGTGACTGAAGGCAGTACGAGCAAGCAGATTTATGCCATTGTCAAAGGCTACGAGAAGTTCGATGCAGGTAAGATGGAAGGCACAGTTACCGCCTGCTGGCGCGAGGAGAACGTCAATATTCTGAAAGCCAACGGCGGCAAAGAACCGCTTGGCGGCAAGGACGATGAGCAGGACGGAAACATGTGTTACCGCTACATGGTTATTCGCGATACCGTAGTGTACGACGAGGAGCACCATCCGCTGGCACACATTCCGATGGACACAGTTTACCTCAGTCACAACGAGTACCGCAAACGGGATTTGCCTACTGACGTGTCCGGCACCTACGCTTTCCGCCGTTACGCGCACGACTACCAGTGTACCACCGACTGGACCGAATCGCCCGGACGCTTGTATCTGACTGTACTCAACCCCTTCGACGCAGGCAAGTTGTTCGACGAGCCCGACACAATCTACGGCGTACCGCAAACGTTCACCATCCGCAGCGAACAGGCTGCCACAGGCGGTGCCGGCGTGTTCAGTTACCTGTGGAAAGCCGTCACTCCGTCCGGCACGAAGAATCCCGTGTATATTGACGGCTCTGTAGCCGCAGCCGACACGCTCAATTTCACCTTCACCGAACCGGGCGAATACACGTTCACACGCAGGGCAAGCGACGAATCGTGCAACACCACACCTATCGAATCGGAGTCGGAGCACAAGGTTTATGTTCTGGCAGCCGTTGAACCGGGAGCCATCGATTCGTTCACCGTCACGCTCTGCCATCCACGCTACACCGGCACACTCGCCGAGGCGGATACAGCCTCCGGCGGCAACGGACACTACACCTACCGCTGGCTGTGCAACGGCGAGCCGATCTTCCACAGCGACACCGCCTCGATGCCTATACAATCCTTCCCCATGACAGAAGGAGGCACATATATCTTCAGCCGGCAGGTGAAGGACAACAGCGGTTTCTCCGACTGGGCAACCAGTGCAGGTACTGTAACCATCATTATTGACGGCACGAGCGAGGATTGTCAGGTTATCTGCCCCGTGGTGGAACTCGATCCTGTGGTTGACTTGTGCCGGAGCGATACCGCCCTTGCCGTCCGTTTCACCGTGACCGAAGGCGAACCCGACCTCTACGACCTGGTTTTCCCGTCTGATGCGCAGCAGGCAGGCTTCGCGTCCATCCTTGCCGCCGAACTGCCGGAGGACAGCACCATTGTTATCCCTCTGCCCGCCAATGCACCGATCGGCACGTTCTATATCTCGCTCACGTTCTACACCGGCGGAACGGCATGCAAAGGCTCGACGCACTTCTTCCCGTTCACGTTGCTCACCGACGGCTTTGTGCATCAGAAGTGGGACGACCTGCTGTTTGTGGACAACAATCCCGGCAACGGCAATCCGACAGACTCAACCGATCTGCACTTTGTGGCGTACCAGTGGTACAAGAACGGCACACTCATCCCTGACGCCACCGGACAATACTACCGCGAACCCGGCGGACTGAACGGCGCGTATCAGGTATATATGACCGGATCCGACGGACTGTTGTACCGCTCGTGCGTCTATGACTATACGCCTGACGCGCTGGATAATACGCACAGCACCGCACAACCCGAGTGCTACTACACCATCGACGGACGCCCGTGCGGCCAACCTGCTGCACCGGGTATATATATTTCCGCTAACCATAAACTGATTGTACAATGAAAAAGTTCTTGCTATCCATAGCCCTGTGCGGCACGCTCGCCGCGCAAGCATCGGAAATCCCTGAGGCTGCGCCTGTCAGGGCAAAGATGTCACACAACATTGATATCACCGCCGGCGGAGGTATAGGCAGTCTGGGCTACGACCTGCAAGGCGGCAGGCAGTATCCCGCCTATACGTGGTCTGCAGGATTAGGCTACACCTGGTTCTTCGTTCCCGGGACGGGCCTGCAAACGGGCGTTCAACTCACGCGTCTCGGATCGGTTGCCTCACTCACCGGCAGTTACGTCTGGCAGGATCTGCTTACCGACGCTTCGGGTGACCAATACGAACACCGTATGACGTTTGCCGACTGGTACGAACAACAGGAGACGTACCTGCTTGAGATTCCTTTGGGATTCACACTGCACCACTACGGACGCAACAACCCTCGTGCCGGCGTGTATGCCGCACTCGGAGCCAAACTGCAGATTCCGCTGTTTGCCGACTACCGCCACCACTCAGGTTCTGTCACCCACTCGGGTTATTACCCGTATTGGGATCTGACCTTGCAAGACCTGCCCGACAGATTCATTACCGAGCAGACCGATGTGCCGCAGCAAGGCTCGTTTTTGCAGTACCTCAACCGCTGGAACGCTGCCGTGTATATGGAACTTGGCACTACGATCCGCTGCGGTGCCCACACCGAACTGATTATCAGTGCCTACGGACAATATACGGTCACTGACCTCTTAGCCACGCCTGTCAGCCGGCTGACGTCTCTTGGTTTTGCCAACAGCCGCAACGGTTATACGTTCATGCCCGAGTACCACGGACTGATCGGCACGAAAGCGATAACATCGCTGCACCCTTGGACAGCCGGCATCAAACTCGGACTGTCCGTCTGGACCGGCAAGACCGACGAGCAGAAACGCCGCGAACTTCGCCGCCTTGCCGAGGAGTTCCCCGACATGTTGCCCACCGTACACACACGCGACACCGTGTATATCTACGACACCTTGTATATCAACTGCGACAAACCCGATATCCCGCCTACCGAATACCAGCAATAGCGCTTATTCAGCGGATTTCACTCCAAAACACCCCAAATCCGCTGATTAATGTGTGCTTATTCAGCGGATTTCACTCCAAAACACCCCAAATCCGCTGATTAATGTGTGCTTATTCAGCGGATTTCACTCCAAAACACCTCAAATCCGCTGATTATACGCCACAAAAGTCATGTCTAAATAGCGAAAATTGCTCTGCAACCGAAAAAAACGCTAAACGGCTGCGGTATATTTGCCAGTCTTAATTATTTTTTGTACCTTTGTAACGGTTTTTAAATTCTTATGGTATGAAAATCAGTGGCAGAGAAAGGGATATTGCCCTATTGGAGCAGTTGTATGAGAGCAAACGTCCTGAGTTTGTTGTGGTTTATGGTCGGCGCCGAGTTGGTAAGACTTATCTTGTCAGCGAGTTGTTTAAATCGCGGTTTACCTTTTATCACACAGGGTTATCACCACTGACAGAAGGAAAAAACATCTTGAGCGAGCAACTTCGGGCGTTCTATACAACGTTGCTTGAGTATGGTTTGGATGCTGACTCTCCAAGACCTCAAAGCTGGCTTGATGCATTTGAACTGCTTAAAACGCTGCTCGTCCATAAGAAGAGCGGGGAAAGGCAAGTCGTTTTTATAGATGAAATGCCTTGGCTTGATACTCCCCGATCGGGTTTTATTACTGCTTTTGAACATTTCTGGAATGGCTGGGGTGCCCGTCAGGAAGATTTGATGCTGATAGCTTGCGGCTCTGCTACGTCATGGATGAAACAAACTTTGGTCAATAACAAAGGCGGATTGTACAATCGCATTACCCGTGAGATAAAAATTCAGCCGTTCAATCTGCATGCTACAGAACAGTTGCTATTGGATAACGGCGTCAAATGGAGCCGGTTTGACATAGCACAGTTCTATATGATTGCAGGAGGTATTCCGCAATATATCAATTTCGTTCAATCCAAGCAGAGCCTGCCGCAAGCTGTTGATGCAATATTTTTCGCTAACCAGGCGCCTTTGAAAGAGGAGTTTGAGCGGTTGTTCGGATCGCTATTTAACCATGCTGACGAATATATGAAAGTTGTTCGGATGGCAGCCAAAACGCATGTAGGAGTTACGCGCAAAGAATTGCTGGAAAAACTTAAAAGAAATGATGGAGGCACATTCTCAACAATTATTAAAAATCTTGTCATGAGTGATTTCTTGCTTCCATACACTTCGTTCACAGAAGGCAAACGCCAAGAGCGGTATAAACTTATAGATCCCTTCTGCCGTTTTGCGCTTCAATTTATAGAAGGGAAAAATCCGCCAACAGATTTTTGGCAGCAGAACTGGTCGTCTGCTCAGACTAATGCATGGCGCGGCTATGCCTTTGAGGAACTCTGCTTTAATCATATATCTCAAATCAAGAACGCCTTGGGTATTTCGCAAGTTAGTACAACCGTTTCCAAATGGACTATTCAGGGAACGACATCTTCCCGAGGCACGCAGATTGATATGATTATAGACCGGGCGGACAACATTGTTGATGTGTGTGAAATGAAGTTCTCCGGCGCACCATTCACAATTGACAAAAATTATGATTCGATTCTTCGTGAGCGTATGCAAATGATTGCAGAGTTCTTGCCGAAGCGCAAGATGCCGCATTTGATATTTATTACAACATTTGGTGTTAAGCCCAATGAATATGCAGGCGTTGTTCACGATGAGATTCTTCTTGATGCATTGTTCCAATAGATTCGTCACCATACTAGCGGAGGTATAAAGCCACATTACCAAGGCAAACTTTACTAAAAGGCGCACAACGCGATAAGCAGATAGATGTATTATAGTGCCAGTTCACCGAGGGCGAGAAGGATAGAGACAACCTCCTGCATGGCTGTATAAAAAAGCGACATGTACGCCAGAAAGCCCACATGCCACTTTGGATGTTTTCACAACGGAATAATCCTTATTGTGTATATCCTTCAATTTTGAATTCGATAAAGTTCTAAAACAGCATATTCGCATATCTCATCATCTGTTGCGAAACGGCTTTTGGCAATAAAAGTTTGCACAAATATAGGGTAAACGTTTCCTGAACTCATAGCTTGAAAGCCGACGAACAAGTCCAAAAACTTATCATTAGCCAATGCCCATTGATAAGCAACCTTTTGTTGTTCTGCACTATTCAGACCTTCAAGCTGCGCTCGTAGGCCTCGTGCATCTGTTGATGATGCTTTATCTCCCATTGGTAGTCACTCGGTTTCATTGATTGCTCAAAGAGGTGTTGCAGTTCTCTCTGATGAATCTCTTGTACTGACATATAGTGTTTGTTTTACTGTTTGCGATTAGGAAACAATCGTGTATCATTATTCGACTGCAAAATTACGAAAATATTCTGACATTTGCAAATCTTACAGCAGAAAAATTGCACGGAGGTGCATTTTATGGCGAAATTTTTGGCGAAAATTCAGCCAACGGCATAAAAAACGAGCAAAAATGCCCGATGTCCGATAAACAGGGCGATGGAGCGGAATAAGGAGAAAACGGGGCATCATGAGTGCCCCGTAACTGATTGATTAGCCTATGGTTGCATATTTGCAAATTTTTTGGCAAAAAAATGCAAAATTTTTTCAGCAGTGCAAATCTCGCTCTCCGGAGGCTCGTAACAACATGGCTATCAGGGGCTACAAACAATCTGCATTTTGCAACGCATTTTTCCGCCTGAAAATTTGTATATATCAATTCTTTTTTATACCTTTGCAGTCGCTTTTCCACATCTGTATGCAGCAAGCAAATGACATATTTTACACGAGCAGGCACTCAGTACGCGAGTTGTGCTGCGATTACCCCGCCGACGAGCCGTTGGTGGAGGGGTTGTATGCCATGCAGATGCATCTGGTGAACAGAGGTGCCGTGCTGACTATACCCGTGCTGAACGTGATGAACACAGCGCATTACATAGCCGCCTGCATGATGCAGACCGGTGCCGAGGGTGACCAATATGAGTATGACACGCTGGCGTACATGCGTCTGGGGCACGACGCGCAGGTGGCAATGCTGGCTATAATGGTGCTCACCACGATGCTCAAACGTACCGACGGACAACGTGCCAGGCAGTGCAGAAACGTGCTGCTGGAGGACAGAAACGAGGACTTTTATGAAGGGTTGTCGCTCTACGAACGCTTCATCAGCCGTTCCGAACGGCACTTCGAAGAGCAGGATTTTCTGACCGACACCATGCGCCAGATAAGCGACCTGCAAAACACCGTACAACAACTGACACTCGAAAAAAAAGAACTACAAAAACAATTAGAAACAATGAATCAGTATAACCAATACAATGCGCCTGTATATAACGGCTGCACCATCATCACCAACAACACCACCAACCACTACGCTGCCGCACAGCCGCAAGCCGCGCCGGCAAAAGAGGCTGCCACCGTGGAACCGGAGGACGTGCAGCCGGTAGATACATCGTTCTTTAGGACAGATAAGCATACAGAACAAATATGCGAGCAACAACTGCGCGAAGCGCTCATTGCCGCCCAAAGCAAAGCCGATGCATGCAAACGAATAATGCAGCTCGACACCCTCGGATATATCGCATTGAAGGCATTAACCGATGCGCGCAAAGCCGAACTCATCAACCCCTTTGCTGCACCGAGATTCACTTTTACAGGTGATGATTTTCGCAAAGCAAGAGTCGGATAATCCTTTCCGAATCTTTCCGAATCTTTCCGCGGAAAGTTAGCCGAAAGCAGGCGTTCTTTCCGAAAATTCTTCCGAATGTTTCCGAATATGAGACCCAATTTTGCGGGTCTCATTTTTTTGTACTACCTTTGCACCGTCATTCAGAAATGAGTGGCGGTGATTTTTTTATTTATTTACCGCGAAAGTTGTGTACAGCTCGCACGTGCAAAGAGTGGCCACTCGCATACCCGACCGAGCACAAAACATTCGCAACAATGAAAACAACAACAAAGACCCAAGTGGCAAAGAACATCAATCGCATGAACGTAAAGAACGCTAACGGACAGTATGAATCGACGTTTGCATCAGCAGCGCTGACAATCGTTTCCGACCGTCCGCTGCAGGAAGGACAAAAGTACCGCGGCACGTACACATTGCGCGACATGAACTACGGTGACGGCGAGTTCCGCACGGAAGCATCGATCCACCGCGAGATGCCCGAACGCAAGTACTACACGATAGGCGAGACGGAGAACGGTTCGGTCAAACTCAACGCCAAGCGTGTGCGACTGGTGCTGGAGATGCCGTACGCTGCCGTGGATAACGGACAGGAAATAGCAGGCGCATTCTCGCCGCAGGCAAAGGAACTGCTTGCCAAACTCAAGAAGATCAACACGTTCCTGTGCGATTTTCATACCTACAAGGTGCTGGAGTGTCAAGCCGATGCCCGCGCTGAAGCCGTACGGGAGAAGAACCTGGCAATGCTGAAGGGATAGACGACCTACCGGGGAGCGCTCTGCCGGGAGCACCCGGCAAAAGAAAAAAAGAACCCAAAAAAGAAAATAATTAGCCCAATTGTCCAATTGTCCAATTGGTCTAAATAAATTGGACACCCTATAATCCCTACTTGGGCAATCGGACAATAGGACAATTGGGCTTGTTAAAAAATTATTTGTTCAAATGGACTTTAATCAATCATACGCAGAGTTCTGCAATACCTTTTGGGTACATTTTGAACAGGGCCGATACGGCAACCGCAAGTCGGCTACGTTCCATGTCTGGGCTCAACACTCGCCGGCAGCGCGTGCGTTGATGCGGCAATATCTGGAGAGCAACGGTGCTCCGAAAAAGAATCCGTACTTCTGGGTTCAGGAGTTCAACGTACCGCAGCCGCACAACCTCAACGGCGCCCGCTCTTTCCCTGACGAACCCCTCGTCCGAGCCATCTACAACGGCATGGGCGGGATATATACGCGGCGAGAGGCGGAGATGTATAACATGGAAATAAAAGGAGAGTTTGTGCTATGAAAATAGATCTGAGCAAAGAACAAGGGGCACTCGTGCCGCTGTACTTCTTCCGTAAGCCGCTGGGATGGCCGGCGGAAGAGAGACCGGCTGCGCCTGACAGAAGACAGACCGCTGACGCTGACAGAAGACAGACCGAGCACTAAACGACTGGGAAAATTAAAAATGAAAAACCATGGCAAAAGTAGAATTCAAACCCAATCAGCCGGTGCAATCACTCTCCGGCACTTACGGCGAAGCCACGTTCCGCACGCTGCCCGACGGACGAACGGTCGTGCATATACGACGCGCAGACAGGATCATCGATGAGTGTGTCGCGGAGATACAACTGCACATGGGCGATATGCGCGACGCAATAAGACAAAGGCGAGCCATACAAAAACGCGTGGCACGGTTATACGGCAAGTACCGGCACCTGACCGACAACGACGAGCAACTGGCGAAATATATCCTGCAAGCGTGGTACAACAGCCGGAGAAAACTGCAATCGAGAGGGAGTGGTCAACAATTAACAACCATTATCAACAATAATTGCAAATGATATTTATGTAGTACGATAAGCCCTCGGCAAGACTACGATATGACCACGAGGAAAGCGGCCAAAACGGAGTATAGACCGGCTGCGCCTGCCAGAAGACAGACCGCTGCGCTGACAGAGGAGAGAACGGCCACTAACGGTTGCAAATATGCAACCGAAAGGGAAAATGAAAAAAAATGAATAAGAATGATGACGCCTGAAAAATTTGCACAAGCATACCTCAAACATGAGGAGTATATCAAAAAAGTGCTGCGCAGCCTGAAGATCTATGACGACGATCTGCTGCACGACACGTACATCGCACTGTATGAGCACTCGCAACACGCGGAGATAGAGGACTTCACAAACACGTTCGTGGCGTTCTACCGCGCCCGCGACAAACGGCAAACAGAACGTGAAGCACACTATACGTGCTGCGACGACACGCAACTGCTGAACTATGACCGGTCGGATGAAAGCGATCTTGCATACCGCGAACAGGTCGGACAGCGCGTGGATAGGCTGTTACGCTATTATGCCACCCATCCGCAACCCGGGGAACGGAACCACAAACGCACCTTAAAGATCCTGCGGCTGTACTGCCAAGGCCTGACGGAACAAGAA
>Ga0310694_10004360_pt1 | contig 13698 bp, 11 predicted proteins | sample 174DNAGHGhighgp2_FD_203884 | JGI IMG/M metagenome (GOLD analysis project Ga0310694, IMG submission 203884) | Sheep rumen microbial communities from Palmerston North, Manawatu-Wanganui, New Zealand - 1742 DNA GHGhigh gp2 (v2) (version 2) | ecosystem: Host-associated > Mammals > Digestive system... | reverse complement strand
CCAGCTGCAGGAAAAAGAAGGCCGAGCTTGGCCCGACACACTGATGGCCTGCGTAGGCGGAGGAAGCAACGCCGCCGGCACCATATATCATTATATAAATGACGCGCGCGTGCGCATAGTTTTGGCCGAAGCAGGCGGCATGGGCGTGGAAACACAGCAGACAGCCGCCAGCCTGAACGTGGGAACGGTGGGAATCCTGCATGGTTCCAAAATTATGGTGATGCAAACCGACGACGGCCAAATACAGGAACCGTACAGCATCAGCGCGGGACTCGACTATCCCGGCACGGGACCGCTGCATTGTCACTTGTTTCAGAGCGGCCGAGCCGAGGTTTTGCCAGTGAACGACGACGAAGCACTCAGTGCGGCCTTCGAACTGACACGCCTCGAGGGCATCATCCCGGCACTCGAAAGCAGCCATGCACTGGCACTGCTGCCGAAAATCAAGTTCCGGCCCGACGAAGTAGTGGTCCTCACCGTCAGCGGCCGAGGAGACAAAGACTTGGAAACATACCTACGGCACATGGAATGACAGCCAGCGGCTGCCGCACGGAAAATCAGACACGAAGAAAACATCAAAGTAAACATGCCAAAACAAATGAAAAACTATAAATTCCATACCGCCTCACGCCAAATCCTGGGCGACCTAAGTACGCCCGTCAGCGTCTACCTGAACTTGCGCGACGCTTACCCGCAGAGTGCCCTGATGGAAAGCTCGGATTACCACGGCGGCGAGAATGCGAAATCATTTATCGCACTCCACCCCATCGGACACGTAAGCATAGAACATGGCGTGGGACGCATGGTTTTCCCCGACGGCACGTGCCGCGAGCATCAAATCGACGACGAGTACACCACTGCGCGACTGGTGAACGAATTCCTCGACGCCTTCAGTATCGAAGGTCCCGACAGCCAGTACTGCGGGTTATATGGCTTCACATCGTTCAATGCCGTGCGCTATTTCGAGCATATCCAAGTGAAGGACGAGACACAATCACAGCACGATGCTCCGGATATGATATACACGCTTTTTAAGAACGTCGTGATGTTCGACCACTTTCGCAACTCCATAACACTCGTTGAGATGCTTGCCGACGAAGAGAATGACAGCCTCGACCAATTGGAACGAAGCGTCACAAACCGCACTTTCAAGTCCTATAGCTTCAAAACCGTAGGCCCGTGCCGGAGCACACTTACCGACGAAGAACACCGCGCAAACATCAGACGCGGAATCCGACACTGTCAGCGCGGAGATGTCTTCCAGATAGTTCTCTCGCGGCGATACGTGCAAAAATACGAAGGAGACGACCTGACGCTCTATCGCGCGCTTCGCAGCATAAATCCCAGCCCGTATCTTTTTTATTTCGACTTCGGAGGATTCAGAATCTTCGGTTCATCGCCCGAAACACATTGCCGCATCGAAGGCCGTCGCGCCTATATCGACCCGATTGCCGGCACGACGCGGCGCACCGGCGACACGCAGCAAGATAAAATCAACGCGGAGTACCTCCGGAACGACCCGAAGGAAAATGCCGAGCACGTGATGCTGGTGGACTTGGCACGCAACGATCTGAGTCGTAACTGCCATGGCGTGCATGTAGATTACTTCAAGGATATGCAATTCTACTCGCACGTTATTCATCTCGTCTCGCGGGTAAGCGGAGAACTGAACGAGGATGCCGACCCGATACAGGCGTTTATCGACACGTTCCCCGCCGGAACGCTCAGCGGCGCGCCCAAAGTCCGCGCTATGGAACTCATCAGCGAAATGGAGCCACACAATCGCGGAGCTTACGCCGGGTGCATTGGATTCATAGGACTCGACAAAAATAATCTGAATCAGGCCATAACCATCCGTACCTTCGTCAGTCGCAACAAAGAGTTGTGGTTGCAAGCCGGCGGCGGCATTGTGGCGAAAAGCAACGTCGAGTACGAACTACAAGAAGTAAACAACAAATTGGGCGCGCTGCGGCGCGCAATTGAAATGGCAGAGCAGATATGAACATAACTCTCATTGACAATTACGATTCCTTCGCCTACAATTTGGCACATCTGCTGCGCGAATTGGGTGCAACGGTGCGTGTTTTCCGCAACGACCGCTTTACGCTCGACGATTTACGCAGCACGGAGCGACTGATTCTCTCGCCCGGACCTGGAATTCCAGAGGAGGCAGGACAGCTGATGGCGTGCATCGGCGAGATGGCGGAACGCTGTCCCATACTGGGCGTGTGTCTTGGGCATCAAGCCATCGGGCAGTTTTTCGGCGGACGGCTGACGAATCTGGAAAACGTCTACCACGGAGTGCAGACGCCGTGCTCCATCCTGACGGACGACGCACTTTACGCCGGCCTGCCCCGCCGTATTACCGTGGGGCGCTACCACTCGTGGGTCGTAGACCGCGAGTCGTTGCCAGACTGCCTCGAGGTGACAGCCGTCAGCGACGAAGGTCACATCATGTCTATGAAGCACCGCACGCTTAAAATCTGCGGCATCCAGTATCATCCCGAGAGCGTGCTGACGCCAGACGGACGCACGATAATAGAGAATTGGCTCAACAGCTGAAAAATACCAAACGCAAGATGAAGAAATACCTACTGAGACTTATAGACGGCGAAACGCTAACACGCGAGGATACGCACGCCATCATGCTACAAATCACCGAGCAGAAATTTAATAGCAGCGAGGTGGCAGCTCTGCTGATGGGCATACAAACGCGCGGTGCCACAGTGCAGGAAATTCTGGGCTTCCGCGACGGCCTGCTCGAAACGGGCAAGCAAATCCACATGGAAGACTTCAATACGCTGGATATCGTGGGCACCGGCGGCGACGGCAAGAACAGTTTTAATATTAGCACCTGCGCGGCCTTTGTGGTGGCGGCCTCGGGATATTACGTTACGAAGCACGGAAACGGAGGCAGCTCGAGTGTGAGCGGTGCAAGCAACGTGCTGCAGGCTCACGGCGTACGCTTCACAGACGACGAGACGGCGCTCCGCCGCTCGCTCGAGAAGTGTGGCATCTGCTTCTTCCACGCACCACTCTTTGCCTACGGAATGAAGTTTGTGGCGCCCACACGGCGCGAAATCGGAGTTCCCACGCTCTTCAACCTGCTTGGCCCGCTTGTGAATCCGTGCCACCCGCGCAACTCTCTCCACGGAACGGCCACACAAAGTCAACTGCGACTCTACACAGCCGTGCATCAGGAACTTGGCGACCGCTACGGCGTAGTGACGTCTTACGACGGATACGACGAGATTTCGCTGACAAGTGGCTTCAAAATCTGCACTAACAACTTCGAAAATGTTTTTACGCCCGTTGATATGGGACTGCGCTACGTGTCGCAACAAGACATTTGGGGCGGACAAACGCAGGAAGAGGCGTGTCGCATCTTCGACAACGTGCTGCAGGGAACATCGACCGAAGCGCAGAAAAACGTGGTAATTGCGAATGCCGCCTGCGGAATCAGCATCATAGATCCGAATTTCAGCATGGCAGAAACAGTGGCAATGGCACGCGAGAGTCTGGAAAGCGGACGTGCGCTGCAGACTTTCCGCAGGTTCGTGGAATTAAATTCGTAGCGCGAGAGCCTTCTCCCGCATGTGAAAAACCTGCATACAGACGTCAGAAATGCCAACACAGGACATACTTCAGGAAATAGTGGCGTGGAAGAGATTGGAAGTGACACGTCAAAAAGAAATTGTGACGCCTCGCAAACTCTATTGCGACGTGCAGAAAAATTTTTGCGACGCGTCGCAGCGCAGCATGCGAAAGGCGCTGGCCGAATCGCCGACGGGCATCATTGCAGAATTCAAGCGCCGCAGTCCGTCGAAGGGATGGATTTCCACGAAAAACGACCTGCCAGAAACCGTGCCAACGGCCTACGCCCAAAACGGCGCATCGGCCATCAGCGTTCTGACGGACGAGAAATTCTTTGGCGGCACGCTCAGTTTTCTGAGCACAGCCCGACGGCAAGTCTCTGTCCCGCTGCTGCGCAAAGACTTCATCATCGACGAATATCAAATCTTCGAGGCCAAAAATGCCGGGGCAGACGCCATACTGCTCATCGCTGCCGTGCTGCCGCCGAAGGTGTGCGCCAGTTTTATCCGTACGGCCCACGAGATTGGGTTGGAGACGCTGCTCGAGTTGCATTCCGAAAGCGAGATTGATGCGTACGGCGGCTTGGACACGGACATGTTAGGTGTGAACAATCGGAATCTGAGCTCGTTTGTCACCGACGTACAAACGTCGTTTTTGCTGGCACCACGCTTGCCGGCAGACAAAGTGCTCGTCAGCGAGAGCGGCATTGGAAGTGCCGCCGTCATCCGCGACCTGCGTCAGGCCGGATTCCGCGGTTTCCTGATGGGCGAACACTTCATGCGTGCCGAGAATCCTGGTTTGGAACTGAAGAAACTGCTTGCCGAAATCTGAGATGCAAAACGCAAGTTCCCTGATAATAAAAGTCTGCGGCATGCGCGATGCGGCCAACATCCGCGACGTCGAAGCGCTGCAGCCCGACTGGATGGGCTTCATCTGCTGGGAAAGGTCGCCTCGCAACGTGGAAAGTTGCCCTGCCTACTTGCCCCACTGCGTGCGAGTGGGCGTATTCGTGGAGGCGACGCTGGAATTTGTGAAAGCCAAAATCAGTCAGCTCGGTCTCAACCGCCTGCAGTTGCACGGCAAGGAAACGCCCGAGCGATGTGCCGAAATCGGCGAAGCGACGGGTCTTCCCATCACAAAGGCCGTGTCGGTGGCATCGGAAGGGGACGTCGCGCGCGCGTATATATATAATAAGGTTAAAAGTATCGACTCGTTGTTGTTCGACACGCAAAGCGCAGCAATGGGTGGTTCGGGCCGCAGTTTCGACTGGGCGACGCTTCGCAACTACAACGGCAAGCCGTTTCTGCTCTCAGGCGGCATAGGGCCGGACGACGCAGCACGCGTGAAAGCGTTCCGCCACACGTGTCTGATGGGCATTGATGTGAACTCGCGATTCGAGACGTCACCCGCCGTAAAGGATATTACTGCACTACGAAACTTTATCTACGAAATGCGAAAATATGAATAGGATAAACGAACTCTTCAGAAACAAGAGCCAGAATCTGCTCTCGCTGTACTTCTGCGCCGGACATCCGACGCTCGACAGCACAGTTGCCACCATACGAGCCATAGAGAAACGGGGCGTCGATTTTATAGAAGTGGGCATCCCATTCAGCGATCCGATGGCCGACGGCCCGGTAATCCAAGACGCGGCAACAAAATCGCTGCGCAACGGAATGTCGCTTGCGACGCTCTTCGGCCAGTTAGACGGCATTCGGAAGGACGTAAAACTGCCTTTGATACTGATGGGTTACATGAATCCCATCTTTCATTTTGGCTTCGAGAAATTCTTCGAACGATGCGCGGAAGTAGGCATCGACGGCGTCATCATTCCCGATTTGCCCTTTGACGACTATCTGAACGACGTGAAGCCTGTGGCCGACCGACACGACATACGCGTGATAATGCTCATCACACCCGAAACAAGCGAGGCTCGCATCCGATTCATCGACGAGCACACAGACGGATTTATATACATGGTAAGCAGCGCTGCCACGACAGGAATCCAGAATGAGTTCGGGCAGGAAAAACAAAAGTACTTCGCCAGAGTGAACGGTATGAAGCTTCGCAATCCGCGTATGATAGGTTTCGGCATCAGCAACAGGCAGACGCTTGCGGCGGCGCAACAGAACGCAGCCGGTGCTATCATAGGCAGCAAGTTCGTAACTCTGCTCGAGAAACACCAAAATCCCGAGTCTGCGCTGGACGAACTGATGCAGGCTTTGGAAAATTAGGCAGTGATTTCTGAGGATTTCGCCCGTCGGGCGAGAAAAGCCACAAGTGGCAATTCTATTTCTCCGGCTCCTCGTCCTTGAGAATGACTTTTACTTTCACGATGCGGCGTTCGTCGAGTTCCATTACCTCGAATGTGCAACGTCCAAACGTCGTGCGCTCGTGCAATTCCGGGAAGTCGCCTTTCACCTCAAGAAGTAAGCCAGCCAGCGTGTCGGCCTCACCTTGCACGGATTCGAAGTATTCATCGTCGAGTTTCAACGTGCGAGTGAAATCAGTCAGCAAGGTCTTTCCCTCGAAAATGAACGTGTTGTGATTCAGTCTGACGTACGAGCGCTCGTCTTCGTCGTATTCATCGCTGATTTCTCCCACTATCTCTTCGATGATATCTTCCATCGTAACGATGCCGCTGGTGCCTCCGAATTCATCTACCACGATTGCTATGTGAACTTTGTCGCGCTGAAAGTCGCGCAACAGGTCGTCGATCATCTTCGTTTCGGGCACGAAATACGGAGGTCTGATGAGACTCTGCCACCGAAAGTTCGCGGGCTTTCCGAGATGCGGCAGTAAGTCTTTGATGTAAAGCACGCCCTTTATGTTGTCTTGCGACCCTTGGTAAACGGGAATTCGGCTATAGTTGTTCTCGACGATGCACTTCAGCACTTCAGGAAACGGCGTCCGTATCTCCAAATCCACGATATCCATGCGGCTCGTCATCACTTCGCGCGCCATTTCTCCGCCAAAGCGAATTATTCCCTGAAGCATGCTACTCTCCTCTGCGATGTCTCGTTTGTCGGTCAACTCCATTGCCTTTTCGAGGTCGTCGACCGTCAGACTCTGCGGCTCAGCGTGCACAAATCGTTCTGTGACGATTCGACTGCGAATTAACACACGACTCAGCGGCGAACACAACTTGGTGAGAACTGACAATGTGGGTGCCGCAAATCGGCAGAAGGCCAACGTACGCTGAGAACTGTATATCTTAGGCACAACTTCCCCGAACAGCAGCAACAGAAATGTCAGCACAACGGTGAGGCAAACAAACTCGAGCCACTCAACGCCAAACGTCACAGTCTGGATGCAGAAGTAGTTAAGCAACATAATGATGGCCACATTCACCAGATTGTTGCATATCAGAATAGTTGCCAAGAGTCGTTCGCTATCCTGTCGCAAGGACAGAATTTTGGCGTCGCACGCGCGATGACTTTCTTCGATTGCATTCAGGTCGGACGGCGAGAGACTGAAGAAGGCAATCTCGCTGCCGGAAACGAAGGCCGAGCACATCAAAAGCAACAAAGCGGCTACCAAAGCCACCCATGCGCCGGCCGACGGCACCTGAAACGCAATGCTGGAAAAAGATTCTACCAGTTCGTTAAGGATTTCCATGCCGCAGATGCTTAGAAGGGTGCCTGCACGGGGTCAGCCGCAGGCGCTGCAGGTTTCTCGGCAGCAGGTGTCGTAGCCTTGGGTGTGAGCAGTTCCATCGAGTCGGCCCAAATCTCGGTTACGTAGCGCTTCACGCCGTTTCTGTCGTCGTAGCTGCGAGAATGTATCTTTCCTTCTATATAAAGTTTGTCGCCCTTGTGCACATATTTTTCTACCAACTCTGCCAACTGTCGCCACAACACTACGTTGTGCCACTCGGTGCGGTCGGGAACTACGGTTCCGTTGGCCATTGTGTAACCTCGCTCCGTGGTGGCAAGTCGGACACTGGCCACGCAAACTCCCTGATCCATGTATCGTATCTCGGGTTCCATGCCCACATTGCCGATTAACATCGCTTTGTTCATATCTTATCTCCTTTGGTTGGGTACAAAGTTAAGGCTTTTATTCGTCGCGTCCAAACATGTGCGGGATTTTCTCGCAAATCCTTTCCATCAGCCGCGGCTGTGGAAGCGTAGAAAACTGCGCGTCGTCTACCCAAAAACCACACGTGGTTTCTGAAAAACGACACGTCGCATCGGCCGATGCCACACGTCGCGGCTCGAGTTGCCACAGCGAGGCATGAATGAGTTGATGCGTAAGCTGGTGAGTTATCTCGGGAACGAGGAGCGTCAGGCGGCTGTCGGGGAAACGCTTTTCGAGTTCCACAGCCGAGAGCGGGGCCTCACTTTCCACCAGCGGGAACTGATAAAGCCCTTGCCAGATATCGCCAGACGGGCGGCGCTCAAGCATGATTTCTCCGGACGCGGAGCGCAGCAGCAGATATGTGAAGTATCGGTGGCGCACTTTCGTGCGGCGCTGCTTGCAGGGCAACTCGCCAACTCGCCGACGGGCAAAGCCCAGACACAAATCATTGAGCGGGCACGCCGTGCAATCGGGAGCAGAAGGCGTGCAGAGGAGCGCGCCGAAATCCATCAGCGACTGGTTGTAAAGTGCAGGACGACGGCGGTCGAGCATTTCGTCGGCCAAGGCGCGGAACGTTTTGTGCCCCATCGTGGTATCAATCGGCGTGTCGGTACACGTAAAACGCGAGAGAACCCGATAGACATTGCCGTCGAGCACTGCAAACGGCGCGTCGAAGGCCAGGCTCATCACAGCCGCTGCCGTATACTCTCCCACTCCGCGCAGCGAACGCAACGCATCGTAGTCGGTCGGGAAACCGCCCATCGCCACAGCCTGACGGGCGGCAGCCAGCAGATTACGGGCACGGCTGTAATATCCCAAGCCCTGCCACAGACGCAGCACCTCTACTTCCTCGGCCGCGGCAAGCGACTCCACCGTGGGGAAACGCGAGACGAAGTGCAGATAGTATTCCATACCCTGCGCCACACGCGTCTGCTGCAAGATCACTTCGCTAATCCAAATCAAGTACGGGTCGCGAGTATGACGCCACGGCAAATCTCGGCCGTTGCGCCTATACCAATCCTCTATGCGAAGTGCAAACTCCTGATGCATCACAAACTAAATTTCAGGCTGCAAACATACAAATTTTCCGCGCAACAGCCACCAAAATGCCCGGCGAGATGCATTTTTCGTCAAAAAAAGAGGCAAAAGCTTTCCCGTTACACGGAATTTTACTAATTTTGCAGTTCGAAAACCGAAATTTCAAGAGTATTAACCTATAAAATCACACATTATGCCAAACGGAAAGAAGCATAAAAGGCACAAGATGGCCACACACAAGCGTAAGAAGAGACTGAGAAAAAACAGGCATAAGAGCAAGTAAATCCTGTCTCAGCTGAGAAATTGCTCGGTGGCGCGCATTAGCCGGGTCACCGAGCCTTTTTATAGAAAGGTTATGACGAGCGAAGTCTTTATTGACGTACAACCGCAAAAAATTGCCATTGCCCTAACCGAAGACAAACGCCTGGTAGAATATCAGGAAGAAGGGCAGTCGGCATCTTTTGCCGTGGGAAACGTGTATCTGGCAAAGGTGAGAAAACTCATGCCGGGCCTGAATGCATGTTTCGTAAGCGTAGGACACGAACATGACGCCTTTCTACATTATCTCGACCTCGGCCCGCAATTTAATTCCTACGCCAAGTATCTGAAGCAGGTGCTTAGCGACAAAAAAAATCTCTACCCTTTCTCGAAAGCCAGCATACAGCCGGAACTGGGAAAGGAAGGCAGCATTCAGAATTCCCTCAAGCAGGGCCAGGAAATTCTGGTGCAGATAATCAAGGAGCCCATCAGCACAAAAGGACCGCGCCTCACGTGCGAAATTTCTTTTCCCGGCCGATACCTGGTGCTGACACCCTTCGAAGACACCGTTTCTGTGTCGAGCAAAATCAAAAACGCAGAAGAACGGAACAGACTTAAGCTGGTAATCCAGAGCATCAAACCCAAGAATTGCGGAGTTATCGTGCGCACCGTCGCAGAAGGCAAGCGCGTGGCCGAACTCGACCAAGAGATGAAAGTTCTCTACGCCCGCTGGGAAGAAGTGCTCCGACGCGCACAAAAAGCAAAAGAACTGCCAGCACTCGTTTATGAAGAGACCAGCCGCGCGGTGGGAATGCTTCGCGATCTTTTTAACACCAGCTACGAAAACATTTACGTCAGCCAGGAAGCCGTATATCAAGAGGTGAAAAACTACGTGACGCTCATCGCACCCGACAGGGCCGGCGTAGTGAAGCTCTACAAAGGCAGCCTGCCGATTTTCGACAACTTCGACATAACGCGGCAAATAAAGTCGGAATTCGGTCGTACGGTGTCTTACAAACACGGTGCGTACCTTATTATTGAACATACCGAAGCGTTGCACGTGGTGGATGTCAATAGCGGAAATCGGACGCGAAACTCAGACAACCAGGAAGCTAACGCGCTGGAAGTAAATCTGGGCGCGGCAGACGAACTGGCACGCCAACTTCGCCTCCGTGACATGGGCGGCATCATCGTTGTGGACTTCATCGACATGAAGTTGCCCGAGGACCGACAGAAAGTCTACGAGCACATGTGCGAGAACATGAAGCGCGATCGTGCACGCCACAACATTCTGCCGCTCTCAAAGTTCGGCCTGATGCAGATAACGCGACAGCGCGTACGCCCGGTGATGGAGGTCAAAGTAGAAGAAACCTGCCCCACTTGCCACGGAGAAGGCACGATAAAAAGCAGTTTCCTCTTCCACAAAGTGCTCGACGGCAAGGTTAAAATGCTTGTCTACAGGCTGGGCATAAAAAAATTCACACTGCACGTTCACCCGTATATTGCAGCCTATCTGAACCAGGGCTTCATGTCGATAAAAAGAAAGTGGCAGTTGAAATACGGATTCGGCGTGCGAGTCATCCCCAGCCAGAAGCTGGCATTTCTGGAATATCAGTTCTTCGACGCCGACGGCCAAGAGCTGGATCTGAAGGAAGAAATCGAGATAAGATAAAGGCAACACAAAGTAATGAGGGGAGGCGCACGCGTCTCCCCTCATTATTATTTGCAATTATTCGGATGCTACACGCAGTTTCCGTCGGAACGACGTGTGGAAAAAACAAAACTGCGCGTGGAAATCCGAGGGACTCAAGCCAGTTCGCTCAGCTCGAGCCAGCGCATCGATTTTTCGTCGAGTTCTTGCTGCAACTGCGGCAGCCGGATGCTCTTCTGCGTGATGTCGTCCACGCTCAGTTGGCCGCTACTCAGCGCCGTCTCTATGTCGCGCTTCTCCTGCTCCAGCCGCTCGATGTCAGATTCGAGCGCCGCATACTCCTGTTTCTCCTTGAACGACATTTTTCGCGGCCGCTCGGAGGTGTGTCTCTCTGCCGTATGGGTCGGAGTGGCAGGCGCGGCAGATTTCTTCTGGGCTGCATCACGCTCCTCGAGCGCCTCCCACTCTCGGAATTGCGTATAGTTGCCGGGGAAATCCTTCACTACGCCGTCGCCGCGGAACACGAGCAAATGGTCCACCACGCGGTCCATAAAATAGCGGTCGTGGCTCACAACGATGACGCAGCCTTGGAAATCCTGCAAATACTGCTCCAGAATCTGAAGTGTGACGATGTCGAGGTCGTTCGTCGGCTCGTCGAGAACCAGGAAATTGGGCGCCTGCATCAAAACTGTGCAGAGATGTAACCGACGTTTCTCGCCGCCGGAAAGTTTATATATGTAGCTCTGCTGTTGCAACGGCGTGAACATAAAATGCTGGAGGAACTGCATTGCCGAGAGATGACGGCCGCCGCCAAGGTCGATGAACTCAGCATATTTCCGGACGGCGTCGATAACCTTCATTTGCTCGTCGAATTTCATTCCCTCCTGACTGAAGTATCCGAATTTCACCGTCTCACCAACTACGAAACGACCCGAGTCGGGCTGCACTTCGCCCATCAGCATCTTCACAAACGTGCTCTTGCCGGTGCCGTTGTCGCCCACGATACCCATCTTCTCGAAGCGCGAGAAATTGTAATAGAAGTCGCGCAGTATCACTTTTCGCTGTTCCGGCTCGCCGGTGGGCTGGCCATTCCGAGTACGCAACGGGAAGGATTTGCTCACATACTGTGCCTCGAAAATCTTGCTTCCAATGTAAGCAGAGCGCGTCTCGAGCCGGACCTGCTTTTCTTCGAGCCGACGCTTGGCCACCTGCTGCAGTTCGTAGAATGCCTCTTCGCGATAACGCGCCTTGTGACCGCGCGCCTGCGGCATCCGCCGCATCCATTCCAACTCGGTGCGGTAGAGATTATTGGCGCGCGCCACTTCGCTCCGAGCCGCGTCGAGTCGTTCCTGACGCTTCTCGAGGTAATAGGCATAATTGCCACGATAGGAATAGAGGGTTTCGTCGTCGAGTTCCAGAATTTCGTTACATACGCGGTCGAGGAAGTAGCGGTCGTGCGTCACCATCAGCAGCGTAACGTTGCTCCGCCGCAGGTGGTTTTCGAGCCACTCAATCATGGTAAGGTCGAGATGATTCGTGGGTTCGTCCAAAATAAGGAAGTCAGGCTCAGTGATAAGCACGTTTGCCAGCGCGACACGCTTCAGTTGTCCGCCAGAGAGCTGTCGCAGCGGTTTGTCGAACTCGTCGATGGCCAGCCGGCTTAGGATGGTTTTGCTCCGCGTCTCGTAGTCCCACGCTTTCTGATGGTCCATACGATCGAGAATCTCCTGCAAATTCGGATTTCCGGGCGTTGACATACAGGTTTCGTACTCTCGTATGAGATTCGTCACTTCGTTGCCGTGCCAGAAACACGCCTCAATGACGCTCAGGTCCTCGGGATAATGCGGCGTCTGCTCGAGGTATCCCACACGCAGCCCATTGCGATAGACCACCTGACCTTCGTCGGCCGAATCGGTGCCTGCCAAAATGTTCAGCAGCGTGCTCTTGCCCGTTCCGTTCTTCGCGATGAGGCCTACCTTCTGCCCTTGGCCGATGCCAAACGACAGGTCGGCGAAGAGACAACGGTCGCCCACACGACGAGTCAGACTTTGTACTTGTAGATAAGATACCATGCAGAAATTTTATGCAAAAGTAGTAAAAATCCCACAGACAGCCGTAATTTCGGCGGGAATGTTTGGACAAAAAAAGAAAAAAGACTATCTTTGCACCGAAATTCAAGGAAAGGGCTGCAATTCTGCACGACCCAATTATTCCCCCAACCAACATTCTTATAATTTTTACACGCAATTTTATTATGTACATCAAGAGTGAACTTGAGGCAAAAAGCATGGATGAGTTGCTATTGCTGGCAAAAAAAGAAAATGCCGAACTCTCTAACGACAAAGCAACCCTTATCTATAATATTATAGACGCTGCTTCTATGCAGGACACACGCATACAGGCAGCACAGCCACAGCCCAAAAAACGCGGACGGAAGTCGAAAGCCGAAAAAGAGGCTGAAGCAACCGAGGAAAGCACCGTGAAGCAGGAGGAAACCGAAGCGCCGGCGCCCAAGAAACGCGGCCGGAAGACGAAGGCAGAGAAGGAGGCTGAGGCAGCTGAGGCACAGCCGAAAGCTGAAGAGAAAGCGGCACAACCCGCAGAAGAACCTGCCGAGGCTCCCACTCGCAAGCGTCGCAAACGCATTGGCGAAGCACGTGCCGAAGCAGACCAGGCGATGGAAGCTGCAGCCGTGGCTGTGAAAACAAAGAAAAAGGAAGTTCCACTGACGGATGACGAGGAGATGCAAATCCTGGAACAAGACGAAGAAACTGTGGCAACAGACGTGGCAGAGACAAAACCGCGTGTCGCAGGAAAAGCCATCAGCGATGATTTCATCATCATACAAGACATCCCGTCGGTCGACGACATGGCACAGGACTTTGAACCGGCTCCACTTATTCAGGAAACAGAGCGCGAAGAAGAAATTGCTGAGCTTGAGACACGCGTTACGGCAGCCCCTGCACTGATACAGAGAAAGGAAGAAACGCGCTACGACTTTGGAGAAAATATCCGTGGCGAAGGAGTGCTGGAGGTGATGAACGAGGGATACGGATTCCTGCGCAGCAGCGACTACA
>Ga0310694_10004359_pt1 | contig 13702 bp, 11 predicted proteins | sample 174DNAGHGhighgp2_FD_203884 | JGI IMG/M metagenome (GOLD analysis project Ga0310694, IMG submission 203884) | Sheep rumen microbial communities from Palmerston North, Manawatu-Wanganui, New Zealand - 1742 DNA GHGhigh gp2 (v2) (version 2) | ecosystem: Host-associated > Mammals > Digestive system... | reverse complement strand
AATCTCCCGTGCTGTACAAAGCCACTATGCACGGCGGCGCTCTTTTCTTTGAACATAACTCTTTCCTTGTCGCACAATTAGATCCAAACCAATTAGAGGCTTTCCACGAGGCCAAACATTCGGGGAAACCCTTCCCGTCATTTTTTATCGACGCCGCTGCCTACCGGGTGACGTTCATGAATGCCTTGAATGATATCAAGGTGAACGGCATTCAACCTTTCGAGCATTATTACAATTATTATACAGGCCGCTCTGCCAAAGGCTGGGCATCCCATGTATCCGCCTATCATCATTTGGAATACAATCAGCTATACCCCAATATTGATTTATATTTCTTAGGGGATGGTGATTACCTGAAATACGAATTTCATATTGCTCCGGGAGGTGACCCAAAGCAAATCCAGCTACGCTACGACGGACTGAAAAGTATCTCCAAAATGGATGAAGTATTATTGCTGCACACTGCTGTGGATCGCGTATTGGAACTCGCTCCATTCGCTTATCAAATTGATGATAAAGGAGATACAATCCCTATCAAGTGTTCTTACTCCCTTTCAAAAAACATTGTATCATTCACCCTTGACCAATACGATCCTGCTTTGCCGTTAGTGATTGACCCGACGGTGGTTTTCTCCTCTTACTCAGGTTCCACCGCCGACAACTGGGGCTATACCGCCACTTACGACTCGCACGGAAACCTCTACGGCGGTGGCATTGTGTTTGATGTCGGCTACCCCACCACCCTCGGTGCCTTCCAGATTGACTTCGCAGGCCAAGTGGATGTCTCCATTTCCAAATTTGACGCATCGGGCGATTCCTTGCACTATTCCACCTACCTCGGCGGCAGCGAAACAGACATCCCGCACAGTCTCCACGTCAACGACAATGACGAGCTCTACATCTTCGGCACCACGGGCTCTGCTGATTTCCCCGTCACCGCAGATGCGTTCGACACCTCCTTCAACAGCGGTCCGAACATCACCCTCTCCACCAGTATGATCTTTCCCGCCGGATCCGACATCTTCGTTTCCAAGCTAAGTGCGGACGGCACGCAGCTGCACGCCTCCACCTTCATCGGCGGCAGTGGTAACGACGGGGTCAACACCGCCGCCGGGTTGCGCAAGAACTACGCCGATGACAACCGGGGCGAAATCATCGTGGACGAGAGCAGCAACGTCTATGTTGTTTCTTCCACAAGCTCTTCCGATTTCCCCGTTACGGCGAACTGTTACCAACCAAACAGCTCAGGCAGCCAAGAGGTTTGTGTCTTCAAATTCAGCCAAGACCTTTCCTCGCTAATCTGGTGTACCTATTTCGGCGGTTCCAGTAATGATGCGGGTTACAGCATGTATGTGGCGGCTGACAAAAGCATCTATTTCTGTGGCGGCACCACATCCGTAGATCTACCCATCACCCTCAATGTCTATCAAACCGCCCACGCGGACAACGGTGCTTCCGTTGACGGATTCGTGGCGCACCTTTCCTCGAACGGCAGTTTGTTACTGCAAAGCACCTATTTGGGAAAATCCGGTTACGACCAAGCCTATTTGATAAAAGGTGACGACGAAGACTTTCCGCATGTGTTAGGTCAGACTGATGCCGACGGTACCCAATGGGTTCACAATGTCGCTTATCATGTTCCCGGAGGCGGCCAGTTTTTGACAAAGTTGTCGAAAAATCTTGGCTCCGACGTCTGGTCCACGGCCCTCGGGTCTGGCAACGGCGGCCCGGACATCTCGCCCACCGCCATGCTGGTGGATTACTGCAACAACATCTACCTTTCGGGCTGGGGTTCCCGTCAGCTGAACGGATTCGGAGGCACCAACGGACTTCCCGTCACCGATGACGCTTTCCAATCCTCCACCGACGGCAGCGATTTCTATTTCATGGCCATCAGCGACGATGCCAGCAACCTGATTTATGCGACTTATTTCGGTGGTGCGGCCGGTTCAGCACGCGAGCATGTGGACGGCGGCACCAGCCGGTTCGACAAACACGGCAAGATTTACCAAGCCGTGTGTGCGGGATGCGGCGGACAGAGCAGCTTCCCCACCACCCCGGGAACTTATTCCAATGTTAACGGCAGCAGCAACTGTAATCTCGGGGTCATCAAAATCGACTTCAGTTTGCCCGTAGTGGTGGCCGATTTTCTGATGCCCAACGTCGTTTGTCTGCCCGACACCGTCTTCTTCACCAACTATTCGCAATCCATCAGCTCACAAACAGACATTTTGTGGAATTTCGGTGACGGCAACACATCGAATCAATGGGAGCCCTACCATGTTTACACCCAAACGGGATACTACGAAGTGACCTTGATTGTTCATGATTTGGGCAGCTGCAATGTGGCCGACACACTCCGGAAGCGGATTCTGGTGCTCTCCAACACCCAATCCAACTTGCCCACGGTCAACATCTGCGCTGGTGAATATGCCGAATTGGGAGTCCCGCCGTCCATCGGGGTGGACTACCTGTGGTCGCCGGCGGAAACGTTGAGCAATCCGGTCATCTCCAACCCCATCGCCACCCCCGACCAGTCCACCCTCTACACGCTGATTGCCTCCACCGCAGCCTGCGTGGACACCATCTCCCAACTCGTAGATGTACACGATGTATCTGCCTCCATTTCAGGGGATTCCATCATTTGCATAGGAGAAAGCTGCACACTCACTGCCAACATCACCACTTCTGACAATTATATTGTAGAATGGTCGGAATATATTGATTTTCAAAGTGTTTTTTCGACAGATGCGACCTCTGTGACTGTGACTCCTGTGACATCGCGCACCTATTACGCACGTGTGACCACCGACTATTGTGTCAGAATCATCCCTTTCCATATCACCGTATTCAATATTGAAATCACAGATTATCAAGATTATCTACTATGTTTTGAAAATGAAGTCACCTTGCATGTGCAGTGCATCGGAGGTGTCCCACCCTACCAATACCAATGGCAGCTGGGCGACGGCGAAACATCAATAGATCCGAATCCAGTCGTCACGCCACAACACACCACTACCTATACGGTTACAGTTACGGATGCCAATGGTTGCACTGCCACGGCAGTCGGTCAAATAAAGGTGCGGGAAGGGACTTTCCAAGATTCCTTGCAGGCATGGTGTTCGTTGCATGAGGTTCTTGCATATCACGAAACAACTTTGTTCTCAACTGATTACGGAAACGAATACACCTATCAATGGACACCGGCGCAACATTTGGAAACGCCTCACTTGCCAAGCACTGTTGTCGTTCCCGAAGAGACCACCACCTACACCATCATTGTAACCGACACGTTCGGATGTTCCCTCACGGACACAGTAACCATAAAGGTTCTCCCCGTGTCCTGTGAAATGCCATTTGTTTTCATCCCCAACAGTTTCACGCCCAACGGCGACGGAATGAACGACATCCTGTATGTTCGCAGTGACATTTTGGTTGAGTGCTACTTTGTGGTTTATGACCGTTGGGGCGAGAGAATTTTTGAAACCCACGACCCCACTGTCGGCTGGGACGGCACTTTCAAGAAGAAAGAATGTCAACGGGGAGTTTATGACTACTATTTTAAAGGCATTTGCATGGACGGAGATGAGTTGGAAATGAAAGGGAATGTCACCCTGATACGGTGATATCCCAAAAAAATAGTACTTTTGCAGCCTCATTTGACGATGAAAGACGATGAAGAGCCTCTATTCACTATTCACTATTCACTATTCACTAGTCACTATTCACTATTCACGAATCACTATTCACCAACAACAATCACCAGCTTCAATAACCAATAACCCATAACCAATAACCATTAAAGAATGGCGGAAGAACAATTCATAGACTATGTAAAGATATTCGGCAGATCGGGCAACGGCGGTGCCGGGTCGGCGCATTTGGCGCGGACGGCGCACAATCCGAAGGCGGGTCCCGACGGCGGCGACGGCGGCAAGGGCGGCAGCATTATTGCTCGCGGCAACCGCAATTTATGGACACTCTTGCACTTGCGTTACACCAAGCACGTCTTCGCGGAACATGGAGGCAACGGCCAAAAGAACCAATGTTTCGGCAAGGACGGTGAGAACGCCTACATCGAAGTGCCACTCGGAACCATCATCCGGCTGGTCGATACGGACGAGTATGTGGGCGAAGTGTTAGAAGACGGACAGGAGCTTGTGGTGATGAAAGGCGGGCGCGGCGGACTCGGCAACGTCCACTTCAAGAACGCCACACACCAAACACCCCGTTTCGCTCAACCGGGCGAAGAAGGCACGGAAGGATGGATATCCCTGGAACTTAAAGTGTTGGCTGACATAGGATTAGTAGGATTCCCCAACGCAGGCAAATCCACGTTGATTTCGCAGGTGTCTAACGCCCGTCCTAAAATCGCGAACTACCCCTTCACCACACTCAAGCCGAACCTCGGCATGGTTGCTTACAGGGATTTCCAATCATTTGTCATCGCCGACATCCCCGGAATCATCGAGGGAGCCTCGGAAGGCAAAGGAATCGGCCTGCGCTTCCTCCGCCACATAGAACGAAATGCCGCCCTGCTGTTTATGATCCCCGCCGCAGATGACGAAGGCAATGTGAAAACGGTCACACAAATCAAAAAGGAACTTAAGATTCTCCAAAACGAACTCAAGCAATTCAATCCGGAACTTTTGGACAAAAAATGGATGCTCGCCATCACAAAGTGCGACCTCATTTCCGAAAAGGAATCTGCCGCTTTGGAATCGAAATTGGCAAAATATTTCACCGTTTTATGCATTTCCGCCGTCACAAATTGGAGACTTACCGAATTAAAAGACCGATTATGGGATATGTTACAATTCTAAAAAGCAATATAACAAATTAAAAACCAGACAATTAACAGTTGTTAATATTTTTTTTCATCAAAAAACATAAAACAAACTGACTAATTCAAAAAAAGTGTATTTTTGCCGCGTAAATTTTTTGAAATAAAACAATGGCAAAGAAAACGAAGGAAGCACGTCAACAAGTTATACTTGAGTGCACAGAGCAAAAGGCAAGTGGAGTGCCAGGAATGTCCAGATATATTACGACAAAGAACAGAAAGAACACTCCCGACAGATTGGAACTGAAAAAGTACAATCCGTATTTGAAGAAAATGACTATTCATAAAGAAGTTAAATAAAAAAACTGAGAAGAGATGGCAAAGAAAGTTGTTGCAACATTGAAGAAAGAGGGTGGCGTCACCTACACACGTGTTGTGAGAATGGAACGTTCACCGAAAACCGGAGCCTACACGTTTAAAGAAGCGATTGTAGAGTCTTCCGCTGTAAAAGACTTTTTGGCTAAAAAGTAATATTTTGTTTTCATGGTTGAAAAAAGGTGGGCGCCTGCCCGCCTTTTTTCGTATATTTGCAGCCGAATAATTGTAGCATTATGGGATTCTTTTCATTTTTCAAAAAAGATAAAAAAAACGAGATTAACGAAGAACAAAAGAAGGAATTGAACGAGGGTTTGCAGAAATCCAAGGAGAATTTCTTCAAAAAACTGGCGAAAACCATCGTCGGAAAGTCAAAAGTCGATGACGAGGTGCTCGACAACCTCGAGGAAGTGCTGGTTACTTCTGACGTGGGCATCGAGACCACCCTCAAGATCATCGACCGCATCGAAAAGAGGGTTTCCAAAGACAAATACTTGGGCACCAACCAGGTGAACATGATTCTGAAGGAGGAAATCGCCGGACTGCTCCTCGAGAACGACCTCGAGAAAGAGAACGACTTCGTGATTCCCGAAATGGATGTGCCCTACATCATCCTCGTTGTGGGAGTGAACGGCGTGGGCAAGACCACCACCATCGGAAAGCTGGCTTACCAGTTCAAGAAACGCGGTTATTCCGTCACACTCGGCGCCGCCGACACGTTCCGCGCCGCCGCCATCGACCAGCTCACCGAATGGGCCAACCGCTGCGAAGTGCCTATCGTGGCCCAAAAGATGGGCTCCGACCCTGCAGCCGTGGCATACGACACTGTGAAATCCGCCATCGCAAACAAGAGCCAGGTCGTCATCATCGACACAGCCGGCCGACTCCACAACAAGGTCAACCTCATGAACGAGTTGGTGAAGATTAAGAACGTCATCCGCAAACTCGTACCCGACGGTCCACACGAAGTCCTGCTCGTCCTTGATGGTTCCACAGGCCAGAACGCTTTCGAGCAAGCCAAACAGTTTACTGCCGCCACCGAAGTCAATGCGCTGGCTATCACCAAACTGGACGGCACCGCAAAGGGCGGCGTGGTCATCGGCATCTCCGACCAGTTCCAAGTCCCCATCAAGTACATCGGTGTGGGCGAGAAAATCCACCAGCTCCAAATCTTCAACCGCGTAGAATTTGTCGATTCCCTGTTCCCCGACAACTGGTAGCCATGCCCAAAAACATTGTTGTTGACCAAAACTCCGGATTCTGCTTCGGCGTGATCAACGCCATCCGAACAGCGGAAAAATACCTCAAGGAACACAACACGCTCTATTGTCTTGGCGATATCGTCCATAACAACGAGGAGGTGCAGCGTCTGTCTGATATGGGATTGCAAATCATTGACTATGAACGGTTCAAATCCCTCAAAGACACTACCGTTCTCATCCGCGCCCACGGGGAACCTCCGGAGACATACCGCATCGCCGAAGAAAACAACATCCGGCTGATTGACGCCACCTGCCCTGTTGTCCTCAAGCTGCAAAAACGCATCCTCGGTGAACATCGGAACAACACATCCGGAAAACAAATCCTGATTTACGGAAAAAAAGGGCACGCCGAAGTGGTCGGACTTTTAGGGCAAACCGAAAACACAGGCATCGTCATCTCCTCCCCTGAGGACATCGACGGCATTGACTTCAGCCGCCCCGCCATCCTCTACTCCCAAACCACCCAAAGCCTCGAAAACTACCGCAAACTGATTGACACCATCCAATCTCGTTACGCATCGGCGGGACATGCCGACTGGTTCAAGCAAGAAGACACCATCTGCGGGAAAGTCTCCTCTCGTGCCAAACAAATTGCCGATTTCGCCGCCAGCTTCGACATCATCCTGTTCGTCTCCGGTGAAAAAAGCTCCAACGGGTTATACCTATATAATATATGTAAGGAACACAACCCGCGCAGCTTTTTCCTGACCAATGTTGAACAGCTGCAGCAACTCGACTTGTCGCAGGCGGACAGCATCGGCATCTGCGGAGCAACCTCCACCCCCATGTGGTTGATGCAGCAAGTCGCCGACAAATGCGCCGAATTTTAAAAATCCTGCCATTTCCCCCCTTTCCTTTATTTAATTTTAACTGTCATTTCTTAATTCCAAAATTAAAATTAACTAATTTTAGTTAATTTTAAGCATATCACAAAACACCATATCGCTGTTTTTCAAGTAAATAAAAATTTATTATTTGGATTTTATAAATATATGTTGATTATTCGTTAAATAAACATATATTTGCCGTGGTTTTGATTATTGATTTATTCACTTGAAAAAAAAAGAAATGAAAGAAAAAATCATCTGTATTAAAACAGGGCTTGTGACAATGTTACTGGTGTCGGGAATCTTATCAGAAGCCGTAGGACAGAACATCTTGTATGAGGAGAACATGGGTTCACCTACTTCCAACACTCTGATTCAGGACTATACCGGTTGGCAAAACAGCACGGTTGTGTATATAGGCGATGGCACGTGTGATGTGCGGTCGTCAGGTGCCTCAACCAACTACGGAGGTGCCTCTGGCGGGGGCAACGTCATGATCAACGATACGGTCAAGTGGTTCCAGATTTCGGGAATCAATACATCAGCGGCCACAAACAGCACAGTGAAACTCTACTGTGGCCTTCGCAAAACGACTAAAGCGGAAAACGGAAGTCACCTGCTGGTGGAGTTTTCCACGGACAGCATCGTTTGGACGAGCCTCCCGATGTCTGACACGCTCCCCACCGGCACCGGATCAACAGGCTGGCATCGTGTCTGCTTCCCAAATCTGCCAACACACCCGCACCTGCATATAAGGTTTTCCAACACCGCTAATGTTGAGTTTCGCATCGACGACATCAGCATCACCGACGGCGACGAAATTGTTCTGGAAACCGTGGAAACGCCGGTTTGCTCCCCGTCGGCTGGCACCTACTACGAGCCGCAAACTGTCCTACTCGAATGCTCCACGCCCAATTCCACCATCCGATACACGTTAGACGGCTCCACTCCAGACGGACAATCGCCCCTCTACTCCGAACCTATTATCATAGATGCCACCAGCACCCTGAAAGCGTTTGCGGAGAAAGACGGCATGTATAGCAGCGAAATCCTTACCGCACAATTCATCATATTAGACACCAATTCCCTTTTGACGCTACCCTTTGACATCTCGCAAAATAGCGAATCGGAAAGGGCGGAGGTCAAAACCATGCCAGGATTTCGCAGTAACAAGTTAGGCGCGTCATACGCGGACGGGGCAGCCAAGTTCGAATCGAAGAATGCGGGGCAGGCGACGCTGATCGCGCACCTCGACAGTACTCCCGGCAGTCTCTCGTTCGACCTCAAAGGTGCCAAAGGAGGCAATCCGTCCGCATACAACGGCATCTTGTTCGTGGTCAGCGAGTCCGCCAACGGAACGGAATGGTCCACTGTGACAACATTGGACGAAAACGACATCAGCACATCGTCTTATTCGCATCTTGGGAGTTTTCCTTTGTCCCAAAACACACGATTCATCCGCTGGTTATTGGCCGCGGCCAACAGCGGGAACACCCAACTTAACAACATCGTTATCACAAAACGGCAACAGGGAGATGAAACCGGCATTGACACCCATGGCGACAATCCAAGATATGAACCGTACCCAAATCCGGCAAGCGAATTCTTTCAATGGAACATTTGCGATGCGATGACAACGGTGAAACTCTCAGACATGAACGGCAATGTGATCAGCATTTGGGGGAATGTATATCCCGGTGACCAGCTGTACATCGGAGGAATAGCACCCGGATGCTACCTGCTCACTGCATACGACGAGACGAACAGACGGATGACAAAGAAACTAATCATCAAATAATGTATGAGAGGAGGTGTTCTATAAAAAAAAACAAAGAATAATGTACGTGTCTTTTTAATGTTTTGAAATGGTAATCTAAAAACCGGCCTGTATATTGGGGAGGGCGGAATGATAAAACATAATTATTTCATTTTTCATAGTAGTTGAAATCGTTTTCTCGATTATATTTTGTTTTTTTGGTTAAATTTTTCTCAAACTATCAGGACAAACTCCCCTTTTACAGGTTGGTTTTCAAAGTACTGGACGGCCTCCGCAAGAGTGCCTCTGAAGGTGAAGGCATGGATTTTGGTCAGTTCCTTGGCCACGGCCACTAGATGTTCTCCGCCCATGATCTCCACCATCTTCTCCAAAGTTTTCAGCAACCGATGTGGAGATTCGTAGAACACGACCGTCTCTTCCATCTCGGCGAAACGTTTCAGCAACGTCTCCTTCCCCTTCTTGTGAGGCAGGAAACCGTAAAAATAAAAGCTGCTGCACGGAAAACCCGATTGGATGAGAGCGGGCACAAAAGCGGTGGGTCCCGGCAGGCATTCCACCTCAACATCCTGTTTCAAGGCTTCACGGACAAGCAGGAAACCGGGATCTGAGATTCCTGGAGTCCCCGCATCGCTCACGAGCGCTGCGGTCTCCACCTGCTGAATCATACGGATATAGTTGCCGACCTGTTCATGTTCGTTGAAGATATGGTACGCCATGCAGCGTTTCCCCTCAATCTCGTAATGCTGAAGCAGGTTCTTGGTGGTCCGGGTGTCTTCACAAAGGATCAAATCCGCTTCTTTCAAAACATTGAGAGCGCGAAGGGTAATGTCTTCAAGATTTCCGATAGGGGTCGGTACGATGAATAATTTGGCCATAATGAGAGGTTCTAAAACAATGAAAGACGGCCATCTCAACCGTCTTTCCTTTCAGTGCCCAGAACAAGAGTCGAACTTGCACATCCGTTCGGATACTACACCCTGAATGTAGCGCGTCTACCATTCCGCCACCTGGGCTTAATAAATACCCTCCTTGATGATGTCGTGAATATGAATCACGCCCTTGTAGGATCCGTCATCATCCACCACAAAGATGTTGGTGATATGATGCTGCTTCATCATCTGTAACGCATCCACAGCGAGGGTGTTCTCGTGGATGGTTTTAGGTTTCCGGGTCATTATGTCCTTCGCTTTGAGCGACATAATTTCCGCATGATGTTGGATGGCGCGGCGCAAATCACCGTCTGTGATCGCACCGACCACCTTTTCATCTTCGACAACTGCCGTGACACCCAGACATTTACCGGAGATTTCCAGAATAATCTCCTGCATACTGGCTTCAACCCCCACAGAAGGAACCTCGTTCTGCTTGTAAAGATCCAAGACCTTCAAGCGGGTTCTTCTTCCCAAGATGCCACCCGGATGAACTTTTGCGAAATCCTCCGTTGTAAAACCGCGCATCTTGATAAGCGTTGACGCCAAAGCGTCGCCGATTGCCAACTGAGCCATTGCACTGCTTGTCGGGGCCAGATTGTTGGGGCTTGCCTCTCGCGATACCGTGCAGTTCAGCACGATATGCGCTTCTTTCGCCAGCATGGAATCCATCGCACCGACTATGGCAACGAGGATGTTCCCGTTGGCCTTCAAAAACGGTATCAGGACGGATATCTCCGGCGTGTTCCCGCTTTTGGAGAGGCAGACCACAATGTCATCTTTTTGAACAATGCCCAAGTCACCGTGGACAGCATCGGCAGCGTGCATAAACACCGCAGGCGTTCCTGTGGAGTTGAATGTCCCCACTATCTTCTGTCCGATAATGGCACTCTTGCCAATACCTGTCACAATGACGCGACCCTTGCAATTCATAATCTCCTGAACGGCCTTCACGAAATTTTCATCCAGATAGCTGGTGAGCTTTGAAACCGACTCGGCTTCTTCGTTCAGCACTTTCGTGGCATATTGGATAATTTCCTGTGGTTCCATTCTACAAAGATGCTCTTGTTGCCTTTTCGCTTCTATCAAAGAACGAAATCTTGCATACTTCCTTCTCAGAATCGAAGTATCCGAAAAATAACGCTTGAATTCCGTTTCACTTAACGTTTCCAAGTCATCATTTTTGAGCGGCAAAAATAAAGAATTTTTCGATATGTTCAGCGGGTTTGCGTTTTTTTTCTTGTTACGGGGACAAACCTCCTGGCAAACATCACAGCCAAAGGCATATTTTTGCAATGCCAACTCACTGTAATTCGGACACTTGTCTTCCGTATTATGATAAGAGACACACCGTCTCGCATCCATTTGGAAAGGGGTTGCCAAAGCATTCACGGGACAACTTTTCACACAGATTTCACAATCCCCGCAGTCCGATTTTGGCAAAGATTGGTCATATTCGTCGCAAAACCGATCCACCAAAAGGACACCGATGACGAAAAACGATCCATGCTGGTTATGGATTAGCCCGTTCTTGCCCATATACCCTACCCCAGCCTCCATCGCCCATCGCTTCTCGGAGATGGCGGAGCTATCCACTGTTACTCTATATTTTACTGACGGACAATTATTTACAATATTGTCCGCCAACTGTTCCAAGAGATTTTTCACCAAGATGTGGTAATCCAGGATCCAAGTGTAACGTGCAGTACGGTACTTGTCAGATTTTGGTTCGGAATCAGTCAAGTAATTGTAAGTCACCACAATAACCGATTTACAACCTTGAAGCAACGATTCCGGATTGAAACGGTTGCCGATGTTGCGCTCCAAATAGTGCATATCGGCATGGTAGTCGTTTTCGATGGAATGCCGGAACTCCCTTTCCGCCTCCGTTAGCACCCGCGCCCGCGCAATACCGCAGTCCTGGAAGCCAATTTCCGATGCCCACGACTTAATCCGTTGAGAACTAAGTATTTCAGGAATCATATTTACAAGGTGATGCGTTCAAATTTTTCCGGAATCCTGATGCTGGTGACACCCGGCACGTCCAACCGGACAACTTTGATTTTGCCCCTTATCTCAATCACGCGGTTCAACTCCTTGAAAACGAATTCAGTGAAAAACGAACTTGCACTATCTACAGGGGCAAACGCAGAATACTCGTACGAGAGTTTTTTACCCTGTGGCAGCTTCTCCGTCTCACCGTTAAAGAGTGCCTGAACCGTCTGGAAATCAAATGGAAACGGCAAAAACCTGTTAATTGGCGTGTAGGTGTCGTAAAAATATTGCTGTGTCAGTTTGTTGACATACTTGACGCTGTCGGGAGTGAAAACGGCACGCATCACCTCAACTCCGTAAGCGTGGATATTCAGGTAGAGGATGCTGTCCGTACGGTTGACCATGAAGAAATTGCAGGTGCGTGTGCCGCCCGTGTCGATGATGTCGGCCTTGCCCCGGTAGGTGATCCAGTCGTAGCCCGTGGCCATGGGAAGGACGGTGGTGTCGGATGCCTCAACGGAACTGTCGGATGTCTGTGCGTGAAGAACCGCAGAAGAGATCAGAAAGAAAGCTAACATCCCGAATATCTGAATTTTACGTTTCATAATGGTAACAAGCGTTTTCAAAAGACCGTGGAGATAGACAAAGGTTAAATCCCGCTATCATCATAATGTTCAGAAGCGATTACTCCTCTCCATCGTTTTCCAACATGTAGGCACTCTCCTCCTGAACCGCATTCTCGGCTTTCAAGGTGTCCTGATCCATATAAGCCACGGTGTCATCCTCTATCAAATCTTCCCGCAAGCCTCCAGACGGCGGACCATAACATGCCTGGAACACGAGCATCACCGCCGTGAAAGAAAACGCCCCCAAAAGTAGCCGGAGAATCTGCTTTTTTTTCTGACGCAATTTGTTCATAATCGTAGAAATAAAACGCAAAGATAAACTTTTTACGCAGCCATACGAATCATGAATCTTTTTTCTCAGACATCAGGTCACGACGGTTTTGCCCAATGTATTTGAAATACAGGAACAAATCAAACGAAACGATCAGCAAATTAAACAGATACAAATAAACGACCCAGTCATAATTGTAGAACACTTTGTGCAAAATCCCGAACACATAGCCTAATATGATGATAGACATGAAGACGGGGCTTTTCCCGAGAACCACCTTGGTTCGCAGGGCTTTTACGATGGAAAACGGCCAGCTGCACGCGAAACAGAGCAGCATCAATATTTCAAAAACGCTGACATTCATTGCTTTATACTGATTTTTCAATGTAAAATAAAACAGCGCGAAGATACATTTTTTTTCTGTTCGCTATTCACCATTAGGTGACCAAAGGGACCTCCGCCCTACAAGAGCAAGGGAACGGAAACAGTGCAACCCGCAAAGACACGCAGCAACGACCAGCAAATGCACCATTCCGTTTGGCCACCCTCCACAACCGGAAACAACCCGCATTGCCGAAACCCACTGCATGACGTCAAAGCGACACCTTGACCGGCCAAACGGAAACCGGGACTCGCAAGGGCTCCTTTTATTATCGCTTCATCGCCCAATTTCCTGCCAAATCACGACCTTAAAATTTACAATTAGAAATCGAATAGTTAACTGCATTTTTGTAAAAGATTGGCTCCCAGCGAGAAAAAAAATTACGCAAAACCCTTGACAAACGGGATGTTTTGTTGTATCTTTGCCATCGGAAATGCAGTTGAACAATGGGGCATTTGTGTTCCCGTTTCAG
>Ga0310694_10004357_pt1 | contig 13709 bp, 9 predicted proteins | sample 174DNAGHGhighgp2_FD_203884 | JGI IMG/M metagenome (GOLD analysis project Ga0310694, IMG submission 203884) | Sheep rumen microbial communities from Palmerston North, Manawatu-Wanganui, New Zealand - 1742 DNA GHGhigh gp2 (v2) (version 2) | ecosystem: Host-associated > Mammals > Digestive system >... | reverse complement strand
GATCCTTGACATGCTTGTGAATCGGTCGGACAAACTCTCTCATTTCGTTGAAATCTATCAATTAAAACTAGCAAGTTAGGAACTTGCGGAACTTAAATAGAGTAAGATAATCGACATATCATTACGGTAGAAGGACGTAGCCTAATACGCACTTTCCTGGCTGGTGCCACAAAAGATGCCACAATCAGTTCAAGAGCGTTGAGCAAGCTCTGATGAAAAAGATGTGAATAGATTTGGTTCTTTCGAAAGAAATGATTACCTTTGCACCCGATGATGAACCATAGTACGGCTGCAGGCTCAGCATCGGGTGTTCATTGAATGCAGTTTATAGCAGAATGCGGAATTGAGTACGGTTGCCAATTCGTAACCCAGATTTTCATCAATCCCCCAGACTGCCTTTATACAAAAAAAGCTGAGAATTCTTACAAAGTTACGAAAAGTCGAGAGCAAAACAAAGAAACTTGTTTCTTTGTTTGCCGAGACGTAGGAGTTTCGCTAACTTGTTGGCAAAGTTACGAAAAGTCGAGAGAAATGCAAAAGGAAAACTTGTTTTTCTTTTCATTTCTGAGACGCTTTTTGCCGTGTTCTGTCGTTCCTTCGGGACTTTGGGTGATGGGGCGAATGATGCAGGGGCGATGCCCCTGCCTGTGTGCTGTCGTCCCTTCAGGACTGTTTGCTGCGCCAATCTATTAGCAGGGATTGGGTTGAATAGTCCCGAAGGGACGACGGATTACAGGCAGGGGCCATGCCCCTGCTTAAAGGCGCCACACCATCCAAAGTCCCGAAGGGACGACAGACGATGATGGTATCGTCTGACACGCTTCGCAACGTAGCTATATCTTATTTCATCCGCACAGGTTGGGAATTCTTGGGCTTGCAGTCGCAGGATGTGTTTGCTGAGACAAAATAAGAGGCAGCAATTCTCAACCACTTGCAATCTGATTGATAACATTTCAAAGGAAGATGACGAAGAATACAAGAAAAAACCGTACCTTTGCACCTGCTAACAAAAGTAGTTATGTCATTTCTTACCCGAAAATATCCATTTAAGCAGAGTGAGCACTGGTTGAGGGACAGCATCGTCTATGGGGTCATCATCTGGGCGATACTCTATTTGTTGCAGCCCTTTGGATTTAATATGTATCAGGGCAATAAGTGTCTGCTTGCAGCATTGTTCGGGCTTATTACGTCGTGCTGCTATGCGCTGTACGCATGGGCTGTCACCAAACCTTTACTCAAATGTGTCAAGCCGTGGCGTATTTGGCATCAAGCGTGCTTAGTGCTTGGGCTGATACTCTTTATTGCCGTCAGTAACTTTCTGTTTTTATCTCTTTTTTTCCACTACCATATCACTTTCAGGCTCTTCCTCCTGTTCCTCTATTGGACTGTGGTAATTGGTGTCATCATTACCGTGATGTCTGTCGGCATAGCATACAACCGAAGTCTGAGAGACAGGCTGGAGACCATGCTGAGCAATACGACTGAGGAACAGAAGGACATATCAATCACCATCCACGATACAAACGTAAGGGGAACCGACCTCGTGATTCCTATCAACAACCTGCTTTATATTGAGGCGCAGAAGAATAATGTGTCTGTCTGTTATTTGAAAGACGGCAAGCCTACAAGCTTGGAGATTCATACTACGCTGACAGCTGTGACTGAAGAGTTGAAAGCCTACGAGAACATCTTCCAGTGCCACCGCTCGTTTGTGGTCAATGTGAACAACATCACCGCTGCCAAGGGCAACTCCAACGGCTATCAACTGACACTTGGGCCGTGTACGAGCAGCATCCCCGTGTCTCGCTCGTATGTGCCTCGGCTGAAGTCTTTTATCGATTAGCCATATTCCCGAGCGAGCCCGCCAACCCGTAGTTTTTCGTCCGCAAACTTAGTCATTCGTCATCTGGATTAGCTTTCCGTCAGCGTCTTTAGCTGTCTGTCACGGATATTTGGAGGCTTCGGTTTCTTGCCGTATCTTTGCGGCATGAAACATCGAATTGCACATATCGTTTTAATGCTGTTGGCAGTCTGCCATCTGACTGCACAGACCACTGTTGTTCCCGATCAAAGCTCGCCTACCCGTAGCATTTCGGGCATCGTTACCGACGGCCGTGAAAGGCTCACTGGTGCCAACGTATTTATATTAGGTACAATTGACGGATGCCTCACTGACTCGCTCGGACGGTTCTCGTTCATCACATCTATGACGGGCGAGGTGACGCTCAGGGCGACTTTCATAGGTTATGAGGATTATACGCTGACTGCCGACATCAGCCTCATGCACCATCTCACCATACGGATGAATGAGCAGACAACCACCATCAATGAAGTGGTCGTCACAGCCAGCACCTTCAGTTTCGGTAAGGGCGATAACTTCAAGACGATGGACGCACTCGACGTGGTGATGGCCGGCAACTCGTGTGGCGACATCGTGGCGGCTCTGCAGACGCTGCCTGGCACGCAGATGGTGGGCGAGAACGGCAAATTGTATGTGCGTGGCGGCGAGAGCGACGAATGTCAGACGTTTGTGAACGGGATGCATGCCCTCGTGCCTTACAGCACTAACACGGAGAATACTGCCGTCCGCGGACGCTTCTCGCCGTTCCTGTTCAAAGGCATCAATTTCTCGTTGGGTGGCTATAGCGGTGAATACGGCCAAGCACTTTCGGCAGTACTCCCCATGGAAACGACCGATGCAGCCACAAGCGACAAATGCGGCATGAGCGCGTCCTTGGTTGACTGGAACATTGGCGGCACCAAAGCTTATCAGAACAGCAGCCTGTCGTTCAATGCTGCACTGACCAGCATGGGACTGTATGATCAGTTGTTCACGCAACGGCAGGACTTTACCCGGCCTTACCGTAAGTTGTCGGGCGAGGCACAATATAAAAAGGAGTTCAACACTACGAGTGTGTTGAAGTCATACGTCGGCTATGACTTGACGTCAGTCGGGCTGCGTATTGGCAAGCACCGCCTCATTCCCGAGCAAAGCTCGCCTGTCCGCAGCCTTTCGCTGAAGGAACACAATATCTATGCCAACGTCACACATCGTGCTTCGATAGGACGCGGCTACAGCCTCTTCACGGGTATCGCCAATTCTTCAGTGTTTACCGACATTGACGATGCGCGAATGGCTGGCGACCATTATCACAACTTCCGTCATGAGGTGCATCTGAAGGCCGAAGTGCGCAAGGCGTGTACCCACGTGTTGAAGGTGTCGGCTGGCGTTGAAGACTATATCCGCAACAGCACGATGAGATATGATGCCTACCATTACCGGCTCAACTACAACATCCTCGCTGCTCACGCCGATGCCCAGTGGCGCATTGTTCCCCGCGTATTCCTCAATGCCTCGGCAAGAGCGGAAAGGCTATGGGTAGGCAAGCTCCCCTCGGGAATGTTTCCGAAATCTGACTGTCTGCTGATGCCGAGGACAACGCTCAGCTATATCCCCAACAAACATCTGCAATTCTCTTTGGTGGCAGGGCGCTACAGCCAAACCGCTGATGATGACTGTTTGGCACAAAGTCGAAGTGGCTACTGCCAAAGCACTGCCGACCATGCCGTCCTCTCCATGCAGTATAAGTCACAGGCCTCTCTTCTGCGCATTGAGCCCTACTGGAAGAAATACCATCGTTTGCCGCTGCTGGAGAATGGCTTTTATCAGCCTCACGGTTACGGCACAAGCCGAGGGGTGGACGTCTTCGTGGATTTGAGCTTCCCCGTCAAACGGGGGAATGGCGTAAGCAAGGGGGCTCTGACGACTACACTGTCCTATTCGTTCAACGATTCTGAACGGCTCTGTCTCGACTACACCGAAGTGCAGACGCCTGATTATGCCTCACGTCATAACCTGCGACTGACAGCCAAATACGCTATCGGCAAAGTCATTATCGGACTGGCGGAATCATACGCCAGCGGACGACATTTCCCGTCAGGCACCACACCGCATTACAACAGTGTGGACGTGAACCTCACCTATCTGCTGAGTCCCAAGGTCATCGTCTATACCTCGTTGAACAACATCTTCGGCCGCACCAACATCTTCCGCTACGACACGAATGGCAGTCCCGTCGTTCCTTCTCGCGACCGTTTCCTGTATATCGGCATTTTTGTTTCACTTAAAAATAATAAAGCGTATGACATTTCCAATTTCTAAACATCGTGTGTTAGCCATCGCTATCCTGATGATGGCAGCAATGAGTATCCATGCCCAGCAGCCCACGCAGGAGGACATGCTCAACCACGTTGCCAAACTGAAGCGTATCGAGGCGATGCAGCCCGACAGCATCCAGCCCAAGTATCAGCTGGCCCTGCAGAGCCTGGCTTTTGCGGTAACCTTTCCCCATGCCCCTCAGACGGAAAACATGATTGCCGAGGCCGAACAGACCATTGCGAAAATGGAGCGGATGAAGCATGCTGACCCGTCAGACATCTGTACCCTCCGCGGCTTCCTCTACATGGTGCGCATCGTGCAGAATCCCGCTCAAAACGGACAGCGTTATTACATCGACGTGATGCAGAACTTCGAGAAAGCGCTGAAACTCAATCCCGACAACCAAGTGGCCAAGCAGCTGCAGCAGAAGTTCTTTGAAGGAATGAAGCAGCAAACGGAGAGCCGTGAATGAGACTTGTTGACAGGGATATGCACTTCGGCGCCATAGCCTCTCCGCCCCTGCCTGTATTCCGTCGTCCCTTCGGGACTTAGGTTGGTGGGGGCGCCACGATACAGGGGCGTTGCCCCTGCCTGTATTCCGTCGTTCCTTCGGGACTTTTGTGTGGTGGGGGTGCCATGATGCAGGGACTCCACCGCGCGGCACTTATTCTGCTTTGAGGCTTTGGGTGGTGAGCTGCAGGATGGCTTTGCTGATGCTTAGGAGGCGGGCGGCATCGGTGGTTTCGCTGACGATGAAGCGCTGTGCATCGAAGTCGTAGAGAGCATGGCCCGTGGAGTCGATGAGCCACTGCGCATTATAATAGTTGTGCACGGCAGTGGGGTAGGCGTAGGTCTGCGAGAGGACGTCGCGACTGAAGGCAAAGTCATCGTGCGGCAGATGCAGCTGTCCGAGGAGCGTGGCGGCCATGTCGCTCTGGTTGCAGAGAACATCGACGGTGCGCGGCTCCCTAACGGCTCCACCTATCCACAGCATGGGGATATGGTTTTTCTGCAAGGGCGTTGTCTGGTCGATGCGTCCGTTGTTGATGCCGTGGTCGGCGGTGATGACGATGAGCAGGTCCTGCCAGGCCGGCGTTTGCTTCAGTCGTTCCACGAAGTCGCAGAGACAGTCGTCGACATAGGCGAAGGCGTTCTGCACCTCGTCGCTCTTCTTGTGCACCGGCACGTCCCACGGCTCGTGGGAAGAGAGGGTGGAGTAGCCAAAAAGGAAAGGAGGGCCTGCAGAAAAGATATGGGGCTCATAGGACTCATGGGTCTCATGGGACTCATAGGTCTTATAGGACTCATAGGACTCATAGGACTCATAGGACGCTATCTCCTTGTAGAGGGTGTTAAACGTGATGTCGTCGCGGACGCCCCATTGAGCGGAGCTTTGCTCGGAGCGGCTGTAGTCATCCATGCTGATGAGGCGCTCCCAGCCGGTGGCGATGAGGTAGCTGCGCATGTTGGTGAAGTTGATGTCGCCGCCGTAGAGGTAGGTCGTGCTGTAGCCCTGACCTTTCAGCGTGCGTGCTATGCTGGGCAGCAGGCGGCTCTTCTCCGGCATCTTCATTACTGAGACGCTGGGGAACGAGGGATAGCCGCTGAGCGTGCAGAGGGTGCCGCGGTCGGTGCGCCACGAGTTGGCATAGCAGCGGCTGAAGTTGATGCCCTCCTGCTTCAACAGCTGCAGGCGCGGCATGGCGTCGGCAAACTGCTCGCCAGCGCTCTCCAAGAGGATGATCACGATGTTGGGGCGCGTGGTGTTGAGCAGGGTGTCGGTCTGCACGCTCTCAGTGGTGTAGATGTTGGCAGTGAGACGTTTACACTCTGCATCGTCCATGAAGTCATACTGCGAGAGGTCGCCTAACTGGTGGCTCAGTGAGTAGAGGAAGCTGAACACGGGGTTCACCGCCGCATGGTTGAGAAACTGGTTCTGCGAGTAGTACACCTGCCCGATGTTCGTCGTTGACTCGCTCAGGCCGCCGCGGATGCCGATGACCATCAGGGGCAGCAGCAGCACATGTGCGAGAGTGGCTAAAAACTTGTTGCGTAATGAGGCGGACAGGATTGTTTTCCCGTTCAATAACAGGAAAAAGATGACGGTCAGCGCCACCACGAGCAGAAAGCGCAGCAGCAGATAACCCACGCTGACACTCTGCGTGATGCCTTCGGGCTGCGAGAGATACTGCAGGCAAGAGGCATCGAGCTTGAATCCCCAGAACGGGTAGAGGCTGGTGTCGGCCACGAAGGCCAGGGCGAAGGCGAAGGCGATGACGGCGAAATAGACGCTGAGCACCCAGCGCGTCACCTTCACCCACACCGAGACGAGGCTCACCAGCAACGGCACGGCGAGGAAATAGAGCGCCGTGGAGAGATCGAGCGACAGGCCATGACGCAACACGTCGACATAGTCTGACGCGCTGACGTCATGGCCTGCGCCGTTGCAGAGCATGAACACCACCTTGGCCAACAGGAACAGCAGCACCGTCAGCACGTAGGTGCGAAGCAGGAAAAGCAGCCGCTGCTTCATTCGCTCAGCATGGTCACTTCTATGCGTTTGCCGTTCTTCAGCAGCTCGCGGGCCAGTTGCTGCACGTCGGCAGCCGTCATCTGGCGCACCATGTCACAGTAGCCCGTGTCGAAGTCGGCATCGTCGTCCAGCTGGTGCCAGGCCACGTAGTCCCAATAATCATTGGTGATGGCCACCTGTTGATACTGTTTGAGCAGATACTCGCGCACCTTCTCCATCGACGTAGCGACGGGTCCGTTGTCGGCAATGTTCTTCAGCTGCTGGTAGATGATGGGGTTCAGTTCCTCATAGCGTGTGGGGTCGGCGTTGTAGCTGATGCGCACCATCGTGTTGGGCTTGTCCTGCTTGTCCAGGTCGAACTCCACGCTGACGCCGTAGGTGCCGCCCTTCTCCTCGCGCACCGAGTCGGTGTAGGCGATGCTGAGCGTGCGCTTGAGGAAGTCGAGGGCGAGGTCGTTCTTCGGCGTGAAGTCGAGGTCGGCCACGTAGAAGATGCTGACGTTGGCCAGCGGCGTAGCCATCTTCTTCTTAAACGTGTACACGCCGTCCTTGGCCACAACCTGCGGGATGACCCCCTCTACGGCCCCCGAGGGGGCTTCATTACTGGGCATGCCCACATTTGTGGCTCCTTCGGGGGACGAAGGGCGGGCTGGCAGGCTGGCCAGATACTTGCAGATGAGCGGGCGCAGCTCGTCGAGCGACATGCTGCCTATGATGACAGTCTTGAAGTCGGCGGCGTTGCTGAAGCTCTGCTTGTAGAGCTCGAACATACGGTCGTAGTCAGCGCGTGCCAGTTTGGCCTGCGACATCGGTGCCAGTCGCGGGTGATGGCCGTAGAGGATGGCGGTGATGCTGTCGTTGTAGTCCACACGGGGCGAGGCGTTGCGGTTGTTGAGGAACGAGTGTGTGCGGTTTCTCAGGGCTTCGTAGGCCTCGGTGTCATATCGCGGCTGCGAGGCGTAGAGATAGACCAGCTGCATCATCGTCTCGGTGTCCTGCAGCGAGGCGCCGCCGGTGATGCTGCGCGAGCGGCTGCCCACGGAGGGCGACACACGCACGCTGCGGCCGTTGAGAATCTTGCGCAGCTGCAGGGCGCTCCACTGGCCCACGCCGCCGTCGGTGACCGAGCTGGTCAAGAGCGAGAAGTTGTCGATGTCCTCATCGCCGAAGAGGCTGGTGCCGCCGTCGGCGCGCATCTTCAGCTGTACCACATTGCTGCTGAAGTCGGTCTGCCGCACATACACCTTCATGCCGTTGCTCAGTGTCAGCTCGGTGAAGCCGTGCATCCAGGGCTTCTCGCTGACGATGGTGGAAGCCCCCCCTACGGCCCCCGAGGGGGCTGCTATAGACTGGAGGCTGTCAATATACTGGGCAATTGTAGCCCCCTCGGGGGCTGAAGGGGGCACTGGGGCGTACTGCTGGCGTTGCGCAGCCAGGACGACATCCTCTATCTGCTGCTCGGTGGGCAGGTGCACGGTCTCTTTGTCGGGAGCGTACATGATAAAGACCTGGTTCTGGTCGCTGATAAGCTCGCGCACAGCCTGGTTCACCTCGTCGAGGGTCACCTCGCGCTCAAACTTCTGCGTCATCTCCCACTGCGTGTCAGGCGAGATGAGCGGCTCGCCCTCGAGGAAGTGGTCGGTGCACTGGCTCACCAGTTTCGAGTTCTTGCGGTCGTCCTTCTCCTTCCACTTGCGCTCGTCGTGATTGCGGCGCACCGACTTCGCCCAGTCCAGCTCGCTCTGCGTAAAGCCCTGCTGGCGCATCTGCTCGCAGGCAGCCACGGCACAGATGATGCCGCCCAGGATGTTCTCCTGTTTGCAGCTGATGCTCAGCGAGAAAGCATCCTTCGTGCGACTGAGGAAGAAGGTGCTGGCGCGTGCCGTAGAACTTTGGAACGGCGGGTTGGCCTGCTGCTTCAGGGCCGACAGCCGCTCGTTGGCCATGTGGCCGATGAGCAGGTCGATGTAGCCGCCGCGCAGGTATTCCTCCGTGTTCTTCTGGTCGTCGGGCGTGGCAGGCTTCTTCATGTAGAGGTGGCACAGCACGACGGGCTGCTCGGCCGACTTCTCGATGTCGACAATCATCTTCTCGTTGTCATCCACGGAGTAGTAGATGCGCTCGGCACGGTTCTTCGGCAGGGGAATGTCGGCGAACACCTTTTTGATTTTCTTCTCCATCTTGTCCACGTCGATGTCGCCCACCACGATGACGGCCTGCAGGTCGGGACGGTACCACTTCTGGTAGTAGTCGCGCAGGTCCTGATAGGGGAAGTTGTCGACGATGTCCATCGAGCCTATGGGCATGCAGTCCTCATACTTCGTGCCCTTGTAGACCTTCGGCATGGCGTCCTCCATCAGGCGTTGGATGGCACGTCCGGCGCGACGTGTGCGCCACTCTTCGTGTATGACGCCGCGCTCCTTGTCTATCTCGGCGTCCTCCAGCAGCAGGAAGTGGCTCCAGTCGTGCAGCACCAGGAGGCACGAGTCGGCTATGCCCTCGCGCTTCAGCGGGGCGGCGCCGATGTGATAGACGGTCTCGTCGATGCTGGTATAGGCGTTGAGGTTAGCGCCGAACTTCACGCCGATGGTCTCGCACCAGGGCACGATGCCGAGCCGCTTGCCCTTACCGGGGAAGTTCTTCGTGCCGTTGAAAGCCATGTGTTCGAGGAAGTGTGCCAGTCCGCGCTGTCGCGGCTCTTCCAGGATGGAGCCCACGCGCTGGGCGATGTAGAAGTCGGCCAGTCCCGGCTCCTTGTCGTTGTGACGGATGTAGTACGTCAGTCCGTTCTTCAGCTTGCCCACCCTGACGGCCGGGTCCTGTGGCAGCGGCGTCTGTGCCGTGGCGCTGATGCATACCAGTAGCAACAGTGAAAGAAGTGTTTTCTTCATATACGATTGATATTTTTGACAACGATTTTAATACAGATTTAACGAATTGCGGAACAGCGTGCCCACATCAAATAAATGCCTTTGTATATTGATTTCTCTCAAACACACCATCAGCGATACCCTTTCGCATAATGTTGGCCATGAAGTCAATTTCTGAAGGATATTCATTGACACTTGCTCCTCCAAGCATTAGGTCTATGCCATCAATGGTTGTGCTTCTTATCTGGCCAAACTCTAGATTCCAACTATTGTCATCCCTGCTCATCAAGGCAAACGAGCAAAAATCTACAGGACTGGCTGGGTCGTAATCTGTAAGGAGAGAACAGTCTACAGCCTGTTGCAGATATTCCATAGCGAGGTCTTGCACCACAAACACTATCTTGCGTCCCCAACTTTCCACTATCTTCCCTTTCTTGTAAGCCTGCTGCAACATGGTCTTTGAGAACTCATTAGCCCAGTTGATGCCGTAACTGTAGCGCTTACCTGAGAAATGACCGTCGGCTAAAAGTTCTTTGACGTAGGGATATGGTGTCCCAGTGGTGCCAGCAGCCTGAATCTCCACGCAGAGGAAGTCTGTTACTACATCATGCGCATCGACTTCGACAGCCACGTAATCTACGCTTCCTCCAACGCCGATGCTTACCTCTTGCACCCACCGCACGTTTTTCCAAGACATCAGGTACTGCTGAATTATAGTTTCAAACATGATGTCTTCCTTGAATCTTTGGGGACAAACAATGACAGGATTCATCTTTCCACCTTTTATAGAGGCGCCCAGGGTGCAGATGCCAACCTTTATCAAGGGCTCGCTCTTGCGAGGCTTAGTGCAAGTGGCTTTCATGTATTTGCAATATTGCTGGCTGCGAGCCAGTTGTGCACTACTGGTGTTGTTTTCCACATCATGGCCAAACACCTCTATTGGTAGTTTCTTGATTTCCCTCATAGCAATATCTGTATAAGCCGTTCTTTTGATGTCTTGATATATTTGGGGCTAAGGTCTATCCCTACGCCCTTACGCCCCAGTTTGATGGCAGCGGAAACGGTGGTGCCCGTACCATTGAACGGGTCAAGTACAATGCCACCTTCGGGACAGGTAGAGAGGATGGGGATGCGTAGCAATTCCTCAGGATAGACAGCACAATGGCTGTCCGTGCGCCACGTATCTTCCGTGACGATGTTCCACACGTCACTGGGCAGGTGACCTTTGGCATGTATCTTCATTATATAGTAACCGCGATTCACCAGTTCCTTCGCCCTTCCACTAATCTTGGCATTATCACTATGCCAAGTACGCTGCTCACCACGGATTGTCATTCGGAAGTCGTTGACAATCCCAGCCTTTATTTCTGCCAGCACCTCATCAAGGGCTTTCTCGGCATTAATTTTCTCTTGATCAGTCAACACCTTGCTCTCACGGATTTGCTTGCGGTATTTTTTTCCTGACACACCAGTAGAAGATGTTGTGGTGGTCTCAGTCACAATAGGCATTCGCAAGGGTTTGATAAGTATGGAATCAGCGTCATAATAGTATTTGTGGGCTTTGACAAAGTGGAACACATGCTCATAGGAGTCGCGCAGACGGTCTTTGCAACTCTGAGTACCTTTAAGCTGATGCCAAATCACATCGTTACGCATAATCCAGCCATCGTCCATCAAAGCGATGGCAACGCGCCAAGGCATACCAAGCAGTTCCTTGTTTACATACTTGTCACCGATATTGAGCCAGAAAGAACCGTCCTTGGTCAGTACCCGACGTGCCTCACGGAACACCGTAATCAGTTTTTCCACATATTGTGCAAATGTAGGCTCGTTGCCTATCTCGTGTTCATCATCCTCATTGTCGTATGCCCGCATACCCCAATATGGAGGCGAAGTGATGATACAGTTCACACTCTCGCTCTCCATATCTTTCAACACGGAGAGGCAGTCGCCTAATATCAGATTGTATCGTTGTCCCTCTTCTATAGCTTTCATAAATCTGTTGTTTTTAATCTTATTCCGGGTTATAGCCGAAGTTGTCGAGCTCCTTCTGCGACGAGCGCCAGTCCTTGTCCACCTTGACGAAGACCTCGAGGTAGATGTGCTTGTCGAAGAAACGCTCCAAGGCCTTGCGGGCCTCGGTGGACACCTTCTTCAAGGCGACGCCCTGATGGCCGATGATGATGCCCTTCTGACTCTCGCGCTCCACGTAGATGACGGCGTTGATGTGTATCTGGCGGTCGTCCTCCTTGAAGCGCTCCACCACCACCTCCACCGAGTAAGGAATCTCCTTGTCGTAGAAGAGCAGGATTTTCTCGCGGATAATCTCCGAGACGAAGAAGCGTGCCGGCTTGTCGGTGAGCTGATCTTTGTCGAAGAAGGCGGGGCTCTCGGGCAGCAGCTCGCCGATGCGCTTCAGCAGCATGTCGGTGCCGAACTTATTCTTCGCCGAGATGGGCAATATCTCAGCCTTGGGCAGCAGGGCGTGCCATTTAGCGACCAGGTCGCCAAGCACCTCCGTGGGCGATTTCCCCTTTCCCCCCTCGGGCGGATTAAGGGGGGCCTGGTCTATCTTGTTAATCAGCAGGATAATGGGAATGTCCAGCTTCTGCACCTTCTCGAGGAAGTCCATGTTCTTCTCGGGATTCTCCACCACGTCGGTGACGTAGAGCAGCACGTCGGCATCGACGAGGGCACTCTCCGAGAATGCTAGCATCGACTCCTGCAACTTATAGTTGGGCTTCAGCACGCCCGGTGTGTCGCTGAACACTATCTGCATGTCGGGCGTATTCACGATGCCCATGATACGGTGGCGCGTGGTCTGCGCCTTGAAGGTGGCGATGCTGATGCGCTCGCCCACCAGCTGGTTCATCAGCGTTGACTTGCCCACGTTGGGGTTTCCCACGATGTTTACGAATCCGGCTTTATGGCTCATGGCTGTGTCTTTTTGTTATTCTCTGCAAAATTAAGCATTTTTTTTCATTCCAAAGATATTTTTGAAAAAAACTGACTTAGATTTTTGTTATCCGCCCACTTCTTTGTACCTTTGCACGCAAGATGAACAAGTTGGTATATTATTTGCTAAAAGGTTTTGTCTATTTGCTGTCGTTGTTGCCCTTCCGCGTGCTTTATGCGTTGGCCGACTTCAATTTCGTGTTTCTTTATTATATAATAAGGTATAGGCGCAAGGTGGTGCGCAGCAATCTCACCTCCTCCTTCCCCGATATGCCGCTGAAGGAGGTGAAGCGTGTGGAGCGCCGCTTCTACCACTGGCTGTGCGACTACTTCCTTGAGACGTTCAAGCTGCTCAGCATCAGCGACGCAAAGCTGCTGCGTCACCTTGAGTTCCGTGGCGGTGAGCAGGTGGAGCAGGCTTTTGGCGATGGGCGCACCGTGGCACTCGTCATGGGCCATTACTGTAACTGGGAGTGGCTCTCGGCCGTAGGCCTCGCCTTTCCGCATTATCCCGACGCAGTGAAAGGGCTCATCTATCATCCCTTGCGCAGCGACCCGCCCGACTGGCTGTTCATCGACATCCGCTCAGCCCACGGCGGCCTCTGTGTCAACAAGCGCCACGTCCTGCGACATCTCGTGCAGTTCAAGCGTGAGAAGAAGCACGTTCTCTTCGGCTACATCAGCGACCAGACGCCGAAGTGGGAGAACATCCACCTGTGGCTCGACTTCCTGGGCCACGACACGCCCGTCTTCACCGGCGGCGAGCGCATCATGAACAAGATGGACGACGCCGTGTTCTATCTTGACATGGAGCGTCCGTGCCGAGGCAAATACATCTGCACCTTCCGTCTGCTCTCCGCCCACGCTGCACAGGAGGAGGAGAACGCCATCACACGCCGTTTCTTCCAGATGCTGGAGGAGAACATCCGCCGAGAGCCAGCCTACTATCTCTGGACCCACAACCGCTGGAAGCGCACCCACGCCGAGTACGATGCCATCGTGGAAGAGTGGAAGCAACAGGGCCGGCACCTGAAGGACGAAGAATAGAAATGGTGCGGACGTAGCCATGTCTGGTTCCATCCGCACAGTACAAAAAAGTCCGAAGGCTTCGGACAGTCTGTCCGAAGGCTTCGGACTCTCCGTCCGAAGGCTTCGGACTCGTCGTCCGAAGGCTTCGGACACACAGTCCGGG
>Ga0310694_10004356_pt1 | contig 13710 bp, 14 predicted proteins | sample 174DNAGHGhighgp2_FD_203884 | JGI IMG/M metagenome (GOLD analysis project Ga0310694, IMG submission 203884) | Sheep rumen microbial communities from Palmerston North, Manawatu-Wanganui, New Zealand - 1742 DNA GHGhigh gp2 (v2) (version 2) | ecosystem: Host-associated > Mammals > Digestive system... | reverse complement strand
TTATGCGTTTTTGGTGTACCATAAAACCATACGGATGATACCGATCTGTGAATTTCTAAACTGCATCACAGTGATATGTGGTGTGGCTCCATTCATTTTCGCCACATTCATAGCAAAATTTACACTGTTAGCATCATAAAATTTTGCGTCAATAAGTGAATCAATGCCCGTAGAATCTACGCCCGTGTCCGTCCAAGTTTGTGATGTCACCGTTAAAACCTCGGACAAATTAACGACCTTAAAATAAATATCCTTCCCATCAATCCACTTCTGCCCAGTTTTCTGTTCGGTGGTGCTATAGTTCGGCATCAACGCTTCGGAGTAATCGTCCGTGATCTGATAGGTGTCGAATGCTTTTTGCTGTGCAGTAGACAACGCATTCCATTCAGCCAGCGTGCCGATGAATTCGTTTTTCACAGACTGCGCACTTGCAATGCCAAGATCAGCAAGGGATTTGTTACCCTGCAATTCAGTTCCGGCGATCTGCGGTTTATTCTCCAACAGATTATAGTTGGTAGTGCCGCCGGGTCCGCCGTTTTTCTTAATCAAACCAAGCAGTATTTCATCGCTCAACATTCTGTCTTCTGCCATTTCCACGCCCTCCTTACTGCTTATACCATGTGTTATCAACGCCTGCCAGATACACATCGCCGGTGCTTGTTACATACACCACGGAATCCGGAGTAAACTTCCATGTGCTGTCACATCCAGGGACATCCGCAGGCACCGGCATCGTGCTCGGTGTCTCGTCTGCAAAATATGTCGCATGAACATAGTTTTGATCAGCTTCGTAGATCAACTCGCATTTTCTCAACTTCATTTTGTTTCTCCTTTCTTATTCGTTGACCAGCCAATCGGCCAAATGTACGTTATTTTCGAGATATGTTTTTACATTTGACAGATCCTCATCGGATCCGCTTGCCCAGTATAAATCACAAAAGTCTGCGTATGCTTCCGCCTCTTCCGATGTCTCAAATATAGGGATATTCGTGACGAGTCTCGCGCTATAAGATGGCTTTGTAGCGACTACCGCAGGGCCTGCCCATAATGGGTTAGTATTGGATACTGTCTCCGTCATCTCCGATATAGACGGAGCGGATCCGTTCTCGTCCACAAACTTATACAAATACTTGAATCCCTTGCGTCCGCAACTTGTCCGCTTGATCGGATTGCCATAGTTTGCAGCCTTGTTGCAGTAAAAAGCATCATTGTATTTCAGCGAAAAGTCTTCATCGATAATGGTATCCTGCCCATTCCGCTGGATGTTCGCATACCAGTTATATCCGTGTACATATCCGACAGAACTCCACAATCCGTTCTTTTGCGGAGATTCCGAAAGATATACATAGTAGCTATTAACCAGTTGCTGCTTACTCATTGCGGTTCTTGCTGACTTCATCCGGCTGATTAAATCGTTGATAAATGTCTGTCTCGGATCCGGTGGTGTCGCCGGTGTGATCTTCTTGGCAAACACCCACGCATCATTGTAGTCCGCCACCGGAGTGATATCGAGTCCGGATGCCGAGAGTTTCACGATCATCTCGTGATCGCCGCTCCCGACCTCTTCCAGCAGGCGATTGTACTGCAATAATGTATTGACTCCATCGACCGCATCGCAATAAGTCATATCCCACGAGCCAACAACTACCCCATCGATCTCAATGATGATCGACACGGTGCCGCAGGGTGATGTGATGTTGCTAAACGCCATCATCGCATTGATGTGCAGTTCCAGATTCTCCTGACCGGTCGCCAGATTAAAATAAAATGTGAGATAATCGCCGGTATTTGTGTCCGCAATAGCCGCTGTATTGATCGTATACGGTCTCACATAATCATACTTGACATCAGCGATCTTGTCGTTGGTCTCCCTGGTCACTCTGTCGGTCGCCGCCTTGACCTGCTTGGTTGTGTTACGCTTGGCAGATGATTCCGCACGTTCCTCGCTCGATACGATGACATCAGCCACGGAATCAAACTCCACACCGATTGTCACAGTCTCGTAGCGATCCATCAGCACATCCCAGACAACTCTCGATACTTTGGCCTGTGTCGATATCCCGAGCGGTTCAAATCTGACCGTTACCGTATCACACAGATATACCGGAGTCGCGTGATCCGTATCGTCCACATAGCTGACATCGATCGACAGTCTCGGGATGCCCAGAACTGCCTTGGCCATATACTCCTGCGCCTTAGTACGCAGTTCTGCCTCGGTCGGAGTATCATTAAAATTTGACGATAGATCCAGCGGCTGTATACGCGGATACGGATACAGAGCCGCAGCCGGTGACAGTATCACCTTCTCGGTCAGATCCACATAAGCATCTTCGCTAGCGTAGTACGGATAGATGCCGGTGATCGTTTCCTCGATGTTCTGTTCCTGGGTAATGTCCGTGATGTTTTTCCCATAGCTTACAACCTTGCCGCGATCCTCGCCACGCTCGGTCCATATATGCACATCGTACATGTCCCACTCAACCTCGGCTCCCCATTCATTGAGGATGCCAGAGTCACCGCCAATCGCTGCACGAATGCTCATCGGTTCGGCCAATGTGTACTCCCCGACAAGCACATCCGTGTCGATCGTAAATGGCACATTTGTCACGGCATAATCATTTAATGCGCTCACGGTATCCGCCGGAGTATCCGCAGTAAACGGAGCCACCGGAATCGCCGTGAGCTGATAGGATATATGCTGCGCTTTGATGGTTGTTATACCGTCAATAGCGTCAGACACATCGTAAATGCGAAATGCCTGCATCTTTGTGTCCTGCGATGCACGGCAGTAAATGATATTGCTTAACAACAACTGCCCAAAGTGCCGACCGCCGACCGGATATTCCATCGTCAATTCATAGATGCCATTCCGCTCCTCTTCGGCTGTGCAGGATATCGCATCCGCCAGCCGTCCCAGTCCGTTATTGCTGTATGTTGTTTCTGTGCTCGGATATAATATCGGGATCATAACTGCCAAGTCCTCGGAATAATCTCCAGCTTTTGCATGCCGGTGTTGATGAAGCTTGTCGATACCTGATTCGTCCCCGGATCAATCACCGGAAACTCTGTGCAGGATATGTACTGGTTAGCGTTGGTATCGCCATAATATGCCTCCTGCAGATCGCAGTCAATATCGATATATGGCAGACTGTGCTCTAATATCGTTATAGTCGTACCATTGACCGTTATCGTGCCATAGCCATACACACGGAGCATGGGCTTTGACGGCATAATTGTCGGGTTATAAACGACACCGGCCTGCGCGATATCCCATCTGTTCTCGCCACTTTTCAAAAATCTCTCCGGTCGGCAGTTGAATCGCAGATCAAAAGATCCAGCAGCCAGCCAAGCGACCGGATCAACTTCCATGTCATCTGCCAACACTGCGAGCCTAAATTCGTCCGGATGATATGTATCCTCAAGTCGCACATAATCCGTGGGTTTCAACAGATAGTTGCTCCACGTTCTGACATTGTTCGCAAAATCTTTGATTATAAAGGCCGGATAGGTTACTTCGATGTTTTTATATCGTCCACGGTCGCGGATGATGTCGCCATTTCTTCCTGGAACCTCTACCACATCGCGGTCACGGGCCGGAGCGTTGAACACCCCGGAACCGCTAATATATACCCCGTATGTCAAACTGTTTATTCCGTTGAATGTTAGAGAATTTAAGCCCATGCTGATCTCCTCTGTGCCACGCTGGTGGTGATCCTACGGTCTACCGCTATGGCCAGATCATTGATGTTCTGACCTGGTGCGCCGTTTATCGTGTTTGCAATATTAAATGTCAGCGTGGATGCATTGACCGGTTGCGCTACTGCTGCCGCCATATCTTCTGCGGCTTTCCGCACTTCCGGGATATTATCGCGGATGCCCTTCGTGAACAAGTCCATCATATCCGGTGCAAACGTGTGAAAATTTGAAAGCGGCCCCTTGTCAGGTTCGGAGAATCCAAGGAACGCTGCTATATCTTCCGCCACCGCTTCGATCTCATCCGTCAACGCTCCGACCTTCTCCTTGATACCGTCAATGAAACTCATAATCAAATCACGGCCCCATGTAAGTGCCTTCTCCGGAAGTTCCGACAAGAACTCAACTGCACCGCTGATGCCGTCCACGACTGCGTCCTTGATTCCGCTGACCTTTTCTTTGATTCCATCCCATATGTCACCGAATATCTCAATCGTCTTGTCAAACAGATCTTTCCAGAAGTTGATAGCATCAGTTATCAAGTTATTGATGATCGTTGCCGTCTCGTGACCGAGCGACATGAATAGATCGATCACTCCCTTGACGAGTTTTGATGTGATGCTTCCAACGGTCTGCAAAAGTTTGTTGAAAAAGTTCAGGACATTATCAACGAGAATCTCTATGATATTAAATACTATATTTTTCAGTTCTTCCCACGCTGCAGTCCAGTCGCCGTGGATGATCGCAACGATCATATTGATCACGCTGGTGAATATTTCAACAAGATTCTGGATGATCGGGAATATCGTCTCAACAAACACCAGATTAAACAGTGACATGATCTCCTGCCCGAAGATATTCCAGAGCGATCCAAGCAGATCCTGAAAAGCTCCCCACAATGCACCGAGTGCAGTGATGAGCGGTTCAATGGATGCCTTGATCTTTTCAAAGATTCCGGTCACATTATCACGGAATCCTTCATCCGATGCCCACAGAGCCGCAAATGCCGCCGCAAGAGCAGCCACAGCCGCGATCACGATGCCAACCGGCCCAGTCAATGCAGACAGTGCCGCACCGATCTGCGGAGCCATCGTCATGACGGTTCCGATGCCGGATATCAAACGACCACCAATGGAAAGCAATGGCCCTATAGCCGCCACGATTCCGGCGATTTTGATGATCTGTTGCTTTTCGTCATCGCTTAATGCAGAGAATGCGCTGGTCAGTTCTTTGACCTTCGCCACGACCTGCCCGAATACCGGAGCCAAGTCTTTCAGCAGTACATTTCCGATCTCGATCAGTGTGATCTTCAACTCGTTTACGGTCTTATCAATCTCAAATGATGTCGTGTTCAGTTTTTCATATGCCGATGCCGTAGCTCCTGCACTGTCGCCCATTGCAGCGATGGCATCATCGAGCTTGGCACTATTGTCCAGCAGTACCGCAGCCGCCTTACCTGCTTCGGCAGAGCCAAACATATTAGAGATGGTTGTGCCGTTCTCTGCCGCTTGTTTGTCCAGCGCGTTCAGGACATCCGACAAGCTCCAGCCCATCTCCATGGCCTCTTTCATCGTGAGGCCGCCTTCTTTGATGTCCGCCGTTGCTTCTGCCAGAGCATTCGCCGCAGAGCTTCCGTTCTTGCCAAGCTCATTCAGCATCGAGTTGAAATATGTGGTTGTCTCGGCTGTTGCGATACCGTTTGCAGTCATTACCGCATAGGCACCGGCCAGCGTCTCGATCTCCACGCCGTTGGCTTTCGCGGTAGGAATAACCTTACCCATTGAAGATGCCAACTGGTCAACGGTCGTTTTACCAAGATTCTGCGTATTGATTAAAACATCCGACACACGGCTCACATCCTCTGCTGCCAGTCCGTATGCGTTCAGTGATGTCGTTAAGATATCCAGAGCCGCGTCCGTGCTCGTAAAACCGGCACGAGCGAGCTGTGTTGCATTTGATACAAAGTTGACCGCATCCGCCGTTTTCTGGCCTGCAGAGATGGCATCGTATACGTTATTTGCAATGGTCTCCGCAGAGATGCCTGATGTTTTGGACAGTTCCAGGATCTGGTTAGACAGTTCCTCCATCGGCACTTCTGTGGTGTCCGCGATGGTTGACAGTTTCGCCAGCGCATCCTCGTATCCCATCGCTGCTTTGACTGCTCCAGCACCTGCCGCCGCAATCGGAGCGGATACTGCTGCCGTCATTGTATCGCCTACTGCGGACACTTTCTGGCCTGCCGCTTCGACCTTCTGGCCGACCTCTGCCATCTTCTGTGCTACCGCCTGCGCTTGTTGTGCGCCGACTGTCCCGAAGGTTTTCAGCTCGCCCTCGAGACCTTCCAAGGATTTCTCTGTCTCAACAATCTCACGCTCAAGAGCCTTCTGCTGTTCGGTCACTTCACCGGTGGCATTGTTCTCTTTCATCTGCTCCAGTGCTTGCTTTTCCTGCTCCAGCTTCTTGCGGGTTTCTTCGATCGCCGTGTTCAGGTATTCCTGTTTCTGCTTTAACAAATCCACATTTCCCGGATCCATTTTTAGCAGTCCGTCAACATCTTTCAGAGCGCTCTGGGTATCCTTCAGTGTGCTGTTGACTTGTTTGAGGGAGTCCTGCAGCTGCTTGGTATCCCCTCCGATCTCGATTGTTATGCCTTTGATTCTATTCTTCGCCATACCTTACCACCGGTCAAAATCTTCCTGTGTTGCTTTCCTTGTTCTTGGTGCGTCCTTCTCTGCATAATCGTTGTTGCTCTCGATAATCAGATCCATCACGAATCCCTCTTCTATCTCTTCCAGATCTTCCATCCGCAGGCCGATCTGCAGCGCACGAAGTGCGAATATTGCCGTGTTTATTTTTCGGTCAGATTCTCCGTCTCTGTTTTTTTTAATTCCGATTCAGAGACCTTGCCGCCAAGATAAATGGACACTATATCCTTTGATGCCGTCATCAGATCTATGCTGTCAAACTTGTCGAGCCATGCCACATAGTCATCCTCGGTCAGCATTGTCATGGTTACACCTTCCGCCGACTTTGCCATCACAAAACCGAGCTTCTGGATCTTCTCGATCACTGACGCATCGATCTTTTCCGGATCCATTTCCATCAGCTCTTTCATGATGTCGCCGTGGAATATGTTTCTGTATCTTATCGCGGTTGCAGCGGATGCACGCATCGCCACTTCCACATCTCCGATCTTAATAGTCTTCTGCATATATCCTATTCTCCTATCTTTTGAAAAAAGGGAGAGCGCCGAAACACCCTCCCCATGTTAATTATTCTACAGTCACCGTGCAGGTGTCGCTGTATGTTGTGCCCCCCACCGTGATGGAGGCAGTGATGGTTGCAGATCCTGCTGCCATCGGAATGACCACGCCATCGCTTACTGCTGCCACGCTGTTATCACTGGATGTCCATGTTACCGTTGACCCGTACGGAACTGCGTTTGCGGTCAGCTTTGCAGTCTCACCGCCTGCAGTCAGGGACAGCTCGGATTCATCCAGAGAGATGCCGGTTGCTGCTGCAGTTCCCTGGTACACAGCACCAAACCATGTATCATACGGTGCATCATCCGCAAGCGCGCGACTCTTGAACACATCAGCATTCAGAGCATCGATATGGATCGGTGCCGCTGTCATGTTGAGGGTGTCCGTCTTAGGAGTGATCGTCTCCGTGTTAGTCTCTCCTGCAATGCTCGGCTTGGACGCCGTACAGTTGTACAGCACATGGCGAGTGTTCTTCTTGTCGCCATCGAACTGGAACAGCAATGCGAACGGTACTGTCGGAGCGTTTGCGACCTCGGTCAGGCATCCGTTTGCGTCCATAACTTCGCCCAGGATATCCTGGCGGAATTCATCCGGGATCTGTGCGATCTCCAGGGAGCCGGAATAACCAGCGTCGCCCTGCAGGGTGAAGAATGCGATGTTGTCCGCATAGAATGTATTCGCATCGCCCTGATGATCCATCGACAAATTAACCGCACCCGGGATCCTCTTCGGAGTCCCAAAGGTTGCAGTGTTGTCGGATGCATCAATCGTTGCGACTGCATAATGCACATTGGTCAAGCCATACTTAACCTTGTTATTATTCATTTTGTTTTTCCTCCTCGCTTATAATGATGTCGCCCGCGTAGGCTGTTACATATAGCATTTCTGACTCCAGATAGGTTTCCGTTTTGTCGTATGCCCATCCGTTCGCTGCCAGGATGCTCTCGATCGTTTCCTCGCGGTCGAAGTCTTTGATATCCGTATACAGTTCTATCCGCAGGTCCGATATCCTTTGAAAGTTGATATCATCGGCATACAGATCATCTATTCCACTGAAAAACCACCGTATGTACGGCGGTTTCAGAGTTCTCTGTTCTTCTTCGTCAAAATGATGATAGGCATACGGCAGACCGATCCCTGCGACCATTGCCGCGATCTCTTTGATTGTCATATATGCTTCACCACCTCTTCCTCGAAGTCCTTCTCGATCTGTTCCTCTACCGGTTTGATGTGTTGCTTTCCCGGCCAGAAGGCACCATTCCGCAATGTGTGCCCGTTCTCCAGCAGATGCGGCAGTCCCGGCTTTTTGGAATAAATCACTCCGGTTGCACCGACCCGATCCGTCTCCACCTTATATGTCCAGCTCTTGGCATATTCTCCCGTGCCGCCGAACGCTTTCTTGCTGGCCTGTCTGACTGCCTTTGCTCCTGCTTTGGTCACTTCCTTCACTGCTTCCTTGGTCCCCGCTGTTACCTCTCCGGCGTACTCTTCCAGCGCTTTCGAGATCGCACTTGCCAGCTGGTCATGTGGTGTTCCTCTTGCCATCGGTTCCGCCTTTCCTCTCTGCATAAAGCTCCATATAGTCGCCGGATTCGTATGTCCGATAGACGGAATATGTCGCTCCGTGATACTCCACGACCGTCTCGCCCTGGTAGTCTCCCTGGAACACATCAAAACGAAACTCCGGATTGAGTCCGTTCCGCCCCGCTTCAAAGAACTCCCGCCGTGAGATCGACAACACCCGCGCATATACTTCCCTGCGCTCCGGCTTGCCCTCGATCCACCGTCCATATTCATCCTGCGTCCTTACTCCCTTGTACAGAGTGATCACATCGTCCTTCATTGCATCTTCTCCGCGAATAGTCTGTTATTGAGAGCATACCGGAGCATCCTTGGCATGCCCTCCATCGAGTCTCGTTTCCTCCACAGCCAGCCCGCATACATCACCAGCAGAGCGTTATCATCCGCCCTTGTTGCATCGAGTGTGATGCCCTCTTCCGCGATCCGGCCGGCTGCTGCTTCCAGCAGCTTCGTCAGCCGGTCATCGTATGCGGTTGTTGTGATGCCCAAGTCGATCTTGAGCATTGCCAAGTTCTGCTCCATTGTATGTCTCCTTATTCTGTCACATTCACGGTGCAAGCTGCGTCATACTCTCCGCAGGTCGCGGTGATGATCGCGGATCCTGCTGCCACGCCAGTCACCTTGCCGGTATTATCTACAGTTGCCGCAGTGGTATCAGAGGATGCCCATGTGATTGCACCGTCTACCGGGAAAGTCTTGGCTTTAAGCTGTACACTTGCGCCAGCTGCTACAGTTGCTGTGCTCTTGCTGATCTGTACGCCCTGCACAGTGTTCGCGGTGTCGCCTGCGAAGCTCATGGAAGCGCTCGGCTCTGCACCGTTCACGCCGATTGCTACGAAGCCCTCTGCGATTGCCGGCTTGCCGTCATAGCGTGCCGTGCCCTTGAATACGGTCTGATCTGCCAGGAAGCGATAGTGCTCACTCTGCGCGAACTTCTGGCCGCCTCTTTCTGCCAGCAGATACAGATCGAAGTATCCGCCGATGATCACGTAGTTCGGAATGAAGTCCAGCACCTCGATGATGCCGCCCACTACCGGCATTCTGCCGTTGACGGATGCCACGATCGCGCCGGATGCGTCGATGCTCATGGACTGCGCTACCATCCAGTTGTAGGTCAGCTCATTCATCACCCACACCTTCTCACCGCGGCTGTACTTGCCCTTAGCTGCAGCGGAGCTGATCATGAATGCCTTGTACAGATCCACACCGATCACGCTGTTTGCGATTGTCTTGATGTTGGATGTGTGCAGGTCAGCCCACGGACGAGCGGTCGCCGGATATCCTGACGGCTCGGAAGTCTGTGCCAGACGGGAAACGATACCCAGCGGCATGTGGTTGCCGGTACCGAACAGGATCGCCTTGTCCAGTGCCAGACCGATGGACTGTCCCAGTGCGGTCATCAGCTCTGCAGCCAGGTCAACATCGGAATCTTCCAGGACTGCGTTGCAGATTGCGAAGAATCCGCCGACCTTATTGCATCCAACTTCCACATCGTTAAATCCAAGATCCAACTCGTTCAGGTTTGCACAGCACTCGGTCCATACTGCCTCCGGAACGGTGCCCTGGATCACCATACGGCCGTCACCGTTCAGCGGTCTTACGTTGACGTGGCGGTACAACTTGGAGTAGTTCTCCACATTTTCGCGCAGGATCCCCAAGAAGACTTCCGGGATGGTCAGACCTACATTGGTCAGTGCTCTTTTCTCCTTCATCGCAGTGCGAACTTCTGCGAGGTAGTTCTTGACATCCTCGCGCGCGAAGAATGCATCGCGCTCCTGCTGGGACTTTCCAAACATTGCTGCTCTCTTGCTCATTGCTTTGATCTCCTCTCTCTTCTCTTCGACCGGTGCAACAGTTGCCGGTGTCTGTGTGTCCTGTGCTGCCTCTTCGTCAGCCAGCGACTGCTCCAGCTCTCTGACTTCCGCTTCGAGCTTTTCTTTTGTTTCCTCGTGCTCTTTCTTCTCGGCTTCAAACTTCTCGATCTCACCGTCTACCGCGTCACGCTCTTCCTGCGTCGTGGTCTCTTCGATGGATGCCTCCAGTTCTGCCTCTCTCTTCTCAAACTCTGCATCCTTCTCACGCAGAGCTTCCAGAGCCTTCTGTGCGTCGTTCAGCTTCTTGCGAAGCATGATTGCTTTGAGTGCCATTCTCTCATTCTCCTTTCAGTTTCTTGCGTGCATTCTCTTTCCAGGCAGTCATCGCACGCTGATTGATCTCATCGCGCTCCTTCGCTCTGGCAGAGATGCCGGTCTCTTCATACGCCGGGAACGTGCAAGCACTAACCTCGTACAGATCCACTTCACGGATCGTCCAGTGGATGCTGCCGTCTTCGCGGATGTCGGTATCCTCGGAGCGGATGTCGAAGCCGAAAGAACACTGGTCTACATCACCGCGTTTCACACGCTCATAGAGGTTCATCGCATCGCTATCTTTCGGATTGATAGTGACGGACCCCCACAGACCGTGGTTATCTTCGCGCAATTCCAATGTGTGTGCCTTCGTCCGACCAAGCACCAGCGTTGTGTCGTGGTTGGTCAATGCTCTTATATCTCTCGATAGTGTCTTCGAAAATGCGCCAGGTGCGATGCTTTCTGTCAATCCCGGTGCTATTTCGTACACGCTATCAAAAACGGCGAAATATCCTTCAATTTTCAGATCTTCGCCGTCTTCCCTCGTTTTAAATTCTGTTGCTATTGTCCGCATCTTGCGTTTTCCGATGTCTGCCATCTCATTCTCCTTCCTGGATCAGCTTGCTTTGCTGTCCGATCATATCTGCAGGTATGTAGTTCTCCAAGATCCTAAGCTCATCCAGTCCTTCCCTCGGAGGCATTCCCATGATGTCCCTCACTTCGTTTCCCGTGACGATGCCCTTGTCACTAAGTCCGCCATATACTGTGTACAAGCTGTTGAGGTCAAAGTCCATCAGGCTTCGTACATTGAAACGCAAGTACATCTTCGGCGACAGGATTAGCTTCTTTGTCATTTCCTGCGCTATACTAACCGCCAGAGGTCGGATTGTGTTCTGGACGAAGCTGTTCCACGCTGCTCTGTCGTATCCGCCGACTCCCAGAAGGAACGCTGGAACACCCAGAACGGCGGCCACTGTCCTCTTGTCGATCTCCACGGAATCGCTGATCGCAAGATCCGCCAGTGTGAGCGGTTTGACCTGCTCCACACTAAACTGATCCGCCGGAATGATCCACGGCTGCCCCGGCGTTTCCGGTTTGATGTATGAGTCAATCAGCTTCTGCCTTCCTGCAGGGCTGGAGAACTCTTCCGTCAGAGCATCAACCTTTACGATGATGCTCGGCTTGTACTCTGATCCCATGAATGCCTTCTTGGTTGCTGCCGCCTGCTTTAGGTTGTTTGCGACATCCATCAGTGAGATTGTTACGCCTGCCCCTTTCCACAGGTAGTACTTGTCCGGATTGTACACGAAGTGGAGCAGGTTTTCCGGTTTCTTGGCCAATCCGTCAATCCACACCTGATAGTCCCTATAGGATCCACCCACCGGAAGCAGCTGCACACGACTTGCTGCAATAGGCTCCAGGCTCTGCAGATATCCGAGATGCGTGTGCGGTACAACCACCGCATTTCCCCGGCCGTACAGCAGCATGGTCATCACGATCGACTGCATCCACATGGATCTTGTCATCGTTGGCATCGGATCGATGTCGATCACTCTCGACAGCTCATTGACCACCCTCACATCTCCGCGCTCTGTATTGGCCATCAGATGGATGGTCATTGATCCGATCAACTCCGCGATACGCCTGCACGCTGTCAGGATCTCCGGGTTGCGGTCGAGAGATGTATATCCGGGCACGCAGATATCACCGTCAGACACGACGAAGGCGACCTGACCGGTGCAACGCTTTTCTGTCTTTCTTTTGGTCCTACTCATCTCCCCACCATTCTTTTCCTTTCTTTTCCTTTTCTTCCCTTGCGACCATTTGTATTGTCGCAAATACCGACGCATCAAACAGGTCGATGCGCATATCCGGCGATACTTTCTCGTATTGCACTGCGTCATCCGTCTTCTCGACTGCTGCCACATTCTGCACGCAGTACTCGTAGGCGGTCGAGTGCAGATAGTAGAGTGTCCCGTTCTTTGCTGCGGTCTCTATATGCCGAAAACCTTGTGATTTTAAATAAAAATACTGCGGTTGATCGATCACAGTAAATCCGGCCTTTTTCATCGCCGGGAAGTATTCCTCTCCGGCGAACTTCCGGTCGTGTCCGACCGCCTTGATCCTAAAGCCCATCTTCCGCATCATCACGAACCAGTTGACGATATCCCCAATGTTGACGGTCGGGCTGTTGCACATCGTCAGCCACCCGTCTTCCTCCCATCCGAACAGCGGGATATTGTCCTCGTCTGACTTCTTGGCCGCCTGTGCGATCGGAGTGAAGCCGTGGGTGATGATGATGTCCACATCCTCGTATCGTCCCACCAGTGCTGCTGCCGTGAGGTCGTACACTCTCGACAGATCGGCACCGCCGAACCAGTCGATCTTCATCTTGGCCAGCTCTTCCAGCGTCCAGTTGTATTTCCGGTCGGATGCCCGGAACTCTTCGATATCGAACCACGCTTTCAGTGCTGTCGTGTAGATATTCAGTGACCGTGACAGGAAGTCCTTGCGCTGCTGCGGATCGTTCTGTGCCTGCAGGGACTCGTTCAGGATGTCCTTTGGCCGGATCGTTATGCCGTAGTTTGGGTTTGCTTTCCTATGCTGAATCGGATTTGTAAAATCACAGTTCCCTTTATCGTCCACATCTGCTCTGGCGATAAAAGCGAACATCTCATCATCCTTTACTGTTCCTGCTGCCACCTTTGCAGCATATTCCATCCGGCGATACCCGAAGCTGTTGGCATTATCGCCTGCGGTCGTGATCCCGATCATCAGCTTGTTGGTGTAGCCTTTCATCGCTTCCTTGAAGCGGTTGTACTGTGACGGCTTTTTATAGGCTGCCATCTCATCGGCTATTGCAAAGTTACACCCGAAGGAATCCTGCGCATCCGGATTGCTTGCCATGATCTGGATGTCGATCGATCCATCCGGCACACCGTCAACCTCGAAGGTGTACTGGATCGAGTGCTCCATCGCGTTATCCTTGACCGAAAACTCGTCCCGGATGCCCTTGTAGGCCAGAGAGAAGTCGACGAACTTGA
>Ga0310694_10004355_pt1 | contig 13710 bp, 12 predicted proteins | sample 174DNAGHGhighgp2_FD_203884 | JGI IMG/M metagenome (GOLD analysis project Ga0310694, IMG submission 203884) | Sheep rumen microbial communities from Palmerston North, Manawatu-Wanganui, New Zealand - 1742 DNA GHGhigh gp2 (v2) (version 2) | ecosystem: Host-associated > Mammals > Digestive system... | reverse complement strand
CAGGTCTAAGGGACCGTTTCGTGCATGTCCACGCGGCTCCCCGGAAAGAAGTACAAGAGCGTCTTCGACCGGGGGCGCCCGTTGCGCGGGCGTCTAATGACCGCGTGGATGCTGCGTTCGGAGGACGCCGGCCGGCAAGCCGGCGTCGTCGTTTCCAAGAAGAGCTTCCACGACGCCGTGGACCGCAACCGCGCCAAGCGTATTTTGCGGGAGGGGTTCCGTCTCCTTGTGGACGAAATGCCGGCGGACGCGGATTGGGTTCTCGTGGGGCGCGGTGCGCTCAAGGGGCGACGCACTGCGGACGTGATGGACGAACTGCGGTATCTGGTGAGGAAATGCGCACGTTGATGATCGCATGCATCCGGGCGTACCAGGTGGTGTTGAGTCCTCTCTTCCGCGGGTGTTGTCGGTTCGAGCCGAGCTGCAGCAACTACGCGATAGAGGCGATACGAGTCCATGGGGCGCTGAAGGGGGTTCTACTTGGTGCATGGCGAATCCTCAGATGCCATCCGTTCGGAGCGCATGGGTATGATCCCGTGCCGCCGCCGGGTCGGTGGCGCAATGATTGTGAAAAATGGAAAATGGAATGTGAGAGAGCATGAACAAGACTGACAAACTGATTGCGGTTGCTCTAGGTCTTCTGCTAGCCGGATACGTGTGGTATTCCTTCAAGCAGTCGAAAAAGGAGGCCGAGGCGCAGGCGCAGTACCAACGTGACCTTGCCGCATGGGAGAAGGCGCACCCGGAGGAAGTCGCGCGCGAAAAAGCCGCAGCGCAGGCGCAACAGCAACCGACCGCTCCGGTGCGGCAACCTGTGGCGGAGAAGCCCGCCACGCCCGCGAAACCAGCAAAGCCGCATGCGCCGGAGAAGTTGGTCGTTCTGACCAATGCGCAGAAACAGGCGTCGTTCGTGTTTTCAACGCACGGCGCAACTTTGAAGCAGGCCACGCTATTCGAGTTCTCGACCCTTGCCGGGGAGCAGGGGCCGGACAATCCTCCGCTTACGCTTGACTTCGCGCAAGCCCCGGCGCTTGCGCTTTCGGGCGTGCCCGGTCTTGACGCCGATGCGGACTGGACGATTAAGGAGCGCACTGAAAACAGCGTCACGTTCGCCGCCGGAACTGCAACGCGCACGATCACCCTGAAGGACGACTACCAGATTTCGGTCAAGGATAGTTTCAAGGACGTTGCATCCACGTCTCCGGTGCAGCTTTCGCTCGGCGTCATGTCCCGCGGGACGAAGGACGGACTTCTTTCCATAGACTCCATGTTGCTTGAAGGCGAGAAGCCGGGCGTCCGCCACTGGGACGAGGAGGAGCCGCTGCAAAGCTATCTTTCGAGCGGCGTCGGCGGCGGGTGCAGCTGTTCCGGCGGCAAGGCGGCGATCCTTTCGCAGACCGCAACGAAGTCCGTTCCAGGCGCGTCAAAGTGGGTTGCGGTCAAGAACGGCTATTTCGTCTCGGCGTTGTTCAACTGCTCTGAAAATCCGTCAGGCTTCTCCGCCACTGTCGCACGCGACACCTCTGCGAACACATACGTGCCGCAGACCGTGTCCGCCGCCGCAGAGTTCAAGTCCCTTGGCGCTGAGCGCGAATACACGCTCTACGTTGGCCCGAAGCGGCAGTCGCTGCTGTGGAACCTCGGGTTGCAGGACGTGATGGAGTTCGGCATGTGGAGGTGGCTCTGCTACGGGCTCGTGTGGGTACTAAACCTCTTCTATGCGCTGATTCCGAACTATGGCGTCGCGATCATCCTGCTGACGATTCTCGTGCGCCTAGTATTCTGGCCGCTGACGCACAAATCGACGATCGGCATGAGGAAGATGCAGGAAATACAGCCGCTGATGAAAGCGCTTCAGAAAAAGTACAAGGGTAATCCGCAGCGACTTCAGCAGGAGACTTGGCAGCTCTACCGCGAACACAAGGTTAACCCGCTTTCGAGCTGTCTTCCAATGATTGTGCAGATTCCAGTGTTCTTCGCGCTCTTCGTGGTGCTGCGCGGCGCGGTGGAACTGCGCTACGCGCCGTTCTTGTGGATAAAGGACCTTTCGCAGCCGGAGGCGCTCTGCGCAAGCTGGTTCCCGTTCGGAGGACTGAACATCCTTCCGATTCTCATGGCCGTGACGATGGCGCTTCAGAGCGCGCTTACGCCGTCCGCAGGCGACAAGAGCCAGCAGCGCATGATGATGGTGTTCATGCCGATCATGATGCTTGTGATGTTCTACAACTTTGCGAGTGCGCTGTCGCTTTACTGGACGCTGAGCCAGGTCCTTTCAATTGCGCAGATGTGGTGGATCCGCAAGAAGTACGGAACTCCCGCGAATGCGTCCGGCAAGGACGGCGTGGTTGTCCCCGACGCGGTGGAGATGCCGCAGACGCGCCAGATGCGTCGCCATCCGTCAGGAGGTCGCAATGGCGAATAAGAGGATACTCCTCCTGAACGGCCCGAACCTTTCGTTGCTGGGCACACGCGAGCCGGCGATCTACGGCACCACGACGTTGGCGGACATCGTTTCCTCCACGCGCTCCGCAGCCGAGGCGCGGGGATGGACGCTTGACTCGTTCCAAAGTGACGTTGAGGGCGAGCTTGTCCGCGTCATCTGCAGAGCGCGGGGAAAGTACGACGGCATCGTCATCAACCCCGCTGCCTACACACATACGAGCGTCGCTCTCCACGACGCCATCAAGGCCTGCGAGGTGCCTACCGTTGAAGTGCATCTCTCCAACGTTTACGCCCGCGAGGGTTACAGGCACGAATCGCTCACCGCGCCAGCTTGCGTGGGGCAGATATGCGGTTTCGGGGCCAAGGGGTATTTGCTTGCGCTGGACGCGCTTGCCTAGTGGAAGGGCGGTTCTATGCGTCCCGGATTCTGGCAGGTCGTAATCATAATCGCGCTGATCGTCATGTTCTTCGGCGGTCCGATCGGAGCGTTCATACGCGGAATCAAACGGCGCTCCGCGCCTCCGCCTCCGCCACCTCCGCACCGGTCGAGCGGACGCAGGGTCCGCGCCTCCGAGGACATCGTTGACGCCGAAATCGTGGAACAACGCCAAAAACCGGTATGAGAAATCGGCGCACAGAACTTCGGCTTCTCAAAGTCGTCACTGTGATGTCAATCCTGCTCGCAGGCTCGGTTCATGCAGGACCATGCGGAAAGCGGCCGAATATCCTGCTTGTGCTGGCGGACGACCTCGGCTACGGCGACATCGGGCGCGTGAGCGTGCGCAACATCGATTCCGTCATGGCATACGTGGAAAGCGGAATCGCGGGACAGTGCATACTCGCCGACCGCTGCGACGGATACTTCGTAATCGAGCGCAACGGCGATGTCTATCCATGCGACTTCTCCGTTTCCGAACGGACGCTGCTCGGCAACGTGATGAAGGACGACTGGGATTCGCTTTGCCGGAATCCCATGCGCCTTTCGTTCGCGGCAACGAAATGCCCGCGACATCTTTCACGTATTCCTTCCATGCGCTTCTGCGACCGGATCGTCGCCGCCGTAGATGCCGCCGCCCTCCGTTTCCCGGCGCTATAGCTTGTCTTTGTAATTGACAAGACCGCAAATGTATGATAAAGTTTGAGTATGTCAATTAGGTTCAAAAGGAATTCTGCAAATGGACGCTAACAAACTGATGAGTTTTGCGGCAATCTGCGTGGCGGCGGCATTGCCGTCGTTCGCGGGCGGATATCCGTATTCGCCCGCCGCGCTGAACGACGTGAAGGTGACGGGTGGGTTCTGGCTGCCGCGCTTCGAGACGAACAGGCTCGTGACCGTCAAGACCGACTTCCGCAAGTGCGAGGAGACGGGGCGCATCGCGAACTTCGAGAAAGCCGCACGGCGTGAGAAGGGCGGCTTCAAGGGCGTGCCGTGGGACGACTCCGACGTATTCAAGGTGATCGAGGGTGCGGCCTACACGCTCGCGCAGCATCCCAACGCGGAACTCGACCGCTACCTCGACAACCTCATCGCGAAGATCGCTGGTGCCCAGGAACCGGACGGCTATCTCTATACCGCCCGCACGCTCGGATACAAGGCGAAGATGATGGGTCCGAAGCCGTTCAGCCAAAACCGAGATGCCTGCGAGCTCTACAACATGGGCCACCTCTACGAGGCCGCCGTGGCGCACTACGAGGTGACGGGCAAGCGCACGCTCCTCGACGTCGCGATCAAGAACGCAAACCTCGTCGCAAAGACGTTCGGACTCGGCGAGGGACAGAGCCGCGAAGTGCCCGGCCACGAGGAGATCGAGATCGGCCTCTGCCGCCTCTATCAGGCGACGGGCAACGCGAAGTACCTCAAGCTCGCACAGCATTTCATCGACATGCGCGGACGTAAGGACCTGCGTCCCGTCTGGGGTGCGGCGTATCAGGACCACACGCCGGTGCTGAAGCAGAAGGAGGCGCTCGGACACGCCGTCCGCGCCGCGTACCTCTACGCCGGCATGGCCGACGTCGCGGCGCTCACGGGAAACACGGCGTATGTGGACGCGATCGACGCGCTCTGGGAGAACGTCGTCGGACGAAAACTCCACCTCAATGGCGGAATCGGCGCAAGGCGTCATGTTAAGTACCGCAACTCCGCGCTCGGCAGCGCACACGAGGCGTTCGGCGACGAATACGACCTGCCGAACCACGACGCCTACCTCGAGACATGCGCGGCGATCGGTAACGCGCTCTGGAACGAGCGCATGTTCCTCCTGCACGGCGACGCGAAGTACATTGACGTGATGGAGCGCACGCTCTACAACGGACTCATCAGCGGTGTCTCCATCGGCGGCGACGAGTTCTTCTATCCGAACCCGCTGGCGTCGAAGGGCGGATACAAGCGTTCGAAGTGGTTCGGGTGCAGTTGCTGTCCCGTGAACGTGGTGCGCTTCATTCCGCAGATCGGACGCTTCACCTACGCGACGAAGGGTAACGCCGCGTACGTGAACCTGTTCGTGGAAAGCGAGGCGACGCTGCGCCTCGCCAGCGGGGAGGTGAAGCTCGCGCAGAAGACGGCGTACCCGTGGAAGGGCAGCGTGCGGATCGAGGTGACGCCCAACTCACAACTTTCAACTCACAACTTTCAACTCAACATCCGTGTGCCGGGGTGGTGCGTGGGGCGGCCGGTGCCGAGCGATCTCTACGAGCAGGTCGTGCCGGGGACGCTGGATGATTTCCGCGTGACGGTGAACGGCGCGGCGGTGAAGGTCGTGCCCGTGAAGGGCTACTGCGTGATCGACCGCGAATGGAGGGCGGGCGACGTGGTGGAGGTCGCGATGAACATGCCGGTTCGCCGCATCAAGGCGAACGACAAGGTGGCGTCGGATCGCGGATGTTTCGCGGTGGAGCGTGGTCCGATCGTATTCTGTGCCGAGGGAATAGACAACGGTGGCAAGGTGCTGGGTGCCTGTCTGCCGCTGAACACCACATTCACCGAAGGCGAGGTCGAGATTGCCTCGACGCGGATGGTGTCGCTCACGGGCGGCGGGCTGAAGCTCGTGCCGTATTTTGCGTGGTGCCATCGCGGCGCGGGCGAGATGCAGACGTGGTTTGCCGAGAGCGAGAAGGCGATTATGGAGAATATCCGCGACGCGCGTGTTCAGGCGTCGTACTGCAACGCCACCGACACCGTGCGTGCGGTGTGGGACGGCATCCTTCCGAAGTCGTCCGACGACCTCGAGCCGCCGCGTCTTACGTTCTGGAACCACCTCGGGACGGAGGAGTGGGTACATGTCAAGTTCGACACCCCCCGGACGATGCGTGGCATCGAGGTGTACTGGTTCGACGACTATGCCACGCGCTGGGCCGGCTGTGCGTTGCCGGAGACATGGGCGGTGCAGTTCCGAAACGACGCGAAGTCTCCATGGCGTGACAAGATCGACGCCGACTACACGACTGTGTTGAACGGCTTTTCGCAAGCACTTTTCGAGAAACCTACCACCGCGACGGAGTTCCGTTTGCACCTTAGGTGCCGTCCGAAGAAATCGGCTGGCATCGTTGAGATCCGCGTGCGCTGAGATAGCTCCTGTTTATGCGGGGACGATGCGAGGATTGCCCCGTGATAGCATGTTCTACATGTGCAGGCAGGTTTTGCTTCGAACTTCGACGGAATCAACAACTGCGGCGTGATCCGTTCGCACTGTCGTGTACTTCGACAGAAGCTCGGGTAACAAGACCAAGCTGTGCCAGAACCGCAAGGTTGACGAGATCCGCTTCAACAACGAATTCACGAACTACGTGAAACTCGTCGTCGCCTACGCTGCGAACGATTCCGCAAAGGTGTGCCTCACGTACAACTGGTGGCGCAAGTGCGGCCTCACACTCATCGTGCGGTAAGATGTCAAGCGTACAAACAGCAAGCGTACAACAACAAGTCTTGTAACAGTAAGCAAGTCTTGCTGTAACATGCGAAAATATTTTGCGCTTCATGCTTTCATGTACAGTGTTTTTCATGTATAATAATATGACTTTTGCGTTATCACAGAAGAGAGGAACAGATGAAAGAGAATGAACTGAATTCAAAACAGAGCGAAGTGCAGACGGCAAAGCCCTTTGGCGCATCAGCCGGAAAGTGGCTGTGGCTGGCGTCGCTGGGGGCGTCGCTTGTGGCGTTTCTCATATATTGGTGTACGGTGTCAGGGTACCTGTATCCTGGTTTTTCGTCCGACTTGTACGTGCAGTGGATGGGGCTTGACGCGCTGTCGCTGCCGCTGCATCCCATTTGGGGTGCGTTGGTTACAGGGCTAGGCTGCGGAACTGCGGACGCGCTAAACATGTTCGCCGTGGTGTGCGGAGCTCTCTCGGCGGGATTTATCTGCTACCTTGTCGGTTTCTTCGTGTACCAGACGATAAGTCAGGAGGATACGATAAAGTTCGTCGGTTCGGCGTCTTTGGCGGCGGGAATCGTGTCGGCATTCGTGTTTGCGTTCTCAACGGCCGAGTGGCTGGCCTCTACGCACATGAATGTGCGTCAATTCGACGTAACCCTTGCGCTGGCGCTTTTCATGCTGTTCATACCGCTCGTTCGGTTTCCGCGCTCGACATGGGCGATTGCGCCGCTGTTGGGATTTGCCGTCGGGGTGTGCCTGCTCGAAAGCCCGATATTCGTTCCCCTCATGGCCGTTTACTTCCTTGCGCTCGTCGCGGCGGTGGTCAAGAACGGCATCAAGTTCTACGTCCCTGCGGTGCTGTTCCTCGTGTCTATGGTAGGCGGGTTCATCCTTGCGCTTGACAACGTGTCTGCCGCATTTCTGAAATTACCGGGCGTCATGGACGGGGAGTTCACGAACATGGGTGACGTCCTTTGGGCCATTGCCAACTCCTACAAACAGGAAATACACGACTGGTTGTTCCGTTCGGGGTGCCTCGTGGTGGTACTGCTCGCGGTGCTGCCGTTCGTGGCTTGTTCCTTTGCGTCCGCACGCGGGCTGAATAACGAGCGCACATGGAGCCAGTATGCGTTCCATGGGGCGATGACCGCGTGCTGTGTGCTTGCAACAGTCACGCCGCTCGCCCCCGAGACGCTGCTTCGTCCTTTCGGCGTCATACCGGTGGCGACGACTGCGTTGGTTGCCGTGGTCTGCGGTTATCTTATCGCATACTGGTACCTGGTGGCGCGCGTGCAGCTTCCGACGGTGGAATCTTCGGAATACGACGAGCAGAAGCTGCCGGCCATAAAGTTTGGACGCAAGGCGGCGCCGATTGTCGGCGGAATCTTCGTTGGACTGCTCGTTCTTGCCGCGCTGGTAAGCGCCTTCGGGCGCGAGGGCGACCGCGGCGAATTCGCGGACGTGTGCGCGAACGAGATACTCAACCGCATGGGCGACCGCAAGTGGCTGATCACGGACGGCCTTCTTGACGCCCACCTGCGTCTTGCGGCGGCGGCGCGCAGACAGGAACTGAACATCATCTGCATCAAGGGACGCAAGGAGAACGAATACAACGCCTACTGCAGGCAGCTCGCTGACCTTGTCGTGGAAAAGGGCGTCACCGCCGGCGACAAGACCACGGAACGGCTTGCGTTCACGCTCCGCGAACTCGGCATGGTCGAGTTCCTGAAGTCGTGGTTCATGTCCGACCCCGACGTCTCGAAGAAGATTTCGATCTTCAGGATGCCAGACTTCTGGTTCTGGGCCAAGTGCCGTCCCGTTCCGGACTGCATCGTGTTCAACGGCGTGAAGGACGTGACGAAAGTGGACGGGCTCAAGGCAAAGGCCGAGTTTCTGGAGTTCTGGAAGAGGGTCGAGCCGATTTTGCACGCCGAGCGCAACAAGGGTTCGCGCGCAATACGCGAATCCGACAACCCGACAGACCGCTGCCGCCTCGAACTGCGCCGTCACGTGGGCTTCATCGCGAACAACCTGGCCGTGATGCTGCAGGACCAGGGACGCGACGAGGACGCGTTCGAGCTGTACGACCTTGTCCTGAGCACGATCGACTGCGACAACATCTGCGCATTGTTCAACGAGTATGAAATGGCCCGCACCGGCAAGAAGGTGGCCCAGCAACGCAGGAAGGACGTGGAGCAGCGGCTCAAGGACATCGTTGAGGATTCCTCCCGCCGCTATGAGCTCAAGCCGCTTTCAAGCTACTACGGATACGTCCGGTCGCCAGAGTTCTTCGTGCGGAGCGGACTCAGCTGGGCGCGTTCCGGCGAAACGGGCTACGCACTCGAGCAGATCAGGTACGCAATCGACCTCGCACCCGGGGAGACGCCTCCCAAGGAGTTGTTGAACATGATGGCGAGCTACTACGCCCAGGACAGGCAGATGCAGAAGTCGCGCGAGATGTACAACTCGGTACTTGAAAAAGACGCCAACAACCACGACGCGCTCGTTGGCCTCTGGCGCATTTCGCTGCAGGAAGGCGCGTTCGACAAGGCGAAGGAATACCTTGAACGTGCAGTCAAGACCACTGCTGACGAGGCGGCTCTACGCCTTGATTCTGCGCTTCTGCACATGATGAACAACAACCTAGAGGAAGCTCGGATCGCGCTCCAGAAGATCACGGACCTCCAGCCCCACTCCCTCCAGGCGTGGGCGCTCCTCGCCGGCGTGGTGCTGCAGCAGTCCGACCAGGCGAAGACCCCTGAGCAGAAAAAGAAAATCCTTACTGAGATCGAGAACGCCATTCTCCCGAAGATGGAGAGCCTTTCCGACTCCCCGCGTAACTTCTTCGTGCAGACAACGCGCGCTCTCGTCATCATGCGAAAGGGCGACACCCCCGAATTGCTGAAGCAGGCGCGCACCGCACTTGAACTCGCATGGCAGAGCCGCCCCGTCGTGGGAGTGGGCGGAATGGTGCTTGATCTCGACTACCGTCTTCTCGACCGCGAGGGCGCCGAACGCCACGCGCTTCAGATTCTGCGCATGGACGGCAAGCATGCGTTCGCCAACTGGATCATGGGCTCGATTCGCATGGGGCAGTCGCGTCTCCCCGAAGCTGAAACGTATTTCCGTACCGCCATCGACTCCGAGCATCCTCTTCCTGCGGCGCTGAACGACCTCGCGGAACTCTGCCGCAAGCAGAAGCGCTACGACGAGGCCGAGAAGTACGCGCGCCAAGTCACGAAGACCGAACCAAACCTGTACGTCGGGTGGGAGACTCTCTGCGCCACGTTCCTAGACCAGAACAAGAACCTTACCGAGGCCGAGATCTGTATCCAGAAGGCAATTGAGCTTTCAAAGGGAACGGACATAAGAATGCAGATAACGCTTGCCCGCGTGCAGATAGCAAAGAAGGACTACGCGAAGGCGCGCGCCACGCTACGCGCACTGTCCAAACGCGTGGAGGAGCTGAGCGAGTCCGACAAGGCCGAGTTCGACAGGCTTGAGGAGGTTGCCAAGGGTAACGGAAAGGCTAAGGGTGGAAAGTAGCATCTTCCCGCGCGTCGTCTGCTGCGCGACCGCCGCCATCGCGGCGGTCGCAGCGACAGCCGCCGATCTCGAGGCCGAGGACGCCCGCACCGGCGGAAGGGGACGGTCCCACTGGCATGTGGGGCCGTTCTTCGAATACCGCAGGGCTGATCCCGGCCCTGCTACGTTCTGGGCGGTGCGGCCGTTCTATTCGCAGGTGCGCGATCCCGAAACCGACACCGTTACGCGCGACGTGCTCTGGCCGCTCGGTGCGTATCACTACCACAACGAGGCATCGTGGTACCGTGCGCTCATCGCATACGGCGACGCCCGCGACAGCGACCCGTCGTGGAGCTTCAACATATTCCCGCTTTGGTTCTGCGGCAAGGACCGGGCCGGAGACGGCTACTGGGGGGCGTTCCCTTTCTACGGCGAGCATCCGCATTTCCTTTTCATGGACGACTGGCAGTTCGTCCTGTGGCCCATTTGGCAGACGTACACGGTGAAGGGCGTTCGCAGCCGCGGCGTGCTGTGGCCGTTCGTCACGTGGCGCGACGATCCACGCGCTGGCGTTGGCGTATGGCCGTTCTGGGGAACGACCCGCCAGCGTGAAAGCGACCACGGCTACTGTCTGTGGCCCATCGCCACATGGGCCGGCTACGATGCTGATCGCGATACGTCTGGTGCTGGCTGGTCGTGGATGTTCTGGCCCCTCTACGGGCAGATCCGCCGCGAGAGGGAGTCGCAGGACCTGTTTCTGCCGCCGTTCTTCTCGTACGCCCGCACCGACTCCGCAACGCGCTGGCGAGTACCGTGGCCCTTGGTGGAGGTTCTGCATTCTTCAGTGCGCAACCGCATCAGCGTATGGCCGCTTTGGGAATGGGTGCGTTCGTATCCGTACGTCTCCGGCAAGGAGCGGAAACCCGAGGAGCGCACGTGGCGGATTGGCTGGCAGCTCGTGGAGAGCATGCACCTCGAAAGCGACCGCACGAGCGAGGACCGCTTCAACTTCTTCCCGTTCTGGACGAGTGAGAGCCGCTACGCCAAGGGGAAGGACGGCACGCTCAGGGAAACCTCGTCGTACATGCGAGTGTGGCCGTTCTGGAGCTGCGAGACGAAGGGCGGACGCTCGCACCACAGGGTTCTCGAGCTCATGCCCATGCGCCATACCGAAGGCATGGACCGCAACTGGTCGCCGTTCTGGACGTTCTGGGAGTCTCGCGACCGCGAGGACGGACGCACCCGCCATTCGATATTCTGGTCGTTCATAACGTGGCACACGGGCGAAAAAAAGGCAAAATCGAAATGACGAAAAAGTAATGTCATGGCAAGGTTGTGGCAATGCCTAACTGATACACTAGTTGGCGTCTGGTCCAACCAGGAAAAGAAAGGAAGTAAAACATGACAAGAAACAAAATGATGACATTCGGATTGGCCGCCGGGCTGGCGGCACTAGCGGGCACCTGCCTCATCGCAAAGGAGAAGCAGTGCAGCGCAGATAAATCCAAGGAACCCGCCGCGGCCGAGAAGGCGAAGGAGCCTTCCACCCGGACGCAGGTGGAGACGTCCGTGACGACGAACGGCACGATGGTGACCGAGCGCCGCCGCGAGATGACCACGACAACCGACGCCGACGGAAACGTCGTCGCCACGTGCACGAGCGAAAGCCTCCAGACCTATCCCGTTGGCGAAACTGCCACGGCGGGCGTGGTTGCCTCGCCCGCCGCCAACGCGGAGCCCGTCAACACGGACAAGTTCCTCGGACTGAAGTTCGGCGACGTGTTCAAGGTCGGGAAGAAGGAGATCGTGCATGACGAGGATGAACCCTCGCTCGTGCGCGCGAAGTTCAAGCCGGCCAAGCCCCTCGCCGGGTTTGACGACTACTTCGTGTACCTCACGCCGAAGACCCACAAGGTCGCCATGGTGTTGGCGTGCGCGAAGAAGGCCATCGAGCCGACTGACGGCAACTGGCGCCGCCACTACCTCGTGGAGGCGCTTGAGAAGCGCTACCGCACCTGGGCGCGCCGTCTCTCGTGGACGCATCCCTACTACCGCTTCGACGTTGCACCAGGCCGCCGCGTGACGGCGTGCCTCGCCGGTGCGTCCGACGATTACGAGGCGATTATCACCGCATGGGACGCGGACGTAACGCGCCTCGCCGACGAGGAGCGCAGCGAGATGGCCGCCGAAGCTCGCAAGGCGGCTGAGAAGAACCGCGGCAAGAGGATGCAGGACGCCCTTGACGCGTTCTGATGAAAGGAAGGGACCGCTGCGCCATGCACGTGCTTATCGTTGAAGACGATGCGAAGATTGCGGAGTTCGTCGCCCGGGGATTCCGGGAGGCGGGCTTCCGCACAACCCGTGCGGCTGACGGCGAGGACGGCCTCCTGCAGGCGCAGCATGGTTCCTTCGACGCGGCCATCGTTGACATAATGCTGCCGAAGATGGATGGGCTTGAACTCATCCGCCGCTTGAGGGCGTCCGGCAACAAGTTGCCGGTGGTTGTGCTGAGCGCGCGCAGCAGCGTTGACGCGCGCATAGCGGGTCTGGAGGCTGGCGGTGACGACTACGTTTCCAAGCCTTTCTCCATCGCCGAGGTGATCGTGCGCGTGCAAACCGTGCTGCGCCGGGCCTCGGCGGACCCCGAGACCGTCCTGCGCGCGGGCGACCTCGAAATGGACCTCGTCACGCACAAGGTCTCGCGCGCAGGGGAGTCCGTGCGGCTCCAGCCGCTCGAATACCAGCTCCTTGAATACCTCATGCGCAACAAGGGGCGCGTGATATCAAAGACGACGATTCTCGAACGGGTCTGGGACTGCTCCTTCGACCCGCACACCAACATCGTGGAGACGCGCGTATGCCGTCTTCGCGACAAGATCGACAAGGGACACGACGTGAAGCACATCCGCACCGTCGTCGGGTTCGGCTATGTACTTGAGTGAACACACGCTTGCATGGGCGGTTGCGTTCAACGTGCTTGGCGTAGTCGGCGCCGCCGTGGGGTTCGTGGCTCTCTTCCTTGCATACCGTTCGATCCGCCGCCGCCATGAGAAGGCGATACAGGAACTGCACGACCTTTCCGACGACATTGCGCACGACCTGCGCACACCCCTCACGCGCATGAGGGCGCAGGCGGAGCTCGCCGCCATGGGTGACGTGTCAGCGCAGGAACTCGCCGCAGGCGTCGCGGAGGAAACCACGTCGATGCTTGAGCTGATCAACACCATGCTCGACCTCTCACAGACCGGCGCTCGCATCGAGCGTTCGCCGCGCATGGACGTGGACCTTGCGTCGATCGTGAGGCAGATGACCGAGTTCTACGCATCCGTTGCGGAGGACAAGCGCGTAGCATTCATCCTGGATTTGCCGGAAGGGGAGATCATCCGCTCCGCCCACAAGGCGAAACTGCAGCAGCTTGTAGGGAACTTGCTTGACAACGCCGTGAAGTTCACGCCGTCTGGAGGCACCGTAAGCGTGACGCTCACGAAGGAGCCGGAGACTGGCCTCGCGCGTCTTGCCGTGTCCGATACTGGCATTGGCATCTCCGAGGAGGATCAGGCGAACCTCTTCAAACGCTTCTGGCGCTCCGACGCAAGCCGGTCCTTGCCCGGTAACGGACTCGGGCTCGCGGTGGTGAAGGCAATCGTCACCTCATACGGCGGTAGCGTCACATGTACGTCGCGTCCCGGCGTTGGAACCACGTTCGTCGTCAAGCTCTAAACAGGGACGTCGCCCCTGTTGTTTTTGTAGCACCTTGCCGTGCTTTGGTACGACAACTTTCGACAGATCATCATTTAGAATCGAATCGAAAACTGTCCGATTATAATTTTAACACAGTGAGCAGAATATGATAAAATATACGTCAGTT
>Ga0310694_10004354_pt1 | contig 13710 bp, 11 predicted proteins | sample 174DNAGHGhighgp2_FD_203884 | JGI IMG/M metagenome (GOLD analysis project Ga0310694, IMG submission 203884) | Sheep rumen microbial communities from Palmerston North, Manawatu-Wanganui, New Zealand - 1742 DNA GHGhigh gp2 (v2) (version 2) | ecosystem: Host-associated > Mammals > Digestive system... | reverse complement strand
TTATTCTGCCGCCATTGCCATCGAAAAAACGACTACGCTGAAAGCCATCGCAGTTAAGGGCGGCGAGAGCAGCAAAGTAACGTCTGCTACGTACACCATCGAACTGCCGGCTCCTGCCATCGCCTCGATGGCCGAACTGCAGGCAGCAATGACAGCTACGAAGACTCCTGCTACAGTAAATATCCAGAACTGGATAGTGACAGGTGTGGCAGGCAACCAGTTCTATATGACCGACGGCAACGGATACGGCTTGCTTGGCTACCAGAGCGGCCACGGCTTCGCAGTCGGCGACAAGCTGAACGGAACTGTGGAAGTGAACATACAAATCTACAACACTCAGCCCGAAGTGATGAATCTCACGGCCACCACCACCGGCCTCACCGTGACGCAGGGGCAGGCAGCTACCGCCGTCGCTACAGCTATTGCTGACATAACCGTGGCAAAGCAGGGCGCGCCCGTGATTCTGAAGAATGTCGTTTACAACGAGACAGCCGGCACCTTCACAGACGCAAGCAGCAAGTCGATTATCCTCTACGACAAATTCAATGTGGGCTATGCCGCTCCGACCGACGGCTGGACGTACGACGTGACGGGCGTCGTGGTTTACAACAAAGCTGTAGCACAGATTTCTCCTGTGGCAGCCGACGGCATCGTCTTCGTCAGCAAGCCTACGAACTACGTAAACGCACCGACAGCATCGGTGGCCGAGGGAGCCTACGAGACAGCAATCACAGTAGCACTTGAGAGCGCCGACGGCTACGATATCTTCTATACGCTCGACGGAACTGAACCCAACGACAACGACGGCACACTCTATAAAGGCCCAATTGCAATCAACAAGACAACTACGTTGAAAGCTATCGCCGTAGATGACGACGGAAACGCCAGCCCCGTAGCGACGTTTGTTTACTCCATATCTGCACCTTACACATCTATCGCAGCCCTCAACGCAGATGCCGTGGAAGGCAACACGCCTGTGAAGGTTAATATGAACGGCTGGAAGGTGGTAGGCGTGAACGGCAACCAGTTCTATCTGACAGACGGCACGGACAAAGGTATCGTTTGCTACCAGAAGAGTCATGGTTTCAAACTTCACGACGAACTGAACGGCACGGTGGAATGCAACCTTACGCTGTTCAACGGCCTGCCCGAGATTACGCAACTGACGACTTCGACCGAGGGACTGAACGTAACGGCCGACGCACCGGCTACGCCATACGAGGTGGCCAGCATCGCAAGCCTGAGCACAGCCAATCAGGGCGCACTTGTTTCGCTGAAGGGCCTCAAATTCGACGGTACGAACTTTGTGGACGCAGCAGGAAAGATTCAACCTTACAACCAATTTAAGCTGGCTGGCTACCAAACTCCGAAAGAAAACTACTACTACGACGTGACGGGAGTGGTGATAGTACACAACAGCGCACTGGAAATAGCACCTCAGGAAGCTTCTCAATACGCTCCGAATCTGAAGGATGTAAACGTGAAAGTTTCAGCTGCCGGCTGGGCTACCTTCGTGGCTGACGCCGACGTGACACTGCCCGACGGTGTGACAGCTTACACTGTGACGGGTGCCGACACGGAGGGCGTGCTGCAGATGGACGAGGTGACAGACGTGGTAACGGCCAATACGCCTGTCGTACTGAAGGCTGACGCAGCCGTGAACACCACCGTACAGGGCCACAAGGCAGAAAAAGCCGAGAGGCCTACCAGCGGAATGCTCGTGGGAACTTACACCGATACCGACGCACCAATCCCCTCATACGTGCTGCAGAAATTAGACGGCGTCGTAGCCTTCTATATCGTGGAACAGACGATGACTGTGACGGCTGGCCACGCTTTCCTCATTACCGACGAACCCACTATGGGCGGTGTGAAAGCATTTACGTTCGACCGTGCCACTGGAATTATGATGAATGAACAGACTCCGTCGCAAGCCGAGAATGTTATCTACGACATGAGCGGACGACGCGTAGAGAAGATGACAAAGGGTCTGTATATCGTAAACGGAAAGAAAGTACTGAAATAAAAAAAGCGCCTTACGCTCCGGTTTCGGCCGGAGCTGCGGACGAAAATAATTTATTCACTCTAAAAAATATTGCAGTATATGAAAAAGATATATATGACTCCCGCCGTGGAGATAACAGAAGTGGTGGTAGAACAAATGTTGGCGCTGTCGCTGAACAATAAGCCAGCCGACCCGAACGAAGATGTCCTGACGAAGGAAAACAACGACTGGGACATCTGGGGCGAATAAAGGTCGCGCAGCAAGATGCTGCTGCACCGACTTACAGAAAGCACGCTTCGCAAGAAAAAATGCGAAGCGTGCTTCTTTTTTCCATCACACGTTGTTTCGCCCGATACTGGCTGTCGCAAAAATATTTCGACGTGTAGTTTTCGCGCCCAGCAGCCGTCGGAAGTACATTTCTCCACTTTTCGCCCCGAATGCTTGCCTGTATTATGCTTTTTTCGTACTTTTGCACAGATTAAATTGGGATAGTATATGTTCTTCGAACGCAGGGTCATAAAGCGGATACTACTCATGGCGCTGGTGCTGTGTCTCTCAGCGGCTGCAGGCGCGTGGCCCGTAAAGCGTTCGCGCAAAGTCAATCAGATTCCAGACACCATGTCGCTGCGCGCTCCTCGCATGGAGATGTCGGGCGGCCGGCGCATGAGCCTTTCAGCCTACCCTGTGCAAATGTTCATTACGGGGCGCGCCATCCGAATTCAAAGCGACCACAACCAGATTCTCCCCATCTATACGGGAAGCGGCGCACTCTATATGGCGATGCGCCTAAGCAAGGGAACCAACTGGCTCAGCGGCCTGCCTCGAGGACGATACTTCATAAACAACAGGCCCATCGTCATCAACTAACGCTCTCGCAAAAGAAAAAAATGGAAGAAACAAAGGATTCGGCTCTGACTGAGATAGATCTTGACTCCATCGTGCGCAAGCGTGCTGGCAAGTGGGGCAAATACGTGCCGCAGTGGCTTATAAACTGGCTGAAGCGGCTGATACATCAGGATTACATCAACGGATACCTGCGGCAAGGACTCGAGGGAGTGCCATTCTGCAAGGGAGTTTTGGACTATCTGGGCGTAGAAGTTGAAGTGGAGGGCCGCGAGAACCTGCCCACCGAGGGTTGGCACACCTTTGTGAGCAATCATCCGCTGGGTGCCATAGACGGCGTGACACTGGGCTGGGTGCTGGGCGAGAATTACGACGGGCACATCCGCTATCTGGTGAACGACTTGCTGATGAACCTGCGCGGTCTGGCTCCGCTGTGCGTGCCGATAAACAAGTTGGGGCGGCAGGCGCGAAACCTGCCACAGATGGTAGAGAGCGCTTTCTCCGGACAGAACCACGTAATCATGTTTCCCGCCGGACTCTGCAGCCGCCGCCAGGCTGACGGGAGCATTCGCGACTTGCCGTGGAACAAGACGTTTGTGACCAAAAGCATACAGCATGGCCGCGACATAGTGCCCATTCATTTCATCGGTACGAACAGCAACCGCTTCTACAACGTGGCGCAGTGGTGCAAACGGCTTCACCTGCCCAACTTTGCCATGCTGTTGCTGCCAGACGAAATGTACCGCAGTCGCGGAAGACGTTACATAGTGAAAATAGGAAAGCCCATCCCCTGCGCGCAGTTCGACGAAAGTCGCACTCCCTCAGAGTGGGGCCGATGGGTACAAAACAAAGTGTACGAATTATAAAGAATGGAAGCAATTATTTCTCCAATCCCACGCGAGGTCCTGAAGGCCGAGCTGACGCCCGACAAGAAACTGCGGCGCACAAACAAAAGCGGAAACGAGATATACATCGTTACGTGGCAAGACTCCCCGAACGTGGTACGCGAGATAGGACGACTACGCGAGATAGCATTCCGCGACGCAGGAGGCGGCACGGGCAAGAGTTTAGATCTTGACGAGTTCGACACCATGGAGCACCCGTATAAACAGCTCCTTGTCTGGGACCCCGAGGCCGAAGAGATACTGGGCGGCTACCGCTACCTGCTGGGAAGCGAAGTGCAACTGCAGCCAGACGGACAGCCGCTACTGGCCACAAGTCACATGTTCCGCTTCTCGGAGCGGTTTATGACAGATTACATGCCGCAAACCATAGAGTTGGGGCGAAGTTTCGTAACGCTGGAATACCAAAGCAGCCGCATGGGAGCGAAAGGACTCTTTGCGCTGGACAATTTGTGGGACGGGCTGGGAGCGCTCACAATCGTACAACCAGATGTGCGTTACTTCTTTGGTAAGTTTACGATGTATCCCAGCTTCGACCGCACGGCTCGCGACATGATTCTCTTCTTCCTCAATAAGCATTTTGCCGACAAAGACCATCTCATCGAGCCGATGAAACCACTCCGCATCGAGAGCGACCCGAAGGTACTGGCCGAACTTTTCTCGGAGGATGACTTCAAGCAGGATTATCGCATCCTTAATCGCGAAGTGCGGCGGCTGGGCTACAACATTCCGCCACTCGTAAATGCTTATATGGGACTCAGCCCGACGATGAAACTCTTCGGGACAGCTATCAATTACGGCTTCGGCGACGTAGAGGAGACGGGCATTCTCATCGCAGTGGACGAGATACTTGAGGAAAAACGCGTGCGGCACATAGACACTTTTGCTGCCGAACATCCCGAACTGGTGAAGATAACCAGCAGTGCCAACCGTATTTTCTACAAACCGAAATGAAGAAAATGAACTGGAGCCAGCTGCTCTCCAACAAACGTCTGGGACAGGAGAATCAGGTGCAGCGCAAGGATGACCGTACCGAGTTTCAGCGCGACTACGACCGCCTCATTTTCTCGGCTCCCTTTCGTCGCCTGCAGAATAAGACACAAGTTTTTCCGCTTCCGGGCAGCATCTTTGTGCACAACCGTTTGACGCACAGTCTGGAAGTGAGCAGTGTGGGACGAAGTCTGGGCAACGATGTGAGCCGGATGCTGCTGGAACTGCACCCCGAGCTCTGCGACACGCATCTTACCGAACTTGGCAGCATTGTCAGCGCAGCCTGTCTGGCTCACGACCTCGGCAATCCGCCATTCGGCCACAGCGGAGAGCGGGCCATCGGTACGTATTTCAGCGAAGGCGACGGGCTGTTTCTGCACGATTACATTTGCCCCGAGACGGGTGATGGCCTGGACGAGGCGCAATGGAACGACCTGACGCACTTCGAAGGCAACGCCAACGCCTTCCGACTGCTCACTCACCACTTTCTCGGCCGCCGGAAAGGAGGTTTCGTGATGACGTACAGCACGTTGGCAAGCATCGTAAAGTATCCGTTCTCGTCCGACCTGTCGGGCCGCAAACGCAAGTTCGGCTTTTTCCGCAGCGAGATTCCCGACTTCTGCCGCATCGCAGACGAACTGGGCATTCTTCGTTTCGAAAGTCCCGAAGGCAGCTACCGGTTTGCCCGCTATCCGCTGGTGTATCTTGTGGAGGCGGCAGACGATATTTGCTACGAGATAATGGACATTGAGGACGCTCACAAGCTGAAACTCCTCACCACAGACGAGACACGCCAACTGCTGCTGGGCTTTTTCGACGGAACAAAACGCGAGCGCATCCTCGAGCGGATGAACTCGCTGGAGGACGTGAACGAGCAAATCGTGTATCTCCGCTCGTGTGTCATCAATTGTCTGGAACAGGAGTGCTCGCGCGTTTTCGTGGAGCACGAAGAGGAAATTCTCTCTGGCACGTTCGAGGGCAGCCTCATCAAGCACATTTCCGACATTCCGCGCTTGGCTTACGAGCGCTGTGCCGACACAGCCGAGCATAAGATATATCATTGCAAGGATGTTGTCGATATCGAAATTGCCGGCTATCGTGTCATAACCACACTTACCGACCTTATGGTCAAAGCTGTCACCAACACGGACAAGGCGTTTTCACGCTTGCTTATCAGTCGTGTCAGCGCCCAATACGACATAAAGGCCACTACGCTTTACGGCCGCCTCATGGCCGTTTTGGACTATATCAGCGGCATGACCGACGTTTTCGCCCTCGACCTTTACAGAAAAATCAATGGCATGAGCCTACCCATCGTTTAACAGCTATGAAAGTACAGGTAATAAATCGCAGCCATCACGCGCTGCCCCAATACGCCACAGCCAGTTCGGCCGGAATGGACCTTCGGGCCAACCTCCAAGAGCCCATCGAATTGTGGCCAATGCAGCGTTGCCTCGTTCCCACCGGCTTGTTCCTTTCGTTGCCGCCGGGCTTCGAAGCTCAGGTGCGGCCTCGCAGCGGCTTAGCTCTGAAGCGTGGCATCACGGTACTCAACACGCCCGGAACCATCGATGCGGACTATCGCGGCGAGGTGGGCGTCATTCTGATTAATCTTTCCCAAGAGCCGTTTACCATCAATGATGGTGAGAGAATTGCGCAAATGGTGATTGCGCGCCACGAGCAGGCCGTGTGGGAAGAAGTGGATGTGCTCGACGAAACGGAACGCGGTGCAGGCGGCTTCGGACATTCGGGCGTCAAGTAGCGAGAAACTGATGGGTCACCGCAGAATCGTCTTCCTTCTGGTGCTGTTGCTGCCGGCTGTGCTGAGCATACGCCCGCAGGCGCTGCATTCGTATTTCTATCTCGAAGCCGAAAAGTGTCGGCTCGCGGGCGACATTTCCTCCGCGGCTGAACTCTACCAACACTGCCTCGACATCAATCCCGACGCTTCGGAAGCCGTGTACGGGCTGAGTCTTGTTCAGTTTTACCTTCACAACGACAGCCTCGGGCTGCAGATGCTGCAGCGCGCCACCGAACTCGACCCGCGCAACCCGTGGTACCTGGAGACGCTGGCCAACTATTACCTCAACAAACGCGAGACAGACGCAGTCATTCCCGTACTTGAGCGACTTGCCGCCCTGCAGAAACGGCGTTCCGACGTGCTCTCGCAACTGGCCATGCTTTATCATACCGTGGGCGACACGGACAAAGCCATCGAGGCACTCGAGAGAATAGAACGGCTCGAGGGCAAATCCATCGCTCTGAGCGTGGAAAAATTCTCGCTGCACATGGAGCGCAAGGAGAAGGCCGAGGCATTCGCCGAACTGCAGGCGCTCTGCGACGAATTCCCACACGACATGAACTGCAAGGTGGTGGTCGGCAATCAGTATCAGCAGGTGGGCGAGATGCAAAAGGCGTGGGAGGTCTATGAGGAGGTGCGACAGCGCGAGCCCTCGAACGCGCGCCTTCAGCTGGCCCTGCTGAGCTATTGGCAAGCCACACACGACGAGGCGCGCTTTCGTCAGTTGCGCGACTCGCTGCTATACGACAGTGCCTCGCCCAGTCAGCTCCGCGTCACGCTTATGCGCGATTATATCGACCGTTCGCAACGCGACACCACGCTTCGCCCGCTGCTGACGCAGGCTTTCGACTCCGTGCTTTCCATGCCGCAGAAGGACGCCGAACTGCTGACACTCAAGGCAGCCTACCAGACATACACCAAAGCCGACAAACGAGACGTCGCCGAGACGATGCGGCGCATACTGGACGTGGAGCCGGGCAACGAACTGGCCATGTCGCACCTGCTGCAGTATTATGCCTCCGAGAATAATCTGACTGCCATGGAAGACATCTGTCGTCGCGGTGTGAACTATCATCCCGAGGAACTGGCGTATTCGTTTTATCTGGCTGTGGCGCTCGGTCAGCAGGAGCAGACGGCCGAGGCTCGCGAGGCTCTCCTTCAGGGTCTGCGCGCCCGGAACGAAGATTCTTCGCCGCAGTTGCTCTCGGACATGTACGCCCTTTTGGGCGACCTCTACGCCCGCCAGGAACTTACCGAGCAAGCTTTCGAAGCCTACGACTCGGCGCTCGTATATGTGGAAGACAACATTTCGTGCCTAAACAACTACGCATACTACCTTAGCCTGCGTGGCGAGCGACTCGACGAAGCCGAGGAAATGAGTTATCGCACCCTGAAGGCAGAGCCGCGAAACGTCACATACCTCGACACCTACGCCTGGATTCTATTTATTAAAAAGGATTACGCGGGCGCGCGCATTTATATGGAACGCGTTGTCAGCCCAGAGGCCACAGACCAAGACGTGCTGCAGGACGAACGTCTGCAGGGAAACATCATCGAGCACGCAGGCGATGTGTATGCCATGTGTGGGCTTACAGACGAGGCCCTTCGGCTTTGGCGTCTCGCGGTACAGAAGGGCGACGGCACCTGCACAAAATCCATCCGCAAGAAGATAAAACAGAAAAAGTATGTCAAATAAGAGACCTCTTTCGGCCCGACGCATTCTGTGTCAGAGCATCAAATGCCTGCTGCTGTGCGCTGCCATCCTCGTGGCCTCCTGTGCCAGCCACCGCAAGGCGGTACGCAGCGAAGCCGACACGCCCATCGCCACTGACAACTCCGAGCGGGCGCTGGCCCGGCTCGTGGAGTCGCTCAATGCCAACCGCCATTCCGTGCCCGCTATGACAGGCAAAATCAGTCTTGCCCTCGAGTCCGGCGGAAAAAACGCCAGCATAGGCGGAAAATTGCGCATGAAGCGCGACGATGTGATACAGCTCTCGCTCGTGGCGCTGGGCCTGCTCGAAGTCGGCCGCATGGAGCTGACGCAGGACTACTTCCTGCTCTTCGACCGGATGCACAACGTATTTGTGAAATCCTCGTACGCCGACATCCCACTTTTCGCACAGAATGGCATCGACTTCTTCACCTTCCAATCCCTCTTCTGGGACGAGCTGTTCGTTACGGGCAGCCGAGGCAAGCTGCCCGAGAAGCGCCATTTCCGCCAGAGCCTCGAGGACGGTTCGGTGCGCCTCGTCAATGACGAGTCGCGCCAAGTGTTGCTCACGTTCATAGCAGACGCCGCAGACGCACTTGTGCGCCGCACTTCTTTTGCCGACAAGCGTCAGTCCGACCGCGTTCTCATCGACTGGCAATACCTTTCATACGCCCGACTGGCCGGAAAGCCGTTCCCCAACAAGATGCAGATAAGCCTGCAGGCCGGCGGACGACCCGTCACAGCCGTCCTGTCGCTCAAGGATATCTCGGACGACGCCAAGTGGGAAACACGTACCAACGTGAACCTGAAAAAATATACACAGGTGTCGCTCGACGAAGTGATGAAGCGAATTATGAGCCTGACGCAGTGACGAAAAATTTCCGCCTCGAGAAAAAGAAAATAGCACACGTGAAAAATAAATTCCCACACGGTGAAAAATAAATTAGTGAAGGTCGTTTTAAGCATTGGCACGAGGACGCTCGTCTGTTTCCTCCTGTGTTTGGCCCTGCCGCTTGCTGCACAAAACAGCAAAAAGGTGAAAGCCCTGCAGCAGCAGAAAAGCCAGTTGCAGCAGTCCCTCAGCCGGTCGAAAGCAAATCTCGACCAGGCAAAGCAGCAAGTCAAGGCCGGGCAGCAAAATCTCAGCTTCCTCTCTCTGCAGATGGACACGCGCCTTCGCTACATCCGACAGCTCGAAGGCGAGATGAACGCGCTCGACACCAAGATAAGCCGCCTGCAGAACGACATAAAGAACGTGGAGGCACAGTTGCGAACGAAGCGTCAGCGCCTCAAACAGGCCCTGCGGTATGCCCGCGCCCAGCGCGAGCAAAATAGTTCGCTCGTCTTCATCCTCTCTTCAAAGACCGTCACGCAGCTCTATCGCCGCGCGCTGTATGCCCGAAAGTACGCTTCGTATCAGCACCGGCTGGGCGAGCAAATCATGGCCAAACAGGTGGAATTACTCAAGACGGAGAACAATCTGCTCGAATCCAAGAGCCAGATGAACAGCCTTCTGCGCGAGGTAATGAGCCAGCGGCGCCAGTTGAGCGCACAACAACTGGAGCAACGCCAGCGCGTGGCAGGTCTCAAGCGGGAGGAATCCTCGTGGGCCGAGAAGGTAACACAGCAGCAAAAGCAACTCAACGCACTCAGCAAGAAGATTGACGACCTCATAGCCTACGAGATTGAACAGGCGCGGAAACGGGCCGAAGAGGCCGCACGCAAAAAAGCTGCCGAGGAAGCTGCGCGGAAGAAGAACACAAAATCTACATCACCCGCCAAGACCACCGCTCCGGCAGCCAAGACGCAGACAGCCAAGGGCGCCTGGCTCACTGCCGCCGACCGCAAACTGAATGGCTCGTTTGAGCAGAACAAGGGACGCCTGCCAGTACCCATCACGGGGCAGTACATGCTCTCCGGTCGCTTCGGTGTTTATAATGTTCCCGGCCTGAAGAATGTACAACTCGACAACAAGGGAACCAACTATCTGGGCCGTGAGGGCGCTCGTGCCCGCGCGGTATTCGACGGAGAAGTGACCGCCGTTTTCCAGTTCGGAGGCACCAAAAACGTGCTGGTACGGCACGGAAGTTACATTTCCGTGTATTGCAACCTCTCGTCCGTCATTGTGCACAAAGGGCAGCGGGTGAAGGCTTGCGACATTTTGGGCACCGTGGCCGCCGATGCCGACGGCAATCGCGTACTCCACTTCCAGTTGCGAAAAGAAACGGCAAAGCTCAATCCCGAGGCTTGGATTGGGCGGTAATTTTTCGGCTACACGTCACAATTGGGACGCCACAGCAGGTTTACTCTCTCACCTCATCAAGGCTGACCAGATGGTTCACGATGGCATAGATGGTGAGGCCTGCGGCACTACGGATGTCGAGCTTGCGGCTGATATTGCGGCGGTGCGTCATCACGGTATTAACGCTGATAAACATCTGTTCGGCAATCTCTTTGTTGCTTAGTCCGCGCACCACATAAGTTATCACCTCCCTCTCGCGCTGGCTCAGGCCTTCGGACGTCCCACTTTGTGCCTGAGTTTCCTCCAGCGGCTCAGCCTCGGCGCCACCTGTCTGCCGCACCCCAGCCTCCAACCGCCGCACGCACTCGGCAAACAGCGTGTCCTCGAGCCGGCAATGCACCAGCAGGTCTTCCTCCGTCATGTAGATATCCATCAGCACATCGTTCAGCAACTGCGCATTGTTGTCGCTGGGATAATATTTTATGATGATGTTTTTCAGCTCGCCAATGCTCTTTTCGATGCTGGCATGGTTGTCGCTGTGCTGAGTGACCACGGCATCGAACGATTCGGCGGGCAGTCGACCAGCAAGCAGGCTTTCGACATGCGGATGAACGTGCGTGTTCTCGTACTCCATGTGGCGTGCCACCTCAGCAGCGTACTCGTCGTAGAACTTCAGGATAAGGAAGGCAATTCGGTTGGCAGCCGAGCAATCGATGGCTTCTATCAGCTTGCGACGGATGGCCGGCAGGCGGAAATCCACAAAGTACGTGTGCGAGGTGCGCAGATAGTCCATCAGAGCCGGCAGGCTGATGCGCTCCACCATCTCGCCTATGTGTGCGTGCGCCGGGTCCTTCAGGTAGTTTACGACGGTCAGAAACGTGGTAACATCCACGCCAGCCGCGCGACACGCATCGCGCACCGTCTGCTCGCCAAATCCCAACTTGATGCCGAAGCGGCTCATCATTTGCAACATGCGATAATCATCGCTGATAACATCGCTCATGGGGTCCGATTCGTGGTATTTCTCAGTCATCTTTTCTATTTTCGAATTTACTTTTCTACAATTTGCAGGATTGCCGGCAGGCTGCCGCGTGAGATGCGGAATTTGACAAGCAGATTCTCTACAGCGAGTCGCGTCTTAATCCATCAAATGCAGTTGCAAAGTTACGAAAGACGGGGCAAAGTGCCAAATACGATGGGTGACTTCCGGGCGCAACGAGTGCAAAATCATCAAAAACAATGAGGCGGAAGACGGCGCAAGAGGGTGAATTTCATATTTTTTGTGTATTGCAGACTCCGCAGATTGGGCGTACCTTTGCGGCGGAAAAGATGAAAAAGAGATGAAAGCAAAGTGTTTCTACGCAATCGTGCTGGCGTTTTTGGCCGCATCGCAGGCCACGGCAAAATGGAGTGCCGACAGCACGGAGTACGACTCGTTCGGCCGCTACCGCGTGGGCGGTTATGGCGAAATGGTGGCCTCCTTCATGGGCTACGGCAAGACTCGTTTCAACGGCACCACGCAAGGCAACGACTACGAGCGCCGCAATTCGATAGCCATCCCACGCTTCGTGCTGGCCGGCGACTACAAGTTCTCCAAACACTGGGCGCTGGGAGCGGAGATAGAATTCGAGGCAGGCGGCGTGGGACTGGAGACAGAGATGGAAGCGTCGGAGAACGGCGAATATGAGACCGAGATGGAAAAAGGCGGCGAAGTGGCGCTGGAGCAGTTTCACATTACGTATCACCTGAACAACGCGCTGAATGTGCGAGCCGGGCACCAGGTGCTACCCATTGGACTGACGAATGCTCACCACGAGCCGATACTCTTCTTCGGTACGGTGCGTCCGGAATCGGAAACGGTGATTATCCCTTCCACCTGGCACGAGACGGGGCTGAGCCTCTTCGGGTCGCTGGGCAGAAACTACAGCCAGCTGACGTATCAGGCATTCGTGACAACGGGACTGAATGCCGACGGATTCGGACGCGACCACTGGGTAGCAGACGGAAAGCAAGGCCTCTTCGAGACGGACAACCTGACGAGTCCGGCCTACACGCTGCGACTGGAATACGAAGGCGTGCCGGGGCTGAGAGTCGGCGGCTCGTATTACTTCTGCAAGGACGCAGCGGCAAACGCCGACAAGCGGTACAAATATTCGAGCGTGGACGGAGACGTGGGAGTGAACATCGTTTCGGGTGACGTGCAGTACAGAAATCGCCTGCTGGCCGTGCGAGCCAATGTGCTGTGGGGACAAGTGGACAATGCGAAGGCCGTGAGCGGCGTCTCGCTCTCCAACAAATCGCAGTACCACCACAAGGATATGCGCAAGACGGCCAAGAACGCGCTGGCCTACGGCGCAGAAATTGGACTCTCGCTGCGAGAAATTATCAGTCTGCCGCGTGTGCCGGTTATTTATCCCTTTGCCCGCTACGAATACTACAATCCGCAGCAGAAAGGCGAAGGCGGACAGAGCATGGAACGCCGCTGCCAAGTGAGCAAGTGGGTGGGCGGACTGAACTGGTACGCCCTGCCAAATCTGGTGGTGAAGGCCGACTACAGCACCCGAAAGATAGGAACCGCAAAAGTGTTTGGCAGCAGCCGTTACAACCGCGAGAACGAATTCTCGATTGGGGTAGCATACGCTGGATGGTTCCTGAGAAAATAAGATTCGATACACTAATTATTAATAATAAGGAAAGATGAAAAAGAAAATGTTTCTGGCAAGTCTCGTGGCCCTAAGCATGGGCTTCGTAGCATGTAGTGATGATGATGAAAAAACGCCCCAAGGCATTGAAGACGACACCCAGTCGGCACTGGTCTGCGTAGAGCAGATAATAGACGGCTGCCTCGACATTTCGGACGAAGTGGGCACCGCCAAGATGGGCGACCCATACGACTTGTTCAAAAGTGGCCAGACGGAAAAAGCGCTCTACTCGGTGGAATCGTGGTACAGCTGGCACAGCCGAGAGGATTACAGCAACAATATCCGCTCCATCCGAAACGCATATTTCGGCACACGCAACGGAGAGGTGGCCCCGGCCTCGCTGGCCACAGTCATCAAAGCCAATAATCCACAACTCGACACGCAGGTACGCAACGCAATAGACGAGGCAGTCAGAACCATTGAGGCCATACCACACCCCTTCCGCAACAATATAGGCGACCCGGCAGTTAAGACGGCCATGGACGCCTGCGAAATGTTGAACGAGACACTCGAG
>Ga0310694_10004353_pt1 | contig 13710 bp, 11 predicted proteins | sample 174DNAGHGhighgp2_FD_203884 | JGI IMG/M metagenome (GOLD analysis project Ga0310694, IMG submission 203884) | Sheep rumen microbial communities from Palmerston North, Manawatu-Wanganui, New Zealand - 1742 DNA GHGhigh gp2 (v2) (version 2) | ecosystem: Host-associated > Mammals > Digestive system... | reverse complement strand
AAGGACGTGTTCGACGCCTACGGCCTGGACATCGAGAAGGACATCCAGCCCATCTTCCAGTCCTTCGGCGCCTCCACCGAGAGCCTTAAGGACGGCAAGATCGACGCCGCCTTCCTGACCGCCGGCGCCCCCACCACCTCCGTGGTCGACCTGGGCACCGCCAAGTCCGTCTACATGGTCTCCATCGACGACGAGCACCTGGCCAAGCTCCTGGAGTCCTGCCCCTTCTATGCCAAGTACACCATCGGCAAGGACGTGTACAAGACCCCCGAAGACTGCCAGACCGTCACCGTGAAGGCGACCCTGGTGGCCGACGCCTCCGTCTCTGACGACGTGGCCTACGCCATCGTGAAGACCATCTTCGAGAACAAGGACGAGATCACCAAGGCCCACGCCAAGGGCGCTGAGCTGGACCTCACCTTCGCCACCGACGGCATGGCCATCCCCTTCCATCCCGGCGCAATCAAGTACTTCGCCGAGAAGGGCATCACCGTGAAGTGATGGATGCGGATATAGCGTAAAGTAAACACACAGGAGCTGCGGCGGTTTCTCGAAAAAGCGCTGCGGCTCCTGCCGTATTAGAGAGAGAAAAAAGCAACGGAGGAAGGACTCCATGGCATTTATGAAAAAACGCAAGGCCGGCATCGAGGAAACGCCCGAGATCAAGCCGACCCACGAGCGGGGCGAGTTCGACGTGGTCTCTCAGGAGGAAGTGGACGAGATCATGAAGAACTACGATCCGGAAAGCAACGTCCGGGTCTGGAAGGGCTGGCAGGAGTACGTGGTCAAGGGCATTTTGGCCGTATTCTCCATCTACACCATCTACGTGACCCTGTTCGCTACCATGCAGGATCTGGTCCGCATGCCCACCTTCGTGGGCCTGGGCGTGCTGATGGGGTATCTCGTATACCCCGCCAAGAAGGGCCGCCAGAAGGTGAACCACATCCCCTGGTTCGACTGGATCATCATGATCCTGGGCACCTTCGCCTATTTCTACATCGCCTTCACCATCAAGTCCCTGTTGGTGAAGGGCATCAACCTGGAGTGGTATGAATACGTCATCGGCGCCATCGGCGTGCTGTCCCTGGCGGAGCTGTGCCGCCGGAGCGTGGGTGTGCCCATCCTGTGCGTGGCGGGCTTCTTCGTGGGCTATGCCATCTTCTTCTTCTCCCAGAAGCAGGGGTTCGTGCCGGCGCTGAAGACCATGATCTTCCGGCTGTTCTACACCTCCACAGGCATCTTCACCACGCCTATCGACGTGTGCTCCAAGTACATCGCCGTGTTCATCATCTTCGGCGCGTTCCTGGAGCGGACCGGCATCTCCGACTTCTTCATCCAGATGGCCAACTCTCTGGCGGGCTCCGCCAGCGGCGGTCCGGCCAAGGTGGCGGTCATCTCCTCGGCCCTGTGCGGCATGGTGTCCGGCTCCTCCGTGGGCAACACCGTGACCACCGGCTCCGTCACCATCCCCATGATGAAGAAGACCGGCTACCGGCCTGAGTTCGCAGGCGCCGTGGAAGCGGCGGCCTCCACCGGCGGCCAGATCATGCCCCCGGTCATGGGCGCGGCGGCCTTTTTGATGATCGACTACGTGGGCGTGCCCTACTCCAGCATCATCGTCCGGGCCATCCTGCCCGCGGTGCTGTACTTCCTGGGCATCTTCATCGCGGTCCATCTGGAAGCGAAGCGCACCGGCCTGCTGGGCATCCCCAAGGATCAGCTGCCCGTGTTCAAACAGCTGATCAAGAAGATCTACCTGCTCCTCCCCCTGGTGGTGCTGGTGGTCATGGTCTCCACCAACCTTAGGACCATGGCCTTCTCCGCCGCTATGGCGATCCTGTTCGCGGTGGTGGTGGCCAACATGGAGAGCAATCGGATCGTGGGCATCATCGGCTGCGTAGCCCTCCTCGCCTACATCTTCCTGCCCTCCTTCGCCAGCCTCCCCGCCATCGTGCTGACCATCCTGGTGGTGCTGGGGCTCCTCGCTACGGCGGGCGGCACCCTCTTCAAGGGCGCCAAGATGAACCCCGGCGTGTTCATGGAAGCCATGGCCAACGGCGGCAAGAGCTGCATCTCCATCATCGCGGCCTGCGGCATCGCGGGCTGCGTGGCGGGCTGCATCGCCATGACCGGCCTCGCCTCCCAGATCATCTCCTTCATCATCCGCATCGCGGGCAACCACCTGATCGTCGCCCTGTTCTTCACCATGCTCTGTTGCATCGTGCTGGGCATGGGCGTGCCCACCACGGCCAACTACTGCATCATGGCCTCCACCTGCGCCCCCATCCTCATCAAGATGGGCGTGCCCACCATCGCGGCCCACTTCTTCGTGTTCTACTTCGGCATCGTGGCGGACATCACCCCGCCGGTGGCCCTTGCTGCCTATGCGGGCTCGGCCATCGCCAAGTCCGATCCCATGAAGACGGGCGTCAACGCCACGCGGCTCGCCATCGCGGCGTTCATCGTGCCCTACGTGTTCGCCATGGATCCCACCATGATGTTCGTGGGCGTGGAGCACTGGTATCAGGTGGCGCTGATCTGCCTGACCTCCGTCATCGGCATCTACGGCGTGGCCTCGGGTCTTGCGGGCTTCACGTACACGGAGATGCCCTGGTACATGCGGATCGCGGCCATCGCGGGCGGCTTGCTGCTCCTCGCTCCGTCCACCTGGACGGACATCGCGGGCCTCGCCATCGTGGCGGCGGTCATCGCCTTCCAGTACCTGCTGTCCAAGAAAAAGAAAGCCGCAGCGGCGTAAATCGACAAACAAAAAGAGCTGGGAAACCAGCTCTTTTTTGTGTTCCGAAAAAGCCACCCTCGCGGGTGGCGCATGGTTTACATTTCCAGGTTGGCCGCCGTCCGGGGGAAGGGGCCCACGTCCCGGATGTTGGTCATGCCGGTGACGTACATGACGATCCGATCAAGGCCCAGGCCGAAGCCCGCGTGTTCCACGCCGCCGTAGCGCCTGAGGTCCAGATACCACTGGTACTCGGTCATGTCCATGCCCAGCTTGTCGCACTTAGCTTTGAGCACGTCGTACCGCTCCTCACGCTGGCTGCCGCCCACGATCTCGCCCACGCCGGGGACCAGCAGGTCCGCCGCCGCCACGGTCTTGCCGTCGTCGTTCTCCCGCATGTAGAAGGCCTTGATCTCCTTGGGATAGTTGGTGACGAAGATGGGCTTGTTGAACACCTTCTCGGTGAGATAGCGCTCGTGCTCGGACTGCAGGTCCGTGCCCCATTCCACCGGGTACTCGAATTCTACGCCGGACTTCTGCAGGATCTCCACGGCCTCGGTGTAGCTGACCCGGCCGAAGTCGTTGTCCACCACGTTGTGGAGGCGATCGAGGAGCCCTTTATCGATGAACTTGTTGAAGAACTGCATCTCGTCGGGGCAGCGGTCCATGACGGTGCGAATGATGTACTTCACCATGGCCTCGGCCACCTCCATGTCGCCCTCGAGATCGCAGAAAGCCATCTCGGGCTCGATCATCCAGAACTCAGCCGCGTGCCGGGGGGTGAAGCTGTACTCCGCCCTAAAGGTGGGGCCGAAGGTATAGATGTCCCTAAACGCCATGGCGAAGGCTTCGCCGTAGAGCTGGCCGGTGCCGGAGAGGTGCACGGGCTTCTTGAAGAAGTCCTTGGAGTAGTCCACCTTGCCGTCCTCGGTGCGGGGCAGCTTTTCAAGGTCCAGGGTTGTCACCTGGAACATTTCGCCCCGGCCCTCGCAATCGGCGTTGGTCAGGATGGGCGTGTGGACATAGACGAAGCCCCTATCCTGGAAGAACTCGTGGATGGCCGCGCTGACCACGGACCGGACCCGGAAGACCGCCTCGAAGGTGTTGGTCCGGGGCCGCAGGGTCTGCTGGGTGCGGAGGTACTCCAGGGTATGCCGCTTCTTCTGCATGGGATAGTCCGGGGGGCACTCGCCCAGGATGGTGATCTTGTCCGCCTTCACCTCGAAGGGCTGGGGCGCGTCGGGGGTCATGACCAGCTCCCCGTCCACCTGGATGGAGCAGCCGGTGGAAAGGCCCTTCCCCAGGTCCCGCTCATCGTTCTCGAAGACCACCTGGATGGGTTTGAAGCAGGTGCCGTCGTTGAGCTCGATAAAGCCCATGGCCTTGCCCTGCCGCACGGTGCGGACCCAGCCGCCCACGGTGATCTTGCCGGCGTGGGCCTCGGGGGCCCGTTGTATGTCACGGAGTTTCAGCATAGCGTTGTCCTCTTGTTTCACAAAATATTCTCCTTAGTATACCACGAATTTTTCAGTGTGCAATGGTAAATTCGTCTATATCGTGGTATACTGTTGCTATCGAGAGGGAAGGAGGCTTTTTCCATGCAGATCTTAGGCGTCTACGTCCGCTATGAGACGGTCATGCTGGCCCTGATCGTGGTCTTTATCCTGAGCCTCATCGCCCAGGGCAAGGTGAAGCGGGTCTTCAAGCGCTACAACACCGTCCCCGCCGCCCGCAACATCCCGGCGTACCAGGCGGCCCAGGAGATGCTGCTGGACAACGGCAGCGCCGTGACGGTCCACCCCGTCCAGGGGACGCTGACCGATCATTACGACCCCCGGAACGACACGGTGGGCCTGTCTACGGAGGTCTACAACTCCTCCTCCGTGGCGGCTCTCGCTATCGCGGCCCACGAGATCGGCCACGTGCTCCAGTACCAGGAGAACTACGCGCCCATCCGCTGGCGCACGGCCGTGCTGCCCGTGGCCAATATCGGCGCCACCTTCGGCCCCTACATGATCCTGATCGGCCTGTTCATGAATATGTACCCCCTGGCCGTCATCGGCCTCGCCCTCTACGGGGCCATGTTCCTCTTCCAACTGGTGACCCTGCCCGTGGAGTTCAACGCCAGCCAGAGGGGCCTGGAGCTTCTCGATCGGGGCGGATACATCGACTACGCCAACCGCAACGACGCCAGAAAGGTCCTGAGCGCCGCCGCCTGGACCTACGTGCTGGCCGCCCTCGGCTCCCTCCTCTCCTTCCTCCGGTTCTTCATGCTGGTGAACGGCAACCGCAGAAGGAACTAAAATCCGCACGACAAAAAAGCAGCCCCGCGGGGCTGCTTTTTATGTGTTTTTCAACGGGCTGAATTATTCGGCGATCTCCAGGGCCACCTGGATCATGTCGTGGAAGGCGTTCTGCCGCTGCTCGGGGGTGGTGGCTTCGCCGCCGGCGATCAAGTCAGAGATGGTACAGATGCACAGGGCCTTCTTGCCCGCCCGGGCCGCGTTCATATACAGGGCGCCGGATTCCATCTCCGCCGCCAGCACGCCCATCTTGGTCCAGGCGCCGGTGTCCGTGGCGTCGTTGTAGAAGTTGTCGGAGGAAAGCAGGTTTCCTACCTTGTAGCGGAGGCCCCGCTTCTCGCACTCGTCCACGGCTTTGCGGCAGAGGTCGAAGTCCGCGATGGCGGAGTAGGTGCCGGGCAGGGCGTACTGGGCTACGAAGTTGCTGTTGTAGCAGGCGCCCTGGCCGATGACGATGTCGAACAGCTTGAGATCCGGGTGTATGCCGCCGGCGGAGCCCACGCGGATGATGCTCTCCACGCCGAAGAAGTTGTAGAGCTCGTAGGAATAGATGCCGATGGCGGGCATGCCCATGCCGCTGGCCATGACGGACACCCGCTTGCCCTTGTAGTAGCCGGTGTAGCCCTGGACGCCCCGGATGTTGTTGACCAGCTCCGCGTCGGTGAAGTAGGTCTCCGCGATCATCTTCGCCCGCAGGGGGTCGCCGGGCATGAGCACGGTCTTGGCGAAATCCTCCGGCGCGCAGCCGATATGGGGCGTGAGATTCAGTTGCTTCATGGCGTATTTCCTCCCGATATTTTTTTATATTGTATCACAGAAACTATCCCGTTGACAACCGGGTATTCATCCTTCTTCCAGGCCTTTGGGGCTCCCGTCAGAGCCGCTTTTCCAGCTCGTAGGCCCTGTGGCCCTTGGGGTAGTCTTCGAGCTCGCCCCGGCTCGAGCTTCAGGAAAACCGGGCGGTGAGGACCCGGCTGGCGCCGTAATCATCCAGCCAGGCCGCCTCCCGGGACAGTAAATCGCCTGTGGCGTCGTACCAGCCCAGGAACCCGTGCCCCTCCTGGGGGTAGGCGTAGTAGGTCTGCCGCCATTCTCCGGTCTCCTTCCACTGGGCGTTGTAGACCGGGTTGAACTGCAGGCCCACCGTCCCCGGGCCCTCGGCGATCAGCTCCAGCGGCAGCCGTTCCTCCCGCTGGGGTGCCAGGGACCGGATGCGCTTCAACGGGTTCCCCGTAGCGTTCAGATGCCGCAGCAGCGGGTTGCCGGTGGTATCCAGCGCCTCGATGCGGTTGTTGTGGCAATAGAAGTATTTGAGCTTCGGGCAGCCGCTCAGGTCGATTTCGGAGAACTCGTTGTCGTTGATGTACAGCTCCACCAGCTCGTGGCAGTTTCTCACGTCCAGGGACGAAAGCCGGTTCTTTCCGGCGTCGATGCCCTTGCAGGAGATGAGGTCCCTCACGTCCAGGGACGAGATCCGATTATCCTGTATGCCCAGGATCGTCAGCGACGCATCGCCGCTCACGTCGACGGAATCTATCTCGTTGTGATACACGTCCACGAAGAGCAGATCCCCGCAGCCGGACAGGTCCAACGCCCCGGTCAGGCCGCAGTTTCTCAGGTAAATCTCGAAGCTCTGCAGGGGGTAGATGTCCTCGTTGAAGATGTGGATGCCGAAGCCGATCAGCTTCCCGTCCCGGACGACGACGCCGTCGCGGCTGCCTGCCGCCGGTCCCGCGTCCTCATAGCTTTTTGATTTGTCCGTGGTGGCCACCCGGCGGATCACATGTTGATTTTGTTCGATCCTTTCCCGGTTGGTGCGTCCGTCCGGGCCCTTCTGATCCAGGAACGCCCTCATTTGCTCCGTCTGAACGGGCAGCGGCCTGTTCCTGCCTTCCCCAAACTCCATTTGAATTCCCTCCCCAATGCCGATCTAATATATCCATAGTATCACGACTGCGGGCCCGGCGCAACGAAAAAGCGCAGCCACCGGAAAAGGAGCTGCGCTATGCAATATGGAGTGATCGTTGTAGCCCTCTCGGCATCTTAGCGCCGACTCGCCCTCTTCGCCTCGAGACGCTTTTCCAGGTGGTAGCCCAGCCGCTCCCAGCGAAACCGCTTGGCCAGCTGCAGCGGCACTTCCGACACCAGCACGCCGGTGGGGATGTCCACCACCACGTGTTGCTTCACGAACAGGATCGAGCAGCACACCAGCAGCAAAAAGACGAAGTTGAATCGGCGATACCACAGGGGGATGCCCTCCGTGTCCCAGATGGCCCGCCAGCAATAGTAGCTGCACACCACGTGGAGGGAGGGGCACAGGTTGTTGGGCTGGTCGCAGGCGTAGACCACCCGGGTGAGCCAGGGAAAGAACCCGCTGCCCGTGACCTCCGGGCGCTGGATGGCTCCGGGCACCAGCAAAAAGGTAGCGCCCGTCAGCACCAGCGTCAGGAAATAGGCGGCGCAGTTCCGATACACGTGCTCCTTCCGCTGCCGGAAGAGCAGGAAGAAGGTCACCGCCCAGGAGACGAAGGACAGCACGTAGATGGACACCCATCCGGGCCGGAAGGGGATCATCCCGTCGATGGGGAGCGTGAGATCCACCGTCTTCATATACATCAGGGGGATGCGGGTGGCCCAGAACACCAGGCATTGAAACAGAACCAAAAAGATGAGCCAGGCCCAGCTATAGTCGGGCAGCAGGCTCCGTATCCAATTGAACACTTTCTTGAACATCCCTTTCCCTCCAGACAAGAATGTATTGTATCACAACGATACGAGGGATTCAAGAAAGGAAAGGTGAAGAAACAGTGGCGAAACCGACGCGGCTGTGGTAGAATGGGTCCATCGAAACATCGGGAGGGTTTGCCATGCGTCATATCATCGAAAACAGCTTTGAAAACCAGATAAAGGACCTGCAGGAACTGATCCGGATCCCCTCCGTGTCCCGGGGCGAGCCCAGGGAAGGCATGCCCTACGGGGAGCACGTGTTCAACGCATTGCGGAAGGCCCAGGACATCGCCCGCAAGCTGGGCTTTGAGAAGGCGTGGGACGTGGAGGCCCGTTGCGGCGTGGTGGAGTACGGCCAGGGCGACGAGATCGTGGCCGTCATGGCCCATCTGGACGTGGTGCCCGAGGGCACGGGCTGGCAGTATCCCCCCTACGGCGCCGAGATCCACGATGGAGCCATGTACGGCCGGGGCACGGCGGACGACAAGGGTGCGGCGGTGTCCGCCCTCTACGCCCTCTACGCCCTGAAGGAGAGCGGCGCCAAGATGAAGCGCCGGGTCCGCATCCTCCTGGGCTGCGACGAGGAGCGGGGCTCCACGGGCATGCAGCGGTACAAGGAGGTGGAGGGCGAGCCCACCATGGCCTTCACCCCCGACGCCACCTACCCCGTGGTCAACAGCGAGATGAACATCTCCCACATGTTCTTCGAGAAGAAATACCCCTGTACCGTCCGGGCCAAGGTGGGCACCGCCGGCAACGTGATCCCCGGCGAGGCCGCCAGTGAGGTCCCGGCCCTGCGTATGCTGGGCAAGGAGGGCCACGCCTCCATGCCGGACCACGCGGACAACGCCCTCATGAAGCTTCTGCGAGCCATCGCGGACAGCGACGTGCCCCCCGCGGACAAGGAGACCTTCGGCGCCCTTTGCGACCTGTTCTGCGGCTATAACCACGGCGAGGGCCTGGGCGTGGACTTCACCGACGCCTCCGGGCGGCTGACTCTGGCCCCCACTATCCTCACGGCCGACGAGACCGGGGTCACCCTGGGCTTCGACACCCGCTACCCCGCCTCCATGACCTTTGCCGAGCTCACCGGCCCCATCGACGAGCGGATGGCCGCCGCGGGCTTCACCGTCAAGGAGCGGTCCAACTCCCTGGGCCACTACATCGCCCCCGAGACCGAGCTGGTCAGCACCCTCATGGACGTGTACGGCGAGCTTTCTGGCGACAGGGCTGCCAAGCCCATCTCCATCGGCGGCGGCACCTACGCCCGGGAGTTCCAGAACGCCGTGGCCGTGGGCGTCACTCGCCCCGATCGGCCGGACCTGTGCCATATCGCCAACGAGAACATCCTTCTCAGCGAGATGAAGTTCAATACCCTGTTCATGGCCGAATGCTTGAAACGGCTGGCAGCGGAGTAAGACAGCAGCGTGTGCAGCGTCCGGAGCGATCCGGGCGCTTTCGTTTGGAAAATGCTGGAAAGCTTAGGAGAAAATTCATTTGGATGTTGCAGTTTTCCCGCAGTTTGTTTACGAGCCGTTAACAAAAAAGGGGCCTGATTTCGCTACAATAGGGGGTAAGAAAAGGGAAAGGACACGGCTATGAAGAAGCGAGCGCAGCAAAAGAAAGGACGGGATCGGACCACCGTGGTGTTGGTTTGGCTCCTGGCCATTTTGGTGCTGGGGCTCATCGTGGCCGGAGGCCTCTACGCCCGGGAGTATCTGCATCGGTCCTTCCTGGCGGTGGCGGTGGAACAGCCGGACCCGGGCCGGAACGAGCACGTGGTCCAGGTGACCCCCAGCCCCGAGACCCGGGACAGGACCGCCGCGCCGATGGAGGCGACGCCGGTGCCCACGCCGGTGCCCACACCGGTGCCCACGCCGGTGCCCACGGCCGTGCCCACGCCCACGCCCACCCTGAACCCCCTGAACGGGGACGTGATCGGCACGGGCATGCGCGCCCCCATCGTGCTGGACATCCAGATCCGGCTCATGAGCCTCGAATACCTGGACTTCGAACAGCCGGAGGACGTGTATGGAGCCGGCGTAGCCACCGCCATGGCCCTGTTCCAGCGCCGGAACGGGCTGCCGGAGACGGGGCTTTGCGACGAGGAGACCTTTTTGAAGCTGAACGACGAGAACGCCGCGCTCTACGCCGTGCTTCCCGGAGACAAGGGGGCCGAGGTCAAGAGCATCCAGGAGCGGCTCATCGAGCTCGGGTATCTGATGATCGCGGCGGACGGCGTCTATGGAGACGAAACGGCCCTGGCCGTGGATCGGTTCCGCGTGCTGAACAAGTTGGGCAGCGGCACGTCGGTGGATTCCACCGTGCTGGAGACCCTCTTTGGGGACGAGCCCGTGGCCAACACGTTGAAGATCGGGGACAAGTCCGATCAGATCCTGGCCTGGCAGCAGAGGCTGCTGGATCTGGGGTACCTGTGCATGAAGCCCGACGGGATCTACGGCAAGCTGACGGCCCAGGCGGTGAAGCGGTTCCAGGAGGACAACGGGCTGGTGGCCGATGGGAATCTGGGCATAGGGACGCTGACGCTCCTCAACGGCGACGAAGTGTCCGCCCACGCCTTCCAGGAGGGCGACAGAGGGAACGACGTGCTGGCCTTCCAGCGGCTGCTGGTCAAGTACGGATACTTGAGATCCAACCAGGCCACGGGGAACTTCAGGGAAGTGACCCGGAAAGCTGTGGAGGAGTTCCAGCGCTGCAACGGCCTCACCGTGGACGGCAAGATGGGTCCGGAGACCCTGAAAAAGCTGCTGTCCGATGGGGCGAAGGCGGCGGCCACGGCCACGCCGAAACCTACGGTGAAGGCGACGCCCAAGATCACGCCCAAGAAAACGGCGAAGGCCACGCCCAAAACCACCCCCAAGGTCACGGCGAAGACCACGCCGAAGGTTACCGACGCCCCGGTCACAGACGCGGGCGGCACGGAGCCGACCGCCGGGACGGAGCCTACGCCCCAGGCGCCCGAGCCTACGCCCCAGGCGCCCGAACCCACCCCCGGCGACGAGCCCGAGGAGACGGCTGCGCCTACGGAAAAGCCCACGGCCGCGCCCACGGTCAAGCCCACGGAACGGCCCGGCGGCAACTACGGTTCCGGGGTGGAGGGTCTGATCGCCGCCGCGGAGAGCCGGCTGGGCTGCCCCTACGTCCGGGGCGCCAAGGGGCCCGGCAGCTTCGACTGCTCCGGCTTCGTCTACTGGTGTCTGAAGCAGGCGGGGGTGAACGTAAGCTACATGACCAGCGTCCGCTGGCGGACCTGCTCCCGATTCACCCGGATCACCGATATGAACGCCTTGCAGCGGGGCGATATCCTGGTGTTCTCCGGCAGCAGTGAGTCCACGGGCCATGTGGGCATCTACATGGGCGGCGGCCGGATGATCGACGCGGGCAGCTCCGCCGGGTGCGTGGTGATCCGCAGCAGCATCTACACCAACTACTGGGAGGGTCACTTCCTGATGGCCTACCGGATATGGTGATTTCAGTCTGCCGAACCCTGCGGATTCGCCAGACTGAGGCTCCGCCTTCGCTTCGCTTCCAGGTCCCGCCTATAAACCTTCGGTTTACCGGGCGGCGGGCCCTGCGAGGAGTGAGATTCACCGCACATGTCGCTGAATCTCACATGTTGAAAGCATCATATCAAAAAAAGACGAGGAAAACCTCGTCTTTTTTTGAGTTTGCTTCTATATCTCCGCGTTCTTCTTCCACACGGCCCGTGAGAGGAGTACCAGCCCCAGGGCCATGACTACCAGGCACCCCTCCACCGCCGCCGCGGGCAGGTGGGCAGCCAGGATCACCAGGATCCCGTCGAGGGCCGCGTGGAGGAGGATGGCCAGGGGGAACAGCCAGCCCTTGCCGGGCTTCTTGGCCGCAAAGAAGACCAGCACCGACAGGCAGATGTGGGTCGTGATGGCCACGGCCCGCTCCACGATGGCCAGGAGATAGGTCCAGGGGGCGGTGGCGATCAGGGAATCGAAGACGGCCTTCAGCTGCTCCGCCGCCTCGCCGGTGGCGGTGGCCGTCAGCAGGTCCGCCTGCCCGGCGTTGATGAGCACCGAGATGACGATGTTGCCGATGTAGGTAAGGCCCACAATCAGTATGGCCTCAATGCCGCCGTGACCCGCCCCGTACATGAGGGCGTTGCGATCGTTCCCCAGCTTCTTCTTCAGCACGGTCTTGAAAGCCAAAAACCGGCCGGTCTCCTCGAAGACGCCGGCGGCCAGGCCCCCGTAGAGGGCGTAGAGCAGGGTGTTCCCCAGGATCGTCTTCCCCACGGGCAGCGCCTTCAGCACCAGCTGATGCATGAGAGACTCCAGGATCAGGGCGAAGATCACGAACACGGCGCAGCCGACGAAGAAGGGCAGGATGTCCGCGCCCTTTTTCCGATAATAGATCAGCAGCAGGACCGGCATGGCGAAGCAGAACAGCGCCGCCAAGGCCATGAACGCCATGGACAGGATGGGGACACTCACAGCCGCACCGCCCCTTCCTTGGGCCCGACGATCTTCACCGCCGTGCCGTAGGCCAACACCTCCGCGGCGCCCTGCATGACCTGAGCGGACCCGTAGCGGATGCCCACGACGGCGTCGGCGTCCAGGGCCTTGGCCTCGTCCACCATGCGCTTCACGGCGATCTGCCGGGCCTCGTTGAGCATCTCGGTGTAGCTGACGATCTCGCCGCCCACCAGGGTCTTCAGGGCCGCCATAAAGTCCTTGCCGAAGTGCTTGGTCTGCACCACGGCCCCCTTTACCATGCCCAAAGCCTCGATCTGCTGACCGGGCACATGATCAATACTGAGCAGCTTCATCTTCTTCTCCTCCTTTGATTTCCTTGATCCGTTGAATGAGCACCGCCACGATGCAGGCGATGACGACCACGGGCACGGCGATGATGGCGATCAGCACCGGGATAGGCAGGGGCGATTGCCCGTTGGCCCACAGGATGACGAACAGGGCGGGCAGGATCAGGGCGATGATGATGGCCGCGCCCAGGACCGCGCCCGTAGCCTTTTTGCGGTGCACGTCCCGCTTCGACACGTCCATAAAGCTCTGTCCCTCCTTCTCCAACCGTTCGATACGCTCCAGGCACTCCTCCGCGTCCAGCCCCTCCATGGTCAGGCCCGGTCGGCTCAACAGCTCTTTCGTCATGCCCTCCATGGCGGAGAGGCTCTCCCGCTGCCGATCGAATTCCCGAAACTGCCGGGTGAGGCAGGCCTCCAGGGAGCCTTCGCCCTTCAAGACGGCCCGGATGTCCTCGATGGGCACGGCCAGCTTTCTAAGGAGCTTGATCTCTTTCAATCGCAGCACGTCCTCCCGCCCGTACTCCCGGTAGCCGTTCTCGGCCCGGCCGGGGGAGAGGAGCCCCTGCTCCTCGTAGAAGCGGATGTTCTTCTTGCTGATGCCCACCAGCTCCTCCACCTGTTGTATCTTCATGGCCGCTTCCGTCCTTTCACCTCTTGTATACAGCTTCCACCAGGGGGAAAGTCAAGTGTTTTTTTGCATTTTAGAGGAATTTATTTAAAGCTTGCAGCTTTTCTTGAAAGAAACGCTGCCCAAAAGAACTTTAAGAAGAGGACTATGCCATGTGCACAGCCCTCTTTTTCTTCTTGTGCTTTTCTTTTTCCGCCGCTTTTTCTTTTCACTGAAAAGAAAAAGCGGCAAAAGGAAGCGTTCCTTACTTCCCCGAGATGGTGATGCCGTCGAAGGCCATGTAGGGCAGGACCATCATGCCGTCCACCACCTGCTCGGCGGAGATGTCCCGAAGGCGGTTGAGCATGTCGGCCATGTTCCCGGCGATCATGGTCTCGGAGAGGGCCGGACCGATCTTCCCGTTCTCGATGAGGAAGCTGTTCTTGGCCACGCCGGAGAAGTCGCCGTTGGAGGAGGGCTGGCCGCCGGAGAACCGGCCCACCAGGATGCCCTTGTCGATGGG
>Ga0310694_10004352_pt1 | contig 13715 bp, 12 predicted proteins | sample 174DNAGHGhighgp2_FD_203884 | JGI IMG/M metagenome (GOLD analysis project Ga0310694, IMG submission 203884) | Sheep rumen microbial communities from Palmerston North, Manawatu-Wanganui, New Zealand - 1742 DNA GHGhigh gp2 (v2) (version 2) | ecosystem: Host-associated > Mammals > Digestive system... | reverse complement strand
GGATGTTGAGCACGCCACGGATGTAGTCGTCCTTGTTCTTGAAACCGCACAGGACGGCGACATTGCTCTCGATGAGCATCAGCTTCTGGTTATAGACCTTGAGAATGCTGGCATAATCATTGTTGTCCTCATAGACATGGAACTCACGGCACAACTGGTCGTAGAGACCACGCGGGTTGATTTCGCTCACCAGTTCCACCATGTGGTTTTCCAGCGCGTTGATGCTGGTGAACTTCATGTCGATGCGTTTCTCCACATCGCGTTTCACGCGGTGCCGCACATGCTGCAATGCCTGTTGCTTGAGTTCCTTGGTAAACATGGCGATAACCCGTTTTTTCACCTTGGGGAAAACGATGTCCGGGTTACGGCGTTTGTAAACCGCTACTGCGCGGATGACGCCTTCGAGCATCAAGATGTTCTCCACTTCGGCCACGTTGGGCACGAGAATGTTCTTCTTGCGCAGGTATTCCACCTCTTCATCGCTCCGGCGGTCGCGATCCACAATACCGCGGCTCTCGAGCTGGTGGAAATTCTGCAGGTCGCCGAAGGAACGCACCGTCTCGATGACCTTGTTGCAACTGCCCAGGGGCTTGACCGTGTATTCGGGGAAAATGAGCGGATAAAGCCTGGAGTCGATGCTGTGCTTGTCATCGCCCTCGATAAAGAGGACTGGCTTGCGGCTACCCAGCAAGTCGAGCAGGGCGGTGTCGAGTTCGCGGCTCGAGGACATCACCTCATAGTCCCAAGCCACCGCCTCAGGGTCAAATTCCTTGACCCACACGCACTGGTTGTCGATGCGCGAGCTGGCAAAATCCACATCGTGGGTATTGTAGATGAAGGTGCAGTCGGGACGCATCTGTTCCAGCACGTTCCACAGGGTGCGCATGATGCTGCTGTGGATGAAGGTCTCGGGGTCATCGACCAGGATGGCGGCATCGGGCATGGCATAGAGTACCGCACCGATGTAGTAGAGCACCGATTTCTCGCCGTCGCTCAATCCCATCAGCGGATACTTGTCCTCATAACCCTCGCTGGTGAACATCAGTTTGCCGTTCTCGCGCAGCACCTTGTTCTTGGGGAATACTTCCTGCCATTTCTTGACCGTGATGTCGAGTTTGGTCTTGGGAAATTCCATCTGCTCGTCCATCAGCTTGTGGGCCTTGAAATTCATCAACTCGCGGAACTCATCATTGAGCATGATGAAGAACAACTTGTCGAACTCGGTCTCGGCCTTGTTCTGAATCAAGGGGTTGGCAGCGTTCATGCGGTTGAACAGATCGTCGATCGACCCCGGCAAGATCTTGGTGCTGGGCGGGGTGGGGAAGAGTGCCTTTAACGCCGAGATGCGGTAAGCCTTGTCGCCCAACTCGTCGACAAGTGCCGAGCAGAAGCGGCTCTTGCCCGCACCGTTCGTTCCGATGACCGTAATCTGCTTGGACTCAATCAGCACTTCAGGCTGATGCCCGTCCATCCTTTTAGGTAGTCTGATGTCCATAATGATGGTGTTTTTGTTTCTTGTGGGTAAAATTAGTCATTATTTTTTATAGAGCCAAATAAAATCTGTATTAAAGCGTCAATAAAGCTTTTTTTCTCTTGTTGCACACAATGACTGGTAGTTTTCAAGTACATGGATAATTCTCGAAACCATCGGCTGTTTCGGCTTTGAACAACCATGCACCGTATCGGAGCACATTGTTCAACAGTAACATAATTGTAACCGGTTTTATAGCAGCCGTTACTGCTCGCCAAAGTAATTTTGTCATACTTTTTATTGCTTGACATTACATTAAATCTAAAATATGGTATTATTGTCTATCAACTACCCGATGTGGTTTCTTGTGGTGAAGATGATTGGTGCCCTGGCTTTGCTGGTGTTTGGCATGATCATGATGAGTGAATCACTGCAAAAGATGAGTGGACCCCACTTGCGCCACACATTGTCAGCCATGACCAGTAACCGCTTTGCTGGAGTTTTTTCAGGAATGCTCATTACCGTCGCAGTCCAGTCCTCATCGGCCACAACGGTCATGACGGTTTCGTTTGTTAATGCACAGCTGCTGTCGCTGGCCCAGGCCATCAGCGTGATCATGGGTGCTAATATCGGCACAACATTGACGGCATGGATCATGTCGGCAGGCTTTTCATTCAATGTCGTGGACTTGGTGTGGCCGGTCTTTGTCATTGGCGTCATCCTCATCTACGGCAAGAAGCATAGGATAGCGGGCGATTTCCTGTTCGGTCTCGCATTCTTGTTTTTCTCCTTGGGTCTCCTCTCGGCGACAGGCAAGGAGATGGACCTGGCGCACAATGCTACGCTGGTTAATTTCTTCTCCAGTTTCGATACCTCGAACTACCTTTCAATCATCATCTTTCTTGCCATCGGCACCATTCTCACCTGCATTGTGCAGTCGTCGGCGGCACTGATGGCCATTACGATGATCCTGTGCACGAGCGGGGCGCTGTCCATCTATCTGGGTATTGCTCTGGTGATGGGAGAGAACGTCGGTACCACGCTTACGGCCAATCTCGCTGCTATGACAGGAAACGTCCAGGCACGCAGGGCGGCTTTGGCCCATCTCGTGTTTAATGTGGTGGGTGTGATCTGGGTGCTTGCTGTGTTTTATCCCTTCGTTAACATGTCGTGTAATTTGGTAGGATTGGCTCCTGATGCCCCCAATCCCAATCCGATTAAACTGTCATTCGCACTGGCAACCTTCCACACGTGCTTTAATGTGCTGAACACGCTGTTGCTGGTCTGGTTCATTCCACAGATTGAATGGCTGGTGTGCGCCCTGCTCAAAGAAAAAGAAGGTGCCGAGAACGAGTCAGAATACCAGTTCAAATACATCAATGCTGGCCTTGTCCAGACCCCGGAAATCGCCGTGCTTCAGGCACAGCGAGAGGTGAAAGATTTCGGCAAGCATGTTCAAGACATGTTCAATCGAGCAAGGATGCTCACGGTTCTCATTGATACCAAAGACTTTGAGAAGGAGTTTAACGGAATTGAGGCCGATGAAGACAAGGCCGACAAGATTGAGTTTGGCATCGCCCAATTCCTCGCCCATGTGAGTGAAGCCCATGTGAGTTCCGATACCAAATCCAAAATCCGTTCGATGAATCGGCAAATAGACGAGATTGAATCTATCGGTGACTCCTGTTTCAGCCTGGCCCGCAAGATGAAGAGGCTTCACGATAATGGTGAGAAATTCAATGAAATCCAGCATGATGACCTCAAGCAGATGATGGATCTTGTCGAGACATCGTTGACCCAGATGAATCTTGTGATAGGCGGTCGCCGTGAAAACGTGAACAGCATGGAATCGTTGAATATCGAGAATAAGATCAACAAGCAGCGCAATTCATTGAAATCCAAAAACCTTAAGGCAATGGATGAACAAAAGACCACTTATTCCATAGGCACGCTGTTCAATGACATCGTCGAGGAGTGTGAGCAGCTAGCCGATTATGTGATTAATGTGGTGGAAGCTCGTTTGTTGAGCGATTCTTCGGTGTCAGTCAGAGATTTTGCTTAATTTTGTGAACCATGAGCAAGACAATACTTATAGTTGACGATGAACCCGACTTGTGTGAGATTTTATCTTACAATCTCCACAATGCCGGTTATGAAACGATTGTCGCCCATTCAGGTGTTGAGGCGCTGAAAGAAGACTTCGACCAGATCGACCTGGTGCTGCTGGATGTGATGATGCCTGTAATGAGCGGGATTGAGGTGGCGCGCCGCATTCGCATCAGGGAGGACGCAAAGGCTGTCCCCATCATTTTCCTGACGGCTCTGGATAGTGAGCGCGACATCCTTGACGGCTTTGATGCCGGTGCCGATGATTATATGTCGAAGCCCTTCTCGGTCAAAGAGCTGGAGGCTCGCATCAAAGCGGTGCTCTCCCGTTCAGGCAAGGGGCATCCTGTAGCAGTTGTCACCCACGATCAAATGATTGTTAACCACGAGGATAAGTCGGTTGTGATTAACGGGGCTTCTGTTGAATTGTCTCGTCTGGAATTTGACATCCTGTGGCTGCTTATGACTCATCGTGGACACGTTTTTAGCCGTGAAGAGTTGATGCACGAAGCGTGGCCATCGAGGGTCGTTGTGTCTGCGAGGACTGTTGATGTCAACATCACCCGAATAAGAAAGAAAATCGAACCTTACAGCCGTTGCCTGTGTACCCGTCACGGCTACGGTTATTATTTCACCAATGATAATGAAAATGAAAAAACTGACTGAAGGGCACAGGATGTTCCTCACCGTGATGGCGATATTTGCCGTTTATGCCGTGATTTTCATCATTTTTGAGGATTTTGACCGGCGGCGGCTCAACGTCTTTGATGAAATGAGTGACTGGCACTTGCTCCTGTTCTCGGTCGTTGTCATGACAGGTTTGGGCTTCTTGCTGTATCGATACGCTAAGCGCATGGACCAGAGAATCACCACCGAGCAAGAGCAGAAAAACAGTCAGTTAAGACGCGAACTCACCCAGAACATTGCCCATGAGCTCAAGACCCCGGTAGCAAGCATTCTGGGTTATAGCGAGACACTGCTCGAGAACCCTGATATCGAGCCGGATCTTGCCCACAAGTTCATTCTCCGCACCCACGAGCAGGCTTCCCGCCTGACATCACTATTACGGGACATATCGCTGTTAAACAAGATGGAGTATGCTGCCCAGGATCTGGAAATGGACCGAGTTAATGTCTCCCTGCTGGTGGCAGATATCATCAGCGAGAGTGAACATTCATTTGATGTGCACAGGATGACAGTCAGGAACTGTATGCCTCAAGATGTGATTGTGACAGGTAACACGGCATTGCTGTATAGCGTGTTCCGCAACATCATTGACAATGCCATCAATTATGCCGGTGACGATACGACCATTGAAATCTCTGCTCGCAAGAACACTCCTTTCTGGGACATAGATATCTCGGATAATGGAAAGGGCGTGCCTGAAGATCTCATTTCGCGGATTTTTGAACGGTTCTTTACCGTTGACAAGGGGCGCAGTAAATCTATGGGTGGCACAGGCTTGGGTCTGGCCATCGTCAAGAATGCTGTCTTGCTGCATGGCGGAATGGTCTCGGCCAGGAATGCCCCCTCAGGAGGCTTAGTTATTTCCATTACCTTAAAAATCTAGCATCTATTCCTGGACAATGTCCTTTTTGATCTCAGATTGCAGGTCGAATAAGAAAATTATTCGTAATTTTGCCTGCAGTTATGATGGACTATGTGAATGCTTTTGTGTCGATGCTGAACGGCATGTCGCCCTACCTGTTGTTGGGTTTCTTGATAGCGGGTGTGCTGCATGCGTTCGTGCCGTCGGCGATCTATAGCCGCTATCTGGCGGGGACGGGGCTGCGCTCGGTAGCGACTGCGGCAGCTTTCGGTACCCCCTTGCCGCTGTGTTCATGCGGAGTACTTCCCACAGCAGTCGCCTTGCGTCGCAGCGGAGCCTCGCGGGCGGCTTCCACATCGTTTCTCATCGCCACACCTCAGACCGGCGTGGACAGCATTGCGGCCACCTATTCGATGATGGGGCTGCCCTTTGCCATCCTGCGTCCTGTCGCCGCGTTGGTGACATCGTTGATAGGTGGATTGGCTGTCGGCCATTGGGAACGCAAGGGAACGCTTGACGACGTGTTAACCGAGGCCAGTTACGAATTCAGTGAATTGCCTAAAGGCTTCTGGAACAAGGTTGTAGAGACTTTCAGATACGGCTTCTTCGACATGATGCAGAGCATCGGCCGCTGGCTGCTGCTCGGCTTGATTGTCGCCACGCTGATTACCGTGCTGCTGCCCGATGACTTTTTCTCGACCTATGCTCGCTGGCCTTTCTTGAATATGTTCATCATCGTGCTGGTGGCCGTACCCATGTATGTCTGTGCCACTGGGTCGATTCCCATTGCCGCCGCGTTGATGCTCAAGGGCATGTCGCCAGGTTGTGCGCTGGTGTTGCTGATGGCGGGCCCTGCTGCCAATGTGGCATCGATGTTTGTGGTGAACAAGGCCTTCGGCCGCAAAGCGACTATCGTCTATCTGCTCTCCATTATCGGCGGAGCGATGGGTTTCGGCGTGCTGGTTGACTACTGGCCCGGCTTGCGTGAGACGTTTGTTGCCGCCTTGCCCTGTCATGTCATGCATCACGGCATGCATGGCGCATCGTGGTTCAGCACCGTGTGCAGCATTTTCCTGCTTGGCATGATTGTTGTGGCCCTGTGTACAAAATATTGGAAATCACATCAAATCAACCATAATAAAACCACTGCAATGAAAGAATTCAAAGTAAAAGGCATGATGTGCCCTCACTGCAAGGCCAATGTGGAAAAAGGTCTTGCCGCCCTTCCCGGAGTAGAAAAAGTAACTGTTGATCTTGCCAAAGGCACTGCACTGGTCGAAGGCTCAGTCCCCGATCAACTCGTCATCGATTGTATCGAGGATTTAGGATACGACGTTGTAAGTTAGAAGTTAGGAGTTAGGAGTTAGGGGGGTTAAATGGACAGTGCAATAAGACAAAAAAGTAAACTTTTTGCTATCAGAATAGTGAAGTTACATCGCTATTTGTGCAGTGAGAAGAAAGAATATGTCCTTTCTAATCAATTGCTGCGTAGTGGTACAAGCATTGGCGCCAATGTTGTTGAAGCACAGTCCGCCATTAGCAAAAAGGATTTTTTAGCTAAGATGTATATTGCATTCAAAGAGTGTAATGAGACCGAATATTGGCTTGAATTGCTCCACGAAACCGGCTATCTCACTGATGATGAATTTGAGTCAATCAACCAGGACAATCTTACTCTGAAAAAATTACTGAGTAGTATCACCTATACCACATCTATGAATCTAAGAACTCCTAACTCCTAACTTCTAACTCCTAACTCCTAACTCTTAATGGCTGTGTAGATGGTGCAGACGCCCAGGGTGAGGCGCTTGAATGACGCGTCGCGCAGTCCTGCGTTGCGCATCAGTTGCAGCATGTCGTCGCCTTGGGGAACTGCGGCGATGCTCTGCGGCAGGTAGCGGTAGGCGCTCTTGTCGCCGCTCTTCATTGCGCCGATGGCGGGGATGATGTGCAATGTATATAGGTCATAGAACCAGCGGATGAGGCGACTGGTGGGAGTGGAGAGTTCCAGCACGCACAACATGCCTCCGGGACGCAGCACGCGAGCCATTTCCTTGTACCCCTGCTGCAGGTGCTCAAAATTACGCACCCCGAAGGCTACCGTCACCGCATCAAACGAGCCGTCATCCATCGGCAATGCCATGCAGTCACCCTGCACGAAGGTGATGGCCTGTTCCAGGCCTTTTTCTTTGACTTTGCGGCAAGCCTCATCGAGCATCCCCTGAGACAGGTCGATGCCCGTGATGTGTCGCGGGTGGAGCGTGTTGTTCAGCTGGATGGCAAAGTCTCCCGTGCCGGTTGCCACGTCGAGAATCGTCGTCGGCATCAGCCGCTTGAGCCGCTTGACGGCCAGCCATCGCCACCAGATGTCGATGCCCAGGGTCATCGCGCGGTTCATGAAGTCATAGGCGGGCGCGATGCTATCAAACATCTGCCTCACTTGCTCGGTCTTGGCGGTTGTCTGGTCGCTGTAGGGGGTCACTTGCTCGACCCGGTTGCCGTTATCTTGGTTCGTGGTTTTCACTGATTTCTAATCACTTATCATCAGGTCTCGGGTCTGCCGAAATCTGATTTTCCTGGAAGCGCTCGTAGGCCTCGACGATGCGTTGCACGAGGTGATGGCGCACGATGTCTTTTTTCTCAAACTCCACCTTGCCGATGCCTTTCACGCCGTCGAGCACACGCAGGGCATGAATCAGTCCTGATGTCGAGCTGCGCGGCAAGTCGACCTGAGTGGTATCACCCGTGATGATCATCTTGGAGCCCAATCCCAAGCGGGTAAGGAACATCTTGATCTGGTGGGTCGTGGTGTTCTGGGCCTCGTCAAGGACGACGATGGCGTCGTTGAGTGTGCGGCCACGCATGAAGGCCAGCGGGGCAATCTGGATGATGTTGTTCTCCATGTATTCCTTGAGTTTGGCCACAGGAATCATATCCTCGAGCGCGTCATACAGCGGTTGCAGGTAGGGGTCGATCTTGTCTTTCATGTCACCGGGGAGGAAACCCAGTTTCTCGCCGGCTTCTACTGCAGGACGGGAGAGGATGATCTTGCGTATCTCACGGTTCTTCAATGCCCGCACGGCGAGTGCTACCGCCAGATAGGTCTTGCCGGTTCCGGCAGGCCCCAGGGCAAAGGTCAGGTCATTCTCGGCGAACGTCTTGACCAGCAGCTGCTGATTGGGCGTGCGGCCGCTGATGGGCTTGCCGTTCACGCCGTACACGATGACGTCATCCATCTTCAGCGGCTTGGGCGGAGTGCCTTTGATGGTGTCGATGATGACATCCTCGGGGAGCGTGTTGTAGGTGGCGCAGTAGTCGGCAAGGGCATGGACTTTCTGTTCAAAATTGGCGGTCTCGCTATCGTCACCGATGACGGTGATGACACTGCCACGAGCTGCCATGCGCAGTTTTGGGAACAGGTTGCGGATAAGTTGTATGTTACTGTTATTCACCCCGTAGAAAGTGACGGGATCAACGTTGTCAATGATAATGTGTCGTTCGATCATTCAATGTCATTAATGTAATCTACCCACAAAGTTACTCAATTTTTCTTTACTGCAACATCTGTATCAATTTTTTCTCGTGCATCGCTGTTTTTTTATATCGTTGCCGTGGGGGCGAAGATAGGTTGCGCCTCGGAAATGCTCAAATAAATTTGGCATTTCGCTCGGCTTGCACTATCTTTGCCGTCAAGATTCAACATTAATGGATAGCAATGAAACTTAAGAAGATTACTATTGCCATTGACGGACATTCGTCAACAGGCAAGAGCACGATGGCCAAGACGCTTGCCAAGCGTATTGGCTATGCCTATGTGGACACGGGTGCCATGTACCGCGCCGTGACCTTGTTTGCCCTGCGCAACAAGCTCATCAAGGGCGACAAGGTGGACGAGAAGGCTCTCAAGGAACACCTCAAGCACGGCGACATCGTCATCACTTTCCGTCCCACCAAGGATGGCAAGAGTGTGACGGTGCTCAACGGCAGGAACGTGGAGCGCTACATCCGCAGCATGCGCGTGAGCAACGTGGTGAGCGTCATTGCCGCCATCGGCTATGTGCGCAAGGAGATGGTGCGCCAGCAGCAGGCCATGGGTAAGGATAAGGGGCTGGTGATGGACGGACGCGACATCGGCACGGTGGTATTCCCCGATGCCGAGATGAAGGTGTTTGCCACAGCCAGTGCTCAGGTGCGTGCCCAGCGACGCTTTGACGAATTGCGTGCAAAGGGTGATACCACCACAACGTTTGACGAGGTGCTGGCCAACGTCACCGAGCGTGACCGCATCGACAGTACCCGCAAGGAGAGTCCCTTGCGTCAGGCCGAGGATGCCGTGGTGCTCGACAATTCCAACTTGACCTTTGAGCAGCAAGACGAGTGGCTCTACCAGCTCTACCTCGAGAGAGCCAAGTGTTAATCGTGTTGAATAGTTAGTGTTTGCCAACCAGAAACTCAGGTCCAGGGACAAGAAGCTGAAAAACTAAAAATGGCGATCATCGAGATAGATAAGGGATCGGGGTTCTGCTTCGGGGTGACGACTGCCATCAGCAAGGCCGAGGAGGAACTGAACAAGACCGGGCATCTGTACTGCCTGGGCGACATCGTGCACAATACCGCCGAGGTCGATCGCCTTGAAAGCCGTGGCCTGGAGACGATCACCCACGACCAGCTGGAGCAGTTGCACGACGTGAAAGTGCTCCTGAGGGCTCATGGCGAGCCGCCCGAGACCTACGAAACCGCGCGCCGCAACCGCATCGAGATCATCGATGCCACTTGCCCTGTGGTGCTCAAGCTCCAACAACGCATCGCCACCACCTTCAACGACAGTAACGAGGGCAATCCTCCGCAGATCGTCATCTACGGCAAGCGCGGCCATGCCGAGGTGCTGGGTCTCGTGGGCCAGACCCAGGGGCGGGCCACAGTCATCGAGAACATCGGTGAAATCGATAAGATCGACTATTCGCGTGACATCTATCTCTATTCTCAAACGACCAAGAGCGTGCAGGAGTTTCAGCGCATTGTCGAGGAAATCAAGCAACGCGTGCAGCCCGGTGTGACCTTCCGCAGTTTCGACACCATCTGCCGCTCGGTAGCCAATCGCATCCCGCAGATACGCGAGTTTGCGGCCCAGCACGAGCTCATCTTGTTCGTCAGCGGGGCAAAAAGCAGCAACGGGCGCATCCTTTTCGCCGAATGCCTGGATGCCAACCCCGATTCTCACCTCGTTAGTGGTGAGAGTGACATCGATCCCGCCTGGCTGGAGGGAAAGGAGCGAATCGGCATCTGCGGAGCCACGTCAACGCCGCGCTGGCTGATGCAACGCGTGAGCGACGCCGTGCAAGAACTGACAGAATCAAAGAACTGATAGCTAAAACATATAGCTGAATGCTAATAGCTAGCTGCTAACAGCTAAAAATAATATGACCAAAAAGAACCTCATCATTGTCATCATCTTGTTGACCATCATTGACTTGGTGGCTGCGGGATGGTATATGTCGCGCCGCATCGAGGCCAGCGGCCAGAGCAAGAACCTGTTTGAACAACGCGACTCGACCGATTATGTCGTCGAGGCCGATACCGTCATGGCGGCGTCTCAGGATGACCTGTTCGACGAGTTGCAGCACAATACCTATTACTACATTGCCGATAATCCAAGCATTCCCGGTGACAACAGTTCGCGCTACACGAGCATCAAGCATGTGAAGGTGCGCTGGCCCAGGAAGGTGAACGGCGACGGTGAACTGACGGCCCTCAACAAGGAGTTGATAGGGCGCGCCTTCGGCAACACCCAGTCTCAGATGAAGGATGCGCGTTATGTCTATCTCAATACGCCATCGTTCAACAAGCCCATCGGCGATGACTACAAGAAGTTGTCGTCGGCACCCACTATCGTGCCGGTTTATGGCAACGTGAGTCAGGTGCTGGTCTATCCCTACATGACCTCGCAGCGCCTGCTGGTGATGGAAATCGACAAGGTGGAATACAACGGCAACACGACGTCCGAGAACAGCTACTTCATCCACTATGACAGGATGAGGCAGCGTGTCCTCTCGCGACTGGACATTCTGGTGCCTGACATGGATAAGGAGACCAAACTGCTCAAGACCATCAATAAGAAGATTGATGAACTCAACAGTGGCCGTTCCGATGACCGCAAGCTGCAACATGCCTTGAACGTGCCCGCCGAGGTGTGCTGCACGAAGAAAGGTGTCAAGTTTGAATTCCAGCATGGCAGCATCTCGAGTTCCCCTATTGAGATCCTGGTTGAGTATGATAAACTTGAGCCCTATTTTACCGAGGAGTTCAAGCAGTTGCTCAAGCAGAACGAGGACTATAAGATATTCGACGAGTCCATCAAGCCTGAGCCCATCAATGCCGCAACGGTTTCAAAGGCAGTCTCGACGCCAGTCGTGGCGCCCAAGAAGCCCAAGAGTAAGTCCTATTACAATTCCAATTATAACTACAAGAAGCAGGTCAAGCCAAGATATAGAAGTCGGAGAAAGTATAGCGGGGCAAAGCGCAGATCTGGATATCACGGGTACTCTGGTCGGCGGAGTTGGAACCGTCGCCAACGGTAATCCCTTTGGCCTCCAGGGCTTGACGCATCGTGTTAAGGGCGATTTCCTCGGTGTTGTTGTCCTTGCTCAGATGGCACAGGAACACATTGCGTAAATTCTTGTGATAATGCTCGGCCACAAATTGGGCGGCTACCTCGTTGTCGAGGTGGCCTTTCTCGCCCATGACGCGGTCTTTGAGCATATAGGAATAGGTGCCCTCCAACAGCATTTTACGGTCGTAGTTGCTCTCGATCATCAGGTAATTGGCGCGGCTCATGTAATGGGCTGCGCGCTCGGTGATGATGCCTGTATCGGTAGCCACCACAAAGCGTTCTCCCTCATATTCGATGCTGAAACCGACGCTCTTCACGTCGTGCAGGGTCTCAAAGGCTGTGATTTCCATGTCCAGGATCCTGAACGGTATTTCCTTGAAGATGGGGACATGGCGATCAGTGATGCGGCTCGTGATGCGGCATCGTTGCAGCAATTGGCTCATCACACCCATCGTGCAGAAAACGCTGCACTTGCACCGACTCACCGCGGGATACAAGGTGCGCATGTGGTCCTGATGGGCATGGGTGAGCAGCACGCCTCTGATCATGTCGGGCGATACGCCGTTGCGCTCAAGTTCGGCCAGCGCTTGGTCAAATGTGGGCACGTCCTGCCGTTCGGGATTCTTTTTCTTGCGGTGATACTTCACCGGCTCCCTGATGCCTGCATCGATGAGGACGCCGCCACGCGGGGTGCCCAAGTAGGCACAGTTGCCACTGCTGCCGCTACCGAAGCTGATGAAGCACAGCCCCTTGCCTATGGCATTGCCGGCAGGGCGAGAGGGTTGGTCTTTGGTGGGCTGTTCTACCTTCGGTGTCGGCGTGTCATCGCCGTCCACGTCGAATGAGATCTTCAGCGGGCGTCCGTCATTGGTATATCCTTTATATTTGTGTCCAGGCATAACGTGCGGTTTTTTACTGATACAGTAAGAAGATGGTGGGTATCTTGTGATAGTCATACTGTGCCCGCTTCCACTCGCCGAGGGTGCGGGTGATGATTTCCTGTCGCTCGCCGGTGATGTCGCTGGCAACGCACAGCCGCATGCCGGCGGGCAGATGCTTGACCAGGTCGGCAATGAGCTGGTTGTTGCGATAAGGGGCCTCGATGAAAATCTGGGTTTGGCGTTCACGCTCGATGCGGCGTGTCATCTCCTTGAGGCGCGCTTGGCGGGCTTGACCGTCAACCGGCAGATAGCCTTCGAAGGCAAAGCGCTGGCCGTTGAACCCCGAGGCCATCAGGCTCATCAGGATGCTCGACGGGCCCACGAGCGGTATCACCTTGTAACCGCGACGTTGAGCAATGGCCACCAGATCGGCGCCGGGATCGGCAACGGCAGGACAGCCGGCATCGCTGATCACGCCTACGGCCTCGCCACGGGCGATGGGAGCCAGCAGCGCCTCGATTGCCGCTGTGTCGCTCAAGTCGGAGTGCTCGTTGAGCTCGTTGAAGGTGAGGCTGTCGATATCGATGTCGCGGTCACATTTTTTGAGAAAACGGCGTGCCGAACGCACACTCTCGACCACAAAATACCTTATCCCGCGCACAACCTCAATGTTGTGAACGGGTAACACCCTCTCCATCGGCACTTCGCTCAACTGAGTGGGAATCAGGTATAAACCGGCCTCCAGCATGACTAAATGCAATTCTAAAGCACAAAGATATATAAAAATTCCAACCTGCATCGCTTTTTCAACGACACAGATTATGAAAAAAAAGCATAAAAACACCGGCGAGAATGGATGTGTGTGCCAATTATTTGTAATTTTGTGGCAAAACAATTTCTGGACGATGAAACATCTGCTTTATTTGGTGGCAGCTATACTGGTGCTGATGAGTGCTTGCGGCGAAAAAAAGTCGCCGCTGGATGCCGAGGCTCGCGATAGCGGAATGAGAGCCGCCGCCGCACTGGTAGCGGTGGACCACACCGACACCATGTCGATGGAGCGCGCTGTCATGGATGCCAAGGCCAAGCAGAGCGTAT
>Ga0310694_10004351_pt1 | contig 13716 bp, 14 predicted proteins | sample 174DNAGHGhighgp2_FD_203884 | JGI IMG/M metagenome (GOLD analysis project Ga0310694, IMG submission 203884) | Sheep rumen microbial communities from Palmerston North, Manawatu-Wanganui, New Zealand - 1742 DNA GHGhigh gp2 (v2) (version 2) | ecosystem: Host-associated > Mammals > Digestive system... | reverse complement strand
AACACATCATTGCAGCTCCAATAATTGTTGCTAACAATCTCGTTCTTTTCATAAAAAGCACCTCTTTCAATTATTTGGGAAACCTACAGACAGATTAGTATTGTTATATACAAAACTTAATATATCCGGTGTTATTCTTGTTGCACAATTATACTGAGAAGGTGAACTCGGATCATGTCTCACATTAATTCCTATAGCTGTTTTGGTTAAATCTGAATTTATAACATATAACGGTCCGCCACTGTCTCCGCCAACAGTATCAACGTTATGTCTGAGTTCATAATTTGACGTTGTATTCGGTGTGGTTACAAGTGAACCAGAACCAGTGGATCGAACATTAATCATATTTGGATTAACCACCAATTCATCGCCACTACTTGCGCCGTTTCCTCCAAACCCTGTAACATAAACAGTGTGATTTGTTTCAGTTTCGATATTTTTTCTGGCAACACCTAAATCAAAATTTATATAATTAGAAAGATCTTCAGCTACAGTTACTATAGCATAATCATATTCATCTAATCCATATAACATAAAAAGCTCTGGTATATGATATCTTACAGGAGTTATTGTGGTTTGTGATGGAATCGAACTTGTTGCATATATCTTAAACTGCAAATTGGTTTCAATATAGAAATTCTCATCATGACGTAATACATGAGCTGCTGTTAAAAGAGTGTGGGAATCTACAACAAATGCCGTTCCTCTTCCGGCTCCGGAAGCTTCAGTTACTCGCAATACTCCTAAAAGACCACTTTCCTGAACACGATCATCAGTTCCTATTATACTATCCGGTACTGGATTTGATCCGTTAGTTGTATCATATAAAGTATTAAGGGAATAACATTCAGATGTATTAACATAACTGTAAGTCGGAGTATAAACAAGATAATCTAAATCCTGTTTAGCAGGTAAAGGATTTGGATCGGTGTATTGTAAATATGGAATGTTCTGTCCTGATCCCATTGTTAATTGGGATAACTGAATTCGGTCTCTTTCGTTGATAATATAATCTTTATTAAGATCCATTCTCTCAGCTGTATATCCGTTTGCAGTTACATGTCCAGTAAGAAACTGCATCATATGGGATGCATCACTGGAATTTACATATCCATCTCCGGTAGTATCACCTTGAAGGTAGTATGTGCTGGTGGCATTAACAGATGCCGTAACCATCCCAATACTCATAGCGAACGATACGATACCAACCATTATTTTCTTAAAAGTGTTCATAACAAAATTCCCCCTGTTAATATTAATTTTTACTCTAAAGTGACGGATTATCACGGTAATATTCATACCCCTTATATTGAATAGTATTCCCGTTCATCTTGTTATTTTCTGTAATCACTTCCGCCCTCCTGATTGCCTCCTTTACATTATCCAGCAATAGCATTCCAAGGCACCGCTTGAACTTATCCTCATGCTTGTACTGATCCAGATTCTCAAAGTTTTCCCCAAACTCACTGTTTATATGATCAAGATACTGCCTGCGATGAACCAGTATACCGTTACAGTTTTTCTTATGAAGCACCATCCAAAGTTCAAACGTGAAATTACTATATCCAAGCTTGTATATAATCTTCTTTTGCGTCTTCGCCTCTTTCATCTCAGAAAGAATATTTTGTAACTTTTAAATATATCATCAATATTCGTGCTTATCTTAGTTTCTTATCGACGGTGGGATAGCCACATGCTGAATTAAAAGTTTATATTGAGTAGATGAATGAGATGATATTCAAAACGCTAATGACCACAATGGATTATTTATCATTGTTATCAGGTAATATAATCTGGCTTTCTTTATTTAACTTATTAATCGTTTTTACTCTGCTAACAACATAATTTGTTTGCTTTATATAGGATTTTGAGAAGATTACTATTAAAATAATACAAGCTACAACAATCAATATCGACCTACTCCAATACCTGCCTTTTATCAAAGGCCATATAAAACTAAAACCTACAGTTATCGCAGTACAGAGAGCTAAAGACGTATAAGTTCTATACATATTGTTTATCATCGACATTTCCCTAACAAATTGGTCTTTCTGCTCTGCCTCAACATATTCTGAATGTGAAGCAAAATTAAGTTTCTTTCTCCATTTCAGAAACCGCTCTACTACTAATGATCCTACTCTACCGATTATTAACCCAACGAAGTAACACAACACCAAATCTATCCAGACATTATTAGTCTGTAGTTGAAATGGAGTTAATTTCTCCGTAAGTACAGCATAAATGATTCCAGGAATGATATTGTTCAGAAATTCATACGCTGATATTCGTTCCAAGATTTTATCTATTGCATCACCCATTAGTCTTCCCAGTCCTCGACATAATCAGAAAATTCTATCTTTTTCAGTTTCGTCCAGTTTCTCTCAGGCATATCACCATTATAATGTCGAATCGTATTTCCTTCTGTTTTATATGTCCTAACACCGCGTCTAATATAAGCATTAGTAACCATCTTTAATGGGTGATCGGAGTCTTTGGCTACAGAAGCATATGCAGATTTATCGCATGTTTCGCCATCCTCAACTTTTTCTCCCAGCATTCTGTCAAGAATTGAAGGACTAACATTATTTCTGCCCCCGTGATGCGGAATCTGATAAAATGATATCTCAGACTCGCAGTCTTCTCCACGAATTTTCATATAATCCATCGCTTCCGTCAAGGCCCTAATTCCAGCATCTCCCGTGAGCAAAAATCCATCCCCATCAATTATGCCTCTTACAACAACACTTGTTTCATTATCTGCTGATGTTTCCACATTTTCACGAAGCGTTTCTATGTCCCATGACTCGAATAAGTCTAAGACATATTCTTTAAGACAGTTTATAGTTTTTGCAAATATTCCGTCCTGACGAAGAGCTGCATTCTCTTTAAGTGGTGTCTTTTCAGACTCGACAAGAAGGCTAAGATAGAATTCTTTTGATGGTGATAGAATCAACATCTTCTCTTCCACATGAGTACCTTGAAAAGCAGGGTATATTGTCAGTCCTTGTTCAACTGCAATATCCTCAATATCTGCAATAGTCTTGTATTTTTCACGAAGTCTATTTTTCAAACTCTCTTTCGTGATTCTTCCATCATCAACCTTATCAAACAGTTCATCTACATACAACCAAGGAAGATTCATATAAATTTTCTGTACTGAGAAATTCTCCAGAACTTTCTTCAATCCAATAGTGTGATCCTGATCCGGATGTGTAACCATCATGAAATCAATGATCTTATCAGCTTTGCTTTTCTTAGCCTCTTTATCATTAAAATAGTATTTATTTAAGTGTTCCACTAAAGCATCACCATGTGCTTCAAAACCTCCGTCAATCACACCAACTTTATAAAGCTGATTACCATAATGGTCGATTCCGGATTTCCAACGCAGACAAATAGCATCCGCATCTTTCGACGCTTTATCTTTTGTCACACCTATAAAATCAATTTCATATGCCATCTTTTATAGTCTCCTTCAATGTATTGTTGTATGAATGTAGCATGTGTTCCATTAACCTTTCTCCAACACTACTAATACATCTTTCCGCTTCTTCAACAAGATATCGACGGATAGTTATTAGTATATCGTAGGCTGTTGATTTCTGCTTCTATTATATACATCCCGATTTTTCACGGTTTTCTGTCACTCAAATTTCAAGTTTGTATATTTGCATAATTTCTCAATCCAATCATCATGCAAAATGTTTAAGCCTATTTCTAATTTCGTGTTAATAAAAATATTGATTGAAGCATTACCTTATTGAAGATCAAAATTGTCGCAGATAACTTTTAATTGTATATCTTTGGCAATTAATTATATATGTTATACTACCGGATACACATAAAAAGTGCCTATAATCCAGCTAAATTACAGGCACTTTTTTTCAGAGTAACATATTGGTGATTTAGTTATTATCAAAGTTTATCGATTTTCTTTGAAAGATACTGTCTTAGTCTTGCGAGATTGGCAAGGGTAACTGCACCATCAGCGTCAACATCTGTTCCTTTCAATCACAGAGTCTATCATATTATATTTCAACTCTTCGATTATTCTCAAAGCCTCCTCGTCAGCAACAAAAAATTCGTTGTCCTTTACCAGTGCATATGGTACTGACTGACAGCCATCATCGTGTTCTGAATGCACTATTGCGTTTTCGGCTTCGCCGTACATAAAAATCGGCGAAATAATACTGTCACCCGTCCGGTACACACCTGTATCATATATTTCTTTTTCCAGAAAAACAAGATATTCCTTTCCGGGTTTCATTACATTAACAAACTCGAGATTAATGCTGTCGAAATCCTGCAAATTATAAAACAGTCTTGACGAATTTCTGATAACAGATATTCGGTCGCCTTTTTCTATATTATTTCCTTTGTAAACATCAACCACTTCTACTTTTTCAGTTGCACATAAAAAGTCTAATTCCACATTCTGAATACATTTCACCTTTAAAATATACGCACTTTGTTCTGTAAGTCTGCTTTCAAGGTCTTCAGTAACAGCACTGGCAAGAGAACCTTCTATTATTCCAACTTCAAAATGTTCAAGTTTGTTTTCTTCGGAATTAAAGTCTGTATAGTTTTTTGAATTGCTTATCCCTGTTATTAATGCAGCACCATACAATACAGACATTATAATTATAATGATCTTATTAATCATGATTCTGTAACACATCCATTATCAACTTTGAACAATGTATCTGCCAGCTCCGATATATCTTCCTTATTATGACTTGCAAGCAGAATAATCGCTCCGCGTTCACGTTCTCTTAAAATGATATCCCTGATAAGTTTAACACCGCTTTCATCCAGACCGTTAGTAGGTTCATCCAGCATTAATACGTCCGGTCTTTCCATGATAGCCTGTGCAACAGCAAGACGCTGCTTCATTCCCATGGAATATTTTTTTACAGTTCTTTTATCGCTGTGATCCAGACCGACATCATCTAAAGCCTGTTTTATTTCTTCATCAGTTATTTTTTTATTAATACCAGCCAGCAATTTCAGATTCTTATAACCGGTGTATTCAGAATACAAACCTGAATTTTCAATCGTTATACCTAAGCCTGGTAATATATCAAAATCTTTATGAAGTACTTTTCCATCCAGTGTTACTGTACCTGAGTCAATTCTCATCAAGCCAGACAAAGCCCTGAAAAGCATTGTTTTCCCACTCCCGTTTCTTCCGGTAAATCCGTAAACATTATTGCTTCTCAGGTTCAGCGAAACCTTATTTAGTATGAGTCTGTCTTTTATTGTTCTGCTGATATTATTAGCCGTCAGCTCCATCACTATTCCCCGCTTTCTTTATTTGATTCTATAAGTTCAACACTATTTACAATTTTCAATGATAATAAAAACAAAGCTGCACATGCCAGAAAAACAGTTATCAGTGAAAAATTCAAATCAAATGAAATATCAAAAATATTAATAAACGAATTAATCTCTTTGTTCACGCTGCTGTGCCATGAAATAAAAAGTGATGATAACGGATCAGCTTTGATCATGAAAACAGCTCGTTCATCCATATCGTAAATTTTATACAGACTATCCTGAAACATTACATAAAACAAAGACATTGCTACTTCTGAAGATGCGGCAATAAAGAATGCACGGTCACTCTTAAATTTAAAAGCCAGAACATTTATCATATATGAGAACAGAAAATTCCATAGGGAAAAAATCAATACGTAATAAACCGCAAGTAAAAAGGTGCTTGTTTGAACTGATATACTTTTAAACACAAATAACACAACTATCGTAAATGTAAAAATAATAAAAAATGAGTTTATCACTGAAAAGCATAGTAATCTAACAGTTTCCCTTAACAGCCATTTATCTCTTTTACTGCATCTTGAAAAATAATATACACCACAAAGGCAAAAGTGCCTGTATATCTCAGTACCGGAGACAATCTGAAAAACAAGCATCGGAGCCAAACAAAGAAAAATCTTGTCATAATATGCAGCGTTACTGTTACAAAGCAGAAATTCACCGAATGATAGCTTGAAAATAATATCGTAAAGCCCGACCGCATCCGCTGATGTTTCATTAATAAATGAAATGCCATAAAATAAACCAGTAGCCATACCTAATAAAATATACTTAATATACTTCATTTACCTTACACCTTACCATCAGTAATGATACAAGTAAAATGATCAGAACAATAACATAAAACAAACCGCCTAACCGTTCTGATGTGTCAAATAAATATAAGTTATCCGTATATTTCAGGTTTATTCCTGCCATGTTTCCTGCAAGTCTCAGCAAATACATTACCAGATAAGCAGGCAGAAAAAGCAAAATTCGAAATTTAAAAATATTAAGCATTGATAATGAAACCAAAAATCCTGAAAACACAGACATAACAAACGAAAACAGAAACAAACACACAACGGTATAAACATAGGGGTCAGATTTCCAGAATTCATAGGCAAAGTAATTATTCGTTGCCTGTATATATCCTTCATCATACGGTATTGAGTTTGAAAGATCACCGGCTGCAGCATGCGGAAATGCCGCTATAGTTATAAAAAACTCCAGCATAAGCGGAATGATAAAAGCCAGAAATGTAGTAAGGCACACAGATATAAATTTACCATAATAATAGCTTTTCCTTCCGAATTTCGCAATCAGAAGTGTACTGGTGTGATTATTCAAATCATTAATGTATGAAAATGCCGCAGGAATAACTAATATAAAAGGCAGCAGCTGCATGAAATAAAATCCCCATTTATTATGTGATTCCAGCATAAGCAGCTTCATTGGATGGATCATCTGCGAAATATCATACCCTTTATAAATCTGAATATTACAGTAGTAATTTAACAGAATATACACGGATATTATCATCATGGAAATATAGACAGAAACCCTGTCAAAGTTAATTCTCATTTGAGTTTTAATTGATTTAAAAAACATTTTTCTCACCATAGTAATGTCGGTACCTTTCCTGCTTCATTAAATAATAAAGCGTGCAAGCATTGGTGTTCAATCGCAACTTACACGCTTTTTAATGCTAATAATCACGTTTAAATATTTACTGAGATTATTAGAAATTGTGTACCATATCAATCAAAGTCCATCTCCGTAGACATGACAATTTGCATCATAATCCGGATTATTTCCTCTGTATTTAAAATAAACAGTATCAAGGTTTAAGTACCCATTATAAATGAAAACCTGAGTTGAAGATGTCGCCTGTTCATCAAGAACTACCGTATTACTAATCTGTGTTGATACGCTATTAAAAATCGCAGTTTGTACATATCTGAAATTATCAACGCCGCCATTAGGAGGATATACTGCATAACATCTCGCCAAACAATTAGACCATTTCTTAGTTCTAGTAACCCACTGACTATACGACCAGTTTTGATTTGTTCCTACATAAACTGTTGTATCAAAACTTGATGCCGACGCCGTTGAACCAGATAGAAACAAAGCCGCCAGAACAAGGGCTAAAACGCGCTTTCTTATTTTTACTTTCATTTCACAACACTCCTTAATTCCCATGTTATCAATTACTCGTTAATGATACATTTTATTTTTCTGTAACTAACTCATTATTACAGTTTGTCAATCTTCTTTGAAAGATACTGCTGAAGTCTTGCAAGATCTGCAAGTGTCACCGCTCCGTCGCCGTCAATGTCGGCAACCCTCTGCTGATTTTCTGTAAGTACCTTATCACCTAAAAGTGCGAGTGAGAGTTCTGTAAGGTCTGTAACATCGATTTTTTCGTCAAGGAAAATGTCACCGATCATATTTTTTTCTGTATCTTTCTCATCAACAGTTGCAGTCGGCTCTTTCGATACATTTACATTCGGGTCATCCCAATCATTTGTTGGAACAGACGGCCTCTCGATGAAAAATGCCTTTAAATCTTCACCTTCATAATTTTCGTACCAATCAATATACTGATACATTACTTCTTCTGATGCATGAATGTAATAAACAACATCATTACCAATATCGGAGGTCATATACACTTCCGAATTCGATAGAAGAACTTCGTTAATATCAAAATCATTAGGAAACTGAAGAAATACAAAAGTGTCTTCTGTATATCCTCCGTTTTTAAAGATCCATCTGTATTTCTTTACCCTTTCAGCTCTGTCTGTAGCAACGGAAGTCGGTGGAAAATAAAATTCTGCCTTTTCAACTATATCAAGTGTGACATATCCCTTTATTTCCTCCGGAATATTTTCGATAAGATAAGTATCGTCTTCCCAATATTGCTGAATGTAGTGATTTTCCTTCAGCTTAGGAATTATCGCACCTGGTTTAACTTTAAACATTACAGCAACCTGTCCCCATGTACCATCTGTGGCAAGACAGTCAAGTATTTCTGAAATACTGAGGCCACTATCTTCAAGTTGTTTTATACGTTCATTGAGTTTAGGCGCATCTTTCTTAGAGGCAGAGATAACAGATTGGCTGTTATCCTCGCTTTTAAATTCTTCTGTAGCAGAAACTGTCACTGATATCGATGCAAGTATATTGAATACTAAAATTCCTGTGACTACTTTTTTGAACATAACAATTCCTCCAGTCTATAAACTTTTTTTAATTCGAATCCACAGAATAATACACCAACGCCCCAGGCAGTGTTTCATTAGAATTAACGTTTATTGTACCAAACACTTCAGCAGAAAGCAAATAATTACCATCTGATATAAACTGATATTCTATGAATTCAGCATTATTAACTGAGGAGTTAGAATATACAATTTGAGTGTTTGTTGAATCACGTAATGTCAAATCCCAATCATTATCATTAGTTGATACATTATGAATCTTTGAAAAACAAAGAACAGATCTTAACTGTTCGCCTTGGCTAAAGGAAGTATATGTGTTCATACCATTAGGTGAAGTCCCATTCTGACTCATATTAATGTTTTTAAAACTTCTGAAATATCCATTTCCAAGAATAACATCAATAGTTTTTCTGGCATCAACAAGTCCTGCTCCGCTTTTCTCTCTGAACAAATCAGTATTGCTACCAGACATACTTGGGTTATTATTATAGTTGGAAATAATTTGATGATTAGCACATAAAAGTAATACCGCTTTAACAGTGTTATAATATGTTCCCCCACCATACTGATTTTGACTTTGAGTCGGAAGCTTAAATGTTGGGTAACACTGTATCATAAGAGCTGCTATTCCAGAAACTATAGGAGCCGCTAAACTTGTACCTGATACCCCTGCTGCCGGATTATTAAATTCCGGAAAATAGAAACCTGTTCCTGGTGCCGAGATATCTGGTTTATTAGTTAATCCGGAAGCTACTAAATATGCAGAACTATTATTCATAGAGTACGGTGAATTTGTTGTCGTATTACAATTGCCAACAGTGATTGCATTAAATGCCTTTCCCGGTGTTGTTACATTACTTCCAGTATTTCCAGCCGACTTTACCAAAACTAATCCAAGATTATTAATTGCTTGATCCACAAGCCAGTCAAGACTACTATAAGTATTGGTATAGCCCGGATAACCAAAACTACAATTTATTATAGAAGTTCCGCAGCTTGCAAGAAATTCTATATTTGAATTCAATGCATATGAATCATTAATACACGACTGGTAAACAGTTGAATCAGGAGCAACACCTCTGTAGATATGTCCATTATACTGAACAGTTTTACCTTTAATAATGCTGGTTACAAAAGTAGCATGATCATTTTCTTCTCCATAATCATTACTTCCTAAGTAAACATAATTCAGATTCTGACAACCGTTTAGCATACAATAACTACTGTCAAATTTGCCGTTTGCCGCTTCAAGAACACCTATCTTTACTCCTGTTCCTGTATATCCATATCCCCATCCAGAAGACTGTACAATTTGTACATTTGCTTCGTTCAAAGCATTATCAAGTTCGTTTTCCGCCTCAACATTCGGAAAATAATCTACGTATTCGATAAAATCGTCTTTAATCAATTCACTAATTTGACTCTTATCGACTTCAGCAATAAGATATGGTGCAAATCCAACATTAGATATAACCTGTTTTTCAGAAACATATTCATCAACCACATCGTAATTATAATCCTTATATGCCTCTATTACGCAGGACCGTCTAACAGCTAAGTATTCATCAATGTCATCAGATATAGCCTTTGTTACTTTAGAAAAACCAGGATTCTCTTTAGCAAGTTTCTGCTTTTGGTTATCTGTGACACTTGAAAGAATATAATCTACACGATCGCTATACTTCATCATTGCCATAATCTTGCCAGATAATGACGTTACATCATAATAGACATCAGCAGTATATGTCACTGCATTTGTTTCTGGATCTTTCAACGGCACAACATGTGCTTCTTCAACACCATATTTTTCTTCAGTTTCTGCTACAATCTTCGGTACAATACGTTCAGTGTATATGTTCATATCCGCATAGTTGCAAACTTTGAAGTCAGACCTTTGTTCAACCATTCGGTCAATTTCAAAGGCATCAAGATCCTTTATCCTTATGCCAACAGGAATCATACTTGATTCATCAGTTGAACTCATGACTTCGTAAAGTTCTTCCGTAATTTTTTCTTCAGGTGTTATTAAAACATCTGGTGCTGATATAGCATTTACAAAACTACCATTAGAAACAATTAAAGAAAATGACGTAAGTATTGTTAAAATCTTTCCTTTTTTCATCACTATTTTTCCTCCTCAAATCTCTTTTCATCATACATTTGCCTACAAATTAAATTACTTCACTGGAATCATCCCCTTTTTTCCTATTCAAAGTTTCAGCTAATCCAAATCACATTTGATGTATTCGGTACACTTTGTGTACTTCCTGAACCATTATCAGCATAATGATCCAGCTGTACACGATAGTAACAACCGCCAGAAACATTAACCAGATAATCAGATAAAGTCTTACTTGTACTGTTGTATTTCAATTGATCTGGAACTGTTGTTTCTTCTGTCCAAGATGAATAACCATTTGGACTACGCTGTACTGAGATGTTTTTAAATCCAATAACCGCCATTACACTGTTAGACTTAGTCTGCGCTGTTATGGCCACTTTTCCATCAACCCCAGCAATTGAAAGATAATATTTCGAAATAAGGCCACCTGCTTTTTCAAAATCATTTTCTTCATACTGTAATCCTGAATCCATTTCACTTGCAGAAACATTCAATGGCTGAGTTCCAATTGATAATGCAATCAGAAATGCTGTTCCTAAAGATAAAAACTTCTTTTTCATAGTAAAACTCCCCTTTTTCAACTTATTGATTCTATTATTTTATCACATTCCTCGTAAGGAACATTGACCGTAAATATACTCAGTAATACATTATCTTTAGGATATGATAATGTAAACTGATTATCTTCCTTTGACACAAAAGCTGAACAACCATTTATCTCTATTTCAGATATATTAAAATAATCACTTGGATATTTTACTTTCTTTATTTCTTCAGGATCATTAAATACATCATAATAAACCCCTATTGTCATATCTTCTTTATAATATAAAAAATCAAAAGTAATTTCATTATTCAATTCTTCTTTATTAATTTCCAGAACTTCAAATCCTTCCGGAAGATAATGTGGAATTTCCGGGTGAATATCATATTTAGCACATTCTGCTTTTATACCATACGGATCAGCAAGCTTTTCTTCAGTTGTATATTCTACAGAAAAACCTTTTTCATCTTTATGAACTATAGCCTTGAATATATTTACACCAAAAGCTGAAATAGAAACAACATTTGCAGATAATACTACAGCTACCGATGCTGCTATCGCACTCAAAACTTTTCTTGTACGATGTTTTCTTTTCTGTTTTACCTTTGAAGCTTCGCTAATAATTTTGTTTATATTTTCCGCTTTTCTCTGCTTTATTATTTCATTAACACCGGTAATGCTGCAGTATAACTCTGAAAGATGGTCTATTTTATCATAATCCGGAGATTTTTCTGACATTTCTTTCTCGATAAGTTCGGAAATGAAAACTGAAAATTTATTTTTAAAATCCGGATCTTTTTTTAGCATTTCCATGATCTCTTCATCCGTCATATAGAACTCCTCCTTAATTATAGTGAACGTATAAATTTTTATGCGTTCACTATATATATTCCGAATTTTCTTCAGAATCTGTCGCCAGTGAAAAAAGTTTATATACATTTACAAATTCACTCTATGGTTTATGTTTATTTTCACCCTGGTTCTGTGATTCTTTCAGTCTTTTTTTAATTCGTTTTACTTTGCTGTAAAGAGCATTAACTGATAATCCATTCTGAGAAGCAAGTTTCTCCTTATCTGCTCCGTAATAATATTTTTTGAGCAGATCAAGTTCTGAATCTGACAGCAGCTCAAAGATGTTATCTTCAGGTTCTGTGATTTCCTGTTCCGGCAGATCAACTATCTCTGTGATGTCTTCGAACCATGGATTTTTACTCAGATATTTCATGATCTTGTAATTTGCGGTTTTATACAGCCATGATTTAATATTATCATTAAGATTTATATTCTCTTTAAGACTAAGGGCAAGGAAAACTTCCTGTACAACATCTTCAGCTTCAGAATAACCGCGGTGCATTCGTGCCATACAATATCTTATCAGAATTTCATAATAATCAGCCATAATTCTTTCTAAAAAAGTTTCTTCGATCATCTGATTCCTCCTCTATATATTAATCCCGTTTTTTCATGCTTTTCTGTCGCTGGAATAAAAAGTTTGTATGAGTGTACAATTTTATGATTGAATCATCATGCAAGTTGTCAGTGACTTTATAATGTGGCGCCTTCGGCGCAATTTTCCAAACCGAGCTGGCTCGGTTTTTCCATAGCAGTCTTCGGCCCGCAGGGGTGAAGACTACCATTTATACAGAACAAACGGGAGCACCGGATTTTAATTTACCGGTACTCCCGCTGATTTTGTTTACATCAGTTTTTCAAATTCTTCAGTACTCATACCTGCATATTTTGCAGCTTCGGAAACTGATAACTTTCCGTCTTTAGCAAGTCTGACAAAACCATTTACAGCTGTTTCAAGCTGCTTGTCTTTTACCTCATTATCTTCTTTTAATTTTTCAAACTGCTTGTCCTTTTCCGCAATGATTTTGTCCTTACGCTCACTTTCTTCTTTCAGTTGATTTTTATCTTCTTTCAACTGACTGTTATCTTCTTTCAACTGACTGTTATCTTTTTCAAGCTGACTGATTTTTTCATTTTTTCTGTCATCTTCGATTTTACGCACATAATCTGAATGTTCTTTCGTATATTCTTCGATACACAACTTGACCACCTCCGCACGTCTGGATTCCAGTATTGCTTTTATTTCTGAATCTTCCGGCAACGATTCTATTGCATTATTTATCGCATCTGCTAGTTTTTCACTTTCAATTTCTGCATCTGCGTCATATATCGCTCCGTATTTTCTTACCTGCTCCACAAACATCGCATAATCCTTAAGCGGTCTGCATGAATTCAGCAGTTTCTCATTTCTTCCGTTATTGATGTTTATCATTTTTACGGTTACTTCAATATCCGATCCGCCATCTGTCTTACCGATGTTTTTCTTAAAAGAATCACTGAGGCGTAAATAAGATACATCTTCCTTATTGGCAATGCCGTTATAGAAACATAACAGTTTCGGTGTCGGAAGCTCAAGCTGCGTCGAACTGTAAATATCCAGCTGGTTATCATGTATATACTTGTTGATAAGTTTACAGCTGTAAATGAACATCCTG
>Ga0310694_10004350_pt1 | contig 13717 bp, 10 predicted proteins | sample 174DNAGHGhighgp2_FD_203884 | JGI IMG/M metagenome (GOLD analysis project Ga0310694, IMG submission 203884) | Sheep rumen microbial communities from Palmerston North, Manawatu-Wanganui, New Zealand - 1742 DNA GHGhigh gp2 (v2) (version 2) | ecosystem: Host-associated > Mammals > Digestive system... | reverse complement strand
AACCGGCCTTTCTTGGACGGGCGCCCATGGACAGGCCGGCGGCGCTGTCCGCCTCGGGAGTACCCTATCTGGACGGGCGCCCATGGTCAGACCGCGGACGCCCGTCCGTCCAGGATGCCCTATTCAGACGGGACGGCAGGCTGCCCGGCGACGGCTCCGTCTTCGCTTCCGGCGCCGTCCGCCGCAGGCGATGTCTCCTGCGCAGCGGCATCTTCCTGCGCCTTCAGCGTGGCCTCGATCGCCTGGAGACACCAGCTGTTGAAGCTCATCCCGGCCTTCGCGGCGGCGGCCTTCGCGCGCTCGTGCAGGCTCGGCGGCATCATCAAAGGCGCACGCTTTGTCTTGCACTCGATAAACCGGGGATCCATGCGCCAGCCCGGAGGCGGCGTCTGCATGCTGCTGCTATTGTCCATGTCTCTCTCCTTCTGCTTGCCGGTGCGCAGACAGGCTTCCCTCCATGCCGCGCCTTCCCATCCAGCATATATGTTCAAGGGTTCAGGCAGGGCACCACCAATGCCATGCCTCCACTATAGGCATGCTTGTACAATACCAGAGGAGCGCTGTCAAGCATGCCGTGCCTTAGCATCCTGCCATCTTTTGCTGAAGCTTAGATGTAGATACTTGCATGACATGCCCAGCCGTCAGACATCAAAACGTAGGATGTCAAGACTTCATGTGTATGCGCATATCCATTTGCACATGTCCATAGGCGCAAGGCCATGTGCGCTGCAACGCAGGCACCCACTTGAAAAGCATCGCCTGCGCCGGGCTTCTGACGTGCCGGGAGACGTCAGCCGCATCTCCGGGCGTCGGTTCCCGCGCCTGCAAGGCCCAGGATTTCCGAGGATTCGGCCGTTGCTACCCGCGCACATGAGCTCCATGGGCCCTTCCTCCTGCAGCCACCTGCAGGAGCCTGGGCAGGCCGGCATGCCTGCCGCTTCGTTCTGTCCGGCATGATGGAACCTGAATCTAGGTTGCTGCGTTTCCCATCCTCGCCATTTCATCCGGCATCATAAACCCAGTTTATAGGCACGCATATCCGTCTGCCTGCTTCCTCCCATCGGCATATTTCGGCAGACACTCATGCAGGCATGCCTGTTGTACATGCTCTACTGTCCGGCGTTCCTGCATCGGAGATTAGCTGTCCAACCCTGTATGCCATGTCCTCGCTATCGGCATATCCATGATGGCGTCTATTCGTCTTGGTCTATGTGCAATGCTACCTGTGTATATTCATAGACGCATGCCCATTCCTGCCGGGGCAACTGAGACCGCCTGTTTCGGGTCTGGGAGGAGCTGAGAGGGACGAAAAACGGTCCAGATGGCTCGTTCTGCGCCATCGGGACGGGCGCCGGATCCCAAGGTCGGCCGGCGACCGCGCGGGAAGGCATGAAGACGTGGTTTTCAAGGCGCCCTACCTTTATATATGAACGCGCCGTCTCGCCCCTTGCTTGAGCCCGCCTTCGCCATCCGGAGCCTGCTCCCGTGCCTGCCCTGCCTGAGGAGACCGCCGGCGGCGGTGCCGAAGAGGAAGACGAAGACGAGGGATTCCGACCGGGGATGTAGGGAGAACGCGAAGGCAAGCCCACTGGCCTTCAAGGGACCAATGACGGCCCGGGCGCCGGGCTCCACTGCTGGTTCCGAGCCCTAGCCCGGGTCAGAGACTGTCTCCCCGCGAAGATGGACAAGATCTTCTTTTCTCCGGCATTTGCTACGACTATGGCGGCACGGCAAAGAAACGGGGACACTCTGTCTCAGCGTCTTTTCACCACCGTCACGCGATTGCAGCTTTCCCGGCGCATGCTTGCGCATGGAAACGGCACGTACTGTCCAAAGCAAAGGATGACCTATGAAAACACTGCTTGTTGTTGAGGACGAGAACGATATTCGGCAGCTTCTGCGATTCAACCTTGAACGGGAAGGCTATGCGGTGCTGGAGGCCGACAACGGGCTGGACGGCCTCCGCACGGCGTCCCTGGAACTTCCCGATCTGGTGGTTCTGGATCTGATGCTTCCCGGACTGGACGGTTGCGAAGTCTGCCGCAGGCTCAAGACCCAGACGGCCACGGCCGGCACGCCCGTGCTCATGCTCACGGCCCGGGGCGAGGAGGTGGACAGGATAGAAGGGTTCACGCTGGGGGCCGACGACTATGTGGTCAAGCCCTTCAGCGTCAAGGAGCTGGTGCTGCGCATACGGGCCATACTGCGCCGGAGCGACCGGACCGAGCCTGGGGCCGTCGTGAGCCGGGGAGGACTATTTATCGACGTGGACGCCCACCGGGTAACCCTGGACGGCCTGGAACTGGCCCTGACGGCTACTGAATTTCGCCTGCTGGAGGACCTCATGCGACATGCGGGTGCGGTGCGCACCCGCGAGCAGCTGCTCAACGCGGTATGGGGATATTCGTTCGACGGGTATGCCCGCACTGTGGACACGCATGTCCGGCGCCTGCGGGCAAAGCTGGGCGACGAGGCCTCCGTGCTTGAAACAGTACGTGGCGTCGGCTACCGCCTGAAAGATCGGGATGAAAAGCATGTTCCGTTCGTTTAGAGCCCGGATCTTCTGGGCAATCCTTCTGGTGGCCACGGCGTCCGCGGGGCTGTCCCTCTGGCTGGCGCGCCAGTGGATGGAAGACCGCCAGCTTGAGGAGGCCCGCGCCGTGTTGCTGCGCGATGCCAGGATGGCGGGCGAGCTGATGCACCGCGGCGAAACCGGGCTGCCCGCCATTGCCGAAGCGCTCGGCATTCCAGAATTGCGCCTTTCCCTGCTGGACGCAGGCGGAAAAGTGCTGGCAGAAACCGGAGGCGTGGCGCCCGGCGGCATGGACAACCACGGCGGACGCGCCGAAGTGGTGCAGGCCCGCGACGCAGGCGAAGGATACTCGGTGCGCGACAGCGACACCCTGCATAGAAAGTTCGCCTACGCCGCCCGCCGCATCCCAGACGGCCGCATACTGCGTCTGGCAATGCCGCTGGACAGGGTAAACCTGCTCATCGAGCGCCGCCTGCACGTCTTTGCGCACATGATCCTGCTGGCCATTGTGGTGGCTGCGGTTCTGGCGGCCTTCATTTCCGGCGCCATGCGACGATCCATAGCCCAGATGGTGGACATGGTCGCCGCCATTTCCCGCGGGCATCTGCACCGGCGCCTGCGCCGCCTGCCGGGCGCGGAATTCGCGCCGCTTGCCGAAGCCGTGAACCGCATGGCCGACAGCATCAGCGAACAGATGCACATTGCGGCAGACAAGACAGCCCAGCTGGAGAGCGTACTCAACACCATGAGCGACGGCGTGCTGGTGCTGGGGCCTCAGGGGCGCATCCGGCGCTACAACGGGGCCTTTGCCCGCCTGTTTCCCAAAGTTGCCGGCTTGACTGGCTGTCCCGTCGCAGACGTGATTCCGAAGCCGGAATTCCAGAACGCTGTGGATGCCCTGCTGCAGTTTGCCAGCGAAGTCCGCGACGGGGATCCAGGCGCAGGTGATCTGGATGTGCCACGCAGCCTGAAGCAGGTCGAACTGCACCTCGACGGCCGCGTCTTCTCAGTGATGCTTTCCCTGCCGGTGCTGGCCGACTCCCACCTGGGCGCAGTGCTGGTATTCCGCGACATCAGCGACCTGATGCAGCTGGAGCGCATCCGCAGCGACTTCGTTGCCAACGTCTCCCATGAGCTGCGCACGCCGCTGACCGCCATCCAGGGCTACGCAGAGACCCTAATCGGCATGGACCTGCCAGAGCAGGCCCGCCGCTTTGCCCACGTCATCTGCCGCCACAGCCGGTCAATGGCCTGCATTCTGGAAAACCTGCTGGTGCTTGCCCGTCTCGAAGGGCAGGAAGGCGCTCTCGAACTCCGGCCGACGGACTGCGCCGCCTCGCTTGAAGAGGCCGCATCCCTCTGCCTGTCACGCCTGCAGGAGCGCAGCCTGCGCCTGGAAGGCGACCTTGAAGGACTGCCCCCCGTGCTGGCCGACGAACGCTTCCTGACCATGGTGTTCCGCAATCTGCTGGAGAACGCCTGCCGCTATGCCACAGAAGGATCAGCCATCCGCGTCATGGGATTCGTCAAGGATGACTGGGTGCAGATCCGCGTGGCGGACGACGGCGCCGTCATTCCTGCCGATCAGCTACCACGCATCTTTGAACGCTTCTACCAGGTTGAGCGCCACCGCGGAAAGAACTCCACCGGCCTCGGCCTTGCCATCTGCAGGCATGCCGTCGAGCGCCACGGCGGCCGCATCTGGGCGGAAAGTCCGGCCGAAGACGGCGCGACGGTCTTCATATTCACCCTCAAGCGCGCGGATGCTCCAGAAGCGTCCGTTCAGGAGTAGCCATGGCAAATGCACTTTCAGCACGGGATGTCAGCGTCTACTACGGCAGTTCGCATGCCCTGCAGCACGTCAGCCTGGACTTCGAAGATGGCGGGGTTACCGCCCTCATCGGTCCTTCAGGCTGTGGCAAGTCCACGTTCCTGCGCTGCCTCAACCGCATGAACGACCTCATTCCGGGATGCCGGGTGGAGGGGCGCATCATGCTGGACGGCGAGGACGTCAACCAGCCCCGCACCAACGTGGTGCGTCTGCGACAGAAGGTCGGCATGGTCTTCCAGAAGCCGAATCCCTTCCCCAAGAGCATCTACGAAAACGTGGCCTACGGCCTACGCGTCAACGGGGTCCGGGACGAGAGCCTCATCGCCGAAAAGGTGGAGTTTGCCCTGCATCGCGCGGCCCTGTGGGGCGAGGTGGAAGAGCGCCTTTCCTCCTCGGCGCTGGGACTGTCGGGAGGGCAGCAGCAGCGCCTGTGCATCGCGCGCGCCCTGGCCGTGGAGCCACAGATCCTCCTTATGGACGAGCCAGCAAGCGCTCTGGACCCCATTGCCACGCGCAAGGTGGAGGACAGCATCGTCGAACTCAAGGAAGTCCTGACCATCATCATCGTGACCCACAGCATGCAGCAGGCCGCGCGCATTTCCGACAGGACGGCCTTCTTCTACATGGGACGGCTGGTAGAAAGCGGCGTCACGGACGACATCTTCACTAGACCATCAAAGAAGGAAACCGAGGACTACATTACAGGGAGATTTGGCTAATGGTTCAGCAGGACTATACTCCCCAGCATATGCTGGCATCTCTGCGCACCCGCCTGATGGTCATGTATGCGCAGGTGGACATTGCGCTGGAGGAAACGGCGCATTCCTATGAAAACGGCGAAATTCCGCGCGCCGTTGCCGTCTGCGACGGCGACGAAGCCGTTGACGTTCTGGAAAACGAAATTGACGACCGCTGCCTGCAGCTCATGGTCCGCATCAATCCCGTCGCATGCGATCTGCGCTTCGTGGTGGCGGCGCTGCGCATGAACGTAGATCTGGAGCGCATAGGCGACGAAGCCGTGACCATAGCCGAGCAGACCATTCTCATGGAAGACGTTCCTGAACAGCGCATCCTTCAGGCTGAAGTCAGCGACATGATGCACCGGGTCCAAGGAACCTTCAAGCAGGCCATGGACTGCTTCCGCGAAAGCGATGCCCAGAAGGCTATGGATCTGTGCGACACGGAAGACGAAGCCATGCAGAACGAGACGCGCATCGTGCAGCGCCTGCTTGAAACGCTGCATTGGGAAGAGGAGAGGCGCCCTGATCCGCGGCTGGTCATGCACACCATGCTGGTGATTCGATCTTTGACGCGCATCTGGCGCCGCTCCGTCAATCTGGCAGAGCAGGTCTACTTCATGGAACGGGGACAAAGCCTCAAACACAATGCCATCAAAAAAATCAATTGTTACATATCATCATAAAAAAACAATTTGCAGTCAGTCGTCAACGGTGAATGACGTTTTTTATCTGCACGCCCATAGACAAGGACATATAGACTCCTGAAAATGTCAACCTTTCTTCCTTGCCTCGCTGAATCTGTGACGGAAATGACAATATGACATAAGTCAACAGCAATGCTCATCAAAGAGAAACACGTTCTTCAGGCAGAAGTCATGGCTTCTGTCTTCTTTCGGCGTCTTCGTCGACATCATCGGCAGTGCCGGCAGGGTCAGAAATCGTTGACCAAAAGTCTGCGGCATGGACAGGACGTCCGAATACAGACGCCCTGCCGGATGGCATCCTCGCCAGAGCCGGAGAGATCAGCTGGCTCCTCCAGACGCAGCGTCTGCCGCCGGCGCATCCCACCGTCCGCGCATGTGCGACTCGGATTGCCGCTGACTGCAGGGCGCAGACAGCCACCGTCGCGGCGCGACATGCCGCCTCCGCACTGCGGTCATGGCAGGACAGATCCGTCTGGAGCCGGCTGCTGGAGTGTCTGACGGCATGCATCGGCATGGAACGAAAGACAAACGCCTCCGCTGTTCAGAAGCAGACGGCATCCGGGAGCATCTGGCGACGACTGCTGGCATGGTTTCGAAGCCCCTAAAAACTTGGGAAATCATTAATCCACCGAAGGATGTTGGAGGACATGGTATCCATCTGGAGGAAGAGGGCGTTCGTCGTGAACATTCCTCTGGAGGGGATAGACAAGGAAGGCTATGGGGTTCTCAAGCATCTAGTGGAGTAGAGACGAAGACAAAATTGTCGAACATTAGGCCAAAAAATCCCGATAAATTGGGCTTTTTCCGTCCTGCAGCATAGGCGGCTCTGCCTGCGGGCAATGCAGACGTTGCACGAAATGAGAAAAATGCCGAGTTCCGGCTTGTGCAATATCAAGACTTGCCTATGATCGTGTCTATTCAGTCGCCCCTCTGCCAGCCTCCCCTTCCGGCCGGGGGGGGGAGAAACGTTCCGCCGGCAGTTCGCCTAGAAGCTGTCTAGACAAATCTTATAATTCGTGCGATTTTCCTCTTGCGGAGGACGCACCATGTTTTTTTCCGATGGCCTCAAGAAGCTGAAGAGGCTCTTCGGAGCCGAGTCCAGCGACGGGCTGCAGGAGCAGCTGGCTTCTCTGCGTCTGGCCATAGAGCAGGGCGAAGAGACGATCCGCTCCCTGCGTGCGGAGCTTCAAGCCGCTAAGGAGGAGCTCCGCGCCGCAAGGCAGGAACTCGCGGCCGAAAAGGCCGCGCGCCAAGCCGCGGAAGTCGCCCTTGCAGACGAAAGAGGCGCCGTCGTGGCCTTGAAGGAGGCTGTCCGGAAGCTGTCGCTCGATCTGCATCACGCGCAGGCCCGCCTGGCCACGGACAGCACCAACAGCTCGAAGCCGCCGTCTTCCGACTTTCCGAAGAAGCCCGGGAAGAGCGGCGATGCCAAGCCCGATCCAAAGAGCCTCAGGAAGAGGAGCGGACGCAGGCCCGGAGCCCAGAAGGGACACAAGGGGGCCGGCTTCCCGCTGCCTGAAGGCCCCCCGGACAAGATCGTCTGCTGCCTGCCGTCCCAGTGCTGCGGGTGCGCCCTGGCAGACCTGTGCGCAGACCGCGAGAGAGTTGCCGACACCCGCTACGTCGTCGACTACGAGGTCAAAGTGGTCAAGGCTGTCTACATGGCAGTTGCCAGGAAATGCCCTCTCAGAGGTGGCGGAGTCCTGGCCGGAGAATTCCCCGCGGAGGCCCGGGGCACGAAGCAGTACGGCAGGAATCTCAGGCTCCTGCCCGTGGCGCTGTTCAACAACTTTACGTGTTCCTTCGACAAAATCAGCCGCTTCGCGTCCGAGCTCACGGGGCTGAAGCTGAGCGTCGGGTGGTGCTGGGAGCAGTACGACAGGGCCGGACACCGGGCCGAGACGGCGGAATTCAAAGAGGAGGTCAAGGAGCGGCTGCATGCTGAAAAGGTGGTTTCCGCCGACGAGACGGGTGCCCGGTGCGGCGGGAGGAACGCCTGGCTCCATACCGTGTCGACGCCGGAGCTCACCCTGCAGCACGCATCCATGAAGAGAGGCGTGGAAGGAATGAAGGAAGGCGGGTTCCTCGACTCGTACGGACACATTCTCGTCCACGACTGCCTTGGCTCCTACTGGACAGTGAACAAGCCTGAAAACCGCGCCCGCGCCGAGGCTGGCGTCCCTGCTCCCGACCCCGCCGGAGAGAACTGCACGCCCCCTGCGTCCGCCGAGGCAGGCGTCCCGGCTCCTGCATCCGCCGGAGAGGACTGCACGCCCCCTGCGTCCGGGGAAGCCGGCGCCGGCGCGGCGCCGTACACCCATGCGCTGTGCAACCAGCACGTCTGCAGGGAGCTTCGCTGGGCCTACGAGCACGGACACGGCCAGAAGGAAGGCAGGCAGGACTGGGCTCTGGAACTCCTCTGCTTCCTCAGGTCGCTCAACAGCATGAGGAAGAAGTCCATGGAGAGGGGCGGAAGGTCGTTCCGGCGGAAGACCGTCGACACCTTCCGCGAGCGGTTCGACGAGCTGGTCGAGGAGGGGCTTGCCGCCAACCAGGCAACAGACGAGCTCAAGGGCAGCGCAACCCTCCGGAAGATAAGGGCCCTGCTTGGGAGGCTGGAGAAGAGGAAGGACGACTTCCTCCGGTTCCTCGAAGACTTCGACGTGCCGTTTACGTCCAACGAGGCCGAGCGCGACCTTCGGTCCCACAAGGGGCGTCTGGCCATCAGCGGGTGCTTCAGGACCTTCAGGGGGCTGGCGAGCCACGCGAATCTGAGCACGGTGTTCAAGACCTTGATGAAGGCGGGCAAGTCGTGGCGGGAGGCTGCAGACGTCGCCGTGAACGGCCGTCCGGTCGAGCTCCTCCCTCCTCGCCGCGATCCCGAAGCGAACTCTTAGGCGATTCCGCTGGCAGACGAAAACGCTGGACGAAGACGTCGCAGCCGCAGCACAAAAAAGAGGCCCCCGTACCGTCTTGGGTACCGGAGGCCTCTCCCTTTGACCATCGCTCAGCCCCTCTGGGGGCGACTGAATAGACACCTATGATCGGTGTCGGCGCTGCAGGCGGTCGCGTGCAATGATGGCAAGCAGGTTCATGCCAAGCACAGTCAGGATAAGCACCAGTCCCGTGCCGTACTGGAGCGGGCGGGTCTTCTCGATGTCCGTGCCGGCAGTTGCCAGCACGAACATATGGTAGGGAAGCACCATGACCGCGCTGAAAATGGAGTCCGGATTCTTCGGAGTGTAGAAGACAGCCGCGGTGAACATGACGGCCGCCGTTTCTCCGGCCGCGCGGGCCACGCCCAGAATGGCGCCCGTGAGCATGCCCGGCATGGCGCACGGCAGCACCACGCGGACAATGGTCTGCGCCTTGCCGGCGCCCAGTGCCAGCGAAGCCTGGCGGTAGGAGTCCGGCACGGAGCGCAGGCTTTCCTCGGCGGTGCTGATGATGACGGGGAGCGTCAGGACGGCAAGGGTCAGGACGCCGGAGGCGATGCTGACCCCCATGCCGCAGAAGGTGACGAAGAAGGAGAGGCCGAACAGGCCGAAGACGACGGAAGGCACTCCGGCAAGATTGTTGACGCCAAGGCGCACGAGGCCGGCAAAGCGGCTGCCGCCGGCGTATTCGTGAAGGTAGACTGCCGTGGCAACGCCGAGCGGGAATGCCAGCAGCAGGGAGCCAAGGGACAGGATTGCGGTGCCGGCGATGCAGGGGAGGATGCCGCCTTCGGTCATCATGCAGCGGGGAGGGGAAGAGAGAAATTCCCAGCTCATGGCCGGCAGTCCCTGCACCAGCAGGAAGATGCAGATTGCAGCCAGCAGGAGGACGTTGGCGCCGGCCACCAGTCGCAGGATGCCGAGCATGGCGCTCTGGAAGGCAAGGCGGCGACGCGGATCGGGAGTTGAAATGAGCATGAAGGCTCCTTAAAGGCTGGCTGTTCCTGCCTGCCGGTGCTTCTCGGCGATGCGGGAGGCGGCCATGTTGAAGGCCAGCGTCAGCAGGAAGAGGACGATGCCGGTGGCGAAGAGGGCGTGGTAGTGGCCGCTGCGGAAGGGTGCCTCGGCCATTTCGGCGGCGATGGACGCAGGCATGGGACGCACGGGATCAAGGGGCGAGCACGGCGTCATGGCCGCGCCGCCGGCCGCCATGAGCACGACCATGGTTTCGCCCATGGCGCGGGACATGCCTAGCATGACGGCTGTTCCGATGCCTGACAGGGCGGCCGGAACCGTGACCTTGACGATGGTTTCCCAGCGTGTTGCTCCGAGAGCCAGGGACGCCTCGCGCAGGGAGCGCGGCACGGCCCGCAGGGCATCCTCGGAGACGGAGCAGATGGTGGGGAGGCTCATGACGGCAAGCACAAGCGAAGCGTTGAGCAGATTGAGGCCGGAGGCGGCGCCCAGAGCATTCTGGATAGCGGGGGCGAGCACCACCATGCCGAGGAAGCCCAGCACGACCGAGGGAAGAGCGGCAAGCAACTCGACGAAGGGCTTGATGATGCGCCGCGCAGGAGGCGGAGCGATCTCGGCCAGGTAGACGGCTGTCATGACGCCGAGCGGGACTGCCAGCATCGAGGAAAGGGCCGTGACTGCCATCGAGCCGGCCAGAAGCGGAAAGATGCCGAAGAGCCCGGGCTCTTCGGTAGGATACCAGAGGTCGCCCAGCAGAACGTCTGCCAGACTGGCATGCTGGAAAATGGGCAGGCCTTCGCTGAAGAGGAAGACGACAATGCCCGCCAGCGCCAGCAGGGACGATGCGGCGACGGCGGCGAGGCTGGTGCGGATGATCCGCTCGCGTGAAACTCTTGTCATAGGATTCTCGCTGTCAGGCGGGCAATGCCACCCGCGGATGCGGGAAGCCGGACAGGTACTCCCTGAAGGAGCCGCCTGCCCGGCAGCGCGGTGCTGACGCTAGTGCTTCAGGGGGACGTAGCCCACGGCTTTGACGTCCTTCTGCCCTTTGTCGGCAGCCAGCAGGTAGTCGACCAGCTTCTTCACGCCGCCCTTCGGCTCGCCGTCGGTGAAGATGTAGAGTTCGCGGGCGATGGGCCACTGGCCAGCCTGGGCACTTTCGGCACTGGCGGAAGCCTTGCCGACGGACAGCGCCTTGACGCTCCTGTCAAGGTAGCCAAGGCCGATGTAGCCGATGGCGTTCCTGTTCCTGGCAACGGTCTGCACCACGGTGCCGTTGGAGGCCTGCATCAGGGCGGCCGGAGTGACGCGGCTCTTCTTCATGACCAGTTCCTGCCATGACTCGAAGGTGCCGGAGGATGTGTCGCGGGAGACGACAACAATGGGGGCGTCCTCGCCGCCAAGCTCCTTCCAGCTGCGCACCTTGCCGGAATAGACGGCCGAAAGCTGCTCGAGGCTGAGGCTGCCAACGGGGTTGCCGGGATTGACAACGGGAACGATGGCGTCCACCGCAACGGCTGTGCGCAGGGGCTTGACGCCCTTCTTTTCGGCCGCGGCGCGCTCCTTGTCCTTGATGTCGCGCGAGCTCATGGCCACATCGCACTGCTTTTCAATCAGCGCCTTGATGCCGTTGCCGGAACCGCCGCCGGAAATGGCCAGCTTGATGTCCGGGTTGGTCGCCATGAAGGATTCGGCGGCCTTCTGCATGACGGGAAGCACCGTGGTGGATCCGTTGACGACGATGTCCTGCGCGTGGGCCGCGGCGCTCATGCCGAGAGTGGCGCAGGCGAGAAGAATAGTTCCTGCCAGTTTCATGAAACTGCTCCTTTTTTGGATAAAGCAATACAAAGCCTCTGCACCGGACCGTTTCCCGGCGCGCATTCGTTGTCGCCGGCGTTTGCGGCAGGCATGTGACAGGAATGTGAAAATATGGCGTCTCTTTTCCAGGCCGCTTTTTTTGCCTTGTCACACAATTGCCGCTTTATCGACACCATTTTGTCGCATAGAAGCGTCAGGCTTGCACAGCAGACAAAGGATGGTGCCATGCAACGAATACTTGTTGTCGAAGGCGAAAGCGATATTCGGCAGCTCCTGCCTTCAACCTTGAACGCTAAGGCTTTGCCGGCCTTGAGGGATTTCGCACAGCCTCTTCGGTGCTTCCGGATATGGTTGTTCTTGACCTAATGCTGCCGGGGATGGACGGCTGCGAAGTCTGCCGCCGGCTCAAGGCCCAGCCGGCCACGGCAGACATGCCGGTGCTCATGCTTACGGCCAGGGGCGAGGAAGTTGACCGCATCGTGGGACTTTCCCTGGGGGCCGACGACTACGTGGTCAAGCCGTTCAGCATCAGGGAGCTTGTCCTGCGGATACGGGCCATACTGCGACGGAGCCGGCGCGCCGGTGCCGAAACAGTCCTGAGCCAGGACGGGCTGCTTGTTGATGCACAGGCCCACCGGGCCTCCCTCAACGGCCGGGAAATTGTCCTGACAGCAACGGAGTTCCGCCTGCTGGAAGACCTCATGCGGCATGTGGGAACCGTTCGCACGCGCGAGCAGCTGCTCAATGCTGTATGGGGATATTCATTTGAAGGATATGCCCGCACGGTGGACACGCACATCCGGCGCCTGCGGACAAAGCTTGACGGAGACGGCCCGGCGCTTGAGACGGTGCGCGGGGTCGGCTACCGCCTCAGAGGGCGAGACGATGGCAGTGTTCCGCTCGTTTAGAACCCGGATCTTCTGGGCGATGCTTCTGGTGGCCGCGGCATCTGCAGGGCTGTCCCTGTGGCTGGCTCGCGAATGGATGGAGGAGTGGCAGCTTGAAGATGCCCGCTCCGGACTTCTGCGCGAAGCCAGAATGGGCGCCGCACTGCTGAGCCTTGGCGAAAGCGACCTGGCAGGCATAGCCAGGACGATCATGCTTCCCGACCTGCGCCTTTCGCTGCTGGATGCTGGCGGAAAGGTGCTGGCGGAAACCGGCGGCGTGGCGCCCGAAGGCATGGACAACCACGGCGACCGCGCAGAAGTCGTGCAGGCCAGAAGCAGGGGCGAGGGCTGGTCGCTGCGCGACAGCGGCACCCTGCACAGAAAGTTTGCCTATGCGGCCTGCAGGCTGCCGGATGGCCGCATCCTGCGTCTTGCCATGCCTCTGGACAGCGTCAATTTGGTCATAGAGCGACGCCTGCACATCTTTGCCCGCATGATTCTGCTGGCCGTGGCCGTTGCGGCGGTGCTGGCAACCATTATTTCCGGCGCCATGCGACGGTCCATGAACCACATGGTGGATACGGTCGACGCCATTTCCCGCGGGTTCCTGCACAGGCGCCTGCGGAGGCTGCCCGGTGCAGAATTCATACCGCTTGCCAAGGCTGTCAGCCGCATGGCCAGCGGCATAGCCGAACAGGTGCGGATTGCCGCGGACAAGACCGCCCAGCTGGAAAGCGTGCTCAACACCATGAGCGACGGCGTGCTTGTCCTAGGGCCGCATGGGCGCATCCGGCGCTGCAACGGTGCCTTTGCAAGCCTCTTCCCCAACGCAACAGGCATGAAGGGAAGACCCGTCATCGACCTGATACCCAATGCCGAATTCCAGAAAACCGTGGATTCCCTGCTCCGCTATGCCAGAGAAGCCAGGGACGGCGGGGAAGGAAAGCTGTCGGTTCCCGGTAGCCTGAAGCAGACGGACCTGCGGCTGGACGGCCACTTCTACTCGGTGCTGCTCTCCCTGCCGGCTGTGGCAGACGCCCGTCTTGGCGCCGTGCTTGTCTTCCGCGACGTCAGCGGGCTGATGCGGCTGGAACGCATCCGCAGCGACTTCGTTGCCAACGTCTCCCACGAGCTGCGCACGCCGCTGACAGCCATCCAGGGCTACGCAGAGACCCTAATCGGCATGGACCTGCCGGAGCAGGCCCGCCGCTTTGCGCACGTCATCTGCCGCCACAGCCGGTCAATGGCCTGCATTCTGGAAAACCTGCTGGTGCTTGCCCGTCTCGAAGGGCA
>Ga0310694_10004348_pt1 | contig 13720 bp, 8 predicted proteins | sample 174DNAGHGhighgp2_FD_203884 | JGI IMG/M metagenome (GOLD analysis project Ga0310694, IMG submission 203884) | Sheep rumen microbial communities from Palmerston North, Manawatu-Wanganui, New Zealand - 1742 DNA GHGhigh gp2 (v2) (version 2) | ecosystem: Host-associated > Mammals > Digestive system >... | reverse complement strand
TTTGCCCAAAATATTGTAGAGAGCAAGGTCAAAAGCCTCATCTTGTGAAACATCCACAAAATCCAGCGAAGCTTTTTCTATTGCCTTGTTCATCAAATCCATGGATTTTTCATTGAAGAAGAAGTTGATGGAGGTGGTGAGGTGCATTTCGGCAGAGTCGGCGAGGGTGTAGTTCACAATGGTGCCGTTGGTGACGAAGTCCACGCGGCCTAATTTTGCGCCCATGTCAATGGTGCCGCTGCCGTGCGCCTCGCAGTTGTCGGTGTTGAGGGTGATGATGTTGCCGGGAACGCTCGGGTCGTTCAGTTTCTCCAAAGAGGCTGCCTTGAACTCACGCGTCTCCTTGTCGTAGGTGATGTAGCCGAACACGTTGATGTATTCCGCGTCGTTAAATTCGTCTTTGGCAACGCCAAAAGCCGTGTAAATCCGTCCGGTCTTGTTGCTGGATGCAATGGCCACCACCACCTTGCGCTCGTTCATGTCCTTGGTACGGTCATGCACTTGCAGCATAATGTTGTTCGGATCCACCTGTTGCAGGATTTTCATGCGGGCGTGCTTGACGGAGTCGCAGCCGTGGATGATTTCCACACCACCGAAATACGAGAGGAACGGGTTGGTGCTGTGCAGTTCCGCTCGCCCGTCGAAAGCGAACTGGTCACTGAAATGGAAGTCCTTCTCTAACGGGATTTTCGCCTCACCGAATGTCTCCTTCATGAAATAGACGGTGTCGAAATAGAGTGTCTGCACACGTTGCTCGGCATCAATGTAGTCGTAATAGCCGTTGGCATAGAACCTTGTGGCGCTCTGAACGCGGGTGGTACAGTTGTAAAGTTCGTGGTATTTGTTGTCGCGGCCAGCCAAGATACGCGAGTTCTCCAGAACGTCCATGGCAGCTTTCTTTCGTATGGTGACATCGCCATGCAGAGGTGTTATGGCCGCGTCACCCACGTTGATGTAGCGCACACCATGTGCGGAAATGACATTTTTGGCAAAGTCAAATTCAGCATTCACAGCCGTGAACATGTAGTTGGCATTCGGTGCAACGGCATACAATTCGTTGCCAATGCTCTGCATGTCAACAAGTTCTTTGATGGGCGTGTTGTCAATATCCACATTTTTGTGCGGATCGTCCCACTTGAAGCGAAGCATAGTGGAGTCGATGGGATCCCACTCAAATTCTGAGGATTTCGCTTTAACCTCATTTTGAACGAAATAGACTTCAGATGCTTCGCCATTGGCTAAGAAGCGACCTTTCCGGGTCTTGAAATCAATGTGGGAGTTGTAATTGTCGGTGGAGAAAGCGACATCTTTGCCGCCGCTGATGTCGTATATCCGCAGGTCGGCAGTGTCTGCTAACAATTCGTGATGCTTGAACTGGAATAGCCGTGAAGAGATGTCGGCACGGTTGAACATCACAGTGCCAGTCCCGAACAAACCTCCTGGTGTAATCTTGGAATTACCCGTAAGTTGCGCCTCACGGAACAAATCCATTGGCTCTTGTATCGTGTGTATAAACATCTGATCCTGATAGGGTTCCCAGTGTAGATAAGCTTCATTGACGGACGCGGGCGGAAATTCTGTGCCCGCCATTTGCTCATCCACTATATGACGGTTGGCCGCACCGTTGGTGGAGTCCAAGTAGAAGACCAAACTGTCTGAGAGTGTGTGCGAAGTGATGTAGTCGATGTTTCCTTTGCCTCGCAATCCTCTGTTGCTGAGACTGATGCGACCTTGGTAGCCGCCTTTGGTGCCATACATGGGCAACCCGGTCGTGTTGTGGACAAAACCCAAGGAGAAATCGGGTTGTACTTTCAGGGGTTCGGCAATGTCAGGGAAGATGCCGCCGGAAATCAGAGCACCTGTGAATTTCATGGAGTCAATCACGAAATTATCCAGATTCACAATTCTGAACTGATTCACGGCATAGTAAAATCGGTTGCGGTCATACACACCGCCCAAAACGTAAGGTTGGTCATAGAAAACTTTTCCGCCTTTGCGCGCCTCGAAAATCGGGTAGTCGGGGTAGTCTGTCATGCCGCTTTTGTTTCCTGGTACGTCGATGTACAAAACACCAGACAGCTCCTGAATTTCACTGCGCACACGTTGCAGCTTGTAGTCGCCGTACATGTCCATCGGACCGTTTTTGTCTTCCACATACATGATGAGTGTGTCAATGATATCCATATCAACGAGAAAACGGTCGTAATCGAATTTGCAATTATGGGTCACGAAATCGAACAGACCGCCGATGACCCGCCCGGAGAAGACCATATCCCGGTTTTTCTTGACCGTAACCAGTTCGTTCATAGGATATACGTTCACAATCTGCGGGTCGCTGAGGACAAAAAACTCGCAACCGGTAATCTTCAAATCGTTGGTGACCAAATCCAACGAAGCGTAGTGCGTCTTCGATTCCAATTTGATGTAGTCGTAGTCCTTTTTCTTCACCTGATTGTTCAGATACTGGGCGATTTTGCTGCGATAGTGGATGCGGTTGTTGTTGATGTCGTATTCAATGAAACCTCGGGCGGCGAAGTCAATCATCATCGCCTTGATGTCCAACGGTGGCTTGTTGAACCAGCGGATGACATCCTCGATGGTGAGGTCTTCGTAGCCCGCACTGTTGAAAAGCTGCCATAGCGTGTAGAGCGGGTTCATTGCGTTGTAACCGGCGATTTCGTGCATCACCTCGTCTTCGTAGTAGTTCTGCGACTCAAAATAAGCGGCTTGGTCGCTGGTGTTACCTACAATGGGCTTAAGCTCAATGCGTTTCTCAGTGGTGACCCATTGCACGGATTCCACATACATGTCCAGTTTGTGGTAGGAGTCGAAGAAGGGTGAACGGCCCACACCCTGTTTGGGTCGGGAAATCAGCAGCGATTTTTTCTCGTTGTCGTATTTGAAGTTGGCAGCGGGATGGTAAATTGAATCGTTTTCGATGTAGAGGGATATTTGTGCGTCTTCAGAGAGCAGGTTGGTGGGGCGGATGAGGAAGCTGCGGGAGCGGGCAGTAACGATGACTTTTCCCTCGTTGCGTATGGTGATGACGGCTAACGTGTCGCCATGACCGGTGCCGAAGATGGATGCGCCGCGCATCTCAAAGCCACCCACATAGTCCACATCCTTGTAGAGGTTGTTTACCGGCAGGGTTGCATCCTGGCTGATGAAGCGGGGGTAGGATGCTCGCTCCTCGGACGTGGGCAGCATGGCTTTTTCCTCCACGCGACCTACAATCGGGTTCGCAAACAATTTTGGGTAATAGAACAACGCGTCATTGGCCACCACGTGCGGGAATCGCAGGTCAATGTCGTATGTCTTCAGCTTGGCTTTGACGTTCGGTTCCAAGCCGGCACGATCCCAGGTGATGGTTCCGCCATTGGCCTTGAATGTCAGCTTGTCAGGATAATATCTTCCGTTTACACTGCTGACAATCAGACTGTCTTTAGCGGAATACCCCCAAAGGTCAATGTCTTTGAAATCGAAACAGGGTTCCCCGTCGAATCCCAAGTGGTCGGCAAAGCCCATAGCCACCCACTTGACATTGTCGCCCCTGTTCATGATATTCTCCTTGAAGAACTGTTCGTAAATCTTCATTTTGTCATGGAAGAAAGTAGTGCTCTGCCCGATATGGAAGCTCAGGATTTTCTGCCACGTTTCCGTTTCACTGGCATACTGGCTTTCTAAAAAAGCCCGATAAGTGCTGATGTAACTTTGGAAATGGGGGAACGGACGGTGTTTTTTCTTCACCATCTTGTTGGCTTCCTCAATGAAGACCCGCTGGTTGTCTATATCCATCTGGGTGGTCCACATCAGTTCAAAGGCTTCCAAGACCTCCTTGGCGTCTTTTTGGCGGTCTTTCGGTACTGTTGAATAAAACTCCTTCATCTCCTCCACGGTTTTGGAAGGGTCTTTGGAAAACGATGTAAAACGCTGAGCTTGAACAAATATCGCCAAGCATATCAGGAAACTGACACAAAAAAATCTCTTCATCATTACATAGAAAAATGGTGTGCAAAGATAGCAAAAAGTTTGCTATTCTGCACACAAGATATTAAGAACAAAAACTAACAGATTGAAAATCAGATTTTCTCAAACTTTGCCGCCACCCACTTGTCTTTTGCCTTGTGATCTACGTATTTGAGACCGTTTTGGGCGCAGCAGTATCGCAGTGCGGGGAGGTCTTCTTCGTAGAAACCGCTCAAAAACAGCAAAGCTCCCTCGTTCATACACTTCACATATTGCGGAATGTCCTGCAGTAGGATATTGCGGTTGATGTTGGCCAGGATAATGTCGTAACTGTCGTCCCCGAGCAGCGAAGCATCTCCCAATAGGACTTTCAGCTGGTCGCAGCGGTTGTGTTTGGCATTTTCTAATCCGTTGCGATAAGCCCACTCGTCGTTGTCAATGGCCGTGACGGGATTTGCTCCTTTCAGGGTGGCGAGGATAGCCAACACGCCTGTGCCTGCGCCCATGTCAAGCACCGCCTTGCCGCGCACGTCGGTTTCCAACAAATACGAAACCATTTGCGCAGTGGTGGCATGGTGTGCCGTCCCGAACGACATTTTCGGTTCTATCAAAATCTCGTAATCTGCGTCTGGTCTTGTGGGGTGAAAAGGGGCGCGGATGTAGCATTTGCCGTCAATCAGCACAGGCTCATAGTTGGCCTCCCACGCGGCATTCCAATCTTTGTCTTCCATTGGCGCGACAGAGTAGGAAATCTTCGCCTCCGGGAACTGTGGTGTTTCCAACAAATCCTTGAAGACATCTTCTTGATAATCTTTTTCAGGGATGTAGCACAGCAGCTCGTTTTCGTTGCCGCCGTCCATGAAACTGTCGCATCCAGCCTCCGCCATCAGCGAGGTGTAAATCTCCTTCCACGGGTCTGCAGGCTCAATTTCCAGTTTGATTTCGAGGTATTTCATACGATTAACGAAATTAGTCCAATGTTTTACATCTAAAGTCTTACGTCCTAATATTCAATCGGCTTTCCGGACAAATTGAACCAAAGTTCCTGTTCCTCCTGTGTCTTCTTATCGACAATAATGACCTTGTAGGCGTTGAGTTTGTCGGCAATGCGTTTCACTGAGTAAAATTCCTTTAACTTGTAGGATTTATACTCTTTTTTGAGGTAATCCTGAATAGTGGCGGAGAGATTGTCGTTTTTCCCCATCACCCAAGTTTCCACGATTTCACCATAGTTGTTGAAAACGCAGATCTCTTTGCCGCGTGTAGTGTAGAAAATGGCCTGATATTCCATGTAATTCCCCTCTTTCCACTCCACGTTGGTCACTTTCGGATATTTCAGTTTGAAAGCGGCCTTCACGTTCTCGGGAACATTTGCAGCATCGTCATTGTCCAGCTCCATGTTCATTTTTTCATAGTATTTGTTGAGGGCGTCGTCTTCTTCACTTTCCTTGGCACCGCCACCCAATTCGTAATCCGGGTCAATAGTGCGGATAAGTTTGCCGGCTTTGTCGAAAAAGACAGTGGTGACTAACTTGGCTTTATAGTTGGCTTTCTCATAGAATTCAACCATCATTTTGTCGTCTTTGTCCGCTCTTTGTTCCTTCACGGCATTTTTGAACCTCCAGCCGGGATAGAAATCGTTGAGGTGCTTGGCCATGAGTCCGGAGACGGATTCCTCTGGCATGATGGTGAGCGTTTTCTCCCACATACCATTAGGAGAGATATATACAGCCGTTTTTTTGCCTTGGTTCAGGCAGCGTGCGATATACATGCTGTCAACCAGAAACCAGTTGAGTTCGGCTGGGTGTAACACTTTTTTAACCAACGCTTTGGATACAATTTCCGGCACAGTGTTGGCTTTGATGGCAATGTTGCCGTGTTCGTCTTTCACAACCGGTTCGGGTTTCTCCTTTTTAGGCTTGGATTCTTTCTGGGGCTGCTCAGGTTTTGTTGGAGATGTAGCAGGCTTGTTGGCGGTTGTGGTGGTCGGTTTTGCAGCTGGAGCAGAGGTCTTTGGAGCATTTTTAGCGGCCTCTTTTGCCGCTTTCTCGGCAGCTGCTTTTTCAGCGGCCTCACGTTTTTCAGCCTCTTCCTTGGCTGCTTGCCTTTCGGCGGCTGCGGCCTTGGCTTGCTCAATCTTGTCAGGGTGTTTCATTGTAGGATCCTTAAAATCGTCAGGATCTGTGCGGGAAAGCAACTTGTTTGCACCTGAACTGGCAAAAGTGAGCACTGACGGTTTTGCACCAACAGCATCTTCTTTCACCTCCAAATAGTAGTGCGTGCTCTCATCCTCTTTCTCCTCCAAAGCACTCATACTGATGAGATAATCAGGATAATTCGCCTTCACATAGTCGGTGATGGACGAGGGCAACTCGTTAGTGGGAACGGTGAAAAGCGTGCGAATCCATTCGCCGGCAGCGGAGAGATAAACCTTTCCGTTGGTTGCACCATCTTTGATACTGGCAATGTAAGTCTGCCCCTCTTTCATCCAGCCAGTTACTTTCACGTAAGAATATTGTTCCTCCAAAGTTTGAACCACATCCGATGGTACGTCTGCAGGTTTCAGCTTCTGAGCCGAAATGGTGTTTGTATTAAAAATAACTATCTGAATAACAGATATTAATAAGATGGATAAGATTTTATTTTTCATTTTTGTCTAAATTTTCAAATTGAGCCACAAAAATAAAGTTTTTTTATGAATATGAGATAAATAGTGAAAAGTTTAGTAAACAGGTCAGATAGTCTAAGTTCTAAGTTTAAGTCTTTGTAATCTACAAAACCTTCTTAATCTTCGAGCTTTTTCCCTTTAAGCGTCTCCCGAATCTTGGCTGTCAGTATGTCAATTCCGATGTTGTTTTGTCCTCCTACGGGTATAATGATGTCGGCAAGGCGTTTGGTGGGCTCGATGAACAGTTCGTGCATTGGTTTAACAAAGTTACGGTAGTGGCGAATGGATTTGTCAAGCCCGCGTCCTCGTTCAATGACGTCACGGCTGATGATGCGGATAAGCCGTTCATCGGCATCGGTATCAACAAAAACCTTGATGTCCAAAGTGTCACAGAGTTCCGGATTGGTGAAGATGAGGATGCCCTCCACAATCAGCACCTCGGCGGGGTGAACAGGAATGGTCTCTTCACCACGGGCGCAGGTCACGTATGAGTAGGTGGGCATCGGGATGGTTTTTCCCTTTTTCAGTTGGTTGATGTGGTCAACGAGTAACGGAAATTCAATGGAAGAGGGATGGTCGAAATTGATTTGTTCCTTTTCCTCTTGAGAGAGGTCTCCGTTGTCACGATAGTATGCGTCCTGAGACAACACACTTACATGATGTTTAGGAAACTGGTTGACGATTTTTTGCACCACAGAGGTTTTTCCCGAGCCGGATCCACCGGCAATGCCCAATACTAACATGATGTATGTTTTTTTTTGACTGATTGAAGTTTCAGCCGCAAAAGTGCAAAAAAAATCTGAATCTCAAGCAGAGATTCAGATTTTTTTGTTGCCCCGATAGGATTCGAACCCATACAAACAGAACCAGAATCTGCGGTGCTACCATTACACAACAGGGCAAATGCAAATGCGCGGCAAAAATACACTTTTTTTCTTACCGCGCATTCTTTTTTGAAAAAAAATCTTTTAACTTACAAAAACTACTTCGTACCAAATGTATCCGCTGACCACAACTGCCTTATAATAAACGTTATCCACTTTGTAATAGAGGGTGTTGTCCAGAATGATTTCTTCGTAGTTGCTGGGCAATTCAGCCACGCGGGCACCGATCGGAGGAGCTACAACTTGGTAATTATTGTTGTACGGAAGGTAGAAAGTGCCGTCATCGTAGTAGTAATTCACATTTTTATAGACCACAATCACAGGGCTCCAGGTGTGGAAGAGAGAGTATGCGATGATGGCTCCGAGAGGCGGGCGGCAGATTACGAAGCGACCGTTGATGTAGCGGCAATAGACGCTGTTGTAGAAGTAGTAGGGAGTGCCGTGGTAGTAAACCGGTCTGATGTGGTGAGGGACGTGCATATAGCTGTGGTAGTTGTGGTGATTCGGGTGTACGTATGGGACGTGAGGTACTCCGTGTCCGTGGTTAGGACCATGACCATCAGGGTGACCGCCTTGACCGGGCTTGTTCCCGTTTCCAGCATTGGCATTCCCTTCTGTGCGAGGACCGCTCACCGGCTGGGGTTGTGCTTGGCCTTGTGCCGTGTAGCCGCGTTTTGCAGTAGCGTTGGCTGTGCCCGAATTGTTCGCACTTGCGCTGGGCTTCGTAACGGTATTGGTTGTCGCGTTGGGCTTTACGTTCTGCTGAACTTCTGTTGAGGTATTAACGTTCTGCCTTGAAGTTGCATTTGTTGTAGGATTCACAGTTGTAGGGCGGTTGGGAGTTGCTGAGGGTTTTGTGGTCGTTGTGGTAGTGGTCGTAGGACGGCTCGTGGCAGTCGAAGTTGCAGGTTTGGCCGTTGTGCCGGTTGTCGCTGGACGGGTAGTGGTAGTGGAGGGCCTTGCAGTCGTGGTTGCCGGACGAGAAGTGGTAGTGGAGGGTCTTGTTGTTGCGGTGGTCGGACGCCTTTGTGTCGAAGGGGTACGGCTCATATTCTGCTGCGCTCTTTGGTAGTTGTTGTTCGCTTTGTTCAGATGGGCATCACCTTTTTGGTACTGCCGGGTGGCTTGAGCGGATGCGGCAGGGGTGTTTTGTTTAGTAGCCGTTGCAGCGTTTCTGCTGGTGTTGGCATTGATTCTGGATGAGTTGGGCGTTTGTGCCACAGCTTCCATGGACACTAAACCAGTCATCAGGAAGATACTCATCAACATCATTAACTTTTTCATTGCTTTAAGTTTTTGTTTGATTAAAAGACGTCTATAAGACCCCTTGATCCCTGTTTCGTTTAATGTTTTACCATGAATTTTTTATGCCATGTTCCACTTTCGCTGTTTACAGAAAGTATGTAGATGCCATTAGCCAGTTCAGAAACGGGGATGTTGAGGTCGCTCGCGTTGTTGTAAGTTTGGGAGAATTTGATTTCTCCGATAATATTACTGACAAAAACCTCACAATGATCCAACGGATGGGTGAACGAAAGACGCACCGTTTCAGCTGCGGGGTTGGGATACAGTGTCACGGGAATGTCGAATCCCTCGATTCCGGTTCCTTCAACCGCCCAATTTATCTTGAATCCGTCTGCGTTGAGATAGTTGTCTGCAATGAAACTGACTCTAAGCCGCGTGCTGTTGTAAATCAGAGGCTCGGGGAGCGAGTTTCCTGAATAACTCGCAATTAAAACATTTGGATAAGTGCGGACATCATAGAAGTCCAAATGGTCTTCAGGACTGATATTCAACTCCTCAAAATTGAATATGACCGTTTTACTGTCGGAGAAGCGGAACGACCAAGAGCAACTTTGGTTGTTTTGGTAATTGTTGTCTTCATCGCTTCTGTCTGAAATGACACCGGATGTTTCGTTGTGGAAAATATGGGCGCCGCAGCTTATGCCGTTGCGCAAAGATTCAAAAGTGAGATACCAACCTTCTGCGGTGACGGAATCATCCGTTTCAAAAGTGATGTAGAGGCTGTCGGTGTTAAAAGATTGGGAAATCTCATTGGTTATTGTGCCGGAAAGTTCCAGCAGGAGGCTGTCTTGGGAGGGATGGCCGTTCCAAAAACGCAGGAAGTCATGTCCTTCTTGGGTGGAGAATTGTTTGAGCGTGACGTTGACGGAGTATTGCTGTTTATCAGCGATGGCGAAAGTGCAGAAGCTGTTGTCCAAGTAGTTTTTGTTGCCGCTGCCATCTTCTAATGTGCCGTTGGAGGCAGTGAGAAGGCGTTCATTGCAATAAGAAGGGTAGGCGTTGTCCAGTGGGTGCAGATTGAAGATGGCAGATTGCCAATTTCCATACCCGCCTACCTCATTGTCGTCAGAATCAGTACTTTGGGTGATATAGTAACCATTGCTGGAACCGCCCCATCCGAAATTGAAATGGAAGTAGTTGTCACTGTTGTAACCGTCACAAATAAAGGCATGACCACCCTCTTCAGAATATCCGGAATAATAAACAGGCCGGAGCGCTTCAAGTTCCGCTTTAAGCATGTTGCACCAAGCTCCGTAGGAATAGTTGTGCTTAGATGAATGATATGAATCTGTGCTGTATTTGAAATAAGAGGACATGGCTTCCGGCACATCCTGGGAATAGGCACCGGAGCCGTCAGAACCATACATCATGTTAATGGCTGTTCCACAATGAAAAATCAATTTGGCTACTTCGTTGTTGTAGAAAGACAATCGGTCGCACATGGCATCATAATTGTAATGCTGTTGGGCGAAATTAACATGGAAGTTGCCGTAGTCAGTGTAATTGGTGTGGCTGCCTGCGCCGGATTCAGGATAGCGGTAGTAGTACATGATTTGAGACATGGCTATTGCGACACAGCCGTTGGGGACTTTCCCGTCATAACCGGATGGCGCGTTTTCGTCCTGCGGGCACAAATCGTTGTAAAATCTGTTCTGGTTCCAGGAGGAGTGCAGCAAAGGGGCAATGGTGACTTCGTCGGACGCGTCTTTGGCTGGGTGGAGAAGTTCGTCCCATGCATTTCTCACCTGTTCGCCGGGTGCAGCGTGGGTGCGTCGTGCCGCAGCAATTTCTTGACGGTATTGGGATAGGAACAGACTCGCTCCGGGTGCGAGATTGTCCAAATCGATGTCGTCGGTGAAACTGTAGGCAAGCACTGGGAAGACGGCATCTTCCGCCGAAAAAATCAAAAAGCCGGAATCAAAGTGCAAAACAGCCAGATCAATAATCCCGTCGCTTTTCAGAAATTGGCAGGATTTCAAGGAATAGGTACAAGCTTCAGGGCAGATGGCCTGTGCTTTTTGATGGAAGGCACGGATGCCTAATGTTGTTATTTTGTCTTTTGTCAGTGTTTTAGCTGATGCCAATCCAGGAATTAAGAGCAGTAAGACAAAGATTCTGTAGAATTTCATTGTAGTAGAAAATTAAAAAAGGAATATCTAAACAGATATTCCATATAGTTAAAAACTTAAAGTTGTATGAAAATCATTGGTTGAAGGACATTAGATCATCTCGTCGAAATCGTCGGATTCAGGAATGTTGAGGTCGTCGGATTCATCCGTCGGTCTTCCGGAATGAGGCATTCCCAGCGAAGAACGTTGCAGGGAAGCGATCAAAGAACCGATCATTTTGGTCAACTCCATTAATTCGGTGCGGGAGTGCTCTTTGGCCTCTTCATTCAAAATGCCGATTTGGGAGGCGATTTCCGTGTGAACGACGCATTCCCGTACAGAACTTTTCGCCATCTTTAAATAATACAGAAATTGGGTTCTGTTTCGGGATGAACCTTCTGCGGTGTTTAATGCAATATCTTGGGCAGATTTCAAGAACGATTTCTGGATGAATTTTTGGTTCGAATGCATATCGCTCGTGGGCAGTTGCTGATATAACCAGACAATATAGTCCATGGCTTTTGCATAAATTCTTAAATCCTCAAATCTGAAAAAACTTACATTGTTGTCTCTTTCGTTCATAATACTTGACTTTATTGATTTTTTCGGGCAGCAAAAATACGAATATTTCTTTATAAAAGTACACTAAAATCAAATACTTTTTACCTTTTTGGTCGTTGTGTTTTGCAAGTTATTGATTGTCAGTAAAATAAAAGATGAAACAGAATTATGTCGCTTTTTTTGCTACTTTTGCACCGCAAAAAGGGTAGATGAACCAAAAATGAGCAGGTTAGAGAAAATAAAAAAGGCATGGAAAATCATTGTGAATGAGTGGAAGACACGATACGAGCTCGTTTTTTCCAATGAAGACACGCATGAGCAGAGTTTTTTGATACGGAACATCACCATTAAAAAGGTGGTTGTAGTGTCCATCTTGTCTGCTTTTGTCATCATTGTGCTGACCACTATTTTGATTGCTTTGACACCTTTGAGGGTTTACATTCCGGGATATACGAACCAGAAAGATTACAAACTGTACAAGCAGACTGCCGCTCGTGTTGATTCTTTGGAGAAACATTATGCTATGAACCAGCAATACATGGAGTCTTTTTCAAACATATTGGAAGGTAAGGATGGTACCGTGTATGAAGATGATGAGGTCAACACCACACCGGATGTGCATCCTGTGGAGCGTGACAAGTCTCGTGCTGGGCACGTTAACGAGATTTTGGAGGATGCCCGGCTGATTTTGAGCAGAACGTCTGAAAACAATGCTACCGCGAGTCCCAGTGTCCCTAATATTGAGCAGGCTAAAATCACCAACATTTCCATTTACCCGCCGGCAATGGGTGCGGTGACTCGTCTTTTTGATGCTTCTCAAAACCATTATGGTATTGATATTGTTGCAGTTGACAGTAAAACGGTTTCATGTGTGGCTGATGGTGTCGTGATAGCGGCAGACTTCACTTCCACGGATGGATATACGATAATTGTGCAACATCCTGGCAATATGATTTCCATATATAAACATAATGCTGCCTTGTTGAAGACGGTAGGCGCACGCGTGAAAAGAGGGATGCCAATCGCCAAATTGGGAGGCACAGGCTCTTCTGAAAAGCAGAAAAGCCATCTCCATTTTGAATTATGGTACAACGGTTTCCCGATCAATCCTTTAAATTATCTTGTTATAGAATAAAACGACGATGGATAAGATTATAGATGTAAACCCTGGCATTGCAGTCGAAATGTTTGGGCCTCAGAACAACAATGTGGATCTTCTCTCCCATATTTTTCCCAAATTGAAAATCATAGTGCGCGGAAACGAGCTGAAAGTGTCGGGACCGGATGATGAGATACAGGCATTTGAAGACCGTGTTTCAATGCTTGAGAAGCATATAGAACAGTTTGGGAAGCTAACGGAAACGGATATCATCAACATCACCGCTATGGAAGATGACAGTTTCTATGCGTTGAATAATACAGAAGCCAACGTCATTGTGCATGGACGCGAAGGGAAAGTCATCAAGGCCATCACCCCGAATCAGAAACGGTTAGTGGAAAGCGCCGAGAAAAACGATATGGTGTTTGTGGTGGGTCCGGCAGGAACAGGTAAAACTTATACGGCGGTTGCTTTGGCGGTCAAAGCGTTGAAAAATAAGCAGATAAAACGAATCATTCTGACCCGCCCAGCGGTCGAGGCTGGCGAAAACCTTGGCTTCCTCCCTGGCGACCTCCGAGATAAACTCGACCCTTATCTCCAACCCTTGTACGATGCCCTTTGGGACATGATGCCTATGCAAAAGCTGATGGCTATGATGGAGGACAAGGTGATTGAGATTGCACCCCTTGCCTTTATGCGCGGACGTACGCTTGACAACGCTTACGTGATTCTCGATGAGGCGCAGAATGCCACCTCCTCGCAGCTGAAGATGTTCCTGACCCGTATGGGCAAAAACGCCAAGTTCTTCATTACCGGTGATATAACGCAAATCGACTTGCCCAAAAATCAACAGTCAGGATTGATTCTTGCTGACCGAATCCTGCGCGGTGTGAAAGGCATAGACTTCATCTATATGGATAACAAAGATGTTGTGCGGCATCATTTGGTGACCAAAATCATCACGCGCTATGAGGCCTACGAAAACGAGGTTGAAGAACAAGCGCGCAAACGCCGCGAAGAACGTGAGGCGGCGAAACGCGGCGAAACTCCTGAACATGCCATTTAAACTCATTATAGGACTGCTGCTGACACCCTTTTCCTTGCTGTTCGGATGTGTGGCCGCGATACG
>Ga0310694_10004346_pt1 | contig 13726 bp, 14 predicted proteins | sample 174DNAGHGhighgp2_FD_203884 | JGI IMG/M metagenome (GOLD analysis project Ga0310694, IMG submission 203884) | Sheep rumen microbial communities from Palmerston North, Manawatu-Wanganui, New Zealand - 1742 DNA GHGhigh gp2 (v2) (version 2) | ecosystem: Host-associated > Mammals > Digestive system... | reverse complement strand
ATAGCCTATAACAACGACAACCGCGCCCGCGAAGGTACCAACAACACCACGCGCCAGCTCATGGTGCGTACCGGATATGGTAGCGGCTGGGGCAACGGCAACCGCATGTGGGTGGAACGTATGTGGGGAGACCCCTGGTTTGCACGCCTCGTGAACCGCGAGTACAGCAAACTCGTGAAGGATGGAATGGAATACTATCTCTACCACAAAATAGACAGCCTGACAACCCTGCTCAGCAGCTCGCAAAGCCTTAATTACCAGCGCTGGGGCATCAATCAGCGAACACTGAGAGAGGTGGTGTTGTACTCCACCTACGATGAGTATGTCACCGACGTTCGCAACTTCATCAGAAGCCATATCCCCTACCTCACCACCACATTTGCCAGCATGCTGCCCGACGAGCCCACGCCAGAGCCGGGTCCCGACATCAAACAGCCCGATTTCGTCGCTGACCTCGATTACTATTACACCATTCAGAACTTATCGGCATCCACATTCGTCGATGTCAACGCCGACGGGGACTTGCTCTGTGCCAATGCCCGCGATGCAGCGTCGCAGACGCAGCAATGGCGCATCAAGAACCTCTCTAACGGCTACATATATATACGTAACCGCATCACCGGCAAGGCCCTCTGCGACATGAGTGCCGACGGTGCCACGGCAACGACACTCACCGGCGCACAAATCGCCCTGGCACGCCCCGACTCCTCCGACAGCCGTCAGCAGTGGGATCTCGTGCGACAGCCCAACGGCGCCTACAACCTCATAAGCCGTTTCAGCCAGCATGCCGCAAACCTAAGCGGAGGCAACACCGCAAACGGTACGCCCATACTGAGCTACACCAGCGATGAACGCAACTCTGTCTCCGGAAACCGCATGTGGCTTGTCGAGAAGGCAGACCGTGCCATCATCCCAACCGACATCGTCTCCGTGAGTACCGACTATGCCCTCGCCTATTCACAACTCACACACCGTCTGCACTTCGCAGCTGAGGACATGAGTATGCTGACTTTCAAGGCCACCGTCTTCAACCAGAGCGGACATCGCATTGCGACATTTAATGCCGGTGCCGACTTCGACACCTCTGCCCTACCCGCCGGCATCTACATCGTTACATGGCAGCACGACGGACGCATACGCTCTGTCAAATTCGTAAGATAAGTATTCTATCCCAAGCCTTTACACAGCAAGACACGGAGGCACAGAGTTTTTATATTCTCTGGGCCTCCGTGTCTTGCTGTCAGGCTTCGAGCATCACGACTTGGCCGATGCCTGTCATGCCCGTATGGAGGCAAAAACATCCCCTAGGGGAGTTACGTAACTCCCCTAGGGAAGTTAGCTAACTCGCCTAGGCGAGTTACATAACTCCCCTAGGGGATGTAATGGAGTTGTCAAGAGGAGCTATCTCATGCTCTGTGACCGTTGATGCCTATTGTCCAGAGGACGTGACACGAACGTCAAGACATGGACGTGCGTGACGGCGGGAGCGAGTTCAGATGACCTCAATGCCCTGCTCGGCACACAGCTTGAGACTCAGCTCCTTGAGCTTGAACTTTTGAATCTTGCCGGAACCTGTGAGCGGGAATTCCTTGACGAAGAAGACGTACTTCGGCGTCTTATAGCGGGCTATCTTGCCCTTGCAGAAGTCGCGCACATCCTCGGGCTCCATCGTGGCACCCTCGTCGAGAATGATGAAGGCTCCGACTTCTTCGCCGTACTTCTTGGAAGGCACGGCAGCGACCTGCACATCCTTCACACCCGGCATCTTGTAGAGAAATTCCTCTATCTCGCGGGGATATACGTTCTCGCCGCCACGGATTATCATGTCCTTGATGCGTCCGGTGATGCGGTAGAAGCCCTGTTCGTCCTTCACACCGAGGTCGCCGGAATGCAGGAAGCCGTTCTTGTCGATGACCTCGGCAGTGGCTTCGGGGTTCTTGTAGTAGCCCTTCATGACATTGAAGCCGCGGCAGCACATCTCACCCTGAACGCCGACGGGGCACTCCTCGCCGGTCTCGGGGTCGAGCACCTTGACCTCCACGAAGGGATAGTCGCGCCCTACGGTGGTGCAGCGCTGCTCGAAGCTGTCATTGAGGCAGGTCTGCGTCATGCCCGGCGAACTCTCCGTGAGGCCATAGACGGAGGTTATGGTCATGAACATCTTCTCGGACACCTTCTTCATCAGCTCTACGGGACATAGCGACCCGGCCATGATGCCAGTACGCAGACAGCTCATGTCGAACATCGAGAACATCGGATGGTTGAGTTCGGCGATGAACATCGTCGGCACGCCATAGACAGCCGTGCAGCGTTCCTTGTGGATGCTGGCCAGCACGACAAGAGGGTCGAACTTCTCCACCATGACTTCCGTGCATCCGTGTGTCAGGCAGTTCATGGTGGCCAGCACTACGCCGAAACAGTGGAACAAGGGCACACAGACACACAGCTTGTCGTCCTGCGTGAAGCCCATGTTCTCGCCCGTGAAATAGCCGTCGTTGGCGATGTTGAAATGCGTGAGCATGACACCTTTCGGGAAGCCCGTGGTGCCCGAGGTATATTGCATGTTCACCACGTCGTGGCACGACACGTTGCGCTTGGCATCGACGAGGGTCTGGTCGTCGATGTTGCGGCCGAGGAGCAGCAGCTCAGCAGTATTGTACATGCCGCGATACTTCTCCATGCCGATATATACGACATTCTTCATGTAGGGGAAGCGCTCGCTCTTCAGGTGCCCGCGTTCGCACTCACGCAGCTCAGGCAGCATCTTGTAGGTCATATCGACGTAGTCGCACTCCCACGTGCCGTTGGTGATGCACAGGGTGTGCATGTCGGAGTCCTTGCACAGATACTCCAGTTCGGCCTGCTTGTAGTTGGTGTTCACGGTGACGAGCACGGCACCGATCTTTGCCGTGGCATAGAGGAACGTGAGCCAGTCGGGTACGTTCGTGGCCCAGATGCCCACATTAGAGCCCTTGGTGACGCCGATGGCGAGCAGGCCTTTTGCGAGGCTGTCCACCCGCTCGTTGAACTTCGACCAAGTGAAGCGCAGGTCACGGTCGCTATATACTATGTATTCCTTGTCGGGGGTGACGGCGGCCCAATGTTCGAGCCAGTCGCCGAGAGTCCTTTCAGACAGCGAGTAGCCTGCGCTGCCTGTCTCTGCAGGATATGTTCTTTTCTCCATGATAGGGTATGTAATATCTCGTTATGACGTCATCGTGGTGACGGCGTTGTCCTCAGAAAGGAATATATACTACAGCCAGAATCTTAGCGGCCTGTCCATGTGAGCCATGGACATGGTGCTCTACGATGCTGTCATAGAAGATGCTGTCGCCGGCACTGAGGACGTATGTCTCGCGGCCGTAGGCAATCTCCACCTCGCCCTCCATGACGTAGATGAACTCCTCGCCCTCGTGGGCCGAGAGCTTGAAGGTCGTCTCTTCGGTGGGGTGAATGTCGATGACGAAAGGCTCCATGTGGCGTCCTGCCTTCTGCTTTGCCAGGGAATGATAGTCCATGTTGCGGCGCGCATCCGAGGCATCGTTGCTGAAGCTGATGCTGTGGTCGCGCTCACGGTCGGCAGCACGGCACACGGCAGGACCAAGCTCGTCATTGTCGTCGAGGAAGGTGCCCAACCGTACGCCCAGGGCACGTGCCACCTTGATCAACGGACCCAGAGAGGGGAGGTTGCTGTCGTTCTCGATGCTGGCTATCTGCTCTGCCGAGAGTCCGCTGCGCTCGGCTATCTCTTCGATGGAGATGTTCTTGGTCTGGCGGAAGCGACGTATCTTCGCGCCGACGACGTTGTTGTGGTCTGACATAAGTGATTCGTGAGGTTGAAATGTAGATAAAGGGATGAAAGGTCGCTGATTGTAGGGTGGGGACGTCAGTCTGCCTTGGAGAGGACGTCCCGGAAGTCTTCGCGGCTCGGGGTCAACTGCCCGTCAGCTGAAGATGATGGTCTTATTCTTGTAGGTGAGGATCTTGCGTTCGATGTGCTTCGTCACGGCGCGCGAGAGGACAATCTTCTCCAGGTCGCGGCCTTTGCGCACGAGGCTGTCGGGGGTGTCCTTGTGGCTTATGCGCGCCACGTCCTGCTCGATGATGGGTCCGGCATCCAGCTCTGCGGTGACATAGTGGCTCGTGGCGCCGATGATCTTCACGCCGCGGCGCCATGCCTGATGATAGGGCTTGGCACCCACGAATGCCGGCAGGAAAGAGTGGTGAATATTGATGATGTGGTGTGGATACTGGGCTATCATGTCGTCGCTGATGATCTGCATATAGCGCGCCAGCACGATAAATGTGATACGCTCACGCCGGAGAAGCTCCATCTCGGCGGCCTCGACCTCGGCCTTGTTGCTATGATCCTTGTCGATGCTCCACACGTAGAAGGGGATGTCAAACTGCTCGGCCACGAAGCGCAAGTCCTCGTGGTTGCTGATGATGCACGGTATGTCAACAGCCCACTCGCCGGCCTTGTAGCGGGCCAGCAGGTCGTAGAGGCAGTGACTCATGCGACTCACGAAGATGGCCATGCGCGGGCGCTCGTCTGAAAAGTAGAGATTGAACGTCATGGAGTAGCGCTGGGCATAGAGCGTCTGCAGATAGTCCCTGACTTTGTCGCGAGGTATGAGGAATTGTTCGAGTTCCCACTCTATGCGCATGAAGAAAATGCCTTCCTCGTGGTCAACATACTGGTCGAGATAGACGATGTTGCCATGGTTGTCGGTGATAAACTTGGTCAGCTCTGAGATGATGCCCGGCTGGTCGGGGCAGTGCAACAGCAGTATTGCATTAGATGGCATGAGTGTCGTGTTTTAGTTTTGCGGGCGCAAAATTAATAAGAATTGTACGAAATAAATGCTTTTATCACAAAAAAATGCTCCGACAGGCCATTATTTTGCCACATACGGCCTCTATGACACAAACAAGGCCCCTCCGTGAGCCCGCGAAGTAAGCCTATTAGTGCACGTTTTATGTTAAATGCTCTTAAACCGCTTAAACTTTCATGCCACAATGGCATCTATACTAAGGAAATTCTATAACTTTGCACGGAAATATCGAATAATTCATATCACATGACAATGCACAAACACCTCGCACCTATCTTTATGATGGCACTCGCCGTGGCGGCCAACGCTCAGCAGACGTGGACGCTTCAGCAGTGTCTCGACTATGCAGCCGAGCACAACATTCAGCTGCAGAAGAGCCGCATCAGCGAGCAGGAGGCAGCACAGACTCTCGAGCAGAGCAAGGCGGCACTCTTCCCGTCACTGTCGGCATCGGTGAGCCAGTCGCTCGGCTACCGCCCTTTCCAGAAAGCCACTACCATAGTACAGAACGGCATGGCCACGACGTCCAACAAGAAAGTCACCGAGAGCGGCTCCTACGGAGTCAACGCCTCGTGGACGGTGTGGGACGGAGGCGTGAACCGCAAGAACGTCGAAGTCGCAAAGCTGCAAGGCGCTCTGGCAGAGACGCAGACGGCCCAGCAGCTCAACACCATTCAGGAACAGATAGCACAGCTCTACGTGCAAATTCTCTACACCACCGAGAGCACCCACGTCAACGAGCAACTGGCCAAGACAGCCCAGCAGCAACTCGACCGCGGCCGCGAGCGCTACAACGTCGGCGACCTGGCACGTGCCGACGTAGCACAGCTGGAGTCACAACTCGCACAGGCACAGTATGACGTCGTGAGCGCACAGACCCAGGTGGCAGGCTACAAACGTCAGCTCAAGGCATTGCTGCAGCTCGACATCACAAGGGATTTCGACGTGGCCAGCGAAGAACTCAGCGACGACCGCGCCCTTGCTCTGATACCTTCGAAGGAGAGTGTCTATAATGCCGCACTTCAACAGCGCCCGGAGATACGCTCGGCAGAATTGCAGACACAGAGCGCCGCACTGCAACTCGACATAGCGCGTCGCGGGCACCTGCCAACGATAAGCATGAATGCCGGCATCGGCGACAGCCACTATACCGCCAGTGAAGACAACTTCGGCGAGCAGATGAAACGCAACCTCAACGGCTCGGTGGGCGTCAGCGTCAGCGTGCCCATCTTCGACAACCGCCGCACACGCACGGCAATAGAGAAGGCCAAGCTGCAACGCACCACGGCACAGCTCGACCTCCTCGACAAGCAGACGACCCTCGGCTCCAACATCGAGAACCTATGGCTACAGGCAACGAGCGCACAAGAGCGTTTCCGCGCTGCAAAGGTTGCCGTTGAGAGTCAAGAGACTAACTACGAACTCATCAACGAACAGTTTAAGGCCGGCCTGAAGAATATCGTCGATCTGCTACAGGCCCGCGACAAGCTCCTCTCGGCCCAGCAGAGCCGTCTGCAGAGCAAGTACACGGCCATCCTCAACACCCAGTTGCTGCACTTCTACGAGGGCAGCGAGCTGGGGATGTGAGACTCTGACAGGAAAAGCAAATTGCAAAAACACAACACAATAAATCCATACATTTTATGAGACATAACATATTACAATACGTGCTGGCTGTCGGAGCACTCGCCATGACGTCATGCTCGGAGAAACCGCAGACAGAGTATGAAACCACCGTTGTGGAGAAAGGCAACATCTCCACCACCGTCACTGCCACTGGCACCATCGAGCCCGTGACGAGCGTGGAGGTGGGAACCCAGGTCAGCGGCATCGTGTCGAAGATATATGTTGACTACAACAGCATCGTGAAGGCCGGACAGGTCATCGCCGAGCTCGACAAGACCAACCTCACCAGCACCTTAGAGAGCCAGCGTGCCAACCTCACCAGCGCACAGAGCGCGCTGCAATACCAGAAGGCAAACTTCGACCGCCAGAAGACACTCTACGACAAGGGACTCATCTCGGCCAACGACTTCGAGCAGGCGCGCCTCTCATACGTCCAGGCACAGCAGCAGGTCACCACCGCCCGCCAGAGCGTGAAGCGTGCCGAGACCGACCTGGGCTATGCCACCATCACCTCGCCCATCAACGGCGTGGTGCTGTCGAAAGCTGTCGAGGAGGGACAGACGGTGGCAGCATCATTCAGCACCCCTACCCTATTCACTATCGCACAAGACCTCACCGACATGCGCGTCATAGCAGACATCGACGAGGCTGACATCGGCGACGTCAAGGAAGGTCAGCGCGTGACATTCACCGTAGATGCCTTCCCCAACGACATCTTCGAGGGTGCCGTGACACAGGTGCGCCAGCAAGCCACCACGGAAAGCAACGTCGTGACCTACGAAGTCGTCATCTCGGCACCGAATGCCGACCTCAAGCTCATGCCGGGACTCACGGCCAACGTCACTATCTTCACCCTCGAGAAGAACGACGTGCTCACCGTCAGCGCCAAGGCCCTGCGCTTCGCACCCAACGAGGCACTCATTGCCGAAGACGAGACCATAGTGCCCTCCGATTCCAAGAACAAGCTCTGGGTGCGTGAGGGCAAGACCTTCCGCGCAATACCCGTTGAGGTGGGCGTCACCAACGGCACGATGACAGAGGTGGTGAGCGGCATACAGGCGGGCACGGAGGTGCTGGCAGACATGGTGTTCGGCGAACAGGCCGAAGGCGACGCCAGCAGCCAGAACAAGAATCCCTTCATGCCCGGACCGCGCAACAACAGAAACCAGAAGAAGAAGTGATGGAAAGGAAAGTTGTTATCGAACTACGTGACGTCAGACGCGACTTTCAGGTAGGTTCCGAGACGGTGCATGCCCTGCGCGGCGTGTCCTTCAAGATCTACGAGGGCGAGTTCGTCACCATCATGGGCACCTCGGGCTCCGGCAAATCGACCTTGCTCAACCAGCTCGGATGCCTCGACACGCCCACAAGCGGCGAGTACCTGCTCGACGGCATTGCCGTGCGCACCATGCGACGCTCACAGCGGGCACGCCTGCGCAACCGCAAGATTGGCTTTGTGTTCCAGAACTACAATCTCCTGGCAAAGACGACAGCCGTCGAGAACGTCGAGCTGCCACTGATGTATAATAAGGAATATAATGCGCGCGCGAGGCGCGAGGCCGCCATAAAGGCCCTCGAAGCCGTGGGCCTGGCCGACCGTCTTGAGCACAAGAGCAACCAGATGTCGGGCGGACAGATGCAGCGTGTGGCCATAGCCCGTGCGCTGGTGAACAACCCCGCCGTGATCCTTGCCGACGAGGCGACGGGCAACCTCGACACGCGGACATCGTTCGAGGTGCTGGTGCTCTTCCAGAAACTCCATGCCGAGGGGCGCACCATCATCTTCGTGACCCACAACCCCGAGATAGCTCAGTACTCAAGCCGTAACATCGTGCTGCGCGACGGCAAGATCCGCGAGGACGTGGAGAACCATAACATCCTCAGTGCCGCCGAGGCGCTCGCCGCACTGCCGGCGCCACAAGACGATTGACAAAAAACACGTATCTATGTCGTACATCAATCTTTTCAAAATAGCCATCAAGGCCATAATGAGCAACAAGGCACGCTCGTTCCTCTCGATGCTCGGCATCATCATCGGCGTGGGAGCCGTCATAGTGATGATGGCCATCGGCCAAGGCTCAAAGGAGAGCATCCGCAAGGAACTCTCCACCATGGGCACAAACCTCCTCACCATACGCCCCGGAGCCGACATGCGCGGCGGCGTGCGTCTCGACCCCTCGGCCATGCAGACGCTGAAACAGGCAGACTACGAGGCAATACTCTCGGAGGCCAAGTTCGTAAAGGGCGTGTCGCCCGAAGTGACCACGAGCGGACAGGCTGTGTTCGGCTCCAACAACACCACCTCAACATGCTACGGCGAGAGTCCCGACTACCTCTCCATCAAGCTTTGGAACATTGAGGAAGGCACAGGCTTCACCGAAGAGGACGTAAAGAAGTCGGCCAAGGTGTGCATCGTGGGTAAGACGGTAGTCAAGGAGCTGTTTCCCGGCGGACAGGACCCTGTAGGCAAGACGATACGCTTCAAGAGCATACCGTTCCGAATCATCGGCGTGCTCAAGGGCAAGGGCTACAACAACTGGGGCATGGACCAGGACAACGTCATCATAGCCCCCTACACCACGGTGATGAAGCGACTGGCCGCACAGACACACTACAACAGCATCGTGTGCTCTGCCGTCACCGAGGAACTCTCCGACGCTGCCATCGAAGACCTTACGGCCATCCTGCGCCGCACACACAAACTCAAGGAGAGCGACGCTGACAACTTCACCATACGCTCGCAACAGGAGTTCATGGAGACGATGTCATCGACCATGGACACCATAACCATCATCCTCGTCGTGGCAGCGGCATTCTCGCTCCTCGTGGCCGGCATCGGCATCATGAACATCATGCTCGTCAGCGTCACCGAGCGCACCAAGGAGATAGGCCTGCGCATGAGCGTTGGGGCACGAGGGCTCGACATCAGCAACCAGTTCCTCATCGAGAGCATACTCATCAGCCTCACAGGAGGCATTCTCGGAGTGCTCTTCGGCGGACTCCTGACATGGGGCTGCAACGCCATCATAGGCTATCCTGCCGTCATACCGGCATGGAGCGTCATCGTTAGCTTCGCCGTGTGCGTGGCCATTGGCGTGGGCTTCGGCTACTTCCCGGCGCAGAAGGCCGCACGCCTCGACCCCATCGAGGCGATACGCTACGAATAGGTGTGCCACGCCAAATGACATACACCATTACACCATGACATCAGGAGCGGCACGCCTACGGCTGCCACAAACGAAAAACCACAAAATATAAAACTATAAACAACTATGCAGAAACTCATCATTGCATTTACTTTCTTCATGATGGCCAACACGGCCATGGCCGACATCCTGCCCATACGCGAGCCACGGCAGCAAGAACAGCAGGCATCTCAGCCCAAGCCCTCCAAAGACCAGAAATACCTGCTCGGCGCCGTGCCAGAGAAGGACGGCATCGTCACCTTCACAAAGACATTCCGCGTGCCTGGCAAGTCGGCGGCCGACACATATCCCGTCATAGACCAATACATAAAGGGCCTCGTGGCAGCAGGACGGCAGGACCTGCGCACACGCATCGTGAGCGAGGACTCTGTCAAAGGCGAGGTCGTGGCAAAGGTGGAGGAGATCATGACCTTCAAGAAGCGATTCCTCAACTGGGACCACACTTACTTCCGCTACCTCATCTCCGCACTCTGCACCGACGAGGGACGCGTCACGCTGACCATAACTCAAATCTCATACTACTACGGCTTCGACCAGGACGGCAACAACGGCGAGAGCTATCGTGCCGAGGAGTGGATCAGCGACAAGACCGCCGTCAACAAGAAAGGCACCAAACTCTATCCGCGAAGCGGCAAGTTCCGCCGCAAGACCGTTGACCGCGTAGAGGAAATCTTCGAGGGTGCCAAGGCTGCTTTCCAGACAGAGAGCGAGGAGTATGAGGAGGTCGTGGTGAAACGCAAGAAGAAAATCACTGCCGTTGAGGAATGAGCACGATGCAACCAAGCATGTGTTTATTTGTTGCATTACGTTGCTAAATGCTAAAAATGTCGGGTAAAAACGCAATTTACCCGACATTTTTGTTTAGCAATTGACCAAAAAGCTGTAACTTTGCACCCCGAAATGAGCAACATTACTTCAGACAACGACAAGGAGCGGGCTGCCGCTCTCTACGCTCAGGGTAACGCACTGCGCAAGCAGCAGCTGTGGAGCGAGGCCATGAACGCCTACGAGCAGGCCGCCGGCCTTGACCCGCAGAGTCCTGCCGTACATGCGCGGCAGATGCTTATGAAGATAATGAACTACTACAACAAAGAATTATATAATCCCTAACACAAACATGGCAAAAATGAAAGGCGCTATCGTCGTCAACACCGAGCGCTGCAAAGGCTGCCGCCTGTGCGTCGTGGCCTGTCCTTTAGGAATCCTGGAACTGGCCGACAAGATGGTAAATCGTCGTGGCTACCGCTACGTCGAGCAGGTCAAGCCAGACGCATGCACAGGATGCACGTCCTGTGCAATTGTGTGTCCCGACGCGTGCATCACTGTTTACAGAAAGAAAGTCGATTAAGATTATGGAAAAGCAAGAAATACTCTTGATGAAGGGCAACGAGGCCATCGCCCACGCCGCCATACGCTGCGGGTGCGACGGCTATTTCGGCTACCCCATCACACCTCAGAGTGAAATTCTCGAAACGCTGGCTGCCGAGAAGCCTTGGGAGACCACCGGCATGGTGGTGCTGCAGGCCGAGAGCGAGGTGGCAAGCATCAACATGCTGTATGGCGGCGGCGGCTCCGGAAAGCGCGTCATGACAAGCAGCAGCAGCCCCGGCGTGGCACTCATGCAGGAGGGCTTCGCATACATGGCCGGCGCCGAGATACCGGGACTCATCGTCAATGTGCAGCGCGGAGGGCCGGGACTGGGCACCATACAGCCATCGCAAGGCGACTACTTCCAGGCTACGCGCGGCGGCGGCAACGGCGACTACAACGTGCTCGTGCTGGCTCCGGCAAGCGTGCAGGAAATGGCCGACTTCGTTGACCTCGCATTCGAGCTATCGTTCAAATGGCGCACACCGGCAATGATACTCTCCGACGGCGTCATTGGCCAGATGATGGAGAAGGTGGTGCTGCCGCCTTTCAAGCCGCGCCGCACGGAGGAGGAAATCATCAGCCAGTGTCCGTGGGCATCGACAGGACGCACACCCGGCCGCAAGCGCAACGTCATAACGTCACTCGAACTCGACCCGCGCGAGATGGAGAAGCACAACCTGCACCTTCAGGAGAAATATCGCCATATCTGCGAGACAGAGGTGCGCTACGAAGAGACGCTGACCGACGATGCCGAATATCTCATCGTGGCTTTCGGCTCGGCAGCTCGCATAGCACAGAAGACAATCAGCGACCTACGCAAACAGGGCGTTCGTGTAGGTCTGCTCAGACCCATCACGCTATGGCCGTTCCCTTACAAGCGCATCACCGAGCTGGCATCACAGGTCAAGGGCATCCTCTCATTCGAGATTAATGCCGGACAGATGGTGCAGGACATCCGTATCGCCGTGGAGGGACGCACACCCGTTGCCCACTACGGCAAGATGGGCGGCATAGTGCCGACACCGGAGGAGGTGGCAACAGCCCTCAAGGATCTGATAATCGAAAACCGAGAATAAGATGGTTAACTACTCGCAGCTTCGCAACACCCTCAACACGGTATTCATGCTCATGGCACTCGTTGGCGTCGTGACATACTTCGCCTTCCCTGCCCATCACATCGCAGGACTCGTGATCATCGGCGTTGCCTTGGTTGTGAAGGTGGTTGAATTTTTCATACGATTCATGTTCTGACACAAATACGTAAAATGGAAAACAATCCAATCATATCACCCGAGAATGTCGTCTATCAGAAACCTACGCTGATGAACGACAACCACATGCACTACTGCCCCGGTTGCTCGCATGGCGTGGTACACAAACTCGTGGCAGAGGTCATCGAGGAGATGGGCCTCACAGACAAGGCCGTAGGCATATCGCCAGTGGGCTGTGCCGTGTTTGCCTACAACTATATCGACATTGACTGGCAGGAAGCCGCCCACGGACGCGCACCGGCCCTCGCCAGCGCCATCAAGCGCCTGTGGCCCGACCGTCTGGTGTTCACCTACCAGGGCGACGGCGACCTCGCGTGCATAGGTACAGCAGAGAGCATACATGCCCTGAACCGTGGCGAGAACATCGCCATCATATTCATCAACAATGCCATCTATGGCATGACAGGCGGACAGATGGCACCCACTACCCTCATGGGCATGAAGACAGCGACATGCCCCTACGGCCGTCAGGCAGACCTGCACGGTTTTCCCCTTAAGTTCGCCGACATTGCCGCACAGCTCGAAGGCACGTGCTACGTCACACGGCAGAGCGTGCACACCGTAGCCGCCATACGCCGTGCCAAGAAGGCCATTCGCCAGGCTTTCGACAACTGCATGAACCATCGCGGAGCATCGCTCGTGGAGATTGTCTCGACATGCAGCAGCGGATGGAAGATGACTCCCGAACAGGCCAACAAGTGGATGGAAGAGAACATGCATCCGTTCTATCCCCTGGGCGACCTCAAGAACACTATTGACAAGCAGGCCTAAAGGCCAGAGACACATAGGTATTATCCGACCCACCAATCACAATCCTAAATTATGACACAAGAAATCATCATAGCAGGCTTCGGCGGACAGGGTGTCCTCTCCATGGGCAAGATACTCGCCTACAGCGCACTCATGGAGGGCAAGGAGGTGTCATGGATGCCGGCCTACGGCCCCGAACAGCGTGGAGGCACAGCCAACGTGACCGTCATCGTCAGCGACGAATCCATATCATCGCCCATCCTCAGCACATACGACACGGCTGTTATCCTCAACCAGCCGTCACTCGAGCGATTCGAGCCTCTCATCAAGCCCGGAGGAACGCTCATCTACGACGGCTACGGCATAAGCATACCACCCCATCGCAAGGACATCAACATCTATGAAATCGATGCCATGGACGCTGCAGCAGAGATGGGCAATCCCAAGGGCTTCAACATGATAGTGCTCGGAGGACTGCTCGCCGTACATCCCATCGTGCAGATTGAGAATGTACTCAAGGGTCTGCGCAAGACATTGCCAGAACGCCACCACCATCTCATTCCCGCCAACGAGGAGGCTCTGCGCAAAGGCATGGAGATCATCCGAAAAGATTAGCGTTACTGCACACAACCCGACACTTCAACTCATGCACCATCCCCACCATCTT
>Ga0310694_10004345_pt1 | contig 13727 bp, 5 predicted proteins | sample 174DNAGHGhighgp2_FD_203884 | JGI IMG/M metagenome (GOLD analysis project Ga0310694, IMG submission 203884) | Sheep rumen microbial communities from Palmerston North, Manawatu-Wanganui, New Zealand - 1742 DNA GHGhigh gp2 (v2) (version 2) | ecosystem: Host-associated > Mammals > Digestive system >... | reverse complement strand
CAACGGAGTAATGCCGCCCGGAATAAGCGAAATCGCAAGACCGGCAACAATGCCGCCCACCGAGATAGAATCAGGAATTAGTTTGTACTTAAAATCGACAGCGCTTACCGGGTAAATTCCGAGCAGGAGCCAGAACAAGGCCAGGGCATCGGCCCACACTTCTAGGTTCGGCACCGGAGACCAGAAATCCGTGGTAAAGCCCATCGCGGCATAGAGCGAAAGTGCCCCCAAAAGCCCGCACAGGCTTTCCCCGATGGGGTAAATGACGCTAATCGGTTGCTTGCAGCAGGCACTCTTGCCGCGCAGAATGAGCCAACCGACAATCGGCAGGTTGTAATACAGCGGGATATGCTTCTTGCACAAGGGGCAATGCGAAGGAGGGTTAATCAACGAAATTCCGCGGGGCATGCGGTACACAATCACGTTGTAAAAACTGCCAACACAGGCGCCCAGCACGAAAAACACGGCCAAATGGTACCAAAGTGGGATTTCTTCCATAAAACAGACTCCATCGGTGCACTACATCACACACGCTTTACGAATAAAAAAGATAGATTTAAAGTGTAAAAATAGTTTTGAATTTAATTGAGGATGTGCTATGCGTGTACCCCATTTTTTGTTGTTTACCCTCGGCCTGAGCGCCGCACTCGCCCTTTTCGGATGTTCCAGGGAATCGTCCGTCAAGGAAAACGTGAACCTGAAGAACAACCATTCTCGCGTATTCGCCTTTAACCAGCCCATCGAGAACGCAGAAGCCTTTGCGGATTCGATCGCGAACACCCCGAGCGAAGCGGACTCCATTGCCGACACGCTCACCGTGACCGTAAACGACACCGTTTATATGATAGGCCTTCTCCCCTACCACGTCGACAAGATATACCGTTTCCTGTGGGTATTCACCAAGAAAGACGGCAAGGACACAAGCATCGTAGGCCAGAACGCCACACCGCAAAGCTGGGCATACGCCAAGCCGGGCCTCTACGAACCCAAGTTTATCGCCTTCGACGGCAACAACGCGACGGACACCGCCGGTACGGCCACACGCAAGGCATGGATCCGAGTCATCGACACCAAGCCAAGGCTTATCGTCCCCAAGGATACCCTGTGGACCCGCCACGACGGCGACATCACGTTCCCGATTCTCGTAAGCGACTCCTTCGGTACTATCAAGAACATCCAGATTGACCTGGACGCAAGCGGCAAGAGCGCCCCGAAGACAGCCACCTACGAAAAATTTGAGGACAACGATTCGCTCTACCTGACTGTGAAGAACGACTCCACCAAGATGGACTCGCTCGGCAACCAGAAGGTTTACGTCATCGCAATCGATGACGACGGCAACGAAACCCGAGACAGCGTGAATCTACACTTCAACCGCATACCAAAGCTCAAGGTCATCTACCCGCAAGATGGCGCCCGCCACAATAAAAAGGACCGTTTCTACTTCTATTACGAGGCAACAGACGCAGACAACCCGCAGAACCTCAAGTACTTCATTTATGCGCAGATGTCCAAGAACGGACAACCTCCGCAAAAAGCCTTCACCGAAGATGACTTGATTGCCGCCGAATTTACCTCCAGCATTTTCGAGCCCCGCGACAAGAACGACAGCAACTACATCACCTTGATCAAGGACCCGAGTACGCGGTTGACCGGACGCATTTATTGGGACATGTACGTCACCGACGGCTACGACATCACGCGTCTCGCCCGTATCACGACCGGCAAAAACTCAAGCCGCCCCTGGAACTTCTATATCGGTGACCTGAGTTCTCCACAAGGAACCTTTACCGGTGTCGCCAAATACGAAGGCCGCGACGACCATTCAGGCATCCGCGTGGAATTCAACAACGGCAACAAGACCTTCGACGTCGTCACCGACGAAAAGGGTAACTACTCCGTCAAGGTCGATGTCGGCCTGTACACCGGAACCGCCTTCCCGGCAACGGACGCCGCCAAGGATTACATCTCCGCCACCATCAAGGACATGTACATGGAATCGGGCAACACCGTGAAGAACGAAGACCTGATCCTGAAGGACACCCTGCCCCCCAGCTTACGAAAGGTTTCCAACATCGATCTTGTAGAAAACCGTGAAAGCCTGAAAAATATCAACATCTACGCCATCGACCGGGGTTCTCACCTAGATTCCGTCACGGCAACCATCGACGGGAATGCCCTCACGCTCGCCTGCACCAAAACCGACGCCAACGCCGTATTTAACTGCAATGCGGATCTTTCCAAACTGACCGACGGCGAACACAAGCTCATCGCCAAAGCAAAGGACAAGGCCGGCAACAGAGCCTCTATCGAACAGACCATCAAGGTCAACGCCACATCGATCAACCTAAGCGCCAACGGCGGACAGAACACCCGTATCGGCAAGGACGAAAAAGTCGACTTCGTCGCCAAAGTGATTGGAGCCTATCCGGCAGCCAAATCCGTGACCTGGACGTGGGACTTGGGCGCAGGAGCCAAGACGCAAACGACAAAGGTTCTCGACGACGGAACAACATCCTTCACGTTCAACTATAGCGACATTGCGGCCATCAAATCCGACAGCGACTACGTCATGAAGGCCACCTACAAAGAAAACGGAGCAAACGTCAGCGCAGAAGTCAGCTTCGGTCTTCTGGGTGACAACCCTTCGGCAATCTTCAGCGAACCCGGACTGAACACAAAAGTGAGCCTCAACGACCCGATCCACTTCATGGTGACGGCGTACAAGGGCAAAGAAAGCAACAGCCTCACGTTGACATGGAATTGCGGCAGCAACCTTTCCAGCGGCTATACCTGCCCCAGCAAGACAAGCGACCTTGAACATAGGCAAACGTCAGAAACAACGCTCGCCTTCAACAAAGTCGGAAAACATACCGTTTCTGTCAACATCAAGGACGAAGAACACGGAAACGAAGGAAACAAGTCCATCACCGTCGAAGTGGAAAGCGACGCGCCGACCATCAGCGCATCGACGGACAGCAAGACCAACGAATACAAGATTAACGCGAGCGTTCCCGTCAACGTTTCCGCCAACGACAAGTACGGCACCATCAACAAATTCAAGTGGGGCTGCAGCAACGGTTCGATTCTCGACTACACGGAAGTCGTGCTAGATAAGCCTGCGAAGACTGTGACCGACTACCCCATTACCGTCACGCTCCCCGGTTCCGAAACATCGAACTACAAGTGTGCATTCTATGCCATCGATGACGACGGCGAAACAAGTAACGCCGCAACGGTCACCTTTACCACCTTGATTGACAAACCGACGGTGCAACTCGCCACCAAGAAAGACACCGTTAAGATTAACAGCACGCAAAAGCTCAAGGCCATCGCCACCGACAAGCTAGGTTCTATCGTAGAATACAACTACGCCTGTAGCGAAAAGCTTTCTGACCTCGATAATCCCAACTGGTCGCCGATGAACGGGAACCAGGTTTCAGTCCGCATGCCCTCGACCGCAACAAGCGCCTACTACTGCGCGGTGCAAGTTTTCGATGACGACCATAACGAAGCCAGGGATATGGCTACCTATACGATTCTTTTAGGTTTGCCCACGGTCACGGCAATCGTCGACTACAAAACGGTCACCATCAAGGATGTCGTGGAACTGAACGCCCACGCACAGGATTCCTTGGGCGAAATTGTGAAATATGAATGGGGCTGCGCTCCCGCGTCTTCCGAAAACATCGGCTTCACCTACAGTTCCCCCACATCGCCCCGTGTGCAGATGACTATGCCAGCCATTCCGCAAAAGGGTTACAAGTGTCTTGTCCGCGTCACCGACGATGACGGCAACACCGCAAAGGACTCGGTCAAGATTGACATCGAAGAAGGCAAGCCCACCATTAAAGTAGACAAGAAAGAAATTACCGTACGCGAAGGTTATAAAATTTCCTTGAGCGCATCTGCCGAAGACAACAATCTCGGTCTGCCTTCGGACCCAGGTGGCATTGTCAAGAAGGAATGGGGTTGCGGCACGCCGGAACAAATCAAATGGAAAACGGTTTCGACCTTTGACACGTCATGGACAGCCCCCGCGCCACAAGCAGACTTCAAGTGCACCGCTCGCGCAACCGACAACGACGGGCTATCGGTCACCGCATCCATCAACATCGTCTTTTCGACAGACCTGCCAGAAATCTGGGTCAAGCAGGAAGTGATTTACATCAACGTCGGCGACCCCTTCGATCTTGACGCCGAGGTCAATAAAGTGTGGCAGGGCATTGACTGGTTCAGCTGGGAATGCAAGGACACCACCGGCAAGAGCCTTGAAAAGAAAGTCATCAAATATGACTACGAAGCGAACGGTGAAGTGTTCGCCGTCACAAAGGATTCCTCTTACTCCGAGCACGGGAAAAATATGCTCTGCACCGTGACAGCACAGGAACACAGCACCGGAAAAACGTTCGATGCCACCACGACCGTCCGCATCATGAAACAGCACCCCGTCGGCGTCATTACGGCAGCAGACACGGTTTACCTGTGGAGCGGTGACGAGACTGTCGGCAATGAAGCCCTTTATTACTATACAGACGAATGGAATGCCAAGAAGTCCAAGATGGGTGACCTGGGCAATGCCAACATGCAGGAATACTTGTGGAAATTCAGCAACGTCGGCGACAAGTTCTACTATGGCAAATCGGACGGAACCCTGGACATGGCCCTTGCAGAATTCAACACCGCCTTTATCCGCAAGACGACCGAAGGATCCATCACCATTACGCTTGAATACCACGACAGCACATTAGTACCGACCACCCAAGCTTTCAAGAGCAGACATTACGCCGAACCTGTCAGTCGCAAAGTCTACTTCCGCAAGGCCTGGCGAAACCAGGGGACGGACACCGTCATCACCAATTCGACCATGACGACAGCTCCGGTCTTAAGGATTATCAACAACCAACCCTACCTCGCCTTCCACGAAAGCGAGAAAACGGTGACTGTCAAAAAAATCGATGGCACTACATGGCAGAATGTCGCCTCAATCACCACCGATGCAAAGCCGAGCAAGATTCGGTTCATCAACAGCGGCAACAAGCTATACCTCGGCATTCTCGAAAACAACAAAACGTTCTCCGTGTACAAATACGACGGAAGCACGTTCGCCACTATGGGTAGCGCATTCAGCTCTGTTCTCGACGCCCAGATTGTCGTGAAAGCCAGCGAAGAACCCCATGCGGTCATTTTGAGCGACGGAACAAAGAACATCAACCTGTACGACTACAGCAGCGGCTGGACTAAAAACACGACATTCGGCAACTTCAAAGAAAAAACAACATTCCGCGAAGTGGACGCCGTATTCAATGCAGACGGGCAGCTCACCGTCGTCGGCGTGAACAACGAATATACCGCCTACTACGGGCTGTACTCCACGGCCTACCAAAAGCTCAATGACGAAGAGTCTTTTGGAGCAATCGAAGTCGACAAGATAACGCTCCATACGAGCGGTTCGGACATTTACATGGGATTCCAGAACAGGAATATCATCTTCTCTGGCCCCTACGTATTCAAGGGAACCTTTGAAAATAATCAAATCAACTGGGACCAAAACGGACTCGTCAAGAAAAAGATATACAATGCAAATGCCAACACCATCAGCCTCGCGACATACAACAACACTCTCTACGCCGCTGTTGAAGCATTCATCGGCGCATCCAAGTATGTTCACGTATTCCGATATGACGGAGCATGGCTTTGCCATGGAGAAAACATGTTGCCCTACTTCAACATCGTGTTCTTCAACCAAAACAACTACTATCTACAGGGCACCAGCCCCTCACTGGCGGTCAACAGCAACGGAGAACTTTATGTATCCATGCTCGCCCGTGAAAGTTCGACAAAAACAACCCACTACAACAATGGCCCGCTCGTAATGAAGTACGTGGCCGACAACTGGAAGGTTAAATAATGAATATAGAAGTCGCTTCAATTTGTGATGCAGCCACCGCCAACGGCTCGGGCGGACGTCTGAACATTCTCGGTGCGTTCGACAGGATTTTCTCGACATTTCCGCTCGTCATTCCGCAGTGTTCCACGGCATTCCTCATCCGCTATTCCCGCAGCGAGGCAGGAATGCACGACTTGACGCTCGTCTTCGAAGACGTTTGCGGAAAGCCGATTGTTCCCCCGATGCAGTCCAAGATTCCCCTGGAACCCGTAGCCCAGGGATTCGACACGGCCGCCGTGAACATGGTGCTGAACCTGCAGAGGCTTACTATCAAGCGCCCCGACAAGTACATGATTCGCCTGATTGTCGATGGCGAAGAACTGATCAGCCTTCCGCTGTACGCCCTGGAAGCCCCGCAGAAGGGCGGACAGGCTCCCGACGCCCCGATTGCACAGGGCGAACAGGAACTGCCGAACTAAGGCATTAACAGCATCGAAAACGCATTTGCAGACGTAATCCATCGTCTGCGATAGACATTCTCGAATACAAGAAGAGCTCGGCCGATTTATCGGCCGAGCTCCTTTGCTCTTTGAGCATCCCGGCAAAGACACTCCAACCTGCCGGGCTCCACACAAATCTTACTTCAGAATCACCTTCTGCACGTAGCGCTGGCTACCCTGCTTCACCATGAGCATCGCCGGGCCGCGGTAGCTGTTGCGCAGTTCGACCGAGTTCATGCCCTTGTTTGCCATGAAGCTTTCCTGGGCAATCACCTGGCCCATGCTGTTCAGGAGCACGGCCTTGGCCGGAGCAGTCTTAGCAGCAGAGAAGTTCGCAATCACCATGCCACTCTGCACGTTCACGAGCATCTTGGATGTTGCAGCGGTGCGGATCGGGGCGATAGAAACGGCCGGCACCTGGCCACCGGTACCCTTGGCATTGGCCTGAATATAGCTCGGAGTACCCGCGATACCGTCTACAATCATATTTGCAGGAGCCTTGTCGAAACTTGCGAGCGTATCAACGGAGCCGTCAGCCTTGTGCAACAGGATGTTGTTCAAGTAAATGGTTCCGGTGAGCTGGGTCGCGTAAATGTTGATACCCCATGCGGTCACCTTGGACATATCAGCAATATTTAACACTTCTTTGGACTTTTCGGTTCCAACAGCGAGCGGCACGGAAACAGTGCTCAAAAAGCCGCTGTAATCATCCATACTACCGAGATGATAGTCTGTCCACTTACTACCGGAGGTACTCATGGCAAACATATCGACACTGGTCCATGCGTAACCATTGCAACCGTTATCGGGATCACCCGCACAACCTTCTACATGGACAGGTTCCGTGCGAATTTCAAAAGAAATGGATTCATAAGCAGTCCAGTCTACACCGCCCTCAAAATTGAAGCGGATGGTACCAGTTTCGCTCTTGTTAGAAACCTTAGTCTTGTACTGAACCCAGAGAGCCTTATCGGTTTCAGCGTAAGTCTGCTCCGGCTTAGGACCAGCATAAGGAGTTGCTGCGGCAAACTGGGTCTTAATGGCGTTCATGGTAAGTTCGTCAACCACAGCGCCGAGGTTATCGCCGTTGCTTGCCTGACGACGGATGATGGTCATGTGGTCCTTGGTGTTGTTTTCGCCTTCGTAGGCAGTATCCCAAATGACGGGTACGATACCGTGCGACTTGGCGGAGGCGACCGTGTAGCCGTACCAAGCAGCGATGGCCTTGAGATGCGTGTCGAGATCAAAGCCTTCAGTTCCAACAAGGCTGTAGCGCTTGTTTGCACCCATTTCGCCAATCACAACCGGGATGCCTTCATCGGCGAAGGTTACTTGCAACTTCTTGAACTGGTTGTCGATGCTCTGTTTGGAGCCGAGAGAAGTGCCAGAGCAGGTGCGGTCTGCATTGCCAGTGGTTTCGTCTTCCCAGTACCAGAAAGTCTTGCCCCAGTCTTCATCCTTGGTCATCAACGAGAACTGGTAGGGGTAGAAGTGAGCTTCAACCATGGTGTACCCCTTGCCTGCCGGGTCTTCGGGATAGTTGTTGGCGAGCATCTGGAACTTATCGATTTCGGTGCGCGGCATTTGCACAATCACAGTACGGGTGGCATTGTTGCCGCCAGTCTTGCGCACGGCACGGAGACAGGCTTCGTGGAGACGCTTCAGGATAATCATACGTTCGTTGGTAAAGGTGAGCTGACCGTTATCCGTGTAATCGCTTGCGGGTTGTCCGTTACGGTGGTCGTTCACGCCGGGTTCGTTGGCAGACGCGAAAAGCAGGTGTTCGTCGTAGTCCTTGAAGTAAGTGGCAATCTGTTCCCAATACTTTTCCTGCAAGGCACGAACCTTGGACGAGTCAGTCGTTGTCTTTTGGCCGTTACGGTCGACATGTTCGCCGCTAAAGACTTCGTCTTCGAGCCAGCCATTGTCCCAGTGGCTATTCAGCATCACATACATATCGTTTGCAATCGCCATGTCGACAACGGACTTGACGGTTTCAAGCCAGGAAGCGTCGATAGTGCCGTTGCTTGCGTGGCTGTCCCAGGCGCAAGGAATGCGGAGCGTAGTGAATCCAGCAGCCTTCACGCCGTTGATAATTTCAGCGGTGGGAACAATGTTGCCCCATCCGGTCGGGCCGCCTTGGTTGCTCGGGACTTCCATCGTGTTACCGAGGTTCCAGCCTAAACCCATTTTCGGGTAAATATCAGAGGCTTTAGGAAGGTCAGCGGCGAATGCGGCAGCACTTGCGAGCAGAGTCATGCCACAGGCGAGTCCAAAGATCCCAGAAAATTTCATTTTTGCTCCTTTTGGGGTTACCCCCGTTGAAACCCAGTCATCCCAAACCGGGAATGTTTTTCCTGAAATTAAATTCTTAAAAGGGCAATGTAAATGAAATTGTGAATGCGTTGAAAAAAGTCGGTGCAGGATTCTCAACAAACATAAACGGAAGTTTACAAAAGAGACCCGCCGGTCAGGCGGGTCTCTTTACTTTCGAGGATGACCTTACTACTAGATTACTCGAAGGTGTACTTCTTGTACGGCAGGTCTTCGTCGCTCACGTCAGAGGTGACGATTCTGCCATTGATTTCAGCGTACGGCAGCACGTAGAAGATCACGTACAGGGCATCTTCGAAGCGTTCATCGAACATGTTCACGATGATTTCGGTCGTCTTGTTGTCGTGGATGTCCCTGTATTCGAGAGCATCAGCCATACGGTTCGTACGGTAGAAGATCTTAAAGCCAGAGAGACCCGGAACTTCGGACTTGTTCACCGTCCAAGAAAGCTTGAAGCCGTCTTCGTCGAAGAGGATCTTGTTCACGTTCGACGGACGTTCAGAGAGGGCACCCGGATTGAAGTTCATGGCGAGCTTCTTGGAGCGACCTTCCTTGGTGTAGACAGAGCCTTCGAGGCAGTACACGGTACGGTTCCACTTGTTCGAAACAGAGTTGATCACGACAGTCTTGCCGTCGCGGTCAAGAGCCGATGCGACCAACACCTGGGCGCCACCTTCGCAGCTATTGCCCACGGCATTTCCGCCCTTGTAAACAGACCAGGCGTTCGTCACGGAGTCTGCCACGAGTTCGGTCGAGAAGGTGAGGAAGATATCCGCATCTTCGGCATTGTCGCCAATCGTGTCGAGTGTTGCAAAGTTCGTGCGGATCAGTTCCGGAACCAGGCCAACCACTTCCATGGTAATCTGGTTCAAGCTGCGGACTTCACCAGCGCGGAGATTGCGAACATACAATTCGTCGGCTTCGCGGGCTTCGTAGGTCTGGCCATCGATTTCAGCCTGCGGAATCACAATCTGATAGACGCAGTTTTCGGCGAGGTTCTTGAATGCGAACACACCCGAAGCATCCGTCGTCGTCTTGATTTCAGACGGATAAATAGGGCATTCCTCTTGATTGTACTTGATGACCACCGGAATCTTGGAGGCAGCCGTCAGGTTGTCGGTCTTGGTGTCCTTGAGGAGAACCGTTCCGTTGACAGACACGCCTTCCTTATGCAGGTCGACCGTAAGAATCCTGTCGGCCACGCGAGCGGTGCTGCCCATGCCGGATTCCACGATGGTAATCGTTGCAATCTGTTCGGCATAGCCTTCCTTAGAAACGATGTAGCGGTAGTCGCCAATCACGTTCTTATTCCAAGTGGCAACGCCCATGGAATCAGAATAGATGGTATCCTGTTCCAGTTCCGAATAAACCGCGACGGAATCAATCGGAAGACCGGACTTGGAGTCCACAATCTTCATGGTGATCGTAGACTTGGTCTTGGATTCGTCAGTAGCGTTGGTAATGGTTTCATCACCCAAGCAACCAGTCATCAATGCGGCGGCAGACGATAAAAGAATCAAAACTTTTTTATTCATGTTGTTACCTATTGATTAATTGGTTAGTCTTCGTCTTCAACATTATACTGGCTCGGGGTTGCCTTCACGGCATCGGCCGTCACCGTATCGCCGTCAACGACTACGAACGGGAGCACAATGAACTTGACCCACTGGGTGTCGTCGCGGAGGATTTCGGTAGACACGAATGCACGGTTGCTTTCGGCATTCGGCTTAACGGAAGCATATTCCTCATACCACACGTAGTTGTAGTCGATGCTGTTGTACTTGCCGTATTCTTCGTACAGCGATTCGCACTTGGCAACGGAGGTGTAGAGAACACCCTGGACTGTGGTGCAAGAAACGGAGTCGGACGGAATCCTCGTGAAGTAGAGCGTAGAGCGATCTTCCGGCATTCTACCGTACCGAGTGTACTCGTCGCAAGTAGTATAACTGCTAGAAGTCGTTACGCAGCTTTCATTTGCAATAGGTTCGATTTTGACATAGACAGTGGTGTATTTATAATAGTATTTACCTTCATCTATATATTGCGGACAAGTACTACCACTATAATAGTTGCTATAGCACCAATCCGTGAGATCTTCATCAAAGTACACCTTGTACAGAGACTTCGTGTAGTCAAGAGAGGTCGTTTCAGTAGTATCGTACTTGGTCCACCAGATATAGGTATAGCTGGCAGAATCTCTAGTGCTGTTCCAATCAAGCGGCATATCCGTACTCGGTTCAGAAACCGTGTACTTCGTGTACCAGTAGTAGTTCGTTTCGCTACGGTCCGCTTCGCCAAGTTCGTCATACTGGTTGCAGTCAAGCTGGCTCTTGGTCTTCTTGCAAGTCGTGGAGTCAATCGGGAGTTCACCGGCGCTCCAAGCCCTGTATTCTTCGTAGTCAGCGGAACCGCTCGTCTGGAAGAACACCTTGTAACCATTGACTTCGTTTTCGTTCTTCTTCCACTTCAGCTGGATGTAGCGGTTGTCGTATTCGCTTGCCACCAGGTCCTTGATCAGGTCGGGCTTAGAAACGGCGCTACCCGGAACGAACTTCTTGACAATGTTAGAGCTCTTGCCTTCGACGGTGTAAACGGTACCCACGACGGTGTAGGTCGCAAGCTTGGTCCACTTTTCAGAAACCGGCTTGATCACCACGGTCTTGCCGTCGTCGTCCAAAGAGGCCGTCACGAGCACTTCGGTATTGCCATTGTAATAGAAGATGTCATCGTTAATATCGTAGTTGACGGCGCCCTTGTAGACCTTCCAGGCGGCGGACACGGAGTCGGCCACCAGCTTGGTCGAGAAGGAAAGTCTCACCTTGTCGCCCACTTCGATCGTCTGCAGGTTGTCCTTGATGAGTTCCGGATTGAGGCCCACGATATTCATGGTCACCGGTTCAAGAACGCGCTGTTCACCCTTGCGGAGAGGATCGTTCACGGCCTTATTGTCTTCGGCAGCGTAGGTCATGTCATCAACAGAAACCTGCGGGACCTTGACCGAGTAGGCCAGGCCTTCGGCGAGGTTCTTGAATTCGTACACACCCGAAGTATCGGTCTTGGTAGAGATTTCGGACGGAACGATGAAGGAGTTTTCGTAAGAGAGAACGACCTTCACGCCCTTGGCGGCAGAGAGGTTGCCATTCTGCGGGTCACGCAGCAACACGGTACCCTTGACAGAGACACCCTGCTTGTACATGGGCACAACCTGGATGCGGTCTTCAACGCGGGCGATGTCGCCTTGGCTGTCTTCCGTAAGGATAGCCATATAGGTACGGGTGGCGTAGCCATCCTTGGTGATGGTGTATTCGTAGTCACCGATAGCGTTCTTCTTCCACGTGGTCACGCCGAGAGTGTCCGTGAGTTCGGTTTCGGCATGGATCAAGGAATAGACTTCGGCAGAGTCGATGGCGAGGCCGGTGTTAGAGTCGACGACCTTAAGGGTGATCATACCCTTATCCTTGGCTTCGTCCTGGATATTGGTAACAGAATCTTCGCCGCAAGCGCTAAACAGCATAGCGGCAGAAACGATTCCAAATGCGAGTTTGAGTTTCATAAGTTGATTTACTCCTGTTTAAAAATTTTTTGCCATTATGCTAGGGTTAAGGATCAACACTCTTTGCGACAACAGTCGGATTTACGGGATCCGTTGTCGTGTCACATTCCTGCGTTTCAGGATCATAAGTTAAGCCACCGCACTTTGCATAAACGTTCGTTCCAGAGCAGAAATGCTCCGGGTCATAGCTTAATTTTTCCGTTCCACAACGAGGCGTCACAGCGCCTTCAGCGCAGAAACTTTCACGAGCATCATAGACGGCACCACCACAAGTACCGATAATCGGCACAACAGAAGGCACTGGATCACTTCCCGCATCAGTATAAGCCTTCACGCAAGCATCTATATACTTTTGATAATAAGATTCACCACATTGACCATATGTCGCCGTCGGATATTCCGAGGTTTCAGTCCAATATTCGGCCTTAGCGTAAATTTTTCCTTCATAGCAGAATTGTTCCGCTTCCAAGGGGGCCGTCGAAGTACCACAAGTGTAAACAGCCCATTCATCGTCCGTACATTTTCCCTTGGAAGACTCATATACACCGCTTCCACATTCAACATAACCCGCAGCAAGGATACGGTCTTCGCTGTATGTCGGCTCTCCCGTTTCATCAACGCCAGTCTGGCATTTCACATCAACATAGCCCACACCAGCCGTAGAAGAACAGCCATAACCGTCCTTCACGGTGTATTCAACATCGCCATCGTCTGTTTCACAGGTAATGGTCACAATGCCAGTTTCTGCATTCTTGGAAACTTCACAGCTCTTGCCATCAGTTCCGTTTGTACCATTCGTCACGGTGTATTCAACATCGCCATCGTCTGTTTCACAGGAAATAGTCACCACACCATCTTCCTTAGAGACAGAGCAGCTCTTGCCGTCAGCGCCCTTGGCTCCATCCAGGATTTCAGCTTCATCGTCACCGCAAGTAATCGTCGTAACGCCAGTCTTAGTGTCCTTCTCAGCGGAGCAACCATCACCCTTAGCACCCTTCGTGCCATTATACAATTTGAATGGTTCACCATCGCAAGTGATTTCGTTGTAAGTCTGACCGAAGAATTCGCTCTCATCATCTTCTTCGACTTGAAGAAGACCGCTAACAGTGCAGTTTTCGCCATTCAAGCCATTCGTAATAACAGCACCCGTGCCATCTTCACATTCGATTGTGGCACCACTAAGGGTTTCCTCAACCGAACAAGAATAGCCCTGAATACCCTGAATACCCTGTTTTCCATTGGAGCCGTTCAAGATCGTACCGACCTTTTCTTCGCCGCAGTACAGGTCAAAGCCCGTTGCAACCTGTTCGGCGCGGCAAGAGGCACCCGGAGCTCCATTCGAACCATTGGCACCTTGTTCACCCTGCGGACCGGGCAGACCGTTCGTACCGTTCTCACCATTACGGCCACGAATACCGTTGTACACGACTCCCACGGAATCGCCACCGCA
>Ga0310694_10004344_pt1 | contig 13729 bp, 12 predicted proteins | sample 174DNAGHGhighgp2_FD_203884 | JGI IMG/M metagenome (GOLD analysis project Ga0310694, IMG submission 203884) | Sheep rumen microbial communities from Palmerston North, Manawatu-Wanganui, New Zealand - 1742 DNA GHGhigh gp2 (v2) (version 2) | ecosystem: Host-associated > Mammals > Digestive system... | reverse complement strand
AGCGATGTCCGCCGCAAGTTCTTCGGCACCCTGTATAACACTTACGCCTTCTTTGCAAGGTATGCAAACATTGACGGCTGGGCTCCGGAGACAGAAGGGGAAACCCTTTCCGTCAATGAGTTGGACCGTTGGATCCTTTCCAAGCTCAACACCGTCATCCGTGACGTGAGGGCGGCTTATGAGGACTATGACGTGAAATCGGCCGGCCGTATCCTTGAAGCATTTGTTTGCGACGATGTCTCCAACTGGTACGTGCGCCTGAACCGCCAGCGTTACTGGGCAGGGGAGATGACCCCCGACAAAAAAGCGGCCTACGAAACCCTCTACAAGGTGCTTGTAGACGTTGCTGTTCTTGCCGCTCCTATTGCTCCGTTCTTCATGGACCAGCTGTACTGTGACCTTGTTCCCGGCGCAGAGAGCGTGCATTTCACGTTTATGCCCCAGGCTTCGGAGAAGGCCGTTGACAAGGACCTTGAAGAGCGTATGGCTCTTGCCCAGCAGGCAACTTCCCTTATCCTCGGTATCCGTAAGAAAGTGAATATTCCGGTGCGTCAGCCGCTCCAGAAGGTGATGATCCCCGTTATCTCAGACAAGGTGCGCCGTCAGCTTGACCAGGTGAAGGGCATCATCCTCACTGAGGTCAACGTGAAGGAGATGGAGTTCATCGAGGATGCTTCCGGCATCATGACCCTTCGCATCAAGCCCAACTTCAAGGTGCTGGGCAAAACCTACGGTGCCCGTATGAAGGAGATTGCCGCAGCGTTCGGTACGCTGGACCAGCCGGTAATATCGGCCATCCAGAAGGCAGAGACCGCAGGGGAGGCTTATACACTTGCCCTTCCTGGCGGAGACGTTGTCCTGAATCCCGGAGATTACGCCATTTCATCGGAGGATGTAGAGGGCTGGCAGGTTGCATCCGAGGGCTCCCTTACCGTTGCACTGGATATTGAGGTTACGCCAGAGCTCAGGCTCGAAGGCCTTTCCCGTGAACTTGTGAACCGTATCCAGAACCTCAGGAAGGCTTCCGGCTTTGAGGTCACAGACCGCATCCACACCGTAGTTTATTCAGACGATCCTTCACTTGCAGAGGCCCTGCAGGTGTACTCAGATTATATTAAATCACAGACACTGTCCCTTTCCATCGGCCTTGAAAAAGCTGCTTCCGCTCCCGCAGATGCAGCAGAGGTTGAATGGACCGAGGGCACAATTAAGCTAACCGTAAAAAGATAAGAATATGGAAGAGAACACAAAGACTCGCTATTCCGACGAAGAGCTTGAGGAATTCCGCACCATAATCAACGAGATGCTGGAAAAAGCCCGCGCAGAGTACGCTACCTTAAGGGAAATCGTCACTCACGCCGGCGGTAACGACATCCTTGACACCGCTCCCACATTCAAGACAGTGGAAGACGACGGCGCATTCCAGCTTTCCAAGGAAGAGGCCGGCGCACTTGCACAGCGTCAGTACAAGTTCATCCAGAACCTTGAGGCTGCCCTTGTACGCATTGAGAACAAGACCTACGGCATCTGCCGTGTAACAGGTAAGCTCATCCCCAAGGAGCGCCTGCGTCTGGTTCCCCACGCTACAACAACCGTAGAAGGCAAGGCAATACTTGAAAAGACCGGCAGGAAATAATGAGGAATAAAGGAACATTCCTCGTCTTTCTTGGCGTCTTGCTTGTGGTCATAGACCAGGTCATAAAAGTCCTGGTCAAGACCAACATGACCCTTGGAGAAAGCATTCCGGTGCTGGGCAACTGGTTCCAGCTGGTGTTTGTTGAGAACAAGGGCATGGCCTTTGGCATGGCGTTCGGCGGCGTAATAGGGAAGTATATCCTTACAATCTTCCGCATTGTGCTGTTTGGGGCGCTTTGCTGGTGGATCTCAAAGCTCCTTAAGCGCACCCCTAAAGTGCCTATGGGAGTCCTTGTGGGGCTAACGCTCATTACTGCCGGAGCTTTTGGCAACATCGTAGACTGCCTTTGCTACGGCCTCATCTTCAGCGAGTCCACATACACCACGGTTGCTACTCTTGGTTCATACGCTCCGTTTATGCAGGGAAAGGTTGTGGATATGTTCTATTTCCCGCTCTGGACATGGCCAAGCTGGGTTCCCGGCCTTGGCGGGCACATCTTCTTCGAGCCCGTTTTCAACTTTGCCGACAGCTGCGTAACCTGCGGAGCAATTTATTTGATACTATTTCACTGGAAGTTTTTTGCAAAGGAATAAATTTTTCCTATCTTTGCACTCCCGTTTGGAGGAATGGCCGAGTGGTCGATGGCGGCAGTCTTGAAAACTGTTGTACAGCAATGTACCGGGGGTTCGAATCCCTCTTCGATCCCTCCGCGTTCCCTCACTCACCGCTTTAAAAATAGCGGCCAGTCTCCAAGGAAACGGAAAAATTGGGAAAGGAGACATATTAGGAGGTGTGGCCGAGTGGTCGATGGCGGCAGTCTTGAAAACTGTTGAACGGCAACGTTCCGGGGGTTCGAATCCCTCCGCCTCCGCCAAAATGCTAAAAATCAGGCTTTTACGGCCTGATTTTTCTTTTTGGATACAGGGTATCCACCCAAAGGAGACAAAGTTACCTCGATAATATCCCCGGAAGTTCAGGGGTTCGATTCACCAGCATATTGAGGGTTCGAATCACCATTACAGCACAACCCGCGTGCAGAAATAGGGGTATGTCTACGGAATGACTACGAAAAAGAAGGCCGGAATAGACAGAATATAGACAAAGCAGAGTATGCAAATCGTCACCTCCATGTCTACTCCCCGTATCCCGAATGTCTACATTATGTCTACTCGACTGTGTTACAGCGTCCATTCGAACCCTTGGTACTTACCCGGAAACCCCCTACCTTTGCATCAGCTTGCAACTCTTGTCATCCGCCAAGAACAGGATGAATTAAAAACCCGATAGAGATGAAAGCTACATTCAAATTACTTTTCTTTGTACAGAAGACAAAGATGAAGGCAGATGGTACTGCCCCTATTTTGGCCCGCGTCACTGTCAATGGCGATATGGTCACATTCTCGACCCAGAAATCCGTAAAACCTGACAGGTGGGATTCAAAGGCCCAGCGCACCCCCGGCCGCAATCAAGAAGAGAAAGATATTAACTCGGCACTCGACAAGATCCAGACTTCGGCCCAGAATGCCTACTACGACATTCTGGCCATCGGGATGGATGTTACCCCGGACAGGATCAAGATGAGGGCGATGGGAACCGAAGAGAAAGTGCCACACTCCTTTATGGAACTCAGTAATATGTTTATAAAGGACTACAAGGAGCTCGTACTGGCGCAAGGCTCCGGCAAGGAGACCCTATTCCGATACCAGGTTGTCCAGAACCGGGTGGTGGAATTCATGAAGGCCGAGTACAAGGTCACCGATATGCCGCTGGACGGAATCGACAAGCGCTTCCTCGATAAGTTCTATCTCTGGCTTCGCTCCACTCACAACAACGCCAACAACACTGCAGTGAAGCTCCTCCAGAAGATGGCATCCATATTCAAGATGGGAAGGGATAACGGCTGGGTGCACAAGAATCCCTTTGCTCAGATCAAATTGCATCTGGATCCGGTCGACCGCAGCTACCTCACTAAGGAGGAGATCGAGAAGGTTTACAACAAGCAGTTCACTTCCAAGCGCCTTGAGGCCGTCCGGGACATGTTCATCTTCTGCTGCTACACTGGGCTGGCCTACATCGACCTCAAGCAGCTCACCGAGGAGGAGATTATTGAGAAACAGGATGGCCGCAAGTGGATCGTCACCCACCGACAGAAAACCAAGACGAATGTGAATGTGCCGCTTCTGGACATTCCCCTGATGCTCATCGAGAAGTACAAGGGCCAAGTCAAGAACGGACATGTATTCCCGGTGCTCTCCAACCAGAAGATGAACGACTATATAAAGGAGATCATTGCCATCTGCGATATCGACAAGGATATCACCTGCCACAGTGCCCGGCACACCTTCGCCACTACCGTCACCCTCGAAAACGGAGTGCCCATTGAGAGTGTCTCAAAGATGCTCGGCCACACCAACATCAAGACCACACAGCTGTATGCCCGGATCACCGACCAGAAGATTGGCGGGGACATGGACAATCTTGCAGCCAAGATCGGTGGCCAGCACCCCACTCCACCTGAGCCTTCAGCGATGAGCAAAGGAATCACCACAAAGGCCCGCAGGCAGGCGGTGGAGATTCCTACCTTCAGAATGGTCTCCGGACTCTGACGCCGGGCCTTTCTCCCGCCAAGAAAGCGAAAACGGCTGTCCTTCTCGGATGGCCGTTTCGCATAAAATAACTATATTTGTATTTAGGCCAAGCGCAGCAACCACCTATGAACGTTTTATTCAGATATTTTTGTGCATTTCTGTCCATATTAGTCTTTTCATGCGGGATTATTAATGGCCAATCCGGGCATCCTATCACTGTACACATCAAATATGACAAGCCGATCAATGGCTATATGGTGACCGGAGAGTTTTTCCCTTTTGAATCACAGAGCGAGACTGGTCAAGTGACGTTGCGTTTTACGTCTCTTGAAGGAGGACAAGACTTTGTATATTCAAATGTCGGGAAGACCGAGGATGGTAATACGGAGACACCCGCCAAATTCACAGGCCATAATATTTGCGAGTACTTTTTTGCAGATGAAAACACTCGCTTCCATAATGGAGACACCTTGGTATTCCACTATAATACGGAGCCCGGCATATTCGAAAATTCTCCACTCTATTATTATGCCGAGTTCCAGTTCTTTGATGTAGACTTTGATGGCAAGGAAGAATTCTTGGTAAGCGACTATTACAGAGGAAAGGGCGGGAACGACTATGAAGTGTATGAAATCACCCCAAAGGGGTTAAAAAAAAAGACATTCAAGCCATTCGACAGAATTACCAACACAACCGTATTTGATGCCGATAGAAGGGTTATAACAGACGTGACCCTTGTTACTATTAATTCAAGTAATTATGAACATAGGTACACATTTTAGCGGACAACCGATGTATGTATGGGCAGCTAATAGATTTGCTCAGCAAGAGATACTCCATTCGGGATGTGGCGAAGCTGAGTGGTAAGAGTGTGAGTACGGTGCAACGAGTTAAGCAATTACTAAAAGTACAATCACCGCAATAATACTATTGATTTTACGTTCTTTTCAAAGAAAGGGGTTGTGCAATAGTGACTTAAAGGCTAAAAGCACTACCTTTGCATACAATAATAAGTAACAACACGTTTAAGGTAAATATTAACACAATATGAAGAAGAATATTTTTTCAGATAAAATTTGTAATATGCTTAATTTGAAGAGCATTACAACAAGAAGTTTTGTTTACTTAGTTGATTGTATTTTACTTGGAATCGTTATGGTAAAAGTACCAGGAAGAAACGCTTTTAAACTCTATTTTACAATATTTTCACTTTGTAAGAAAACATTGAAAGATTGTTTAGATATGCCAATAGTACAAAAGGTGATAGTGGATGACAAAAATATGGATTTCTATTTACGAGAAGAATTGTCGCCAGATAATGTAAACTCTGCTATTCAAAAAATATTAGAACAAGTGCCATTTGTTCCTGCACAAAATATCTCTTTTGAAAAATTAAAAAGTTTTTTAATAGAAGTAACGGAAAAGGATTCTACTATTTCTTCAAATTTTGTACTCAAAATGAAAATATATAGAATGATATATGATGTGGCATTGATTCGCAATGACACAGAAACTGCTATATATATATATGACTTAATTTCGAATGAAATTATGCAATGGGATAAAGAGATATTTGAATATTGGTTTGGAGACAAAGAATCATATCTAAAAAGACTCCAAGAATATGATAAGAATAGAAACTGTCTATTAGATAATCTAAAATGTAATTTAGATGAAAGTAAAATACTAAAGTTACATAAATATGTATTTCTTTAAATGAAGTGGTAAGGAGAATTCCCTCTATCATCTTCGTTGCCCATTATAAAATATGAAGATTCATATTTAGCTTTTAGCTTTTCACTCTAAATAAAATCCGTGAGTAGCAAAATTGCTATCCACGGATTTTTAAGTTTGCCCGGCATGAGCTTATTCATGATGGCGTATTCTCATCTGAATATACCGAATACAGGATTGCCCCGGATGGGAATTCGGCCAAGATTTTAAGACATAAAGAAATATATCACAACCAATAAATAAAGCATTATGAATTATTTGAACAAATTTAAAGAGTTATACGGTGAGGTTGAGAGCAGGTATTTTAAAGTTTTAAAACAATATCACGAAATAACGAAATATAACTACATCACATTAGATGACTCTATCAGATTCTTGAAATTTAATCCTAAAAAAGAAAATGAATGTACTGCAATTATTGCATGGTGTGTCGAATTCAACCTCGAAGGTCACCGTCTTTTCGATGGAGGGGCAACTATTCTTTGGCCAGAGATAATAGCATGGGAATCTGAAGAGGATATGGAGAATGAAAACACAGATTGTTCCGCTGCCATAGATTTATCGTTCCCTGAGAATCTCAACGCTTTTATTAAACTATTGACGGAAATAGAAAAAAAACTTGATGAGGATTTTTTAGAGACATTTGGCCTTTTGCTAAAGTACTGAATGAAGTACTATACTTGATTAGTACGTTATCACCCCAGCACCCACCCCTTGTCAGTTACCGAGGCCAGCTGAGCAGCAGTCAGTTTGGCCTTGTTTCTCGCTCCGAAGGTGATCTTCTTGGAGGTTCCCGTTCCGGAGAAGTCGGCAAGGGAGTCGATGACGGAGAGCAGGCTGGCCACTGTGAGTTTGGGTGCTCCGGAGAGCCAAGTGTCCACCCGGAGCGTTCCGGTGAAGGTCAGAATCTCCAAATTGGCGCACCCGGTGAAGGTGGAGTCCATCTGGGAGGTGAGGCTGGACACATTAATGGCGCTGTTGATGGCCACCAGCGAGGAGCAGTTGTGGAAGCACTCTCCAAGGGTGGTCGCTGCCGTTGTTATGAGGCCGTCTATCTCCTGCAATGCAGTGCAGCCGTAGAAGGCATACACAAAGTTCGTAACATTGTCGGTGTAGAGCCGGGGCACACGCTTGAGGGCTGTGCAGTCCTTGCAGAACTTGTACATCGAGGTGAAGTACTGCGAGGCATCGGCCAAGCACTCCGGAATCTCATCCAGCACCGTATTGCCGGAGAAGGTCTCGTAGCCGTTGCGGACATTTCCCAGATCCGGGATGCTGCAGATGGCGTTGGTGTAGTCCATCAGCGTTTCGGCTCCGGTGGTCTTGCCACCCTTGTCCATGATGTACTCTTCCATGCGGGCACGGATCCTGCCCAGCCGATTGATGATTTGTTCAAACTCCGGTCTCATAGCACTTATCCAAGAATGTCCATGATGGCCTGAGTGAATTCCTCAAGGCCAAGGTATGTGATCAGTTCATCGATGGTGGCGTAGAAGGATGCCCCGTCACGCTCGATCTCTATTTTGTCCGTTCCCAGAATCTCTGTGGCTCTTCCCAGCTGGGAAATCATTACTCCGTCTGCCATATTTATATTTTTCTATAAAATTACCCGCCAAGGATAGCGGTTTTGAAGTTCTCCTTGCCAAGGACATACACAAGGTCGCGTCCCTTGGCCACCAGCTCACCTCCGAGGGTGATGTTGACATTCTGCGGTGCTCCTGCTGCCGGGAGCATCTGCTGGAGCCGACTCAGCGGAGCAATCACCTCCGGATCCACTCCGGCATTGGCATTGTCTCCGACCAGCGCGTAGGTCTTTCCATAGGCCAGACCACCTCCGGCAAGCGCAGGTACCTGCTTCTGCGCGTTTTTGTTGATAAGGGCCGTCATCAGTGCTGCAGCAGCAACCATCGCAGCGCCAACACCAATGGCCACCCACGGATTGGCCAGCACACTCTTGAGGGCACTCTTGAAGGCAACCACCATGACGCCAAACTCGATGAGCTGCGAGCCGATGTTCTTCAGGAATGATGCAAACTGCTTCAGGATGGCCGTCATCAGTCCTCCGAAGCCGAGGTCTCCTGCCAGCATCTGGCCGATGGCCTCTGCCGCTGCGGTGATGGAGTCCGCAAGGAACTGCGACACCTGCTGGTCGAAGTTCTTCATGGTAGTGGCCACCTGGTTCGATACGTAGTCCAGCGCCTCAGAGAACTTCCATCCCCGGTCAACGAGAGACTGGGTGTAGTTCTGGACGGCATCGTAGACTCCTTTGAAGTTGTTCTGCAGGTGTTCCGAAGTCTGGTCGGCCCAGCCGAAGATGCCGTCCCGGACGGTCTGGAAAATCTCGCGGGCCTGCTGCTGGTACTTGCTGATGACGGGTTGGATGTCCGGCATCTTGTACTCCAGCTGCGGCATTTGGATAGCGGCAGAGGTGATAGGAGCGAGTTTCGGCTCGCTTCCCCGGTTCCTCATCCGGGCCGCTTGCTCCGGAGTGATGTTCTGCAGGTACGAGAGGTTCTCCCGCATGGTCTCCAGCTGGGAGTTGATGGTGGCCAGCTCATCTGGAGACTGCGCTACGAGTTTCTTCTTTTCGAGCTCCGAGATCTGCTGCTGAAGGGTGCCGATAAGTCCGGTGGCGGTTTCCACAGTGAAGTTCTGCGTCTGGATTCCCTCCATCATCTTCTTCGTCTGCTCGATTGCCTCCTCCTGCATCCGGTTGGCTTCGGCCCGGATCTTCTGCTCTTCTTGGATTTTCTTGTTCTTGACCTCGATGGCCGCAGTGAGGAGTTCCTCCTGCTTCTGGAGCTTGCCGTAGGCCCCAAGGTCATAGGTCTTGAGCATGGTACCGCCAGCGATGCGGCCTCCGAAGTTCGGCACAAACCGCCATTTGACAGTGTTCTCCTTGACATCCTCCTTCTGCTGCCGGACATCGGCCAACTGGGACTGCAGATCCTCCAAGGAGGAGTTCTCGGCTGTCTCATTGATGAGTTCCTGCTTCTTTATCTTGGCATAAGCAAATGCTGCAGCAAGTGCCAGCACCGCTGCCGTTATAATGCCCACCGGAGAGAGCAATGCACTAAAGCCTGCCGAGAGCATCGGGATGAGTTTAATCACTCCAGAGATACCGATGAGAAGCGGGCCGATGGCGGCAGCGATACCGCCAATCACCACAACCACCTTCTGCATGGTTGGAGACATGCCTTGGAGCATTCCCACGATGCGCTGCAGGAATGCGGCAATCTTGTTGATGAACGGAGTGAGGGTGTTCCCGATCTGCTCAAGGAAGTCTCCCCACGAGTTTTTGAGCTGCTTTAGAGCTCCCATGCCCACCTTCGCTGCGGCCTCGGCCTGACCACCGAACTTCTGCTCAAGAGCATCGAGCATGATAGATTGGGCCTTGGCGGTGTCCCCGGTCTCAACGAGCTGCTTCACCATTGCCTTCTGCTCATCGGTGAAGTTAATGCCCGCACGAGAGAGTGCCGACATCTTGCCGATAGGGTCATCGAGGGCCTTGCCCAGCATGGTGGCTGCACTGCCCAGATCCATTTCCAGCGCAGTGGACATGTCGAGGGCCATCTGCTGGGTGCGCTTGAAGTTGTCTCCGGTGATGTTGGTGAAGGCCAGAAGCCGGGTTGTGACATCGTTGAGAATGGTCTCATCCCCGAAGATGGTCTTGCTCTGCAGCTCGCTGGCATATGCCTTGAGCTGGTCGAGATTGTAGCCCACCTGGTTCCCGGTGGATTTGAGTGCGGTGGCCACCTTCGTCTCGGCCCTTGCCTGTGTGTCCGCATTCTGCAGAGCCACCACCCCCAGCGCAGTGAGCGGAGCCGTCACTTTGATGGAGAGCGACTTGCCGATGCTGGTGAGTTTCTTCTCCAGCTGGCCGAGGCCCTTTTCCACCTGATTGGCCTTCTGCTGGAACTCGTATGAGTCCGCTCCAATCTTGATGAGCAGATCAGCAATCCTTCTTGCCATAGCTAATTCCGGTCTTGTCGATAGAGTTTCCAGCCAGCGATGACCTCGTCAATGTTGGCGGGGACACCGTTTTCCACCTTGGACATGGCGGCAACCATCAGCACCATCTCGTCCATGCTGGTGATGTCAATCGGGGAATCCGGCCCCCGGAGGATAGCATCGGCAACGTGCCGGATGTAGCTCTCCGTATGGTTCTCCGATGGCGGAGCATATCTTGAAATGATCTGTCGGACGGTCTTGAGGCCAAGGCTCCGGACATAATAGTGAATGAGGACAAACATGGCCCGGTAGCCGTAGGCCATCGACTCGAACTGCTTAAATGCGGTATCCTGCGAGGGAACGACCTCGCCTTTGTACCTGGTACCCGAAATACGGATATTGCCGGGATTGCAGTTCCGGTACCCGCGAGAGAGTTTATTTGCCATCTCGTTCCTGCGCCTCCTCCGCACGGATCCGAGCTTCCTCGGCCTCCTTTTCAAGTTGCAGTTTCTTCTTCCGGTCGTACTCGGCCTTCAGAAGGAGCACCGGACAGTCCTTGGGCTCATCCACGTACTCGCACTTGAATGCCTGCCGGATGATGTGGCGGTTTTCACTCAGCTCCACATCCTTGTTCTCAATGATGATCGAGAGCTTATCCACCTTCTTTTCGAGGGTCTCCACTCGGCCATCCAGACGCTTGATCTGCTGGCTCTGCAGGGTGACGATCTGCTCGGTATTCTTGAGCTCCGAGCTCTCGGCCTCGGCATTCTCCTTCCGCTTCTTGGGTTTGAAGAAGAGGATCGTCCCCAAGAGGCCGCTCGCGAGGATGAAGTTCAGGATGATGCTAATAAGCTGTATTGTTGCGTTTGCTTCCATAATGTACTATGAACCGTATTCAGGAATAAACTTGTATATGCCTTGATCGCGGACGATGTAGAGGTCTCCGTAAACGAAGAACACTCCCCGGATGTAACTCTCATCGGCAGCGTAATTCTTCAAAAGGAATCGGGTCTGGGTGGTGATATCGATAATGGGGACAGCATCCCACTCGCAGCAGATCTTCGTCTGGGATATGTCGCAGTGATTGCACCAGCGGTTTAGCGTCATCACCTCGGAGTAGGTGGTGATGGAGTCCCGCTGATAGAGTTTCACCAGATCCGCATCCGGATCGTGCATGGCGATGTAGCTGTCATTAACCGCAAAGCACTCGCTGTATTCCATCACCCGGAACACATTCGGAGCCGTATGATAGCGGCAGTCGAACATGTAAACGGCCCGGTCGGTATTGATGACAATCTGGTTCTTGGTAACCACTGCGCTATCGAATGTGCCGTACATGTACACCAGAGGCTGGCCATGAGATGTGCCTGCGGTGTGGGTGTAGTGCATCGGCACTTCCGGACGCGTGAGCTGCATGGCTCCGCTGCTGTAGCGGGCCAGCATCCAGAAGTAGTCCTCCCGGAACGTGATGAATCCTCCGTAGGTGTCCGGCAGGGTGAGCTGCCTCCGGGTGACACCCCGATAGTCGCAGAAATAGGCCACTCCCTGCTCCACCCGGACAAAGCCGTTCTGGGCTTCGAAAAGGGTGAAACTATATGAGGATGAGTACAGCAGCACCGCTTGCCGGGTGACGGTATCGAAGCGATACACCTCGTCCCGGTCGGTCTGGAAGATGATGAAGTCCAGACAGCGGATGGCGGCACTGATGTGCTTTTCCGTCTCATCCACCAGATGCACCGTCACGCAGTCGTCTCCCTCCGGTGGGATGTCCGGGTTGATGAGCCGGGGCAGCTCAACGAGCTCCGCGTTGTACGAGTCCCCAAGACCATCCACCTCCAGCGAGTTCACATAGAATCCCGCATGGAGGTACTTGTCATCCAGAATAACGCTGTTCAAATCAATGTGCAGCGATGTGAAAATCTCTCCGGAGAGGCGCTTAGCAGGAACTTGGCGCATCTTCAGAGCGGAGATGGCCATGTGCTGCACCAGCGTTGCGTAGTCCTCCTTGCCCTTGGTGCGCCAGAGGCGGGTTGGGACATCGTTATATTTCTCAAAGTACAGGGAATAAAGCAGCAGGTCATTCGGGATGGCCGGGATATCCGATACCGGGAGCTCGATGTCCATGTCGACATTGTTGGCGGGATTGACCAGCGTCTTGTACACAAGACCCTGATCGTAGAGGTCTCCGGCATCGATGTTCATCTTCATGTCGTAGAAGACCATGAACTCGTAGGTGCTGTAGTAGGTGTGGCCAGAGGAATGGCTCTGGCCAACGAGGGTCTGCTTCATGTAGAAGTACCATGTCCCATCGGCAGGGATTCCTGCAATCTCCAGCTTATAGGTCTCATCCGTTCCGGTGGTGGCCGATGCCTCCAGATCCGTCTCGTACTCGTTCCATCCACCATCGCCATCCAGCCAATAGGTCGTGCCGTTGTTGCCGATGATCTTCACCCCGAAGGTGACCGCCACCGTATGTGTGCGAGGTGTTTGCTGAGTGGATGAGCTGCTTCCCATGCCGCCATTAGTGCGGTTGTAGTTGGAGTACCGGGCCTTGAGCATCATCTCCCATGTGATGTCGAAGTTACACTGCTGCACCGGGCATCCGGTGGTCTGGAGCACATTGCCGCTATGGGCGCTGTTTCCGGTGAGAGTCATAGACCCATCATCACCAAAGGTGAGATCGCCATCGTTCCCCGTCCACATCGAGGGCACGATGAATCCCAGCTGCTTGAGGAGGTTGTCGAGGGCCTTGTTCCGGACAGTCACTCCCACGTTCCGTAGGGCCGGAACTATATCGAGGGTGGTATTTTCCCCGATCATGTAGAAGCCGTCCTCCCAGAGATTGTCCTGCACCAGACGGGTGGTGTTGGTATTGACGATGCGGATCCGGCCCCGCTGGGTGATGCGGGGATCCTCCGAGGTAACCTCGCGGGGCAGCTTTCTGCGCTGCTTCACCAGATTGCTGAAGTACCAAGGTCGGTATTCCTCAAAGAGGGAGACGATCCTTCGGATGTGGATGGCCCCGCCACTCTGGAAGATCTGGGCTCCGAAGGGGGCCAGACACAGTTCCAATATATCTCGGTAGGTCGGTTCCTCATACACATAGAAGAGCCGCTCCAGATCCAGATAGACATACAGCAGCGGGCTGGTGGTATCCGGAATGCCCTGCGGGATGAGGTCTACCCATGTGCTGACGCTCATATCCAGCTCCAGCACGCTGATGCAGGTGGAGAGGAGGCTGGATACGGACTTCTTCCCGGTCGTTCCCATGCCGAGGATATCCTTGAAGTCGATGTTGGAGAGAATGTTGAATCCGTCCACCGCCTTGATGGTGACATCGTATGGCGGAGCGGCAAACTTCTCGGAGTACAGGTCGGCCACAATAAATCCCCGCCAGAAGAGGGATCCGTTCCGGTACAAGGACATCCGGTACTCTCTTGGATCGGAGGTGAAGAGGCTCAGGTAGTGGAAATTGTGCGTACAGAGGATGTTGATGCTGGCCTCGGATGCCTTGACCGGGGTGTAGAAGTCATCACCCCTGCGCTCCCACGTGATCTTGATGGGCGACACTCCGGAGAAGGTCATCTCCTCCGATGGCCCGGTGTAGCCCCGCTGGGCAATCTCGCATTTCCATGCGATGCCCTGGTATTTGGAGCGCATCTCTGCGTAGTATTTGAGTCCGAAAACTGCCATCGTACTTTCCTTTTGCGGGTGTAAAGGTAGAGGGCCGGGCGCATTTCCAAGTGAAACATTGTTGCACTCTTGGCCAGCCGTTTCCGGAGGTAAAGGTACTTGCCCACAGCATTTTCCAAGTGAGACA
>Ga0310694_10004343_pt1 | contig 13730 bp, 7 predicted proteins | sample 174DNAGHGhighgp2_FD_203884 | JGI IMG/M metagenome (GOLD analysis project Ga0310694, IMG submission 203884) | Sheep rumen microbial communities from Palmerston North, Manawatu-Wanganui, New Zealand - 1742 DNA GHGhigh gp2 (v2) (version 2) | ecosystem: Host-associated > Mammals > Digestive system >... | reverse complement strand
ATAACTTCGGTCTCGACTTCACGCTCCTCGGCAGCTCCATCTACGGCAGCATGGACGCATATATAAAGAACGTGAAGGACATGCTCATCAACCCCGCCTACCTCGGCTCCATGGGTGAGGGCGGCGCTTCGTGGCTCAACGGACCGAGCCTGCGCAACTGGGGTATGGAGTTTGCACTGGGCTACCGCCACACCACAGAGTACGGACTGCGCTACAATGTGAACGGCAACCTCGACTTCTTCCGCCAGCGCGTCACCTACCTGCCCGAGACTACAACCGGCTCGTATGTGCACACTGCCAAGGAGAACCTGGTGGAGGCAAAGAAACCTTACGGCTCGATAGTGGGCTACGTCGTCGACGGACTCTTCCAGAACCGTGAAGAGGTGCTGGCCAGCGGTCAGGAGAACGCCCGTGTGGGTGGTCTGAAATATGCCGACCTCGACGGCAACGGACTCATCAACGAGCAGGACCAGACATGGATCTTCAACCCCGTGCCAAACTTCTCGTGGGGCCTGAACGTGGAGCTGGGCTACAAGGACTTCGACTTCTCAATGTTCTGGCAGGGAGTGGCAGGACAGGACGTGTATAACGACCAGAAGTTCCAGACCGACTTCTACAGCATCACCGATGCAGGCTCGAACAAGGGCAACCGCATGCTGAATGCATGGACCACTGCCAACACCGGCAGCGACATACCAGCTCTGACCACGAACAACGCAGGCAATGAGAACCGCACGTCGACCTACTTCGTAGAGAATGGCTCGTACGCCAAGCTGCGCCAGGTGCAGATAGGCTACAACCTGCCTGAGAGCCTTATAAAGAAGGTGAACATGACCTCGGCACGTGTGTATGTCTCAGGCCACAACCTGCTCACACTGAAGAGCAGCTCGCTGACCTGCAGCGACCCCGAGAACCCACGCTGGATGTATCCTAACTCAACATCGTTCTCATTCGGAATCCAGACCTCGTTCTAAATTGAAAGTTGAAAATTGAAAATTGAAATTTGAAGACAGAATATTATGAAGACCAAAATATATAGAAAGGTAGCCGCCGCTTGTTTCGTATGCTGCGGTATTACCGCAGCCCTCACAAGCTGCAACGACTTCATCGACGTCACCCCGCAGGGTGTCATCAGTGAAGACCTGGCCATGAGCCAGCCCAACGAGATGGTCACCTCGGCCTATGCCAAGCTGGGCGATGACTGGTACACCTATCCGTTCAACCTCTGGCCCTACGGCGACGTCTCTTCCGACGATGCCATGAAGGGCGGCTCGGGAACCACCGACACCAACTACCACCCCGTAGAAGTGTGGTCGACGCTTACGGCGTCGACACCCGACCACATGGACGAGCAGTGGTATCACTTCTACTGCAGCATCTCACGCTGCAACCGTGCACTCGTCTCGCTCGCTGAGTATGGAAAGGAAAAGCTGGGCGAGGAGACTACCAGGATACGCGAGGGCGAGGTGCGCTTCCTCCGCGCTCACTTCTACTTCAAGCTGGTGCAGATGTGGTACCAGGTGCCCTGGGTCGACGAGGAGGTGTACAAGAACCATACCGAGGAGCAGACTCCCAACAACCAGTTCACCCACGAGGAGCTGATGGACAAGATTGTGGCCGACTTCAAGTTTGCCTACGACGTGCTGCCAGCACAGCAGAGCGAGGCCGGACGAGCCAACAAGATTGCTGCTGCTGCCTATCTGGCAAAGTGCTATCTCACCATGGCATGGGGCGACGGCTACGAGGCAACGACAGGTGTCAGCCACATCAACCCGACATATATGCAGGAGGTGGTCAAGTACACTGCCGTGGTGCAGCAGTCACAGTACGGCTATCTCGAGGACTACGGCGACATATTCCTCCCAGAGTTCAAGAACTCGAAGGAGAGCGTCTTCGCAGTGCAGCACTCTGACTACCAGGACGACAACACCCTCTACGGACGTGCCAACTGGAGCAACATGCTCAACGGATGCTGGCAGATATGGTCGTGCGGATGGGACTTCCACAAACCCACGCAGAACCTGGTGAACGCCTTCAAGACCAAGAACGGACTGCCCATGTTCGACGACTACAACAAGGAGACGGCATACCCCATCAACGGAGTGCCCACGGCACAGAAGTGGGACCCGCGCCTCTTCCACACAGTGGGAATGCCCACCTTCCCCTACAAGTACGAGGCAGAGTACACCATGACAAAAGACAACAGCCGCACACCCAACACCTATGGCTACTACACATCGCTGAAGGAGGTGCCACAGCGCTCAAAGGGAGAGACCTACGACAACCCCTGGCAGGCCTTTGCCATGAACGACTACGTCTTCCGCTACACCGACGTGATGCTGATGCGGGCTGAGGCTCTCATAGAGCTGGGACAGCTGGCAGAGGCCATGACCATAGTCAACGACATACGCCAGCGTGCCAAGAACTCGGTAGCCAAGCACATAGACTACGCCGCCGACCAGTGTGAGATAGCTCTCTACTCGGCAAGCGACTTCGACACCAAGGAGAAAGCACGCCTGCGCCTGCGGTGGGAGCGCCGACTGGAGATGGCAATGGAGAACGGACGATACTTCGACCTGCGCAGATGGGGCATAGCCTCGCAGACACTGAACCAGTTCTTCGAACACGAGAAAAACGTGGAGTACGACGGACAGACCTACGCACAGTACTACAAGGACGCACACTATACTCCCGCCAAGAACGAGTATTACCCTCTGCCATACATACAGCTTTACTATGTGCCCGGACTCTACACACAGAACAAGGGTTACAATTAAAAAGTGAAATAGTGAAAAAGTGAAAAAGCAAAACAATAAAAGAGTGTAAGTTATGAAAGCATTACATAAATTCTTCCTCGCTTGTACAGTGAGCTGCGGTTTTGCCGCAGCCCTCACAAGCTGTCAGGACAAGGACATAGACCGTGAGGCCATGAAGCTTATGGCCCCCGATGTGACACAGATAAACGGACAACTGCAGGGCGACGACTACGTGCTGACATGGCCCGCACAGGACGCCAACATGCAGGTCGCCATCTACCGCAACGGCACCCTCTCGTCGAGCGAGATCGTCAGCGGAACCAGCTTTACCCAGAAGAGCGTTCCTACGAACGTGCCCTTCGAGTATGTCTTCAAGCAGACCGACGGCCAGAACTACTCTGCCGGAGTCATCAAGACCTATATGCGCGAGGGTGCCACCAGCATCAGCGGCGTGCAGATGAGCCAGCTGGACAAGGAAGGCGGTTACGACGCTCTTGTGGAGTGGAACCGTGCTGCCGACGCCACCAGCATAGCTTTCACCGCTTCATGCGTAGCCAGCGGTTCCACCGTTCCAACACGTACCGTCAGCGAGACGCTCTCAGGCACTGCCACAAGCTACACCATAGCCGACGTGAAGGACGGCGAGACATGGACCGTAACACTCGTGGCCAAGAACGACAAGGGCACATCGCTCTCCACCACATCGTCGCTGCGCATAGGCAAGACAGCCATTGGCTTCCTCAGCGTATACGCCACACCCGATGAGCTCATCAAGGACGGCGACGACGACGAGGCATCGGCATGGCTCTGGTTACACGAGACATATCCCACGGCCCAGTTCGTGCCCTTCACCAGCGTCACCTCGGCCGAGGTCATAGACCCATACCGCGTGCTCTTCTGGATGCGCGACCTGGAAGGTGTCTCTGAGAGCGAAGTGTGGGCTATGCCCGACGACGTGCTGGCAGCAACACCTGCCATCAAGGAGTGGTACCGGCAGGGCGGCAGTATGCTACTCTGGAGCCACGCCACAGTCTATGCAGGATATCTGGGACGTATAAGCCTCGACGAGATGAAGAGCAACGACCACGTCTTCGGAAGCGGCATCGGCGGCATCAACAACGACGTGTGGAAGATGGCTGTAGAACTGCATCCTGGCAGCAAGTTCAAGAAAGACCACTCCAGCCACCCCATCTACAAGGGACTGGAGGTGGAGACCACCGACCGCACCAAGCTCATCGCCTTCAAGGGACCGGGATGGACAGAAGACCACAACTGTCTCTACTTCAACCTGCCCAGCCTCTGGACCGGCATCGGCAACCAGGAGGAGGCTTGCTACACACAGTGCACACAGACCTACGGCATCTATCCCCTTGGCACCTGGGACAGCCAGATAGACTGGGTGAGCCAGATGAACGTATGGGAGGCACAGCAGGGCAACACCGACTTCAAGGGCACACTGCTCTGCATAGGCAACGGTGGCTGCGAGTTCTCGATGAAGAACACCGACGGCACGCCCGACAAGAGTGCGCACCCAAGCAACAACCTCTATCAAGACAATGTGCTCAAGCTGGCCAAGAACTCATTGGAATATCTGAAGACACGATAGTATAATTGTTATTAGTTGGTATTGTATGAGAAAAGCTTATTTCTCTTCGTTGGCAATGGTGGCCGCCCTGGTGGCGGCTACCGTTTCCTGCTCTGGCGATGACCCCAAGCAGGACTACAACCCGCTCATTGACGGACCGAAGGAAGAGGAGCCCACAGTGCCCGACGGTTCTGCCGTCGGGAGAAACGAGCAGTACCGCCCGCAGATACACTTCACACCTGCCAAGAACTGGATCAACGACCCCAACGGCATGGTCTATGCCGACGGCACATGGCACCTCTTCTACCAGTATAACCCCCAGGGTAATGGCTGGGGCAACATGTCGTGGGGCCACGCCACCTCGACAGACCTCATGCACTGGCAGGAACAGCCCGTGGCCTTGACACGCGACGCACTGGGAGCCATCTTCAGCGGCTCGTGTGTCATAGACAAGGACAACACCGCTGGCTTCGGCGCCAATGCCATGGTGGCTCTCTACACCTCGGCAGGAGAGACAGGCGACGTGCAGGGCAAGCAGCAGCAGAGCATAGCCTACAGTACCGACGGCGGCAAGAACTTCACACGCTTTGCTGGAAACCCCGTAATAAAGAACGACGACGACAACCTGCGCGACCCCAAGGTGTTCTGGCACGAGGCGTCGAAAAAGTGGGTTATGGCCCTGGCCAAGGGCTGGAAGATGGGCATAGAGTTCTACGGCTCCACCGACCTGAAGGCGTGGCAGCACCTCAGCACCTTCTTCACCGAGCTGAAGGGACGTCCGTCGCTGCAGTGGGAGTGCCCCGACCTCATGCAGATAGGCGACAAGTGGGTGCTCCTGGTCAGCGTGAACCCTGGCGGGCCGCTCGTGGGCTCGGGCATGATGTACTTCACCGGACAGTTTGACGGTACAACCTTCACGGCAGACAATGTAGGTGAAGGCCCCGTGCAGCCACAGTGGCTGGACTATGGCATGGACTGCTATGCCGGAGTCACATGGAGCAACACTGGCAACCGCCGCGTCATGATAGGATGGATGAACAACTGGTCGTACAGTGGCGACGTGCCCTGCTCACCATGGCGCTCCGCCATGACGCTGCCACGCGAGCTCAGCCTCACGCAGTACAACGGACAGCCTCTGCTCTGCAGCACTGTAGCAAAAGAGATAGAGCAGATAGCCGGCCCATGGCAGCAGCTCACCGTGGGCGGCGGTTCTGCCACCGCCATCGAGGCCAAGGATGCATACCAGCTGAGGCTGACCATCAGCATGGACAACAACAGCTCGGTGACACTCGCCAACGAGGCCGGCGAGGCCTTCAGCTTCGACATCAGGACGGCAACGCGCACACTGACAGCACACCGCACATCGGTGACAGGCAAGACCAACTTCAATGGCACCTTCTCGATACCATCGATGAATGCACCGCTGTGTGTCGATGGCAATGAGGTGACCCTCGACATCTTCGTAGACCAGTCGTCGGTAGAAATCTTCACACAGCAGGGAACCATGGCCATGACAAACCTCGTCTTCCCGCAGAAGATATACGACCAGCTGACCGTAACAGGCGCCACATGGAAAGCGCAGGTGCGAGAGCTGAAGAGCGTATGGAAATGACCTGACAACAGAACAACAGAAAAGGGAACCGCGTTAATATTTCATAATGTTTCGCGGTTCCCTTTCTCTGTTCAGACTATTCTTTATACTTTTGCAGTCAACTCTGGGAACGCGGGCGCCCTCGCCCGCATCTGTGGCGGGCAAGGGCGCCCGCGCTCCTAGAAGGGACTAACAAACTACTAATTTCCAACAAACTAAAAACAATACAATGAAAAAACTCATGCTTTCGGCTTTTGCCGCTATCATGCTGCTGTGTACCGCCACAGCACAAGACGACGTCGCCACCTTCCGCACATGGGCCATGACCCCACCTATGGGATGGAACTCGTGGGACTGTTACTACTCGAGTGTCACCGAGAAGGAGGTGATGCAGAACGCCCAGTACCTGGTGGACAACGACCTGGTGCGCCACGGATGGGAGTACGTGGTCATTGACATACGCTGGTACTGCAACCACCCCTCACTCGGCGGTGGCACCTACAACCAGCGCGGCGACCAGGGCTACGTGCTCGACGAGTACGGACGCTACCTGCCATCGCCAACACGCTTCCCGTCGTGTATGGCGGACGGGAAGAACATTGGCTTCAAGGCCATTGCCGACAAGCTCCACGCGATGGGGCTGAAGCTGGGCATACACATCATGCGAGGAGTGCCAAAGTCGGTAGTGGGCGGCAGCTACAAGCTGAAGGGCAGCGAGCAGACACCATGGACACAGGTATACAACGGCACCACATCGCCATGCACATGGCTGAAAGACAACCTGCTGGTGCGCAACAACGAGGCCGGACAGCTCTACTACAACAGCATCATGGACCTGTATGCCGAGTGGGGCGTCGACTTCCTGAAAATCGACGACCTGAGCCGGCCATTCTATACCGACGAGATTCACATGATACGTCGTGCCATAGACCAGACGGGACGGCCCATAGTGCTCTCGCTGTCGCCCGGCAAGACACAGTACCAGTATGCCGAAGAGTGTCTGGGCAACGCTAACATGTGGCGCATGATGGACGACCTGTGGGACAACTGGAGCGCCGTCGATGCCGTGTTCAACGAGGCACACGCCTGGGAGAACGTCACACGTCCCGGCAACTATGCCGACTGCGACATGCTGCCGCTGGGACAGATAGCCATGACCATAGGCGACCAGGGCTACACAGCGGCACAGAGCGGACGCTGGACAAACCTCACACACAACGAGCAGCTGACCATGATGACCCTATGGGGCATCTGCCACTCGCCGCTCTTCTTCGGAGGTGAGATGACACGCAACGACGCCTTCACCCTCTCGCTGCTCAACAACGAGGAGTACCACCAGATGCACAAATACGGAAAGGACGCACACCAGGTGTTCAACGACGAGGACCAGGGACGCGTGGCCTGGACCAGCGAAGACCCGGCAACAGGCAACCGCTATCTGGCGCTCTTCCAGCGCGACAACAACCGCTGGGTGGTGGGCTCGAAGGCACTGTACAAGAGCGAGGTGGTGGCTTACACTACAGACGGGCATGCCGTCGACGTGGACATAGAGTGGCCAGAAGGGCAGAAGACCCTCGTGCTGGTGGTCGACGATGGCGGAGACAACTTCAACTACGACCACGGCGACTGGATAAACCCCACGCTCGTGCTGCGCGACGGCACAGAGGTGCCCCTCACCGGAACGTACAAGACGCGCCAGTACACGGCCAGCTACTTCAACCGTGTCTATGAGAACCGCAACGTGGACAACGGAGGCACGATGAAGGTGATGGGGGTGAGCTACAACCGCGGCTTCTCGACCGACGCCAATGCCGCCATCTTCTTCCAGATACCTGCCGACATGGACGTGGTGCGCTTCCGTGCCATGGCCGCAGCCGACGACTCGGGCATCAACCAGACGGGGGCCACGACGAGCATACGCTTCATGGTGTTCGACCAGAACCCGCTCACCAACGAGCAGGACGACTATGCCGTGCGCTCAGGACTCATCAGCCGCACAGGGACAAAGTCGAAGCTGATGGAGTGTGACGTCACAGGGGCAGAGCAGCTGAAGATCTTTGTGAGCAACAGCGGCGACGGCTTCGCCTACGACCGTGCCGACCTCATCAACCCCGTGCTCATCGACGAGGCGGGCAACGAGACATCGCTCACCACGCTGAAGCAGACCAGCTACACCTCGGAGTGGGGCTCGCTCCACGTGAACAAGAACGTGGAGGGACAGACGCTGCGCGTGGAAGGACAGACATACACCACAGGCCTGGGGCTCAACGCACAGTGCACACTGGTCTACGACCTGCCACAAGGCCACACGTTCAAGACCTTCCGAGCACTCTGTGGCTATGACTCCAGCTGCGACACCGACAACACCTCGTCGGCAGGGACTACCATGGAGTTCTTCTTCTATGTCACCACACCAAGCGCCTACGACTTTGACCTGACACAGCTCGGCTACGATGCCACCGAGGCAGTGCCCGTCTACGACATTTGGGAAAAGCAGAGCGTGGGGACTGCCACCGGCACGCTGACCGCCAACATTCCCAGCCACGGAGTGAAGCTCTACCGACTGGGCGACAAGATGGCAACGGCCATTACCGAGCTTCCTGCAGACAAGAGCGTGGGGGCCGGAGCCGCAACGGGCAAGACGGCCCAACGCTTCGACCTGCAAGGGCGCCGCATAGGCACACCGGCGAAGGGCCTTTATATAGAAGAGCGCAAAGTGAAACTGGCAAAATGACTGTTTTCTAATTTGTTTTTTCGCTTGCTTATTCGTATCTTTGCAGGCACAAACCATAAAAAGACTTCTATCATGAGAAAATACCCGGTAGGCATACAGAGCTTTGAGACCATCCGTCAGGACGGCTATGTTTATGTAGACAAGACCGCTCTGGTCTACAAGATGATCACCGAGGGCAAGCCCTACTTCCTCAGCCGTCCGCGGCGCTTCGGCAAGTCGCTGCTGGTGAGCACGCTGGCCGCTGTCTTCGAGGGGCGGCGCGATCTGTTCGAGGCGTTCACCACCGACGACGGCATAGAGCAGCCGCAGCTGTTCATAGCCACCACCAAGTGGAAATGGGAGCGTTACCCTGTGCTGCGCTTCGACTTCAGCAAGAGCAACCTCACGTCGATAGACAGGCTCGACGAGTATGTCGACTACACACTGTCGGGCTATGAGCAGCAGTATCATCTTCCCACATCTAAGGCCAGCTCCAGCATCCGCATGAGGAACATCATCCATGCCGCAGAGCGTGAGGTGGGCAGGAAGGTGGTGGTGCTCGTCGACGAGTACGACAACATGATGCTTCACTGCCTGGGCGACGCCGAGATGCAGAAGACCGTGCGCGAGCGTTTCCAGGACCTCTTCACCCCGCTGAAGGGCGAGGACGACCACCTGCAGTTCGTCTTCATCACCGGCATCTCGAAGTTTTCGCAGATGGGAATCTTTAGCAAGCTGAACAATCTGAACAACATCTCCATGGCCCCTGCCTTCGAGTCCATCTGCGGCATCAGCGAGGAAGAGCTTGTCACAACCCTGCGCCCCGACATAGAGCTGCTGGCAGAGAAGCGCCATCTTACCTACGACGCGATGTTGGCCGAACTGAAGGCCAATTACGACGGCTATCACTTCGGCAAGGGTCTCACGGACGTTTATAACCCATTCAGCCTGTTCAAGGCATTCTTTGTCGGCGATGTTGACAGCTACTGGTTCGAGAGCGGCACCACCCGTGCCCTCATCGACATGCTGGCGCAAATGCCGCCTGTTGATATGGCTGAGGTGGAGGGCACGCCCTGTATGGCCGAGGACTTCAACGTAGAGTTCGACAGCTACTTGTATCCGCTGCCTGTACTCTACCAGAGCGGCTACCTCACCATCAAGGACTACCTCCAGTCGCGTGAGCAATATGTCCTGGGGTTCCCCAATGCCGAGGTGCGCAGGGGCTTTGCCATAAGCCTCTACCGCTATGTTGCCAACACCCAGGCTGCCAGCCGCAACCGCTCGGTGTTTCAAAATGCGTGGCTCGACTTCCGCGACGACGACGACCTGCCGCCCTTCATTGACGCACTGAAGACATTCTTCGCTGGTGTACCCTATATGATTGACGACAGCAATGAGCATCATTTCCATGCCATGCTCTACACGCTCTTCGTCAGCTTCGGTGCCGACGTGGTGGCCGAGGACCTCTCGGCCAAGGGCCGTGCCGACCTGACGCTGAAGATGCCGAAGGGCATATACATCCTGGAGCTGAAATACGACGACACCGCCGACAATGCCCTGCGCCAGATAGACGAGCGCGGCTATGCCGACAAGTACGCCCTCGACGGACGTCCCATCACCAAGGTGGGCCTCGCCTTCAGCAGCAAGGAGCGCAACATCACCGAGTGGAAAGAGAGGGGAAATTAAAAATTGAAAATTAAAAATTGAAAAGGTTGAAAGGTTGAAAAGTTCCTCTGTCATATTGCCGCTTACAGTTCTGCTCTTTTCCTTTATAGTGTCCTGCCATCCCGGGCGCCACGAAGAGATGCAGCGCCAGCTGGAAACGCTGAGCCTGCACAACCAGCAGGACTCCGTCCTCACCGACGACTCGCTGGCGCAAGCCCTCGCCGACTGGTTCGACGACCACGGCAAGCCCAACGAGCAGGTGCTCGCCCACTACCTCCTCGGACGCACCCACGCAGACCGAGGCGAGGCGCCTGCCGCCATCGCCGCCTACCACGATGCCATAGACCGAGCCGACACCACGGCACAGGACTGCGACTACGGCCTTGTGTACAGAGTTTTTTCACAGATGGCCAGCGTGTTCTACCGTCAAAACCTTTTAGAAGACCAGTTGTATTATTTGGAGAAAGCAAGACAATACGCCATATTAGCCAATGACTCGATTGTTGCCATGAGCATCAGAGCATACGAGATGACAGGATATGACAAATTGGAGATGCCAGACTCTGTGTTGCAGATATGCAAAGAGGTTAACGTTTATTTTTCATCTATCAACCATCCGGAAATAGCTGCGCAAAACCTTGGGCTGGCCATAAAAGCTTTCGCAGACAAAAAAGAGTATGACAAGATGAAGGCCTGTATGGATATATACGAATCACGCTCTGGCTATTTTGATTCCAAGTACAATATAGAAAGAGGGAGAGAGGCATATTATTATCTTAAGGGATGCTACTTGCTTTCTGTTCATAACTATGATTCTGCTTACTATTATTTCCGTAAGGAACTATTAGAAGGTGATGACCTAAACAATCAGTATCTCGGCTCCAAAGGACTTGCGAAGCTGTACCTTCAGAAACACAATGCTGATTCAGCTGCCAAATATGCGCAATACTCCAGTGACATCAACGATTCCATAAGTTCACATACTGCTACTGTTGCTGTTGCCAACGCACAAGGACTGTACAACTATTCACGTAGCCAACAGTTGCTAAGCCATGAAAGGGAAAAGACGGAGAAGATGAAGCGTCAAATCATCTCACTGTCTCTATCATTGGTAGTGATAATCACAATAGTCGGAATTTCCATAAGAATATTTCTGGTTAAAAAGAGAAGAGAACGGGAAGCTGTGGAAGAGATGAAGGCAGAATACCTGGTAGTACGCGATGAAGTGTTATGGCTTCGTGCTCAAAAGTCAACAATGGAGGAGATTGTGGCAGAACGCAACAAAATCATTGATGAAAAGGTAGAAGAGAAAGAGGAAATAGAGATACGAAATGGACAACTTGAAAACCAACTCAAGGAAAAGGAGACACTCCTTGAGCAGTTACTAATGAAAGTGGAAGAATATATAAAAACTGAAAAGATGAAACAGGAGGGGGCAGAAGAGCGGATAGCCAAGTCCTCAGTCATTGCGCTATTGCATGAAAAAGCAAACAAAGGCAAAAAGCTAAACGACAGCGAATGGAATGACATCAACCGCTTGATAATAGACCAGCTCCCCGAACTAAACCATTTCCTCATGCAGAAGATGTACGCACTGAACGACATGCAATATCGGATATGCATCCTCCTCCGCCTCCACATTCCTCAAGCAAGTATAGGGGCTATGCTTGGAGTGTCCCCACCGTATATACAGAAAATGTGCAAAAAATCGCTTAGTACACTTTTCGGAATAAATGGTACAGGCTCTGATCTGCATAACAAACTGAATGAGATAAACTGACAAAGAACGATATGTAATATACAAACCGTTAGTTTCCAGCCATTTACGACAGGTTAATTTTAGGTTAATTTATAGTTTGCGATAAAATTGGCTGTAAAGGTAAAACACCGTACCTTTGCAGCCGATTTTTTATTACTTAATATTTGTCTGTCATTATGAAGAAAACATTTATTTTTATTGCCAGCTTAATGTTGTGGGGTACACTAAATGCTATTCCTGTGAGGATTATCTTTGAGTACAGTGGTGGCGATTTCTCACCACTCATTCCCCAACTACCCAAGTCTCCTGTCGATTTACCGAACGTGATGCAAGACGGAGGTGTGATAACTTTCAAGGCCAGTCACGATGACTACACCCTGTCCCTCATCGATGAGGACGGCGACGTGGTCTTCCAGACCGTCGTGCCGTCAGCAATGACCACCGTCGCCCTGCCCTCATCGCTTAGCGGCAACTATGAGCTGCGCCTCTATCCCGACGGCAGCAGCATCTATTTCTACGGATACGTTGTGTTCTAAACTTCTCTCCCGTGGCCTGCGGCGGCAAGGACTGTCCCGCCGCAGGCTTTAAACTTTTTCGTAAATAACATTATAATTCAATTACAAATGAAAACTAATATTGTTTTAACACTAATAATCTGCATGTCACCATTAACAACAAGTGCACAGCTGAAAGTACATTCAAATGGTAACACGTCAATCAAAAACGATTCATTAGAAGCATTTTCGCCCTTGTCTTTAAACGGGAGGGGAGATGCAGATTACTTCATATACTATTCTGGAAGCCAAAATGGAATGTATGTGCTCTCCGAAAATAATCAAGAAATGAGAAGCTGTACACGAGCAGGTTTTTTTATAAATAGCGGAGGAAACAGTAATGTAAATGTCGGCTTAAGCGCATTTGCCTATCCTGGAAATTCATCAGGAGCAGGCGTGCATGCTATTGGAATGCAAGGAGTTGCAAAAAATAATGGCATAGGTTATTCAGCAGGAATTATGGGAATGCTTAGGGGAAACGGGAACGGTGCTGGTATATATGGCACCAGATATAATTTAGCCACACCCGATGACAGATATGCAGGATTCTTCTATGGGAAGACCAAGGTACAAGGCGACTTGATTGTCACAGGTTCTATTCAAGGAATATTGTTAGGCAGCGCTGTTAACAGTCCAAGTAATGCGGATAAAGGACTTGAAATAACAGAAGAGAAACATGTTTCTGAAAAGTTGTCCCAATTAACGGCATTGTCATTTTATTCGCCTGTCAAAGAAAACACTGAACAATATCTTGATGACAAAGCCTCAGATGCCCTTTTGAGTGCAAATGACTCTGTGGAATCCGAAATCGACGGGATTGAAAAAGACATTTTTGAGAGACAAATACAGGCTAAGAAGCATTTCGCATTTTCTGCCAGTCAGCTGGAAGAAGCTTTTCCTGAATTGGTTTACGAAGATGAAAATGGCGCAAAAAGTGTTAATTACATGGAGATGATACCAATTCTTGTACAAAGCATCAATGAATTGAACATGGAGATTAAGAAACTTAAGAACTCAAGAAATGCCATGACTCGTGGTGAAATGAATGATGAAGGGAACGAGATGTCTTTGTCATACCTTACTGATGAGAACCTGCTTTACCAAAAC
>Ga0310694_10004341_pt1 | contig 13732 bp, 10 predicted proteins | sample 174DNAGHGhighgp2_FD_203884 | JGI IMG/M metagenome (GOLD analysis project Ga0310694, IMG submission 203884) | Sheep rumen microbial communities from Palmerston North, Manawatu-Wanganui, New Zealand - 1742 DNA GHGhigh gp2 (v2) (version 2) | ecosystem: Host-associated > Mammals > Digestive system... | reverse complement strand
CACAGATGAAGAAGGTGAAAGAGATAAAAAGGTGGATAGACGGATATAACGACGTGAAAATGAAAGCCGACGAGCTGCAGCTGGCCTTCGACTTCTACAAAGACGAGATGGTGACAGAGCAAGAGGTGGACGACGACTACCAGAAGGCTCTCGACGCCATAGAGCAGCTGGAGCTGATGAACATGCTGCGGCAGGAGGAGGACCCCATGGACTGCGTGCTGAAGATAAACAGCGGAGCAGGTGGCACAGAGGCGCAGGACTGGGCGCAGATGCTCATGCGCATGTATATGCGATGGGCAGAGGCACACGGCTATAAGGTGACCATAGCCAACATTCTCGACGGCGACGACGCCGGCATAAAGAGCGTCACCATGCAGATAGAAGGCGGCGAGTATGCCTACGGATTCCTGAAGAGCGAGAACGGTGTGCACCGACTGGTGCGCGTCAGCCCGTTCAACGCACAGGGAAAACGAATGACCAGCTTCGCCAGCGTCTTCGTCTCACCACTCGTCGACGACACCATAGAGGTGTACGTGGACCCGGCAAAGCTGTCATGGGACACCTTCCGCTCCAGCGGAGCCGGCGGACAGAACGTGAACAAGGTGGAGAGCGGTGTCAGACTGCGCTACTGGTACACCGACCCTGACACCGGCGAGGAAGAGGAGATACTCATAGAGAACACCGAGACGCGCGACCAGCCGAAAAACAAGGAGCGCGCCATGAAACTGCTGAAAAGCCAGCTCTACGACAGGGCCATGAAGAAACGACTCGAGGCGCAGGCAAAGATAGAGGCTGGAAAGAAGAAGATAGAGTGGGGAAGCCAGATACGTAGCTATGTCTTCGACGACAAGCGAGTGAAGGACCACCGCACAAACTATGAGACACGCGACGTGGAGAGCGTCATGAACGGAAAACTCGACGGATTCATAAAGGCATACCTCATGGAGTTCCCAAGCGAGTAGACTATATTGAAGGAGTTAGAAGGAGTTAGAAGTCAATAGACTTGAGGGTATTATTATTTAACCAGAATAGAAGAAGAATTAAAAAACGTTATAACTAATTTTTAAAACCTAACAATTATGGCAAAGAAAGAAAAGAAGCATCTTAATGCTAAACAAATTGCTTATGAGAAGAAACAGGAGCAGCAAGGCCGCAAAGTGGTGAACTGGATCTTCGGAATTCTTATCGTCGTGGCTATTGCCTTCTGCGCAATGTCCATCTATATGTACGGATAAGCAGACTGAAAAATTAAAAATTAAAAATTATGATTAGCTTTTGTGTCAGAATGTCATGGCACCAAGACTAACCATAATTTTTAATTTTTAATTATTAATTTTTAATTTTGAGAGAACAGATGAGCGGAATGGAGATAGAACGGAAGTTCCTGGTGCGGGGCGACGAATACAAGCGCCTTGCACACAAGAGCTACCGCATAAAGCAGGGATATATATGTAGCGGACACGGCCACACCGTGCGTGTGAGGCAGCGCGACCAGGAAGCGTTTCTCACCATAAAAGGCCCGTCGCTCGACGGTGGGCTGAGCCGCTACGAGTTCGAAAAAGAGATAACACTCGACGAGGCGGAGCACCTCTTCGCCATCTGCGAGCCGGGCCTGATAGACAAGACACGCTACCTGGTGCAGATGGACGACGGCCACACCTTCGAGGTCGACGAGTTCTACGGCGACAACCAGGGCCTCGTCGTTGCCGAGGTGGAGCTCGCCGCTCCCGACGAGCCTTTCCTGCGCCCCGCCTTCGTTACCGACGAGGTGACTGGCATCAGGCGCTACTACAACTCGCACCTGCGACGCCAGCCATTCTCTACATGGAGCACGGAGGAATAGGCCTCCGGGGAAAATTTGAATTAATTAAAAAAAATATAAAAAAAGCATAAACGGCCAAACGACATTAGCTGCTCATTATCCCAACAATCGGGCTAATGTCTTTCTCAATTATAACCTTACGCCGACATTCATTAATGCCGCGGACGAGAGGTTCGTCCGCGGCATAATAAGCGTAAACAATAATGCGGTTGTCTTGTTGTTACTTTGGCTGCTTGCCGATGTAGGCGAGGATGCCACCGTCGACATAAAGTATGTGTCCGTTGACAGCGTCGCTGGCGTGGGATGCGAGGAAGACGGCGGGGCCTCCCAGCTCAGAGGGCTCGAGCCAGCGTCCTGCTGGGGTCTTGGCACAGATGAACGAGTCGAAGGGATGGCGGCTGCCGTCGGGCTGGCGCTCGCGCAGCGGGGCAGTCTGGGGTGTGGCGATGTAGCCCGGGCCAATGCCGTTGCACTGGATGTTGTACTCACCGTACTCAGAGCAGATGTTGCGTGTGAGCATCTTCAGGCCACCCTTGGCGGCAGCGTATGCCGAGACGGTCTCGCGGCCCAGCTCGCTCATCATTGAGCAGATGTTGATGATCTTACCCTCACGGCGCTCCATCATCTCGGGAATGACGGCGCTTGAGCAGATGAACGGTCCGACGAGGTCGATGTCGATGACCTGCTGGAACTCTGCGCGCTTCATCTCGTGCATGGGTATGCGCTTGATGATGCCGGCGTTGTTGACGAGGATGTCAATCTGTCCCACCTCTTTGTGGATGGTCTCCACGAGAGCCTTCACGTCGTCCTCCTTGGTGACGTCGCAGACGTAGCCCTTGACGTTCTCGATGCCAGCCTCGCGGTAGTTGTCCAGACCGCGCTGCAGTGCAGCCTCGTTGATGTCGTTGAAGATGATGTTCTTAGCGCCGGCAGCCACGAAAGCTTTGGCGATGTTGAAACCGATGCCGTAGGATGCACCAGTGATCCAGGCGTTCTTGCCCTCTAACGAAAAAATGTTTGTCATAGTTTTTAACTTTAATGATTGTTAATATAACTGGAATGATTTCTTATAATACGTTTCATTCACGGGTCTTTACGTAAGAAAGTGGCAGTTATTTCAAGTCCTTTATGTCCGTGAAGTCTTGGTCGCCATAGTCGAGGTTTTCGCCTCCCATGCCCCAGATGAAGGTGTAGTTGTGGGTAGCTGCTGCGCTGTGTATGCTCCATTCGGGCGAGATGACAGCCTGGTGGTTGTGCATCCAGATGTGGCGTGTCTGCTGTGGCTCGCCCATAAAGTGGCAGATGGCCTGGTCTGTGGGCAGTTCGAAGTAGAAGTAAGCCTCCATTCGTCTGGAGTGTGTGTGTGCCGGCATGGTGTTCCACACGCTGCCTGTGGCCAGCTCTGTCATGCCCATCTGCAGCTGGCATGTGGGCAGCACCTGGTTGACCAGCATCTTGTTGATGTTGCGCTCGTTGCTCATCTCCAGAGCGCCCATGTGTGCCACCACTGCGTCGGCCTTCGTCACCACGTGTATGGGGTAGCTGGTGTGGGCAGGTGTGCTGTTGAAGTAGAACAGTGCCGGGTTCTGAGGGTCTTTCGATGCGAAGGTCACCTCGCGGTCGCCCCGTCCGATGTACATCGCCTCCTTGAAGCCCACCTCGTAGGATGCCTCGCCGATGATGTGTACCAGCCCCGGGCCCCCCACGTTGAAGATGCCCACCTCACGCCTTGATGTGAAGAACTCCGCGCGCAGCGGGTCTATGGCCTCCAGCGGCAGAGCCTCGGCCACTGGCATGGCGCCGCCCACTATCATGCGGTCGTACATGGTGTATACCATATTCACCTCGTCGGGGGTGAAAAGCGTTTCGATAAGAAATTCACTGCGCAACCTTGTGGTGTCGTAGTGGCGCACATCGGAGGGATGTGCAGCATGTCTCACTTCGTAGTTTGTCTTCATTGTTGCAGTTTGTAGTTAGTGTTGCCGTCGGCGTCGCCGTGTATGGCATCTTGGAAGGAGTCCCAGTCCTGGAATCCTGCCAGTAGCGACAGGCGGTCGAGGGTTTTTCTGTTAGGCTTTCGCAGCAGCTCCTTCTCCACTGCATCAAGCAATTTCCTCAGTGCTATTCTTTTCTTTTCCATAGTCATTCGTCTGTGGGGCTCTTCCCACTCTCTTCCAGCAGCCTGCGGTACAGTGCGGCATAGTGCCGTGCTGTCTCGCTGCTTTTGAAGCGGCTTGCGTATGTCAGCCCACTTTCTATTCGCTTCTGCCGGCCTTGTGCACCTGTGAGCACCTCTGCTATGGCGTTTGCCATGGCGCTGTCGTCGTCGGGTCTGACGTACAGGCTGTGAGGTCCTCCCGCCTCTTCCGTTCCGGCTCCCGTGCAGGCCACCACTGGCAGCCCCATGCTGACGGCTTCTGCCACTGGCAGTGCGAAGGCGTCGTGGCGTGCCGGGTATACAAATGCCTCTGCCATGCGGTACATGGCCGGCAGATGTTCGCCCGGGGTGTGGTGCAGCATCACCACGCGGTCGTGCAGTCCATGGTGGTCCACATAGTCCCACACACTGTCGGTGTAGTCGGTGATGCTGCCCACGACCAGTAGCGACAGGTCGTCGGGCAGTGTTTGCAGAGCCTTCACCGCCTGCATGATGTTGTGGCGCTCGTCGATGGTTCCCACGCTCAGCACGTAGCGGTCGGGCAGCTCGTATTTCTCTCTGACGTACCACACCATCCTCATGTTGGGCTCGGTGGAGAACCGTGGGTCGCAGCAAGGGGGTATCACCTCCACCCTTGCAGGGTCAATGTCGGCCAGCGAGCAGATGGCGCTGCGTGTGCACTCGCTTGGCGCAACTATGCTGTCTGCCTCGGCCACTGTCTGCTGAAACACCTTTGTGAGCGTCTTCACCTCGGTGGCAGTGTAGAACTCTGGGTGGCTGATGAAGTCCACGTCGTGTATGTTGACAACCGACCTTATGCCGGCTTTCGCCAGTCCTTCAGGCAGTTGGCCCATCAGCCCGTGGTACAGCTGTATTCCGTCGTCAGCCATCTGCTTCACTATGCCCTTTGTCTGCCATCGTGCCTTTCCCAGCAGCTGCGAACCTTGTGGATAGTGGTAGTGCAAGGTGTCGCTCTCGGCCACCTGCTTTCTCAGGTCCTCTTGACCAGCGTCGGCGGCGTAGAGCAACAGTTCCATGTCTGCTGTTGCCGCCAGGGCGGTGGCCAGTGTGCGGCCAAAGCTGCCAAGCTCAGTGGCATTGCCCACGATGCCATTGGCATCAAGCCCTATTTTCATCGTTTCGCTCATTTAATGGCCGCAAAGTTAATAAAAAGATAAGGAATAAAAGAATAAAACAGCGAAAATCTCCGAAAAAAGCCAATTATCTCAGTACTTTTTTGTACCTTTGCACCACATTTTCCGAAAATAAGACAAAGAAAACAGTTTATAGATATGTTAGAAGTGAGAAACCTTCACGCCCGGATAGGCGAGAAGGAGATATTGAAAGGCATTGACCTTACAGTCAACGATGGCGAGATACACGCCATCATGGGGCCCAACGGTTCTGGCAAGAGCACTCTGTCTGCAGTGCTCGTGGGCAACCCTGTCTACGAGGTGACCGAGGGCGAGGCCTGGTTCAACGGCAAAGACCTGCTGGCCATGAAACCCGAGGAGCGTGCCCACGAGGGTCTGTTCCTCTCGTTCCAGTACCCGGTGGAGATACCCGGTGTGTCGATGACCAATTTCATGAAGGCTGCCATCAACGAGCGTCGTAAGGCGCAGGGCCTGGAGCCGATGAACGCCGCCGAATTCCTGAAGTTGATGCGTGAAAAGAGGAAGATCGTCGACCTCGACGCCAAGCTGGCCAACCGCAGTGTGAACGAGGGCTTCAGCGGTGGCGAGAAGAAGCGCAACGAGATATTCCAGATGGCCATGCTGGAGCCAAAGCTCAGCATACTCGACGAGACAGACTCGGGACTCGACGTCGATGCCATGCGCATAGTGGCCGAAGGTGTGAACAAGCTGCAGACGCCCCACACGTCGTGCATCGTCATCACACACTACGACCGCTTGCTCGACATGATACGCCCGCAGCAGGTGCACATACTCTACAATGGCAGGATAGTGAAGAACGGTGGCCCCGACCTGGCAAAGGAGATCCAGGAGCACGGCTATGACTGGTTAAAGGGTTAGTTCATAGTTCATAGTTCATAGTTCATAGTTATGGGTAGCGAGCAACAATATATCGAGTTGTATGAACAGGCGCGGGATGTGATTTTCGCCCATGCGCCGGAGACGATGAACGCTGTGCGCGACGAGGCTTTCCGCCATTTCAAGGCCGCCGGGTTCCCCTCTAAGAAGGTGGAGCGCTATAAGTACACCGACCTGCAGAAGATCTTTGAGCCGGACTACGGTGTGAACCTCAGCCGGCTGAAGATACCGGCAGACCCCTACCAGGCCTTCAGATGCGACGTGCCAAACCTCTCGACCATGCTCTTCTTCATGGTCAACGACACCTTCTATGCCGATGACACCTCAGCGCCACACAGTCCGCACTCTAAACTGAAAGACGGCGGTATCATCATAGGTTCTATGCGAGAGCTGCTGTCCGACGAGCACTCGGCGCTGCACTCTGTCCTCGCTGGCAAGTACAGCCGTCTGGCCCGCACCGAGGACGATGCGGTGACGGCGCTTAACACCATGCTGGCCCAGGACGGACTGATGGTCTACGTGCCGCGCGGGGTGAAGGCCGACCGTGCCGTGCAGGTGATAAACATACTGAAGGCCACACCGCAGAACGCCCAGCGCACCGTGCCCGACATGATGGTCAACCGTCGTGTGCTCATAGTGCTGGAGGAGGGTGCCGAGCTGAAGCTGCTCTTCTGCGACCATGCCGCCGACGACCGCAATTTCCTCACCACACAGGTCATAGAGGCATACGTGGGCGAGAGAGCATCGCTCGACCTCTACTGCCTTGAGGAGACACACTACAAGAACAACCGCGTGAGCAATGTCTACATAGACCAGCAGGGCGGAAGCCGTGTGACCCACAACGTCATAACGCTGCACAACGGCACCACGCGCAACAAGCTCGACCTCACCTTCTCGGGCGAGGGGGCTGAGTGCCACTGCTACGGCTGCGTCATTGCCGACAAGGGGCAGGTGGTGGACAACAACACGCTCATCACCCACCGCGTGCCCCACTGCACGTCGGACGAGCTGTACAAGTATGTGCTCAACGACGAGGCCACAGGAGCCTTTGCCGGACGTGTACTCGTGGAGCACGGAGCACAGCAGACAGCCTCGCAGATGACCAACCAGAACCTGTGTGCCTCGCCACAGGCCAGGATGTACACACAGCCCATGCTCGAGATCTATGCCGACGACGTGAAGTGCGGGCATGGCTCTACCGTAGGCCAGCTCAACGACGCAGCACTCTTCTACATGAGGCAGAGGGGGATAAGCGAGCAAGAGGCACGCACGCTGCTGCAGGTGGCATTCATCAACCAGGTGATAGAAAAGATAGAGCTGGCACCCCTGCGCGACCGTCTGCACTACCTCGTGGAGAAACGTTTCAGGGGAGAGCTGAACAAGTGCAAAGGATGCATGCTTTGCAGATAAGGGCACACTAATAATTAAACTAAGTTACACGAATTGCCGACATAAATGACGGCATATCATAAAAATACAAAATTATTTGACTATTTTTCTTTTATTTATCGATTAATGTGTACCTTTGCGCTGTTTTTAAGCGCAAAGCGCACATTTCTTATTTTTTTAGATGTTTTTTAAATCAAGATGAACGTAATTACAAAGACCCTTCAATTGGCTGATGGAAGGACCATCACCATTGAGACCGGGAAAGTGGCAAAACAGGCCGACGGCAGCGTGATGCTCCGTATGAACAACACCGTACTGCTCGCCACCGTTTGTGCCGCAAAAGATGCAGTTCCCGGTACCGATTTCATGCCTTTGCAGGTAGACTATCGTGAACAGTACAGCGCCGCCGGACGTTTCCCAGGCGGATTCACAAAGCGCGAAGGCAAAGCCTCGGACAATGAAATCCTGACAAGCCGCCTGGTGGACCGTGTGCTCCGCCCACTGTTCCCCAGCAACTACCACGCTGAAGTTTTCGTCAACGTCATGCTGCTCTCTGCCGACGGTGTAGACCAGCCCGACGCCCTTGCCGGATTTGCTGCCTCGGCAGCACTCGCTTGTTCAGACATACCATTCGATTGCCCCATCAGTGAGGTGCGCGTGGCCCGCATCAACGGCGAGTATGTCATCAACCCAACATTCCACCAGATGAAAGAGGCCGACATGGACATCATGGTAGGTGCCTCGGCCGAGAACATCATGATGGTGGAGGGCGAGATGAACGAGGTGACGGAGCAGGACCTGCTCGGCGCCCTGAAGGCCGCCATGGCCGCCATCAAGCCCATGTGCGAGCTGCAGGCAGAGCTGTCGAAAGAGCTTGGCAAGGATGTGAAGCGCGAATATGACCATGAGGTGAACGACGAGGCTCTGCGCGAGCGCATGAACCGCGAGCTCTACCAGCCAGCCTACGATATAACTAAGCAGGCCCTGCCGAAGCAGGACCGTGCCGACGCCTTCGAGAAGCTGCTCGAAGACTTCAAGGAGAAGTTCTTCGAAGAGCGCAAAGCTGCTGCAGAAACATCTGAGACCGCAGAAGCTCCCGAGATATCCGACGACGAATACTCGGCCATGATGGACCGCTACTACCACGATGTGGAGCGCGACGCCATGCGCCGCTGCATACTCGACGAGGGCATACGTCTGGACGGGCGTAAGACCACCGACATACGCCCCATCTGGTGCGAGGTGTCGCCACTGCCCATGCCTCACGGCAGCGCCATCTTCACACGCGGCGAGACACAGTCGCTCAGCACATGCACACTGGGCACCAAGCTCGACGAGAAACTGGTCGACGACGTGCTCGACAAGAGCTATCAGCGCTTCCTGCTCCACTACAACTTCCCGCCATTCTGCACCGGCGAGGCCAAGGCACAGCGCGGCGTGGGCCGTCGCGAGATTGGTCACGGACACCTGGCTTGGCGCGGACTGAAAGGACAGATACCCGAGGACTTCCCCTACACCGTGCGCCTCGTGAGCCAGATACTTGAGTCAAACGGCTCCAGCTCCATGGCCACCGTATGTGCCGGAACACTCGCACTGATGGACGCCGGCGTGCCCATGAAGAAGCCTGTCTCGGGCATTGCCATGGGTCTCATCAAGAACCCCGGAGAGGACAAGTATGCAGTGCTCAGCGACATCCTCGGCGATGAGGACCACCTGGGCGACATGGACTTCAAGACCACAGGTACACGCGACGGACTGACCGCCACACAGATGGACATCAAGTGCGACGGACTGTCGTTCGACATACTCGAGAAGGCTCTCATGCAGGCAAAGGCCGGACGCGAGCATATACTGCAGTGCCTCACCGACACCATCAGCGAGCCACGTGCCGAGTTCAAGCCACAGGTGCCACGCATCGAGGCCTTCGAGATTCCGAAGGAGTTCATCGGTGCTGTCATTGGCCCTGGAGGAAAGATCATACAGCAGATGCAGGAGGACACGAAGACCACCATCACCATCGACGAAGAGGACGGTGTGGGCAAGGTACAGGTCAGCGGCCCGAACAAGGAGTGCATCGACGCTGCTGTGGCAAAGATACGCGCCATCGTTGCCATACCCGAGGTGGGCGAGGTCTACGACGGCGTAGTGCGCAGCATCATGCCTTACGGATGCTTCGTCGAAATCATGCCTGGCAAGGACGGACTGCTCCACATCTCAGAGATAGACTGGCGCCGTCTGGAGACTGTCGAGGAGGCTGGCATCAAGGAAGGTGACCACATACAGGTGAAGCTGCTCGAGATAGACCAGAAGACCGGCAAGTACAAGCTGTCGCACCGCGTGCTCATAGAGAAGCCCGAGGGCTACCAGGAGCGTCCCGCACGCCGTGAGCGCGGCGAGCGCCCCGAGCGTGGTGAGCGCCGTCCGCGTCCGGAGCGTGGCGAGCGCCCGGAGCGTGGTGAGCGTGGCGACCGTCCTGACCGTGGCGACCGCCGTCCGCGTCAGGACCGTCCCGACCGTGGCGACCGCCGTCAGCCTCGTGAGCACAGCGACTTAGCCGACAAACTGCAGCAGCAGCTGGGAGAAGAGTACCATGATCCCGCAGAGAGCCGCGAGCCACGCGACTTCAGCGACGCTCTCGACCACATGGACTTCTGACCATAGCCCACTCTCACCCCAAGCGGGTGACCAAATAACAGACCCCACCCCCACTCTCGTCCCTATGGGCTGAGCGGGGGTGGGGTTTATATTGTACCCTGAAAACAGGGAGCGGCTGCGTTCAAGGCTTGACGATGGTGTCTTCCACCACGTCGCGCGACGGGTCGAAGGGTCGTGAGCCCAGACGTATGTTGCTGAAACTGATGTTGCTTACGCGGTGGGCGGCATCATAGTGTGTCAGCCGGCCAGGGGCGAGGACTGCTGCCGACGGCTCGTCGACGGTGATACGGCTGAGGCCTACACTGTCTATGCAGCAGCCCCGGGCACGGTTGTACTTCTCGCTGTAGAGCACACGCAGGTCGAAGAGTGCGCCGCGCACGGCACCCTCCACGCGGATGTCGTCGAAGAGCACGTTGCCTATGTGGTTGCGGTCGCCGCCGAACTCTATACTGAGGTACTCGGGCCGCTGCACCCGGCGTGTGTTGACATCGCAGCGCAGTAACGGTATGTCGGTGGTGTAGGGCTCTCATCTCACTATCATTTTCTTGCTGTTGACGATGTAAATGCCCTTGCGGGTGGGCTGGCCATCTGTCAGGCGGCGGCCCTGCAGGCCGTAGATGCCACGGGCAGCAGCCTTGGCCCTTGTGTCGGCGAGGGTGCCTATGCCCTGCGAACCGTTGTTGGTATAGGTCAGTCGGAAGTTGTCCCACACCAGCCAGGTGGTGCCGCTGGTAGGCTCACTGATGCCGAAGGTGAGCGTGCCACCATCTACCAGCACGTCGACCGACAGCAGGCCGTACTTGGCATCGGCCGACATCTTGTTGCGCTCTGCGTCGAAGTTTGAACCGGCGCAGCTCTGCTTCACCACGTCCTTGGTGGTGTTGGCACCCGAAGTGGCATAGAGGTAGCCCGTATTGCTGCCCTCGCCGTTCACCATCTGGCAGCTCACGTTGTACCAGCCGTCGGGCAGACCGCTGAGCGACTGCGAGAAGTCGAAATTTGTGGAGTGCCAAACTTCCACAGAGCCATTGTAGCGCTGGTTGCCCCATGTACCAGTCATTGTCCATCCGGCGCCATTGCCTGTGAACTGCGGGTTGGCAATGAGCACGGTGGCATCCTTGGGATGCTCGCTGTCTGCCCCCTGCAGGTAGTCGTGGTGAAAGCGTTTCTTGTCGATGGCAAAGAGCTGCAGGCGGGCAATATCATTGTCCTTCTTGTTGCAGGCTATCTCCTCGCCGTCGCGGTAGCCGTTGGCTGGTGTCCACAGTCCGAGCCAGTTGCCGGTGTAGGTGCCGTTCTCCACAGTCCATGCACTGCCGTCGTAGCTGAGCAGCAGTCGGGCCCATGAGCAAGCGAGGGGTTGGTCGTGGGTGCGCAGCTGGTCTGGGCGGTTCATCTCCGTCTGCAGGAGCAGTCCGTCGTAGTCTATGTTGCGCAGGCAGAAGCCACCGTCGAAGGGCTCGATGGTGAACACCTTGTCGGCGCTCTCAAGCGGGTCGGCAGGTGTCTCGAAGAAGAGGGCTTTGTTGCCGTTGCGTGGAGCATTCTTGAGACCTATCAGCAGGTCGCCATCCTCGCTGGCCAGCACGAAGTAGTGGTCGGCAGCGAGTGTGGTCAGTTCGTCGGTGGAGGTGACGAGCTGGTAGCCCTTCCCGGCACTGAGCAGTGTGTAGTAGCTGTGGGCTCCCTCCTTGAGGGCTATATGGTAGGTGTAGGTATCGCCGTCGTAGGTAGCGGTGACGTGTGTGTCCTCATTGATGCCCTTCACCACGTAGGTGTCGCCGTGGGTGCCGTCCTGCCAGGTGATGTCGTCGGGCGAGGCGAAGGCGGGCACGGTGAGTGTGAGCGTGGCGTTGCTGCCTGGCAACATCTGGACCTCGGTGGTCTGTGTGCCGTTGATGAACTGCATGGCGGGCACGACGTTCAGCTGGAAACGGCTCTCGCTGACGGCACCGCTCTGGTTGGCATACTGGCAGGTATAGCTGCGCGAGCTGGTGATGGCGGAAATGACGACGACGCTGCTCTTCACGCCGTTGTCCCACAGGTAGTCGTCGGTCCATCCTGTCGTGGCGCCGGCATAGAGGATGACGCTGGTGCCGCTGAGCACGGTCTTCTCGGTGATGCGCTCTATGTTGCCGTCGACGGTGATCTCGTTGGTCATCAGGTCGGGGGCGGCATCGCCACTGACGGCGATGGCAAACGACTGGTGGCTCTGCTGTCCGTTGGCGGCCGTGTAGGCGACGCGGTAGATGTAGCTGTGGTCGGCCTTCACGGTGATGTCGCGTGTGGTCTCGCCAGTCGACCACTGCCACTGTCCGGTGTCGGTGGTGCCTTCTGGCAACACGGGGTGCAGCACTATGTCGGCACCGTCGGCAGCAATGGCTTTCGAGGGACAAACATCGTACTTGTACTTCAATCCGCCCAGATTGGTCTGGTTCTCGTAGGTCACACCTTTATATATGATATTACCGCTCAGAGGTGTGATAGCGTCGGCCTTGTCGATGAGCGGGCGCCAACTGGTCAGGGTCGAGAAGCCCAGGTGGTCGAAGCCACCCGAGTTCTGGCTGTAGTTGCCGCCGCCGCCGTCGGGGCAGACACTGGCACTGGCCTTTTCGCTGTACTGCATCTTCACGCCGCGCAGTCCTTCGTAGTAGCCCAGCACACGGTCCCAGTAGGGGCGGTACTCGCCGCTGCCGCCAGTGTTGGGGCCTGTCATCAGCCACCCCTGTCCCATGGCTCCGCGGCAGTCGGCGTAGTTGTAGTTGATCCAGGGAAGCGACGTGGCAGAGACACCACCGAAGTTCATGGCCGCCACAAACTCGGTGCCGGCTGCTATGCGGTCGTTCATGTAGGCAAAGAGGTCGTCGCCCTGGTTGAAGCCTACCTGGCAGATGTCGATGGCCAGACCCAGTGCCATGAGCGAGTGGCCTTGGTCACGCCCAGACTCCTGCATCTGTCCGAGACTGCCCAGGGGACCGCGCTCGTCGGGCAGTAAGACAGGCACCAGGTTGCCTATGAACTCGTCGCATCCGTCATTAAGTATCACCGACTGTCCGGAGCGGTCCTTGAACGTCCCCACATGGTCGTATTTGTAGAACGACACTCCCTGGTTGTACATGTGCACGTCATCACACAGTATGCCGATAGACATGACGCAGAGGGCATTGCACAGTCCCCAGTTGGACCAGTAGTGTCCCGGGCGCTCGCCCAGTGAGGAGTAGCGCCAGTTGAGCCAAGTGTCATGACGGCGACGCAGGAAGTCGATGGCAGGATTGTAGAACACACGTATCATCCACTGCTTGAACTCGGCAAAGTCCTCGGCCGGCCAACCTTCGTAGTCGCGCATCAGCTCGGCAGCATTGGCAAACTCGTGGCCGTAGATGCCTGCTGCCAGCGAGACATTGGTGTCACCGCCAAGGCCGTTGCACTCACGTGCCCACTGCATCAAGATACGCACGGCGGCATCGGCATTGCTGCGTGTGCCTCCTATCTTCCAGCGCAAGGCGTTCTGGAAAGCCATGGCAGCACCGCGGGCACAGTTCATGTAGTTTTGGCCTGAGCCACCACCACGTATGACTGTCGGCGTGGGCCAGGTGGCAATGTCGGCATGAGAGTATTCGTTGGCACAGAGTATGTCCCAAGCGCGTTTTATGCGGG